>Ga0073934_10001450_pt1 | contig 56767 bp, 58 predicted proteins | sample LarsenN4metaG_FD_76834 | JGI IMG/M metagenome (GOLD analysis project Ga0073934, IMG submission 76834) | Hot spring sediment bacterial and archeal communities from British Columbia, Canada, to study Microbial Dark Matter (Phase II) - Larsen... ...
AGGAGCGCCTGAAGGCGGTGCTCCGGGAGATCGCGGACAGCGAGGGCGAGGTCATCACCTTCATCGACGAGCTCCACACGATCGTCGGTGCGGGCGCGGCCGAGGGGGCGATGGACGCCGGCAACATGCTCAAACCCATGCTCGCTCGCGGGGAGCTCCGGGCGATCGGTGCGACCACGCTTGACGAGTACCGCGAGTACGTCGAGAAGGACCCAGCCCTGGAGCGCAGGTTCCAGCCCGTGCTCGTCGACGAGCCGAGCGTCGAGGACACGATCGCGATCCTGCGCGGTCTGAAGGAGCGCTACGAGGTGCACCACGGCGTCCGGATCCAGGACCCCGCGTTGGTCGCGGCCGCGGTGCTCTCGGACCGGTACGTGAGCGGGCGCTTCTTGCCCGACAAGGCGATCGATCTGATCGATGAGGCCGCGAGCCGGCTGCGGATCGAGATCGACTCGATGCCGGTCGAGATCGACGAGGTGGAGCGACGCATCAAGCAGCTCGAGATCGAGCGCGCGGCCCTGCGCAAGGAGACCGATCCCGCGTCGAGGGATCGCCTCGAGCGGCTCGAGCGGGAGCTCGCCGACCTGCAGGAACGTTCCGCCGGGATGCACGCCCACTGGCAGCAGGAGAAGGAACGGATCGATCGGATCCGGGAGCTGAACTCCCAGATCGAGGAGGCGAGGGGGGAGGCGGACCGCGCCGAGCGCGACGGCGATCTCGAGCGGGCCGCCGAGCTCCGGTACGGACGGATCGTCGAGCTCCAGCGAGAGATGGAGCAGGAGAACGCCAAGCTCGCGGAGCTCCAGCGCGACCGCAAGATGCTCAAGGAGGAGGTCGCCGAGGAGGACGTGGCCGAGGTCGTCGCCAGCTGGACGGGGATCCCGGTGTCTCGCCTGATGGAGGGCGAGATGCACAAGCTCGTGCACCTGGAGGAGGCCCTGCACCGCCGGGTCGTCGGGCAGGAGGACGCCGTGACCGCGGTCGCCAACGCGATCCGCCGATCGCGGGCCGGCCTCGCCGACCCCAACCGCCCCATCGGATCGTTCCTGTTCCTGGGTCCGACCGGCGTCGGGAAGACCGAGCTCGCGCGGGCGCTTGCCGAGTACCTGTTCGACGACGAGCGCGCGATCGTGCGGGTCGACATGAGCGAGTACCAGGAGCGACACACGGTGTCGCGGTTGGTCGGCGCTCCGCCCGGGTACGTCGGCTACGAGGAGGGCGGGCAGCTCACCGAGGCCGTCCGTCGGCGTCCCTACTCGGTGGTGCTGCTCGACGAGATGGAGAAGGCGCACGGCGACGTCTTCAACATCCTGCTCCAGCTCCTGGACGACGGGCGCCTGACGGACGGGCACGGCCGGACCGTCGACTTCCGCAACGCGATCGTCATCATGACCTCCAACCTGGGCAGCGCGATCTTCCAGGATGCGTCGATCCCGCTCGAGGTGCGGAAGGAGGAGGTCCTCGCGGAGGTCCGGGGTCACTTCCGGCCCGAGTTCGTCAACCGCATCGACGAGATCGTCGTGTTCGAGCCGCTCGGACGCGAGGAGATCGAGCGGATCGTCGACATCCAGGTCCGCCTGCTGTCCGAGCGCCTGGCCGAGCGCAAGCTCACGGTCGTGCTGACCGAGGGGGCCCGCGCCTTCCTGGCGACCGAGGGCTACGACCCGGCGTTCGGGGCTCGGCCCCTCAAGCGCCTGATCCAGCGCCAGGTCCAGGACCCGCTGGCGCTCAAGCTGCTCTCCGGCGAGATCCGAGAGGGCGACACCGTGGAGGTCTCGGCCGAGGGCTCCGGGCTCGTCTTCCGGACCGCCCACGCGGCCTCCGTCGCTTGACCTTGGTCCGCTCGACGAGGCGGTCCGCTCAGCCGCGACGCCGCGGGTTCCGATACACGGAGGGATGAACCCGTGGCTCCGCCTCATCGTGTCGCTCGTCGTGATCATCGGCGGCGTGTTCGTCCTGCGCCTGCTGCCGGGGCCGGTGGTGCTCGCCCTGTTCGCCATCGCGGTCGTCGCGGCGTACCGGATCCTCCGGTCCACGCACGAACGGGAGCCGGCGGGTGGACCCGCCGAGATCCTCGGCTTGCGCCCAGCTCCCAACGCCCCCTCCGGGCTGGGTGGCTTCCCGCTCGCCCTGTTCGCTCGCGGGAACGGCGGACGGCAGAGCGACGTGATGGACGGCCGGTGGGGATCGCTCGACGTTCTCGTCTTCGACCATGTCTACGCGCCCTCGGTGGTGATCGATGGGCTGCCCGGCGAGCGCGCCTTCACGTGCGCGTTGACGCGCGGTCCCCGCAGCGATGCTCGCGTCGTCGTGGAGCCGGAGGCGTTCATGACGCCGATGCCGGACCGCGCCCCACTGCCGCCCGTGGAGCTCGGGCTGGAGCGCTTCGACGCAGCGTTCGACGTCCGCTCGGACGATCCGGCCTTCGTGGAGGCGCTCTTGGATCGGGACCTCACCTCGTGGCTGCTCGGCCAGGGTGAGCGATGGGGCATCGAGATCGGTGGTGGCCTGGTCATGGTGTACGCGCCCGCGAACGGCCTCGACGGTCGACGTGAGGTGCTGGACGCGCTCGGCGCGCTCATGGAGCGCATCCCGGCTCCCCCGCCCGAGCCCACGACGCAGCCCCACCAACAGGGTGGCGAGCCTGGCTCGTTGCCTGGAGCGGACCGGCCATCGTAGGTTGGCTCGGTGAGCACCGACCGCCCGGGGCCGGAGCGGGTCCTTCGCCGCAGCACGGACCGCGTGATCGCAGGCGTCTGCGCAGGGCTCGGCCGCTACCTGGGGATCGACCCGGTCCTGCTGCGCATCGCGTTCGTGATCCTGGCGCTCGCTGGGGGCGGCGGCGTCGTCCTGTACGTCATCGGCTGGATCCTCATCCCGGAGGAGAAGCCGGGCGAGGAGCTGGGCTCCGCGCCGCCGTCCAGCACGGAGACCCTCAGGCTGGTGGCGGGCGGGGTGCTGATCGCCGTCGGCGTGATCCTGCTGCTGAACCTCAGCATCCCCCGGATCGGCAAGTACCTGTGGCCGCTCGCGCTCGTGGCGATCGGGGTCGCGGTGATCGTGCAGGCCTCGGCGAGACGATGAGCGCGCTCCCGCCACCGCCCACCAGGAACGAGCGATCGGTGCCGATGGGGCGCCTGCTCTTCGGCGTGCTGCTCGTCCTGCTCGGCGTCGGGTGGCTGCTGGACTCCCTGGGCGGGATCCAGATCGACTGGGACCTCATCCTGCCGATCGGGCTCATCGCGGTAGGGGTCGCGCTCGTCGCGGCCGCGAGGCGTGGCGAGGGCGGTGGCGGGCTGGTCGCGCTGGGGATCGTCCTGACCCTCCTGCTCACGGTCGGGACCGTGGTCAGCGTCCCCCTCGGGGGCGGGGTCGGGGACCGGACGGAGCGACCGTTGCAGCTCCGCGACCGTTCGTACGAGTTGTCGGTCGGCAAGCTCACGGTGGACCTGCGCCGCGCGGCCGTGTCCGGGGACGCGAGCACCATCCAGGTCGCCGCGCGCGTGGGCATCGGACAGCTCGTCGTGATCGTGCCGCAGGACATCCCGTGCGTCTCGACGCACGCTCGAGCGGGACTCGGCGAGTTGAACGTGTTCGGCGACACGCAGGGCGGGATCGGTCCGGACTACCGGACGGAGGCGGTGTGCCTGGCGGCACCGCTCCTGCAGCTCGACCTCTCGGTCGGGCTCGGGCAGGTGGAGGTTCGCCGTGGCTGAGCGCTCGCTCGACCGGGTGGCGCTCGCGTTCGGTGTCGCGTTCATCCTGGTGGGCGCCCTGTTCCTCCTCGACCGGCTCGACGTGTGGCGGCTCCGGGCCGCACACGTGCTCCCGGTCGTCCTGATCGCCCTCGGACTGGGGGTGCTGCTCGGAGCGCGATCGAAGGGGAGCCGCTCCGCCGAGCCCCCGCCCTCCGAGCCACCGGCACCTCCGGCCTGAGGGGCGCTGTGCGCACCCGAGCCAGAGGGTTCCGTGTGTCGCCCCCGACCCGTTCCTCCTGTACGGCACACACCCGACCGGGTAGGCTCCACGAGATCGGCCGAAAGGAACGGGAAGGCGATGTGGATCCTCTGGGTCGTGCTGGGGCTTCTGGTGCTGGGCGTCGTCTTCGGCATCGTCAGCTACAACCGGTTCATCTCGCAGCGCCAGCTGATCAAGGACAGCTGGGCGAACATCGATACGGAGCTCCGTCGTCGGTACGACCTCATCCCGAACCTGGTCGAAACGGTCAGGGGCTACGCAGCGCACGAGCGGGCCGTCTTCGAGAACGTCACCCGTACCCGTGCCGCCGCAGCCGCTGCGACCGGCTCCCCGGCCGAGCAGGCCGCCGCCGAAGGTCCCTTCGTCGCCGCGCTGCGCCAGCTGTTCGCGGTCGTCGAGAACTACCCGGACCTGAAGGCGAACCAGAACTTCCTGGCCCTGCAGGGCGAGCTGACCAACACCGAGGACCGTCTGCAGACCGCGAGGCGCTTCTACAACGCGAACGTGCGCGACTACAACCAGCGGGTGCAGCAGTTCCCGTCCGTGTTCATCGCCCGGATGTTCGGCTTCAAGGAGGAGGAGTACTTCGAGGTCGAGGAGGTGCTCCGCGAGGCGGGCCCGCCGCAGGTGAACTTCACCGAGCCCGGACCTGCGGTCTCGTTCGGCGAGCCCGGCGCTCCGCCGTCCGAGCGCGCGCCCGCGCCCGGGTCTTCCGCCGCCGCGCCGGCTGAGGCGGCGGGTGCGCCCGCGGCGGAGCCCACGCCGCCGATGCCACCCCCGCCGGGCGAGGACGCAGGGGCGTAGTCAGGCGAGCTCGACCTCGGCCGCCTCCGGGGGCCCGAACGTGGGGGCCGGGCCGCAGCCATCGAGCATCGTCGCCCGGCGCACGTCGGTCGTGAGCCAGGCCCACACGGCCGCGTACACGATCGCCACCAGGCCGAGGCCGATCGCCGTCGCTCGAGCTCCGAAAGTGCTCGCCGACCAGGCGGTGAGCAGGCTCGAGATCGTGATGGTCAACGTGATCAGCGCGCCGTCCGCGGCGAAGATCCGTCCCCTCAGCCGGTCCGGGACGACGCGTTGGAGCCCGTACGAGGAGAGCGTCCACTGGGCCCCGCCGCCGAGGTGGGCGACCGCGACGGCCGGAGCCGCGAGCAGGAGCGTGGGCATCAGACCGAAGACGGCGTAGCCGAGGCCGAAGACGGCGAGGGCGGCGCCGATCGCGGCGAAGAGCCGGCGATCGTCCGGCCCCGCGATCCATCGACCGAGGAACGGCCCGATCAGCGCGCCGACCCCTCGCGCGGCCATCAGGATCCCGATCCCGATCGCGCCGGCCCCGAAGACGCTGTCGGCCACCACGGACAGGAGCACGATCACGCCCGCCGCGAGCCCGAACCCGGCCTTCACCGAGAGGAGGGCGAGGACCCTGTGGTCGCGTCGGGCGAAGCGCACCGTCTCCACCGTGGCCTCGAGCAGTCCCGCGTTCCCGGCCGCGGCGGTGCGCTCCTCGGAGAAGGCTCGTCGGATCCGAGCGATGAGCAGAGCCGACGTGGCGAACGAGGCCGCGTCGATGACGAAGGCCGCCTCGGGGCCGAGCGCTGCCGCGACCACCCCTCCCAGCGCCGCGCCGAGCGCGAGCATCGTTCCCCAGACCGATCCGAACAGCGCGTTCGCGGGACCGAGATCGTCGGCGTGCACGAGGTTCGGGAAGGCCGCGCTCGAGGCCGGGTCGAACACCGCGCTGCACGAGGAGATCGAGGCCAGCAGCGGGTAGGCGATCCACAGCGTGGATGCGTCCCTCACGAACAGGAACCCCAGGCACAGGACCGCCCGCGCGATGTCGCACGCGACCATCAACCGCCGCCGATCCACGCCGTCTGCCAACATCCCGCCGACCGGCGACATGACGAAGAAGGGGATCTCCTGGGACACCACCAGCAGCGCCACCGAGACGGCCGAGCCGGTGAGCTCGAGCGCGAGGGCGAACAGCGCCACGAGCAGGAACCAGTCTCCGCCGAGCGAGATGACGGAGGCGAGGTACAGGCGCCGGAAGTCGCGGTTGCGCCGCAGGAGCGACAGGCTCGCCCTCAGGCCCCCGAGCGCCTCCACCGGCTCGCGCGATGACACGGCGTGCAAGACTACAGGGGACACCACGGACGGGAGGTGGAGGCGACCATGCTCGAGAAGCTGACGTGGTTCAGGCAGTCGGCCTTCCGCTGGCGGGGCGAAGACCTGGTCGTCTACGTCGACCCCTGGGGGGTCACCGACGATGTTCCGGCGGACGTGATCCTCATCACGCACGCGCACTACGACCACTTCCAGCCGCACGAGATCGACCGGCTCCGCAAGGCATCGACCCGGCTGGTGGCCCCTCGCGACGTGGCGCGCGAGCTGTCCGGCGACGTGACGGCGGTCGCCCCCGGCGAGTCGCACGATGTCGGCGGTCTCAAGCTCGAGACGGTCCCCGCGTACAACATCGTGGAGGAGCGGCTCGACATGCACCCGAGGTCCAACGGGTGGGTGGGGTACGTGCTCGAGTTCGAGGGACGTCGCTACTACCACGCCGGCGACACGGACGCCCTGCCCGAGCTCGAGCGGCTCACCACCGACGTGGCGATGGTGCCGATCGGCGGAACGTACACGATGGACGCCGAGGAGGCGGGCGCCTTCGTGCGTACGATGTCGCCACGGCTCGCGGTCCCGATGCACTACGGGTTCGTGGTGTGCTCGCCCTCCCGCGCCGTGGCGTTCCGCAGGGCGGCTGCGCCGGTTCCAGTGGAGGAGCTCACGCCGACCAACCCGTTCGAGCAACCGTAGAGGAAAGGAGCGGAACGCATGGCGCTCGGCTACGACAAGCCGCTGTACATCCTGGCGTTCGACCACCGTGGCTCGTTCCAGAAGAAGTTCTTCGGCGTCACGGGCGAACCCACCGCTGAGGAGATCGAGCGGATCTCCGATGCGAAGCGGGTGATCTACGAAGGGCTGCTCCGCGCCCTGGACATGGGCGTCCCCACCGAGGCGGCGGGAGGGCTGGTCGACGAGCAGTTCGGGGCCGACATCGCCCGCGACGCGAAGGCGAGGGGCCTCACGTTCGCGATGCCCGTGGAGAAGAGCGGTCAGGACGAGTTCGACTTCCAGTACGGCGCGGACTACGGGGCGCACATCGAGGGGTTCGACCCGACGTTCACCAAGGTCCTCGTCCGGTGGAACCCCGAGGGCGATGCCGAGATGAACGCCCGTCAGGGTGCCCGCCTGAAGGAGCTGAGCGACTGGCTCCACGAGCGCGGGCGCATCTTCCTGTTCGAGCTGCTCGTGCCCGCTGAGCCACACCAGCTGGAGGCCGTCGGAGGCGACGCGCAGCGCTGGGACAGCGAGGAGCGGCCCAAGCTGATGCGTGGCGCGATCGAACAGCTGCACGAGGCCGGCGTCGAGCCCGACATCTGGAAGATCGAGGGCATCGATCGGCGTGAGGACTGCGAGATCCTGTCCGCCGAGTGCCGCGCGGACGGGCGCGACGGCGTGGCCTGCGTCGTGCTCGGGCGTGGTGCGGACGACGCGGCCGTCGACCACTGGCTCCGCACGGGGAGCGGCGTGCCCGGCTACATCGGCTTCGCGATCGGGCGCTCGATCTGGTGGAACCCGCTCAAGGCGTTCGTGGACGGCTCGAGCGGACGGGAGGAGGCGGCCGAGCGGATCGCCGCCAACTACAAGCGCTTCATCGACGTCTACAACGGAGCCTAGGAGGGGACGCATGACGGTCATCAAGACGATCGATCTCGTGGGGGTCTCCGGAAAGTCGTGGCGGGATGCCGCCGAGTCGGCCCTCGCCGAGGCCGCGAAGACGATCCGGCACATCGAGCGCATGGACATCCTGAGCACGAGCGCGGTCGTGGAGGACGGCAAGATCTCCGAGTACCACACGGAGATCCGGCTGAGCTTCCGGATCGAGCGGTAGCGGACCGACTCGGTGGGAGGGCCCACGGGCGCGGGGTGAGGTGAGCGAGGCATGCCGGCCTCGATCGTGATCGGGACCCAGTGGGGGGACGAGGGCAAGGGCAAGGCGACCGACTACCTGGCCGACCAGATGGACTTCGTGGTCCGGTACCAGGGGGGGAACAACGCCGGTCACACCATCGTGGCACAGGGGCATGAGCTCAAGCTGCACCTCGTCCCCTCGGGGATCTTGTACCCGCACATCATCTCGGTGATCGCCGACGGGGTCGTGGTCGACCCACGGGTGCTCCTCGAGGAGATGGACGGTCTGCAGGCCGTCGGGGTCGACGCGGCCAACCTGCGGCTCTCGGGCAACTGCCACATGATCATGCCGTACCACCTGGAGCTCGAGAAGGTGACCGAGCGGTTCCTCGGCAAGAACGCGCTCGGGACCACCAAGCGTGGGATCGGGCCGGCGTACGGTGACCGGGCCGCGCGGATCGGTCTGCGGATCCAAGATCTGTTCGACGAACGGATCTTCCGCGAGAAGCTCGAGGTGGCCCTCAAGGAGAAGAACCTCGTGCTCACGCGCGTGTACGGGAGGCTGCCGCTGTCGGCCGAGCTCATCGTCGAGGACTACCTGCGCTACGCCGAGCGTCTGCGGCCCTTCGTGGCCGACACGTCGAAGCTCTTGTACGAGGGGCTGCGCGCAGGCAGGAACGTGCTCCTCGAGGGCGCCCAGGGCACGCTGCTGGACCTGGACAAGGGCACCTACCCCTTCGTCACCTCCTCGAACCCGGTGGCCGGGTACGCGCTCGCGTCAGCCGGGATCGGTCCGCGCGAGGTCGAACGGGTCATCGGGGTCACGAAGGCCTACGTCACGCGCGTCGGGGCCGGCCCGTTCCCGACGGAGGACCTCGGCGAGGCGGGTGAGCGGATGGGCGAGCGCGGTCACGAGTTCGGGACCACCACCGGCCGGAAGCGCCGGTGCGGGTGGCTGGACGCCGTCATCCTGCGCTACGCCGTGCGCGTCAACGGGCTGACGGAGATCTTCCTGACCAAGCTCGACGTGCTGTCGGGCTTCCCCAGGGTGAGGATCTGCACCAGCTACCGGGCGGACGGGGAGACCTACGAGGACTTCCCGCCGCACCAGTCGCTGTTCCACCGGGCCGAGCCGATCTTCGAGGAGCTCGAGGGCTGGAGCGAGGAGGTCGGCGAGGTCCGCTCGTTCGCGGATCTCCCGACGGCCGCGCGCCGCTACGTGGAGCGCGTCCGCGAGCTCGCCGGGGTGCCGATCACGCTGGTGTCGGTCGGCCCGGCCCGCGAGCAGAGCCTGGCCGTCCCATGAGGGTCCTCGTCGTGGGAGGGGGCGGGCGCGAGCACGCCCTCGTCTGGCGCCTCCTGCACGACCCCGACGTGTCCGAGGTGCTTGCCGCTCCCGGGAACGCCGGGATCGCCGCCGATGCCCGGTGCCTACCGGTGGCGGCCGACGACGTCGAGGCGATCGTGGACACCGTCGAGGCTGAACGCGTGGACCTGACGGTCGTGGGCCCCGAGGGGCCCCTGGTCGCCGGGCTCGCCGACGCGCTCCGGGAGCGCGACCGACCCGTGTTCGGCCCCTCGCGCGCGGGCGCCCGCCTCGAGGGCTCCAAGGCGTGGACCAAGTCGTTGTGCGAGCGGTACGGCATCCCAGCGGGTCGAGCGCACGCCGTGGACCGGATGCAGGACGCGCTCGAGGCACTCGACACCTTCGAGGCCCCGTACGTGGTGAAGGCGGATGGGCTCGCGGCCGGCAAGGGGGTCGTGATCGCGGAGGACCGCGCGGCCGCCCTGGACGCGCTCGAGGCGTGCCTCGTGCGGCGTGCGTTCGGCGACGCGGGAGCAACCGCCCTCATCGAGGAGCATCTGTCGGGTCCCGAGGTGTCGGCGTTCGCTCTGACCGACGGCCGACGGTCGCTCCCGCTCGTCATGGCGCAGGACTTCAAGCGGATCGGGGACGGCGACTCGGGGCCGAACACGGGCGGGATGGGCGCGTTCTCGCCCGTGCCGACCGTCGACGGCGAGACGGCCGAGCGCATCTGGACCGACGTCCTCGAGCGCACGGTCCGGGCGCTGGCCGACGAAGGCGTCGACTACCGAGGGGTGCTGTACGCGGGACTGATGCTCACGGACGAGGGACCCAAGCTGCTCGAGTACAACTGCCGCTTCGGAGACCCCGAGACGCAGGTCATCATGCCGCGGATCACCGGCGGCCTCGCTGGGGTGCTGCTCGCAGCGGCGGCCGGCGACCTCCGCGACGCGACGGTGGGGTTCTCTCCCGACGCCTGCGTCACGGTGGTCGTGGCCTCCGGCGGGTACCCGGGCGCGTATCGGACCGGGCTCGAGGTGTCCGGTCTGGACGAGGCGTCGCGCATCGAGGGCGTGCACGTGTTCCACTCCGGCACCACGGAGCGAGAGGGTAGAGTGGTCACGTCCGGGGGACGGGTCCTGTCCGTGAGCGGTCTCGGCGCCACGGTCGCGGAGGCGAGATCGCGCGCGTACGAGGCCTGTTCCCGTATCGGGTTCGAGGGCATCTACTACCGCCGGGACATCGCGCAGCGGGCGGCGGAAGGGGGTCGACGGTGAGCGAGGCGGCACCCATGGTGGGGGTGTTGGTCGCGTCCCCCGCTGAGCTCGCGGTGATGCAGCAAGCCACCGCGATCCTCGAGAAGCTGGGGGTTCCGCACGAGACGCGGGTCATGTCCGCGTCCAGGAGCCCCGATGTCGTGGACGAGTACGCGCGGATCGCTTTCGAGCGTGGGCTGAAGGTGCTCGTGTGCACGACCGGGATCTCGGGACACCTCGCCGCGGCGGTGGCGGCTCGCACGATCCTGCCGGTGATCGGCGTCCCGATCTCGACCGAGCAGATGGACGGGCCGCAGGCGCTGTACGTCACGGCGCAGATGCCGAGCGGCGTCCCGGTCGCCACGGTCGGGGTCGACGCCGCGGTCAACGCCGCGGTCCTCGCAGCTGAGATCGTCGGTGTGGCGGACCGGGACATCCAGGCACGGCTGTGGCGGTTCAAGGACGATCTGGCGGAGGGTCTGAGGCTGTGACGTTCGGTTCCGCGGCCCCTCCAGATGCGTCCGTCGGTCCGCGTTCCCCCTTCGAGAGGATCGATGCCCCGTGATCCCTCGCTACCGCCTTCCGGAGATGGAGGCAGTGTGGTCCGACGAGGCCAGGTTCGGCCACTGGCTCGAGATCGAGATCCTCGCGGTCGAGGCCTGGGCGCGTCTCGGCAGGGTGCCGGCCGCCGACGCCGAGGAGGTGCGTCGCAGGGCCTCCTTCTCCCTCCAGCGCGTGGAGGAGCTCGAGGCGATCACCCGGCACGACGTCGCCGCCTTCGTCCAGTGCGTCGGCGAGTCGGTCGGTCCGGCGGGCCGGTGGATCCACTTCGGCATGACCTCCTCCGACGTGCTGGACACCGGGCTCGCGCTCCAGCTCCGGCAGGCGGCGGACCTCCTGCTCGAGCGCCTCGAGCGCCTCCTCGGCCTGGTGCGGCGCAAGGCGTTCGAGCATCGGGACACCGTGATGATCGGGCGCACGCACGGCGTGCACGCCGAGCCGACCAGCTTCGGCCACAAGCTCGCGATCTGGGCCTTCGAGCTGGATCGGGGCCGGGAACGCCTCCGACGCGCGCGGGACGTGGTGAGCGTGGGGAAGATCTCCGGCGTCGTCGGCACGTACGCGCAGCTGGACCCCCGGGTCGAGGAGGAGGTGTGCGCCCGCCTGGGCCTGGGCACGGCGGAGGCGTCGAGCCAGATCCTCCAGCGCGATCGCCACGCCGAGTACATGGCCGCGCTGGCGATCCTCGCGTCGACCCTGGACAAGATCGCCACGGAGATCCGCCAGCTCTCGCGCACCGAGGTGCGCGAGGTGCAGGAGCCGTTCACCGAGGACCAGAAGGGGTCGAGCGCGATGCCCCACAAGCGCAACCCGGTCGTGTCCGAGCGCATCAGCGGGCTGGCACGGGTGATCCGCGGCAACCTCCAGGCTGCGCTCGAGGACGTCGCGCTATGGCACGAGCGTGACATCTCGCACTCCTCGGTCGAGCGCGTCATCCTTCCCGACTCGACGATGGCGCTGGACTTCATGCTGGACCAGCTCGCGTGGGTCCTGCGGGGGCTCCGCGTCTTCCCCGACCGGATGCGCGAGCACCTGAGCGCTGGCGGCGGGCTCGCGTACTCCCAGGCGGTGCTGCTGGCCCTGGTCGACCGGGGCCTCGCGCGGGACGAGGCGTACGCCATCGTCCAGGCGGCCGCGGCCGCTGCGTGGGATGCGGGAGCGAGCTTCCGGGAGACGCTCGGTGCGGACCCCCGTGTCGCCCGGCTCATCTCTGCGGAGGAGCTCGACGAGCTCTTCGAGCCGTCGCGGTACCTGCGTCACCTCGATGTCGTGTTCGAGCGGCTCGCGAAGCTGCCGGTGGTCGAGGCGCCGTGACCGGGCGGCTGCGCGCCCAGGGGAAGGTCCGCGACATCTACGAGGTGGACGACGGGCGCCTCCTGCTGGTCGCCACCGATCGCATCAGCGCCTTCGACGTGGTCCTTCCCAACCCGATCCCGGACAAGGGGCGGGTGCTCACCGGGCTCACCCTCTTCTGGCTGGACCGGACGAGCGACATCGTGGGCAACCACCTGATCAGCGCGGATCGGCGCGACTTCCCGGGATCGTTCCGTGACGAGCCATCGCTCGCCGGCCGTGCGATGCTCGTCAGACGCGCCGAGGTCATCCCGGTCGAATGCGTCGCGCGCGGATACCTCACCGGGTCGGGACTGGCCCAGTACCGCGCCGAGGGCGCCGTGTGCGGTGTCCCCCTCCCGCCCGGGCTCGACGAGGCCCATCGCCTGCCGGAGCCCATCTTCACGCCGACGACCAAGGCCGCCGAGGGACACGACCTCCCGCTCACGTTCGACGAGACGGTGGACCTGCTGGGTCGAGGCCTGGCCGAGCGCCTGCGCGAGCTCACGATCGCGCTGTACGAGCGCGGCGCGGCGATCGCTCTGGAACGGGGCATCATCGTCGCGGACACGAAGTTCGAGTTCGGGTTCGCGGACGGCGAGCTGATCGTGATCGACGAGATGCTGACCCCGGACTCCTCCCGGTTCTGGCCCGCGGACCGATACGAGGCCGGCAGGCCCCAGCCGTCGTTCGACAAGCAGCTCGTGCGCGACTGGTTGGATGCGAGCGGTTGGGACCGCGAGCCGCCGCCGCCCGAGCTCCCCGCGGAGGTCGTCGGGAGGACGGCGCTGCGGTACCGGGAGGCGTTCGAGCGTCTGACCGGCGAGAAGTTCGACTGGTACCGACATCGGATGGGCGTGATGTCCGACCGCGACTGGGAGCGATGCGCGGTCGATCTCGAGCGGCTCCGGACGGAGAAGGCATGAGACATCGGTTCGAGGTGCTGATCTCGCTGCGGCCAGGCCTGCTCGACCCCCAGGGCAAGGCGGTCGAGGGCGCGCTGCCGGCGATGGGGTGGACCAACGTGTCCGATGTGCGTGTGGGCAAGCACGTCGAGCTCACCGTGGACGCACCCTCCGGGGCGGAGGCCCGAGCCCAGGTCGAGGAGATGGCCCGGCGGTTGCTGTCCAACCCCGTGATCGAGGACTTCCGGATCGTCGCCGCGGAGGCGGTCCACGGTTGAGCCGGCCGCCCCGGATCGGCGTGGTCACCTTCCCGGGGTCGCTCGACGACCGCGACGCCCTGCGCGCCGTTCGGTTCATGGGCGGTGAGGGCGTTCCCCTCTGGCACGCGGACCGGGACCTGCACGGCGTCGACGCGGTGATCCTGCCGGGTGGGTTCTCGTACGGTGACTACCTCCGCTGCGGCGCGATCGCGAGGTTCGCGCCGATCATGGATCCGGTGGTCCGGTTCGCGGCCCAGGGCGGGCCGGTCGTCGGCATCTGCAACGGGTTCCAGATCCTGTGCGAGGCCGGGCTCCTCCCCGGCGCGCTGATCCGCAACCGCTCCCTCCGGTTCATCTGCCGGTTCGTGGACGTCCGGGTGGAGACCTCGCTCACGCCGCTGACCGACGGGATCGTGGCCGGCGAGGTGCTCCGGGTCCCGGTCAAGCACGGCGAGGGGCAGTTCATCGCCGGCCCCGACGACCTGGCGCGGGTGGAGGAGCGGGGGCTCGTCGCGTTCCGGTACTGCGCACCCGACGGCACCGTGGACGACGCGCACAACGTCAACGGCTCCGCCAACGCCATCGCCGGGGTCCGCAACGAGGCTGGCAACGTCGTCGGGCTCATGCCGCATCCCGAGCACGCGGTCGACCCGGATCTGGGTCCCACCGGCGGGCAGCCCATGCTGTCCTCCCTGCTGTCCAGCGCGCTCGCGAGGGTCTGATGTCCGATCCGCCGCTCCACCGTGCCCTCGGTCTCACCGACGACGAGCTGGAGCGGATCCGGGAGACGATCGGGCGCGACCCGAACCCGAACGAGCTCGCGATGTACGGCGTGATGTGGTCGGAGCACTGCTCCTACAAGAGCTCGAAGGTCCACCTGCGCGCGCTCCCGACCCGAGGACGGCACGTGCTCGTGGGTCCCGGTCAGGACGCGGGCGTCGTGGACGTGGGGGACGGCCTCGCGGTGGTCTTCAAGATGGAGTCCCACTCGCACCCCTCCGCGCTCGAGCCGTACCAGGGAGCGGCGACGGGCGTGGGGGGCATCGTGCGCGACATCGTCGCGATGGGCGCCCGCCCCATCGCGTCGCTGGACCCCCTGATGTTCGGACCGCTCACGCAGGAGCGCAACCGCTGGCTCTTCGAGGGCGTGGTCGCGGGGATCGGTGGGTACGGGAACTGCATCGGCGTCCCCACGGTCGGCGGTGAGGTGAAGTTCGCCGAACCGCACAGCCTGAACCCCACGGTCAACGTCATGTGCGTCGGCGTCGCTCCGGTCGACCGCCTGGTCACGAGCGACCGCGAGGTGCACGAGGGCTCCCTCCTCGTGCTCTTCGGGGCCGCGACCGGGCGCGACGGGATCGGCGGGGTCTCGGTGCTCGCGTCCCGCACGCTGGAGGAAGGTTCCGACGAGCAGCGCCCCAGCGTGCAGATCGGCGACCCGTTCGCCGAGAAGCTGCTGATCGAAGCCTCGCTGGAGCTGGTCGAGCGAGGGCTCCTCGAGGGCTTGCAGGATCTCGGCGGCGCCGGGATCACCTGCGCCGTGAGCGAGTCGGCATCCCGGGCGGGGCTCGGGGTCGAGCTCGATCTGGACGCGGTTCCCCTGCGCGCGCCCGACCTGGAGGCGTTCGAGATCCTCACCTCTGAGTCGCAGGAGCGCATGCTCGCGATCGTGCATCCGTCCAGGCTCGACGAGGTGCTCGAGGTCTGCTCGCGGTGGGGCCTGAGCTCACCGGTGGTCGGCAGGCTCGTCGCCGGAGGTGGCCTGCGGGTCACGATGGGCGGGACGACGGTGGCGGAGGTACCCGCACGATCGCTCGCGGACGAGGGGCCCGAGTACGTGCGGCCGATGGCCGAGCCCGCGGGCGCGGCCGAGCTGCGGGAGGACGATCCGACGTTCGCGACGATCACCGCCGAGCCGCGAGAGGCGTTCCTCGCGGTGCTCTCCTCGCCCAACGTGGCGTCCAAGCGGTGGGTGTACGAGCAGTACGACCAGCTCGTCCAGGGCGGTACCGTCCTCGGACCGGGTGCGGACGCCGCGGTGGTGCGGATCGAGGGGACGCTCAAGGCGATCGCGCTCGCCACGGACGGCAAGGGGCGCTTCGGGCGGCTCGACCCGTACCTGGGCGCCGCGCACGCCGTCGCCGAGGCGGCGCGCAACGTCGCCACGGTGGGCGCTCGACCGCTCGCGATCACCAACTGCCTCAACTTCGGCAACCCGGAGCGTCCCGAGGTGATGTGGCAGTTCGCGGAGTCGGTCCGGGGGATCTCGGACGCATGTCGAGCGCTCGACACGCCCGTGACCGGGGGCAACGTGAGCTTCTACAACGAGTCGGGCGGCTCGGCGATCTGGCCGACGCCGGTGATCGGGATGCTCGGGCTGCTCGAGGATCACCGGTTCGTGGTCCGGCCGGCGTTCCGGCCCGGCGACCTCGTGTACCTGCTCGGCGAGACCTTCCCCGAGCTCGGCGGGTCGGAGTTCGCGGAGGTGGTGGTCGGCACGATCTCCGGGCGACCACCCGCGCTCGACCTGGACCGTGAGGGTGCGCTCCACGGCCTGCTCGTCGCCGCGGCGCGCGCCGACCTGCTGACCTCTGCCCACGACTGCTCGGAGGGCGGACTGGCGATCGCGCTGGCGGAGTCCGCGATGGTCGCCGGAACGGGGTTCGCGGTCACCGTCCCCGGCGACCTTCCCTGGTACGCGAGCCTGTTCTCCGAGTCGGCATCGCGGGCGGTGGTCTCTGTGGCCCCTGAGCGCGCGACGGGGCTGGAGGATCTGGCGGCGGCCCACGGCGTCGCCTGCGCGCCGCTCGGCGAAACGGGCGGTCCGCGGATGGTCTTCGACACCGTGTTCGAGGTGACCGTGGAGGAGGCGGCGCGAGCGTACGAGGACGCGATCCCCGCGCTCCTGGGGAGGTGAACGAGCCCACCCCAACCGGCGACGTCTCCCGGACGCGTCCCGCCCGCCGCGCCCTGCTCCGCCGGGTGGTGTTCCTGGCGGTCTCCGCCGTCGGCCTGTACCTGGTCTGGCCGAGCCTGCTGCGGACCTTCTCGACCCTGCCGTTGCTCGCCGACGTCGACCCGGGGTGGTTCGTCGCGATGGGCGCGTTCGAGACCTGTGCCTTCATCTCGATCTGGGTGCTCCTGCGGCTGGCCCTCCGGCGGCGCGGATGGTTCCGGATCGCCACGACCCAGCTGGCCGCCAACGCCCTCAGCCGCGTCCTGCCCGGCGGCGCGGCCACCGGTGGCGCCCTGCAGTACACGTGGCTGGTCCGCTCGGGGCTCGACGGGGCCACCGTGGCATCCGGGCTCACGGCGGCGTCCCTGATCTCGACGGCCGCGGTGCTCGCCCTCCCGGTCTTCAGCCTGCCGGCGATCCTGGGGGGAGCGCCCGTCGACCGGGGGCTCGCTCGTTCGGCGTGGATCGGGCTGGGGGCGTTCGTGCTGGCGGCCGTCGGCGGAGCCGTGCTGCTCACGACCGACCGTCCGCTCGAGTGGGTCGGGCGTGGGGTGCAGTGGCTCCTCAACCTCGCCCGGCGACGCTCGCCGGTCACCGGGCTCCCTGCGCGCCTGCGTGCCGAGCGGGACGAGATCCGAACGGTGTTCGGGCGCCGATGGTTCGAGGCCATGGTCTCGGCGCTCAGCAACCGGCTGTTCGACTTCCTGGCGCTCCTGGCGGCGCTGGTCGCCGTCGGTGCGCGCCCGCGCCCGTCGCTGGTGCTGCTCGCCTACGCAGGCTCGGTGGCGCTCGGGATGATCCCCATCACCCCGGGCGGCCTCGGGTTCGTCGAGGCCGGGCTCACCGCGATGCTCACGCTCGCGGGGATCTCCGTCACGGAGGCGACCGTGGCGACGCTCGCCTACCGGCTGGTCTCCTACTGGCTCCCGATACCGGTCGGAGCCGTCGCGGGCCTGCTGTTCCGCCGCGCGTACCCGACGTGACCGGGCCTCGCTCACCTTGGTGCTACCATCCGGCACCGGTGGGAGCGGAGGGTCCGAGGGAAGCGTGTGGCCTCTTCGGGGTGTGGGCCCCGGGGGAGGAGGTCGCGCGGCTGATCTACTTCGGGCTCTTCGCCCAGCAGCACCGTGGCCAGGAGTCCGCCGGCATGGCCGTCTCGGACGGCGAGCACGTCTTGGTCTACAAGGAGCTCGGGCTCGTCGCCCAGGTCTTCAACGAGGCCACCCTCGCCACGCTGCAGGGCGACCTGGGGATCGGCCACACGCGGTACTCCACCACCGGCTCGACGACCTGGGAGAACGCCCAGCCGGCGTTCAAGACGGACGGGCACCGGTCCCTGGCGCTCGGCCACAACGGCAACCTCGTGAACACGCTCGATCTCGCGGAGCTCGCCGGCCGCCCGGCCGGCGGCCCGACCACCGACTCGGACCTCGTGGCGACCCTGCTCGCGCAGCGGATGGGCGACGGCCTCGAGCAGGCATGCCTCGAGGTGCTGCCCACCCTCCGCGGCGCGTTCTCGTTCGTCCTGTTGGACGAGCGGAGCCTGTTCGCCGCACGCGGGCCGCTCGGCTTGCGGCCGTTGTCGATCGGGCGGCTCTCGGGCGGGTTCGTCGTCGCCTCCGAGACCTGCGCCCTCGACATCGTCGGGGCGGGGTTCGTCCGCGACGTGGAGCCCGGCGAGCTCATCCGGATCGACGACCGAGGCCTGCGGTCGGTCCGGTACGCGGAGGGTCCCCGTCGGGCCCTGTGCGTCTTCGAGTTCGTGTACCTCGCGCGAGCGGACTCCCGGCTCCGCGGTCGGACGGTCCACGAGGTCCGGCGTGAGCTGGGGCGTCGACTGGCGCGAGAGGCGCCCGCGGACGCCGACCTGGTCGTTCCCGTTCCCGACACCGGGATGTCTGCCGCGCAGGGCTACTCGGAGGTCTCGGGGATCCCGTACGGCGAAGGGCTGATGAAGAACCGGTACGTGGGTCGGACGTTCATCCAGCCGTCGCAGACGCTCCGCGAGCGCGGCGTGAAGCTCAAGCTGAACCCGATCCCCGAGACGATCCACGGCAGGCGGCTGGTCGTGATCGACGACTCCATCGTGCGAGGCACGACCACGCGACAGATCGTCCAGGCGCTCAGGGAGGCCGGCGCCGCCGAGGTCCACACGCGGATCACCTGCCCGCCGATCAAGTGGCCGTGCTTCTACGGGATCGACATGTCGACGCGCGCGGAGCTCGTGGCCTCCGATCTCACGGTCGAGGAGATCCGTGCGTTCGTCGGGGCCGACTCCCTGGCCTACCTGTCGATGGAGGGGATGGTCCAGGCTGCCGGCTCGCCGAAGGAGGAGTTCTGCCGGGCCTGCTTCGACGGCGAGTACCCGATCGAGATCCCCGAGCAGGCAGGCAAGTACCTGCTCGAGCACCCCGCCAAGTCGTGAGCGACGCCTATCGCCGGGCCGGGGTGGACCTCGAGGCCGGGGCCGAGGCCGTGTCGCTCATCCGCGAGCTCGCCAGGGGGGCCTCACGCCCGGAGGTCGTCGAGGGGATCGGGGGGTTCGCTGGGCTCTTCCGCATCGGCGGCGGGCGGTGCCTGGCGGCCGCGACCGACGGGGTCGGGACCAAGCTCGAGGTCGCCCGCCTCGCGGGCAGGGTGGAGACCGTCGGGGTCGATCTCGTCGCGATGTGCGCCGACGACGTCGTCTGCACGGGGGCCGAGCCGCTGTTCTTCCTCGACTACCTGGCGGTGGGACGGGTGATCCCCGCCAGGGTGGCGGCGATCGTCGCAGGGGTGGCCGAGGGGTGCCGGCTGGCCGGGTGTGCGCTCCTGGGTGGCGAGACCGCCGAGCACCCCGGCGTCATGGAGCCGGACGCGTTCGACCTCGCCGGGTGCTGCGTCGGCGTCGTGGACGAGGCGTCGATGCTCGGACCGCATCGGGTCCACGAGGGCGACGCGCTGGTCGGTCTCACCTCGAGCGGGCTGCACGCCAACGGCTACTCCCTGGTCCGTCGGGTGCTGCTCGACGAGGCGGGGTACCGGCTCCAGGACGTCCTCCCTCGCCTGGACCGGTCGCTCGCGGACGAGCTCCTCGAGCCGACGAGGATCTACGCGCCCGCCGTGCTCGAGCTCGCCGGCGACGGACTCGTGCACGCGGCCGCCCACGTGACCGGCGGCGGGTTGCCGGAGAACCTCCCCCGGGCGATCCCGGACGGTCTCCGGGCGGAGGTCGATCACGGCTCGTGGCCGGTCCCTCCGATCTTCGACCTGATCCGGGAGGCGGGCGGCCTGTCCGAGGAGGACATGGCCGCGACCTTCAACATGGGCATCGGCATGGTGCTCGTGGTCCCAGGGTCGCGGCTCACCGAGGTCACGGACCGCAGCCGGTCGCTGGGCATCCCCGCCGTCACCATCGGGCGCGTGGTCCGCGCGCCGGGGCCGGGTGCCGGCTAGCGCGGCCCCGGCTGCCGTCGATGGGCCATGACCGGGTGGGCCGTCGGACCGATCCGGGAGGATGCAGGGTGAGGCCGAGCGGCCCGCGAAACCATCACTTGGCCGGATCCCGAACGGGCTCGAGGTGCCGATACGCACCGAGAGGATGCCAACCACGAACGCGACGAGCGTGCTCGTCGTCGACGACGAGCCCCAGGTGCTCTGGATGCTCCGCTTCAGCCTGGAGGCCGAGGGCTACCGGACCCTGTCCGCGTCGGATGGGCGCGCGGCGCTCGACGAGCTCCATGCCCACCGTCCACAGCTGATGCTGCTGGACGTGATGATGCCGCTCATGGACGGGTGGAGCGTGCTGGAGGAGCTGCGCGCCCTGCCGGAGACGGAGCGACCGAGGGTGATCGTCGTGTCCGCGAGGTCCAGCAACCGGGATCGCGCGAAGGCCGCCGAGCTCGGCGCCGACGCCTTCGTGGCCAAGCCGTTCGACGTGGGCGATCTGCTCGGCCTCGTGCACGAGCTCCAGCCGGTGGCCTGAGCCGCCGACCTGAGCGTGCGACGTCAGCTCAGCCCCGCGCTCAGGTGTGCGGGAAGCGCTGATGCTCCTTGGGCACGACGGTGGTGCCGATCGCCCGGCAAGTGAGGATCGGCTCGTCGAGGAACTCGGCCGCCGAGGCGGACACGTCGGGTCTCGCCCCCCCGACCTTCCACACCTCGAACTCGCACCGACGTGAGGTGGTTCCGACCGAGACCATCCGCCCGGTGGCCTCGATCCAGTCGCCCGCGTACAGCGGCGCCAGGAACTCGACCGACTCGTACGCGCGGAAGAGCCCCTCGTCGCCGTCGTAGCGCATCGCGAGCTCCGTGATGAGGTCGCCGATGATCTCCAGCTGCTTCGCGCCGGCAACCAGGTTGCCGCCGTAGTGGGCGTCCTCGGAACCGAGACGACGACGGATCGAGGCCGTTGGCAGTCCTTGGCTCATGTGTCCTCCCCGCGGGCTCCAGCGCTCAGGTGGGTACGACCTTGCCGAACCGGACCCCTCGCAGGGGTACCCGCGCCAGATCCCCGTCCTTCGTCCGGACGACGTAGGTCTGAGCCCCTTCGTCGAAGTACTCGAGGACGCCGACGGCCTCGCCCACGAAGCCGTTGGGGAGCTCGAACTGGAAGGACACCCGTCTGCCCACGTCCGACGGTGAAACGAGGTTCCGCTCCGGCATGCGCCGTAGCCTACCCGTTCAACGAGGCAGCGCCTCCAGCGCGGCCGCGTCCGAGAGGAGCTGGACGAGGTCACCGAACGCACGCCCCGCGGTCGCCCCGTCGAGCAAACGGTGATCGAACGTGAGGCTCAATGTGCAGGCAGCTCGGGCGACGACCTGCCCGTCGACCACCAGCGCTCGGGGCCCGATCGCGCCGAGGGCGAGGATCGCCCCCTGGGGAGGGTTCAGGAGCGGGGTGCCGGCCTCCGACCCGTAGGAGCCGGTGTTCGTGACCGTGATCGTGCCCCCGGACATGTCGGCGGGGGAGAGCGTCCCCGCTCGCGCCAGGGAGGCCAGGCGCGCGATCTCTTGCGCCACGTCGGCGATACCCCTCGCTCCGACATCGCGCACGACGGGCACCATGAGCCCGCGCTCGGTGTCGGTCGCGACGCTCACGTCGACCCTGCGGTGCAGGTGGATCTCGCCCCGATTCGCGAGGAACGACGCGTTCAGCATCGGATGCTCACGACAGACCTCGGCGAGCGCTCGCACGACGATCGGCAGCGGGCTCACGCGGAGCTCTCCCCGAAGGGCTTCCAGCGCGGTGCAGTCGAGGGTCCGCCATGTCGTGACCTGAGGAACCTCCCGAACGACGCGCGTGAGGGCCTCGGCGATCGTCCGGCGCACCATCGAGACCGGCACCACCTCCACCTCGCCCGCAGGCCGAGCTCCTGCCGCCGCCTCGACGTCGCCGCGCGTGATCCGTCCACCCGGCCCCGATCCACGGAGCGATCGGAGATCGACCCCCAGCTCCTTGGCCACCGTGCGAACCGCCGGCGTGGCGGGAGCGGGGGTGCCGGGGCGGAGGGAGCGGGACGTCGCCGCACCGCTCTCCCCCTCCACCTCCATCGTCACCAGCGGCGCCCCGACCGCGAGCGTCTCGCCGGCCCGGGCATGGAGCCGCAGGACGCGGCCCGCGAACGGCGAGGGGATCTCGACGACCGCTTTCGCCGTTTCGACCTCGACCAGCGGCTGGTTCATCTCGACCTCATCGCCCTCCGCGACGAGCCAGCTTGAGATCTCGGCCTCCTCGAGCCCCTCGCCGAGGTCGGGCAGCGCGAACGTGCGCTCCGTCATTCAGTAGGCCACCACCTCGTGGATCGCGGCAGCGATCCGCTCCACGCTCGGCAGGTACGCCTGCTCGAGCGACGCCGGCGGGTACGGGACGTCCCACCCCGTGACCCGTCGGATCGGGGCCTCCAGGTGCTCGAACGCCTCTTCGACGATGCGGGTCACGATCTCGGCGCCCATGCCGAGCGTGAGGGGGGCCTCGTGCACGACGACGGCGCGACCCGTGGCGCGCACCGACGCGCCGATCGCCTGGACGTCCAACGGCACCAGCGATCGGAGGTCGAGCACCGTGCACCCGACCCCCTCGTCGGCCAGTCGGTCCGCGGCCTCCACGCATCGGGCGACCATCGCCCCGTAGGAGATCACGGTGCAGGCAGAGCCCTCGCGGACGACCCGCGCGGTGCCGATGGCGGCCGACCCTGCGGTCAGCTCGCCGGACTCCTTGGACCAGTACCGGCTCTTCGGCTCGAGGACGATGACGGGGTCCGGGTCGGCGATCGCGGCCCGCAGCAACGCGTACGCGTCGAGCGCGGCGGACGGCGCGACCACCTTCAGCCCAGCCGTGTGGACGTAGTAGGTCTCCGGGCTCTCGCCGTGATGCTCCTTGCCACGGATGTCCCCGAACGAGGGGATACGGATCGTCACGGGCATCGGGACCCGTCCACGGGTGCGCGAACGGTACTTGGCGATGTGGCTGATGATCTGGTCGAGGGCCGGGTAGCTGAACCCGTCGAACTGCATCTCGGCGACGGGGCGCCAACCGGCCATGGCCAACCCGACGCACATCCCCGCGATCCCCGCCTCGGCGATCGGCGTGTCGAACACGCGATCGCGTCCGAACGCCGCCTGGAGGCCGTCGGTCACGCGGAAGACGCCGCCGAGGTCTCCCACGTCCTCGCCGAACACCAGGACGCGCGGATCCTCCGCGAGCGCGTCCCGGAGCGCGCTGTTGAGGGCCTGCACCATCGTGATCTCAGGCATCGTCGATCACCGCCGCGCGCTGCCGCAGGACCGTGGAGGGGGGCTCGCCGTAGACGTGGTCGAACATCTCGGAGACGGCGGGCGGGCCGAGCGCCGTGAGCTCGTCCCGGACACGTGCCACCCACGTGTCGGCCTCGTCCGCACAGGCGCCGACGAACCCCTCGTCCGCGACCCCCTCCGTCGCCAGGAACCGCCGGAAGCGCTCGATCGGGTCACGCGACCGCCAGCGCCGGACCTCAGCGTCGTCCCGGTACCGCGTGTCGTCGTCGGCGGTGGAGTGCGGTCCGATCCGGTAGGTGACGGCTTCGATGAGCGTGGGTCCGCCGCCGGAACGCGCACGCTCGGCCGCCGTCCGCGTCTCGCGATAGACGGCGAGCACGTCGTTCCCGTCCACGCGAACGCCCGGGAAGCCGTAGCCGCCGGCCCGCTCGGAGATGGGGGCGACGAACTGCTCCCTCGCGGGGACCGAGATCGCCCACCCGTTGTTCTGGCACAGGAGGACCGCCGGTGCCCGGAGGACGGCCGCGAGGTTGGCCGCCTCGTGGAAGTCTCCCTCGGAGGCCGAGCCGTCGCCAAAGTACGCGAGGGAGCACGCGGCCCTGCCGTCCAGCTTGGCTCCCAGGGCCCAGCCGACGGCGTGCACGATCTGCGTGGCGACCGGCACGCAGATCGGCGCGAACCCGTGGGCGAAGGGATCGTAGGGACCTCCGTGCCAGGTCCCACGGTGGTACTGGAGGTACTCGACCGCGTCGACCCCTCGGACGATCGCCGCGGCGAGCTCCCGGAAGCTCGGGAACGCCATGTCCTGCGGCTCGAGCGCGAAGGCGCTGCCCACCTGGGCGGCCTCCTGACCCTCGAACGGCGGATAGACGGTCAGCTCGCCTTGCCGCTGCAGCGCCATGCACTCACGGTCGAGCCGACGCGCGAGGATCATGAACCGCAGCAACGCGCGCAGGTCGTCCCCGGACAGGCCGACGTCGGTGTCCCCAACGGGTGTGCCCTCGGGGGACAGCAGCTGCAGCATCGGGCTCGCCTCGGAGGGCTCGTACGTGTCCATGGGATGCGCCGAGCGGGTCGGCGACTGAGCATATACACTCCGGCGCCATGGTCCCGTCCTCCGAGCTCCGCGTGTTCCAGCCGCTCGAGGCGTTCCCCGCCGAGGAGCAGGGCCATTGGGAGCGATACATCCTGGGCGGTGGGATGGTCGTTCCGCCGCGTCCGGTCTACCGCCAGCACGTCGCCGATGCCGCCGGAGCCGGCCTGCTCGTCCCCGCGTCGGGCGAGGGCGCATACGTCAAGCTCGTCGAGGGGACCTACTACCTGTGCCCCCTTCGGACGCGCCTGCGGGTGCTCGCCGGGCTCCTCGCGTTCCGCGAGGCCCAGCCGTTCGAGGGGAGCGACGCCTTCGTCTCGCGTGACGACGCGCGGCGTGCGTCCAAGGAGCTGTCGAGGCTGCGCCGCCGCAACCCCGCGCACGTGGCGTGCCTGATGCAGAGCCCCTGGCACGTCCCGGTCCGCTGGTTCGTGCTCTTCGACGACGAGGAGCGGCGCATCGTCGAGCGGGACGGCCGTCATCGGCTCTCGTACCTGACCACGGTGCGCAAGGCGGTCCGTCGGGCCGAGCGTGCGGTTCCCGCCCTGCGGGGATCCGATCTCGGCCCGGTGGCCGAGATGATCGTGGAGCTGCACCAGTGGCTGGTCGCCTTCGATCCGCGCGCGCTCATCGAGCTCGACTACGGTGGCCTGTGCGGCTTCATGACGTGGGACGAGCTCGACGACGACCACAGCGCGCGCGACGTCCAAGAGGCCGTGCGGGCGCTGTCGGCGCAGGAGCTCCCGCGGTCGGCTGAGCTCTATCGGTCCGTCATCGGCCGCTGGGCCGAGGTTCGGGGCCACGAGAGCCTGAACTGAGGACGCCGGCGCGTCGCTCGTGCGGGGGTGTGGCCAGGGGCAGGATCGAACTGCCGACACCGCGGTTTTCAGCCGCGTGCTCTGCCAACTGAGCTACCTGGCCTGGCGCGCCCGACGGGCTTCGATCCCGCGATCTCCGCCTTGACAGGGCGGTGAGGACGGCCAGACTCCTCTACGGGCGCGTGGTGCGGTATTCGGTTGTCGTGCCCCCAACGGGATTCGAACCCGTGTCGCCGCCTTGAAAGGGCGAAATCCTAGGCCGCTAGACGATGGGGGCCCCGGGCGTACCAGCGCCCCCCACCCGGGGGCAGCGCGATGAGTATAGCTGCCGGTGACGCGCCCTCAGTCCACCCGACCGCCCGCCATGCGCAGGGCATCGCCCGGCCGCAGGAGGGTCCGGCAGGAGCACTCGAGCACGTGCCGGACGTGGGGTCTGGGCAGGACAAGGCGCCCCGGAGGCACGAGCCGCACCGCCAGGACCGACAGTCGCCGGTCCAGCAGGGCCACCCGGATCGCATGGCGCATCCCGAACGTATGGACCGAGCGGGTGCGCTCGAGCAGGAGGCAGCGGCCGGGCGGCAGCTCCTCGCGCCCGAGCAGCCCACGGACCCGTTCCCGCCGGCTCGTTGGGACCTCGGCGATGAGCCGCTCACCACCCGGTTGGAGCACGAACGGGAGCGTGCGCATCCCCGGAGGGTAGCCCGACCCGCCGACACCCGAGCCGAGCACGATCCGGTCCGGGCCGGTGGTGGGGCGGGCAGGATTCGAACCCGCGACACGAGGGTTAAAAGCCCCCTGCTCTGACCAGCTGAGCTACCGCCCCGCGTCCCGAAGTGTACGCGGGAACCCCCCCGCGGCCGGCGCCGTCCAAGCCGCGTCCCGACCGGAGGAGGACCCATGAAGGGCACCGCGAAGTGGGGCATCGCAGGGCTGCTGCTCGGCGTGGTGGTGGCGCTGACCCTGCCCTCGATCGCCCAAGACCCGGAGGAGGCGGACGGCGTCGCCGAGCGCACCGTGACGGTGTCGGGCACCGCCACGATCAGCTCGGACCCCGATGAGGCGACCGTGACGCTCGGCGTGGTCACCAACGCGCTGACGGCCGAGGCCGCCATGCGCGACAACGCGAAGCGGATGGAGGACGTGATCGCCGCCATCAGGCGGGCCGGGGTCGCCGCCGACGACGTCGCGACCGCCTGGGTCAACCTCTATCCCAGGTACGACGACGCCGGCGTCACGATCGTCGGCTACACGGCCGAGAACCAGGTGAACGCGACCGTCCGCGACATGGACTCGATCGGTGAGGTCATCGACGCGGCGATCGCCGCCGGGGCGAACCTGTCCAGCGGGATCTCGTTCGGCCTGTCCGACGAGAGCCAGGGGGTCGAGGCCGCCCTCGCGGACGCCGTCGCCGACGCCCGGTCCAAGGCGGAGGCGCTCGCGGCGGCCACCGGCGCCCAGCTGGGCGTGGTCGTGCAGGTCGTCGAGAGCGGCACCCCCGCCCCGTCGCCCCTGTACCGCGACTACGCGGTGGCCGAGGCGGCGTCCGCCGCACCGCCGATCGAGACCCCCACCATCGAGCGGCAGGTGAGCGTCTCGGTGACCTGGGCGCTGGTCTGACCCCACGGAGCCGACCGGCGGAGCGCCCTACGCCAGGGCGTTCCGCCGGTACCGGTTGGTGATCGGCATCCGGCGGTCCCGCCCGAAGGCGCGGGGGGTGATCTTGATCCCGGGCGCGGCCTGTCGGCGCTTGTACTCGGCCCGGTCGATCATCGCGACCACCCGGCGGACCGTCTCGGCGTCGAAGCCGCTCGCGATCAGCTCCTCGGGGCCCCGATCGTCCTCGACGTAGGCCTCGAGGATCGGGTCGAGCTCGTCGTAGGGAGGGAGCGAGTCCGTGTCCCGCTGGTTGGGACGCAGCTCGGCCGACGGCGGCTTGTCGATCACGCGCTGCGGGATGGGCGCCGTGCGTTCGTCTCGCCCGTTCCTCCACCGGGCGAGCTCGTACACGAGCATCTTGGGAACGTCCTTGATCGGCGCGAAGCCCCCGGCCATGTCGCCGTACAGGGTCGAGTAGCCGACCGCGTACTCGCTCTTGTTGCCCGTGGCGAGCACCAGGCCCCCGAACTTGTTGGACAGCGCCATCAGGATGTTCCCGCGGATCCTGGCCTGGAGGTTCTCCTCGGTCACGTCCTGGGCCATGCCCTCGAACGACGGCGCGAGCGCCTCGAGGTAGGCGCGGTAGACGGCCTCGATCGGCACGATCTCGAGTCGGATGCCGAGCCGGGTCGACAGGTCCCGCGCGTCCTCGAGGCTCTCGGGCGAGGAGAACGGCGAGGGCATCGCGACCGCCCGGACGACACCCGCGCCGAGGGCGTCCGCAGCGAGGGTCGCGACGAGCGCGGAATCGATCCCGCCCGAGAGCCCGACGAGCACCTCGCGGAACCCGTTCTTCCACGCGTAGTCCCGCAGCCCGAGCGCGAGCGCGCGGTACACCTCCTCGGGTCCCTGGGGCCACGGCTCGCGTTCCGGGCCCCTCTCCACCGTCCACGCTCCCCCGCCCTGAGGAGGGATGAGGTCGACGACGAGCAGGTCTTCGGTGAACGTCGTCGCGCGGTGGGTGAGCTCGCCGGTGGGGCTCACCAGCATCGAGCCCCCGTCGAACACCAGCTCGTCCTGGCCGCCGACCGCGTTCACGTAGACGATCCAGGCCCCGGTCTCCCGCGCCCGTGCCGCGCACACGTCGAGCCGTTCGGAGGTCTTGCCGCGGTGGTACGGGGAGCCGTTGATGTTCACGATCACGGGCGTTCGCTCACGCGCGTACGCGTCGAAGGGCGGGCCCGGGGCCCACGCGTCCTCGCACACGGACACGCCGAGGCGTGCCCCGCCCACATCCACGACGCAGGCGTCCACGCCGGGCACGAAGTAGCGGCGCTCGTCGAACACGCCGTAGTTGGGCAGCTTGGTCTTGTGGTAGCGGGCGACGACCCGGCCGTCGTGGAGCAGGGCGGCCGCGTTGTGCTCACCTCGATCGGTCCGGTCGATGAACCCGGTCAGGACCGCGCAGCCTCCAGAGGTCCGGTGCGCGAGAGCCGCGAGCGCCTCGAGGTTGTCCCGTACGAACTCCGGTCGCAGCACGAGGTCCTCCGGCGGATAGCCGGTGATTGCGAGCTCCGGGAAGCACACGAGATCGGCGCCGCGCTCCGTGGCTCGGGCGGCCCAGGCCGCCATCCGGTCGACGTTGCCGTCGAGATCGCCGACGGTGGTGTTCAGCTGGCCGAGCGCGATCCGGACCACGACCACAGCCTATCGGGGGAAGGGGGAGCGGCAGAGCGAGCTACTCGACCCCGCCGATGTCCAGGTTGTAGGCCTCCCAGATGAGATCCGCGCCGTGCTGTCGGTGCTTGATGATCCTGCCGAGCAGGCGTTGCACGTCGTCGCGGGCATCCTCGAGCGACCAGACGGTCCCGATCGGGGTCGTCCGCAGCCTGGTGATGAGCTCCGACGTGCCGTCGCGCAGCACCGGGTGCTCGTCCTTCAGACGCTGGACGGGCCCTGACAGCCGGGGTGCCTTGGCCAGGATCTCGTCGTACAGACCCTCCGCGCGTTCCGTCACCTCGATGTGCTCCTCGAGGACCTCCCGCAGGACGCCGAGGCGATGGACGACCTCGCGGGTCCAGTCCGCCTCGCGCCCGAGCGCGGGCCCGGAGATCGCCTCCTCCACCTCGACGAGGGCGTGGTGGAGGTCGGCGCGGCGCTTGCGCGCCTCCTCCAGGGTCGGGCTCAGCTCGTCGCCGCGCTCGGTCACGGGCCCCACCCTAGCGAAGAGGGCGCCGTCACCGCCACCGCCCGGGGTCGGCCCGGCGACCGCCGAGCTCGCCCGAGGCCTGAGGTGGTCCTCCGGCGCACGACCCCGTAAGGTTCGGCCGTGGTCGCCTCGAACCAGGAGCTCCCCAGACCCGAACGCCGCGTCGGATCCCCCCGCCCGTACGTGCCGCGGCTCGTCCTCGAGCGTCTGGCGACGGCGCCGGAGGAGCCCTGGTGGGAGGTCGAGGGATCCGTCGTCTTCGTGGACATCTCGGGGTTCACCAAGCTGTCCGAGCGCCTCGCCGAGCGCGGGAAGGAGGGCGCGGAGCACGTCACCGAGGCGATCGAAGCGTGCTTCACGAGCCTCCTCGCGGTGGCGTACGGCAACGGCGGTGGCCTGCTCAAGTTCGGCGGCGACGCGCTCCTGCTCCTGTTCGACGGGCCCGAGCACGCCGCCCGCGCCGCTCGATCGGCGATCTGGATGCGCCGGACCCTCCGCCAGGTCGGGCGGATCGATCTCCCTGGCGCGAAGCTCCAGCTGCGCATGTCGGTGGGGGTGCACAGCGGACGGTTCGACTTCTTCCTCGTGGGCGGGTCCCATCGCGAGCTGATCGTGACGGGACCGGCCTGGACGCGGACCGCCCAGATGGAGCACGCGGCGGACGCGGGCGAGATCCTGCTCAGCCCCGAAGCCGCCGCCGCCCTGCCGGCCCGATGCGTGGGGCGGGAGAAGGGGCCGGGCCGGCTCCTGACGCGGGAGCCGGTGGGTCAGCTCCCGGTCGTGGACGTGGGCATCGGAGACCTCCTCCCCGAAGGCGCGGACGGATGCCTCTCCGTCGCGGTCCGCGACCACGTGCTCGCGGGCGGGGGGGCGCCGGAACATCGCCCGGTCACGGTCGCGTTCGTCCACTTCGACGGGACCGACGGGATGCTGGCTCGCGATGGTCGCGAGGCGACGGCGACCGCGCTGGACGAGCTGGTACGGCACGTCCAGGTGGCCGTCGACGAGCAGGGGGTCTGCTTCCTCGGATCCGACGTCGACGCCGACGGCGGGAAGCTGATCCTCACGGCCGGCGCTCCGACCGTGACCGGCAACGACGAGGAGCGGGTCCTGCTGGCTGTCCGCAGGATCGTCGAAGGAGGCCCCGCCGTGCCGGTCCGGATCGGCGTCAACCGCGGCTTCGTCTTCGCCGGCGACATCGGCCCCTCGTACCGCCGGACGTACACGGTCATGGGCGACGCGGTGAACCTCGCCGCCCGGCTCATGGCCAAGGCGGAACCGGGCGAGATCTACGCGACGGCGGACGTGCTCGACCGCTCGAACACCACGTTCGAGACGAGGGAGCTGGAGCCGTTCGCCGTGAAGGGCAAGGCCGCGCCGGTCCGGGCGTGGTCCGTGGGTCGCGCGGTCGGCAGCCGTTCGAGCGAGGCGGTGTCCACCCGACGCTTCCCGCTCGTGGGCCGCTCGGCCGAGATGCGGACGCTCGAGGAGGTCCTCGCCGCGGTCCGCGCGGGCCAAGGGCGTCTGGTGCAGCTCACGGGCGAGCCCGGGATCGGCAAGACGAGGTTGATGGAGGAAACGCGTTTGCGGGCGCGCGACGTGATGACGCTCCATGCCACGTGCGAGGCGTACACGTCATCCACCCCGTACGTGGTGTGGCGAGATGTGCTGCGTCAGGCGCTCGGGCTCGGCTGGGAGGATCGCGGTGAGGTGGTCCTTCCCGTGCTCTGGGATCGCGTGGAGGCCGAGGACCCCGACCTCCTGCCCTGGATCCCACTGATCGCCATCCCGTTCGACGTCGAGGTGGCTCCGACCCTCGAGGTCGAGATGCTCGCTCCGGAGTTCAGGCGATCGAAGCTCCACGAGGTCGTGCTCCGGTTCCTGGGCGGGCTGCTATCCGGCCCAGCGCGCATCGAGGTCGAGGACGCGCACCTGATGGATGAGGCCTCGGCCGACCTCCTTGGAGCGCTCGTCTCGGAGCTCGAGCACCGACCCTGGATGGTGATGCTGACGCGCAGGGGGTCCGACGACGGGTTCGTGGCGCCGGAGGCTCCGCAGGTGGTCCGACTCGATCTCCCACCGCTCGAGCCTGCCGCGACCCGGAAGCTGGCTCTGGAGGCGACGGAGCAGGCCCCGATCCCAGCGCACGTCTTGGGCACCGTGGTCGAGCGTTCCGCCGGGAACCCCCAGTTCCTCATGGACATCATCCGATCGATCGCTTCGGGCGAAGGGTCGCATCTCCCCGATTCGGTCGAGGCGGCGGCGATGGCGCAGATCGACCGGCTCGCACCCGACGATCGAGGACTCGTCCGGCGGGCCTCCGTGCTCGGCGTCAGCTTCCACCCGCGGTTCCTCGAGGAGATGTTGGACGAGGACGAGGCCCGTCCGGACGAGGCCACATGGGATCGGCTCTCCGGTGTGTTCGCGGACGATGGCAACGGGTACCTCCGGTTCCGCAGGGCGGTGGTGCGGGACGCTGCCTACACGGGATTGCCCTTCCGGACGAGGCGTCGGCTCCACCAGATCGTCGGCGCACGGCTCGAGCGTGAGGTCGTGGAGGGGGTCGAGGAGGACCCCGGCATGCTCTCCCTCCACTTCTTCCTGGCCGATGAGCACGAGAAGGCATGGCGGTACGCCCGCGTCGCCGGAGAGCGCGCCGCCGCGGTCTTCGCCAACGTGGAGGCGGCCCGCTACCTCGGCCGGGCGGTCGAGGCCGGTCGGCGGCTCCCGGAGGTGACGGCCGGCGAGCTCGCCGCGGTCCACGAGGCGCGGGGGGACGCGCTGGATCTCGCCGGCGAGTTCCGGAGGGCGGCGGATGCCTACACGGTCGCCAGGAGGTTGGTCAGGGACGATCCGGTGAACAGCGCGCGACTCTCCCTCAAGAGGTCGCGGATCGAGGAGAAGCTCGGCAAGTACCCGCAGGCGCTCCGATGGGTCACGCGGGGGCGGAAACTGCTCGAGGGTGTGGACGGCGCCGAGGCCGCGCGGGAGCGCGCTCAGCTCGGTGCGTGGTACGCGACGATCCTCCAGGCGGAGGGGCGCTCGTCCGACGCCGTCCGGTGGGCCGGGCGAGCCATCGAGGAGGCCCAGGCGGCGGGGGAGCAGGACGCGCTCGCCCGCGCGTACAACGCCCTCGACTGGGCCAACCTCGCGCTGGGTCGGCCGAACGGCGAGCACTGGCGGGCCGCGCTGGAGATCCACGAAGCCGAGGGTGACCTGGTCGGACAGGCCAGGGTCCTGGGCAACCTGGGATACAGCGCCTTCTACGAGGGTCGCTGGAACGAGGCGCTGGAGTTCTACGGCCGGTGCCGTGAGGCGGCCTTGCAGACCGGGAACCTCGCATACGCCGCCCAGGCCGCCGACAACATCGCCGAGATCCTGTGCGAGCGCGGGAGCTTCAAGGACGCCGAGGCCCTCCTCCGTGGATCGCTACGGGTGTGGAAGGCGTCGGAGTACCGGTACTTCCTCGGCGGGTGCCTCGAGCAGCTCGGGCGCGTCGCATCCCGCACGGGCAGGTTCGAGGAGGCGCTCGCGCTGTTCGACGAGGCGCGCGCCGCGTACCTGCACGTCGGGGCCCAAGAGGACGTCGTCCTCATGGACGCCAAGGTCGCGGAGTGTCGCGTGCTGATGGGGGACGGCAAGGGCGCCCTCGAGCTGGCCACCCTGGCGCTCTCGCGCGGATCCGCCCTGGAGGAAGCGGGTATGTCCACCCCGTTGTTGCACCGGGTCCGCGGATACGCCCTCACGCAGGTGGGTGACGCCGATGGGGCCCGGGGGGCGTTCGACGAGAGCTTGAGGATCGCCAGGGCGCGCAGCGATCGGTACGAGGTCGCACTCACGCTTCACGCACGGGTGCGTCTGGCGAGGTTGCGGGGAGGGGCGACCCCAGCGGACGAGGAGTCGGAGGCGAGGGAGATCCTCGAGGGCCTGGGCGTGATGTCCGTCCCCGAGGTCCCTCTCGTTGACACGGGCGATGTCCCGAGAACGTGACGGGCGGCCCCATGGGACCGCCCGTCAACAGCTGCTCGGGGATGCTCAGCGGAACGCCTTGGCGTCCCCCTTCAGGTAGAAGGTCTCGGTGACCTGCATCATCCCCTCGCCGACGATCTCCGTGCTCTGCGTGACGAGGCACCAGCTCGCGCCAACCGGCATCTCGGGCGCGAACGGGTCGGCCGTTCCACCGCACCACTGGACGGGCTCGGCCGGGGTCGGTGGCTCGACGTAGGTCGCCGGCACGGGGTTCTGGGCGGGCTCCGGGTCCCAGGCGGTGACATCGACCTTGAAGGTCGCATCGCTGGCGCCGTCCGCGAGGAACTCGACCTCGTTGCCGTCCCGGGTGAGGGTGTACAGCTTGGGGTCGCCGGTGCAGTCGTCGCCCGTGTCCAGCCACTCGACGGTCACGGTCTCCGTCTCATCCGTGACGACATCGCCGCAGGCGATGGTTGCCTCGAAGAGCGTGAACTCCACATCCGGCGTCGACAGACCCTGTGACGACGCGTTGACCTCGTAGACGCCGGCGACGTCACCGTTCAGGGTGAAGGTTGCCTGACCATCTGCGTAGGCGATGGACCCCACCGTCAGCGTGGCCCCATCGGGCTCGGACACAACGTTCACCGTTAGGGGACCGGCGAAGCTGGTGTCGCGGTTGCCGCCAGCGTAGGCCCCGACCACGACGGTCTGGTTCGTGTCGATCGTGGTGTTGCTCGGTTGCGTATCCCACTTCAACTCGCACGTCCTGGTGAGGGTGGTCGTCGGCGCAGGCCCACTCAACGAGAACGTGTCGCCGCTCAGATTGCTGCCCGTCCACACCCTCGCGGTCCAGGTGAAGCCCCCCTGCGGGCTGCAGGTGGTGATGTCGGAGGTCGTGGCCGTGATCCTAAGGGTCACGTACTGGTTGGTCTTGACCGGGTCCAGGGTCCGCACGTCGACCCTGGAGGATCCGACCACCGTGACGCTCGCTCCCGCGTTCGCGTTGGAGGCCGCGCTGATCGAGGCGGCCGTCACGGTGAAGCCCGACGGGGCGGTGACGGAGAAGGAGTTGGGGTTGGAGTTGCCGGGGGTCTTGTTGGTCATCGTCACGAAGAAGTCCGTGCTCTCGCCCGCGAGGGCTTGGCTCGGCGTGACCGTGAGCGTGTAGATCTTCTGCGGGGCGGTGTACCCGGGCACAGCCGTGAGCGCGACCAGCGTCGTGATGGCGAGCAAGCCGAGCAGGAGTCGGTGCTTCGGGGCAGGACGTGGAGACGCGTGCTCCCTCGCGGACATGCGATCCCTCCTCATCTGGGACCTGCCCGCGGATGGGCTGTCCCCTAGGCCGAACGGCCTACGGACCGTAGGCCATCCGACCCTGGACCGTCAACCGCCGAAAGGCTCGTCGCGCAACGCCTTCGGAGCTGCCCGGTCACAGCAGCGGGAGGTACCGCTCCAGCTCGTAGGGGGTCACGTACGCCTTGTAGGCGTCCCACTCCTCGCGCTTGTTGCGGATCAGGAACTCGTGCACGTGGTCGCCGAGCACGTCGCGCAGGAGCTTCGAGTCCGCCGCGAGCTCGATCGCCTCGTACAGATCCTCCGGCAGCGAGTGGATGCCGGCTGCCCGACGCTCCTCGTCCGTCATCTCGTAGATGTTGTTGGAGGCCTCCGGGGGGAACTCGTATCCGCCCTCGATGCCCGCCAGCCCGGCGGCCAGCATCGCGGCGAAGCCAAGGTACGGGTTGCACGCCGGGTCGGGCGAGCGGTACTCGATCCTCGTGGCCTCCTCCTTCCCCGGCTTGTACATCGGCACCCGGACGAGGGCGCTGCGGTTGCGTCGGGCCCAGCACACGTAGACGGGGGCCTCGTAGCCGGGCACGAGGCGCTTGTAGGAGTTCACCCACTGGTTGGTGACCAGCGTGGTCTCCGGCGCGTGGTGCAGGATCCCCGCGATGTATCGCTTGGCCACGTCCGACAGGTGGTACTCGTCGGTCGGGTCGAAGAACGCGTTGCGATCGCCGGTGAACAGGGACTGGTGCGTGTGCATCCCGTTGCCGTTCACGCCCTGGACCGGCTTGGGCATGAAGGTCGCGTAGATCCCGAACTCCTGCGCGACCTCCTTGACCGTCAGGCGGTAGGTCATCACGTTGTCGGCCATCGTGAGGGCGTCCGTGTACCGCAGGTCGATCTCGTGCTGGCTCGGAGCGACCTCGTGGTGGACGTACTCGACCGGGATGCCCATCGACTCGAGGTAGGTGACCGTCCGCTTGCGCCAGTCGGTCGCCAGGTCGAGCGGTGTCTCGTCGAAGTAGCCGCTCTGATCCAAGAACGACGGGTCCTCGAGGCTCTTGAAGTAGAAGTACTCGAGCTCGGGGCCCACGTAGAACGTGTAGCCGAGCTCGCTCGCCCGCTGGAGCTGCCGCTTGAGCACGTACCGGGGATCGCCCTCGAACGGCGTCCCGTCCGGGTTGAGGACGTCGCAGAACATCCGGGCGACCTCGGCCTCGGTCTTCCACGGGATCAGCTGGAAGGTGCTCGGGTCGGGCACGGCCACCATGTCGGATTCCTGGATCCGGCTGAAGCCGTCGATCGACGAGCCGTCGAAGCCCATCCCCTCGGTGAAGGCGCCCTCGAGCTCCTGCGACGTGATCGTGAAGGCCTTGAGGAAGCCGAGGACGTCCGTGAACCACAGGCGGACGAACCGTATCCCCCGCTCCTCCATCGTCCGCAAGACGTATTCGGCTTCGGCGGAAAGGCCCATGCTCGTCGCTCCTTCGTCGGGTTCGGCCGAGCGTACCCAAGCGCGTTCGCTCGTCGGTTACGGGCGTGTGAACTCTCGCGGGGGGAGGCGGACCGCGTGATCCCGCGCGAGCCCCATGGCCGGATCCACGGTCCGGTGCAGGAGCGTGCCGAGCGTCAGCGAAGGTCGATGGGCGCCGACGTCCGCACGAGCCTCCGGGGCATCGGCGGCGGTCAGTGGGCCGCGTCCGGGAGCACGGTCTCGGGCTCCCAGTCGCGGACGAGCTCGGCGACCCTGACCAGGAGCGCGGCTCCGCCGGCGAGCTGGACGAGCCGCCCGACCGGGGTCTTGAAGAACGGGTGCCGCAGCACGAGCGGGGCGCTCACGATCAGCAGCTGGGCGGCGAGCGTGCGCACCCGGCGCCCCGTGGGCGTGGCGAGCCACAGCTGTGCCTCGTCGACGCCCCGATCGAGGGCGGCCTCGAGCTCCGTGAACCTGCGGCGGAGCTCGCGCGTGGTGGGGAGTGTCGGCATGTCCGGACGATACCTCGCGCGGAGGGCGATCGGCCTACCCGCCGGCGGCCCGGTAGCCGACGCCACGGACCGTCTCGATCAACGCCTCGTGCTCGGGGCCGAGCTTCGCCCGCAGGCGACGGACGTGGACGTCGACCGTCCGGGTGCCGCCGTAGAAGTCGTAGCCCCAGACCTCGCGCAGGAGCGCGGGCCGTGTGAAGACCCGCTCGGGGTTCTCCGCGAGGAAGCGAAGGAGCTGGAACTCCTTGTAGGTGAGGTCGAGCGCCCGACCCTGCACTGTGACCGCGTACGACTCGACGTCGAGGACCAAGGGCCCGAGGCGGACCACGCCGCCCTCGCTCCGGCCGGTCCGGTTCCGCAGCATGGCCAGGCGGATCCGGAGCTCGGGCTCGGGGGCGCCCGGGTAGCAGAGCTCGGCGGCGACGTCCTCCCAGGGGAACCGCTCGAGGTCGCGGCGCTCGACGACGACGAGCGTGGGCGTCGTCGCGTCGCGGTCCCGGATCGCGCGAAGGACCGCGAAGCCCTGCCCGGGGTTCTCGGCGGCGTCGACCAGCACGGCCGCGGGACGCAGCGCGACCGTGTCGCGCGCCGCCGCCACCGACAGCTGCTCGGTCTTCAGGTCGAGCCCGAGGCCGCCGAGAGCCGGGAGCACCTCTTCGATGGAGCGGTCCGAGAGCAGGACGATGGGGTTCATGGACCGCATCAGGGTACCCGCTCATCCGGGACGCCGGTACCCTTGACCTGCGATGTCGTCCACGGTCCGCGTCCGGCTGTTCGCCGCTCTCCGCGAGGAGGCCGGCGCCGCCACCCTCGAGGCCGAGGGCGCCACCGCGGGCGAGGTCGCGGACGCGCTCGCGGAGCGCTTCGGGGAGCGGTTCGCGCGGATCGCCGCCGCCGGCCAGGTGGTCGTGAACGGGGAGCGAGCCTCGCGGGACACGCCGCTCGCCGACGGCGACGAGGTCGCGCTCCTGCCTCCCGTCTCGGGCGGGTCGGCGCCGTAGGGCCCGGTCCGAGGATCGCCGCCGGCCCGGCCCGAGCCTTCCCTGCGATACTCGACGCGCCCCTATGCGCTTCCGCGACGTCCTGCTCATCGTGAACCCGGTCGCCCGGACCGTGTCACGACCCACCCTGGCGGTGATTGAGAAGGCGCTGTCGGCGGACTTCCGACTCGAGGTCGCCGAGACGAAGCAGCGGGGCCACGCGAGCGAGCTCGCGGCGCAGGCGGTCGGCGACGGGGTGGACCTGGTCGTCGTGTTCTCGGGCGACGGCACGATCAACGAGGTCGTGAACGCGCTCGCGGGCTCGGAGACGGCGCTCGGCGCGCTGCCGGGCGGGGCCACGAACATCCTCGTCCGCGCTCTCGACCTGCCGGTCGACCCCGTGGAGGCCACGGGGGTGCTCATCGCGAAGGCGCTCGACGACGCATGCTTCCGGCTCCACCTGGGGCGAGCCGACGGACGCTACTTCGCCGTGAACTGCGGTGCGGGGGTGGACGCCGCCGCGATGAAGCGTCTGGACGAGCGGTTCCCCAAGACCAAGTCCACGTTCGACCGGGCGGCGTTCCGGGCGGTCGTGCGTGAGCTCCTCGTGGGCTACGCGGGGCGGCTGCCCGACCTCGACGTGCGGGTGGACGACGGCGAGGCCGTGCCCTCGCTCTCGGTCATGGTGGGCCGGACGGACCCGTACACGTACTACAAGGACCGTGGCATCCGGATGACGCCGGAGGCCTCGCTCGAGACCGGGCTCGACGTGCTCTCGGTCCGCAAGCTGAACCGCCGGAGCATCCCGCGGATCGCGTGGCAGGTGTTCGGCTCGGCGCGGCACGTGCGCGGCCGCGACATCGACTACTGGCACGACGCGAGCCGCGTGCTCGTGACCTCGGAGACGCCGTTCCCGGTGCAGGTGGACGGGGACGTGCTCCGAGAGCGCACGCACCTCGAGATCGTGCTCGCGCGCGACGCGCTCTGGGTGGTTGCGTAGCTCAGCCCGGATCGAGCGCCGGCCTCTCCGGCGACGCGATCCAGTATCCGGACTCGGGGCATAGGCCTGTCGGATCGGGCTGACTGTGATCGGCGATGTACCGCGACTGGAGCCGCTGTCCACCCAGCGTGACGGACGTCCCCGTTCTGGCGAAGACGGACCCGTCATCGTCGAGGATCACGAGACCCTGCTGCGTCCGTCGTGCCTCGAAGCCGGGAGGCCAGATGACGAGCAGAGGTCGCGATCCGGCTGCCCTCAGGAACACGCAGTTACGATCTTCGACCAAGACCCCGGTTGCGAGAGCGTCGCCGTACCCGGCGAAGCCCACCATGTGGGGCATCAACGGCACAGGTGGGCTGGTGGGTGAGGGGGTGTCCCTGTCCGCGCTCCCGCCCGTCGTACACGCTCCCGTCACGACTGCCACGAGCAGCGCGTTCAAACAGGCTCGCCTGAGACCGCGCCTGCGGGAACTCCGCATCTTGTCATCTTGACACCTGCTCCAGTGGGGGGGCAATCTCGGGGCTGAGGTGGAGCCGAGGGAGGGGAAGATGCCCCGCATCAGATCCCGACGGATCGCCCGGCGGTTGTGGTCCTGCTTCGTGATGGCAGTGATCCTTTCCGCTGCCCAAGCGCCAGCGATGGTGGCAGGGCCCTCGGAAGCCAAAGCCGATGGGAGCGCGATAGGCGCGACTGAAGTGCCGGCAGACGAGATGCAGACGGACGAGGAAGCCCTCGCGCAGGACGCGGCTGAGTTCGCGAAGATCATCGGCGCGTCTGAGGAGGAAGCGGCCATCTACCTGTCCCGAAGCCCGCTGATAGGTGAACTCCGCGAGTATCTGGCGGACAAGGCATCGCTCAGCTTCGTGGACGTGTACCCCACATACAACCCGTATGCGATCGTGATCCTGTCGCTTGGGGTCGGGAAGGATGAGGTCGAGTTCACCTCGTCGGATCCGCGCTTCGAGGAGTTGGTCCCCTTCATCGAGGTCAGGCACGTCGACTACACGGAGCAGCTTCTTGGCAAGGCGATGGATCAGGTTGGTGACCTCGCGGGCGCGGCTGGTACGAACGCCGCGATGGCGGACATCCGAACCGGAACGGTGACGGTGTGGGTCGGATCCGAGGATGTCGCGACCGCGCTTGGAGAAGCGATCCAAGATGCGGAGCGGTCAGCGGACCTTGTCATCCCCGGTGCATCGATCATGATCCTCGTTGGCTCTCCCGGTGACGAGGATAGCTTCGCGGGGAACGATCTGAACAAGCAGGACGGCACTCCGCAGTGTACGTCAGGCTTCTCGGTCCAGCAGACTGGGGGCGGCGCCCTAGAAGGAGTCTCGACTGCGGCGCATTGCCCCAATCAGCTTGAACTCTCGAACGGAGACGACATCGTCTTCCAAGCTGCGAGGGAGAGAGACGATCAGGACGTCCAGTGGCACACGACACCGGGTCACACGGATCAACCGTGGATGCGGGTCGGCCCCACCACCGTCCGAAACGTAACGGCCGGATGACGAGGTCGAACATGAACCTTGGCGATCCGGTGTGCAAGTACGGAAGGACAACGGGATACACGTGCGGCACGATCGAGACGAAGCAGTTCGATCCTGATGGCAGCGGAACGCTGTTCAACGCCACGTTCATCTACGTCGATGGCGGGAGCGTCAACCTCTCCGAGGGCGAAGACAGCGGGGGTCCCTGGTTCTATGGCACGACTGCGTACGGGGTCCACAAGGGAGGCAGCGGGAACGACGCTTGGTTCATGGCGCAGAACTACATGAGCGCGCTCAACATCCGGGTCAAGATCGTGTGATGACCGTTCACGCCGGGTTGGCGAGCCCAGGGCCGTTCTGCGCCGCGCTCCCGCGCTCGTGGATGCCGCACTCCCACTTCGACAGGCCGGCCCAGCGGCCGGCTCGCTCCGGCTCGCCGTCGAAGTGCATCCGGGTGCAGGGCGCGCAGCCGATCGAGGTGTAGCCCAGGTCGTACAGGGGGTTGTGCGGCAGGTCGTGCTCCTTCAGGTACGCCCAGGTGTCTCGGCGGGTCCAGTTCGCGACCGGGTTGATCTTCAGCATCGGGCGCCCCTCCTCGAGCTCGTAGAGATCGAGGATCGGGGCGTTCGCCCTCGTCGGGGACGAGTCGCGGCGGAACGCGGTGATCCACGCGTCGAGCTTCTGCAGGGCGTCGAACATCGGCCGGACCTTGTTGATCTCGCAGCAGAGCGCCGGGTCGCGCTCGTACAGGCGCTCGCCGAACTCGGCGGTCTGCTGCTCGACGGTGTAGGCGCCGACGAGGTCGGTGATCGTCACCCCGAGCCGGTCCGCGAGGTGCTCCTTGAACGCGAGGGTCTCGGCGAAGTGGAACCCCGTCTCGAGGAACAGGACCTCGATGTCAGGGCGGATCATCGAGGCCATGTGCATGACGCAGGTCCCCTCGGCCTGGAACGCGGAGGCGAGGGCGATCCGCTCGATGCCCGAGTCCTGGAGCGCCCACCGCACGATGTCCTGGGCGGCCGCGGACTCGAAGCGAGCGTTCAGCACTCGGACCTCGTGCTCGGGGAGGAGGGTGTGCATCGGAGCACCTTCCGGGTCGGTCACCGCAGCATACCGCGGGCCCGCAGGTCGGGCGGCGGGGCGTCGTCGAGGGCGGCGCGCGTGCGGCCCTGGGTATCCTGGGGCAGATCCAGCCCGATCATCCTGACGGAAGGACCCGTTCGATGACCACGAGCGAGACCATCGCGCCCCACGGCGGGACGCTCGTCGACCTCCTCGCGACCGGAGCTGAGGCCGAGGCCCTGGCCCACGAGGCGGCGAACCTGCCGAAGATCGTCGTGAACCCCCGAGAGCTCTCCGACCTGGAGATGCTGACGGTCGGTGCCCTCTCGCCGCTCACGGGCTTCCAGGGCGAGAAGGACTACCACTCGATCCTGGAGACGATGCACCTGCAGGACGGGCTCGCGTGGTCGATCCCCGTGACGCTCTCCCTCGACGAGGAGGAGGTCAAGCGCGTCGGCGGCGCCGAGGCGGTCGCGCTGCTCTCACGGGCGGGTGGGGACCCGCTCGCCGTCGTCGAGGTCTCCGAGATCTTCGAGCGGGACCGGCAGAAGGAGGCGCTCGGCGTCTTCGGCACGGAGGACCTCGACCACCCGGGGGTGCGCGCCCTCCACGACGCCGGCGACTACTGCCTTGCGGGTCCGGTCCGTGCGATCAGGCTGCCGCGGCACCGGGACTTCACGAGGTACCGCCTCACTCCGGCCCAGACCCGGGCGGCGTTCCGCGAGCGCGGCTGGCGGACGGTCGTCGGGTTCCAGACACGCAACCCGATCCACCGGGCGCACGAGTACATCCAGAAGTGCGCCCTGGAGATCGTCGACGGCCTCCTGGTCCACCCGCTCATGGGCGCGACCAAGGGCGACGACGTCCCGGCCGACGTCCGGATGCGGTGCTACGAGGCGCTCTTCAGCGGCTACTACCCGAAGGACCGGGCGATGATCAGCGTCTTCCCCGCGGCGATGCGCTACGCGGGTCCCAAGGAGGCCATCTGGCACGCGATCTGCCGCAAGAACTACGGGTGCACCCACTTCATCGTCGGGCGGGACCATGCCGGCGTGGGCACCTACTACGGCACCTACGACGCGCAGAAGATCTTCGAGGAGTTCGAGCCCGACGAGCTCGGGATCGCGCCCCTCATGTTCGAGCACTCGTTCTGGTGCAACGCGTGCGAAGGTATGGCGTCCCCGAAGACCTGCCCGCACGGCGAGGAGACGCGGGTCTCGCTCTCCGGCACGAAGGTGCGCGAGATGCTCAGGGCGGGCGAGCGTCCACCGATCGAGTTCTCCCGACCGGAGGTCGCGGACATCTTGATCGCGGCGATGCGCGAGGCGTAGCCGACGAGCCCATGCCGACGCGTTTGCCCAGGTCCCGGGCGGTTTGGTAGCCTCGCGGGAGCCTGTGACGTGCCGCTGGACGTCCGAAGGAGGCCGCAGACGACCCGTCCCAGGAGGCCCCGCACGACCGCCCTCGCCCTGGTGGCGGGGCTGCTCGCCGTTTCCGCGATCGCCGTGACGATGCCCGCGTCAGCGGGCACCAAGGAACAGCTGGACGAGGCCAAGCGCGACCTGCAGGCGATCCAGGCCCGGCTCGGGCAGGCGACGGCCGAGTGGCAGGCGGCCGAGCGCGATCTGGAGCTGACGCGCGGTGAGGTCGCCGCGACCAAGGCCGCCATCGACCGTCTCCAGCGCAGCATCGACCGGATCGAGCAGCGACTGCAGCGCCGAGCCGTCATCGCGTTCCAGGAGGGGCCGGGCAGCACGATCGACCTGCTCCTGTCCTCGCGGTCCTTCGCCGACTTCTCGGCCCGGCTCGAGTTCCTCGGGAGCATGAGCGAAGCCGATTCCGACCTGATGATCGAGCGGGACGTGGCGGAGGAGCAGCTCAGGCGGGAGCGGGACGATCTCTTGCAGCTCGAGGCGCGGCAGGAGGAGGCCGCGCTCGCGCTGGAGTCGGCCAGGAGCCGCATCCAGTCGGCGCTCGGGGAGATCCAAGCGAGGGTGAGCGAGCTGACCGAGAGGTACCGTCAGGAGCTCTCGGCGCAGCAGGCCGCACAGCGGGAGCTCGCCATCCTCGGGCAGACCCCGAATCCGGGTGGCGCCATCCAGGTGTGTCCGGTCGCCGGGCCCAACTCGTTCGTCGACTCGTTCGGCTGGCCCAGGGTGGGCCACACGCATCAGGGGATCGACCTCATCTCCCCGGCCGGGACGCCGGTCGTGGCTGCCCACCCAGGGGTCGTCTCGCACAGCTCGAGCTCCTCCGGCGGGCTGCAGGCGTACGTCCGGGGATCGGGCGGCACCTACACCTTCTACGCCCATCTGTCCGGGTACAGCTCGGCCTCGGGCAGCGTGGGGGCGGGCACGGTGATCGGGTACGTGGGGAGCACGGGCAACGCCGGGTCCACGAACCACCTGCACTTCGAGTACCATCCCGGCGGCGGCGCGGCGATCAACCCGTACCAGATGCTGCTCGCGGTCTGCTGAGCGTGCGCCGCCGACCCCCTACAATCACCAGCATCCGGTCCGAGGGAGACGCCGCGTGAGCGAGCAGGTTGGCAACCGACGCAGCGATCACATCCGGCAGCCAGGCTACGTCGATGCCCTCGCCGAGCTTCCGCTCGACGAGCTCCGCCGCCGCCGGGACGAGTGCCTGGCCGAGCGAGAGTACCTGTCGTTCCTTCGGCGCCTCGTCCAGGGGCGCGCGGAGATCCTCGCGGCCGAGATCGAGCGCCGACGCGGCGATGGGTCACAGGGGCCCCTCGTGGAACGGCTCGCGGCGATCCTGGGCGGGGAGGGGCAGGGGCCCTCGCGGGGGGAGGCCGTCAAGATCGGGCTGCCTGAGGAGGAGCTGCTGCTCGCCCGGCGCCGCGTGGAGCGGCTCGTGTCCGACGCGGGGATCTCCGATCCGGGGCAGCTCGACGACGACCGGCTCGCCGAGGCGGTCGATCTGCTCGTGCGTGAGGAACAGGAGGTCTCGGAGGCACGCGGGGCGGTGATCGAGGTCCTCGACCTCCTCCAGGACGAGCTCAAGCGCCGCTACCGGCAGGATCCGTCGCTCGTCCTGACCTAGTCCCGCCTCGCGTGCGGCGCGATCGTAGGCCGTCCGGGGGATCTCGGGGGGCTACCGACAATTGGGACATCTTCCCGATGCCGCTCGGAGCGCCGACGCGGGAGGCTCGGTCCCACACCGGCCACGATCGGTGCGGTATCGTGCGGCCCCCATGATGGACCAAGGCTTCCCCCTCGGTGCGGCACCCGGGACCCTGGCGGATCCCGAGCTCCCGGCGGTCCACGAGCAGCTGATCGTCTTCGCGCGTGAGATCGGCGAGCTCTACCGGCTCGAACGGGCGCGCAGCGCGGAGCTGCAGGAGGCGCTCACCCGCCTCCAAGAGACCTACTTCGCCACGATGAAGAGCCTCGCCCAGGTGATCGAGGCCAAGGATCGGACGACCCGCGGGCACCTGGACCGCACGCAGGGGTACGGGCTCGCGCTCGCCGCGCGCATCGAGCCCTCGCTGGCGACCGAGGAGCTCGGGTACGGGTTCTTCCTGCACGACATCGGCAAGGTCGGCATCCCCGAGCACATCCTGTGCAAGCAGGGGCCGTTGTCCCCGGCCGAATGGGAGATCATGAAGACGCACCCCGTCGTCGGGGCGCAGATCGTCGCTCCGATCACGTTCCTCGGTGACGCGGTGGATCTGGTACGGCACCACCACGAGAGGTTCGACGGCAGCGGCTACCCCGACGGCCTGCGCGGTGAGGCGATCCCGCTGCCCGCGCGGATCTTCGCGGTGGCGGACGCGTTCGACGCGATGACGAGCGACCGGCCCTACCGCGACGCGATGGCCACCGAGCGCGCGGCGGCGGAGATCGAGCGCGCGGCGGGGACCCAGTTCGACCCCGAGGTCGTCCGTGAGTTCGTCGAGATGGTGCGCGGATGGCCGAGCCCGGACGTGCGGATGGCGCACGCGGCGGGGTGATCCGCCGCTAGGGTGAGAGCCATGGGTCGACCTGCGCCCCTCGCGCGCGTCGTCCGATCGGGGCTCGAGGAGTCGGTCCACCTCGGTCACGTCGCCGTCTGCGATGCGGACGGCCGGGTCCTCGCCCAGCTCGGCGACCCGCATCACCCGGTGTTCGCGCGCTCCTCGATGAAGCCGCTGCAGGCTGCGGTCTCCCTCGGCCGGATCGCCGAACGGCCCCCGGACGACCTCGTCGCCGTGATGTGCGCCTCGCATAACGGCGAGCCCACGCACGTCCGAGCCGTGCGGCAGCTCCTCAGAGCGGGCGGGCTCACGGAGTCCGCGCTGAGGTGTCCGCCAGCGTTCCCGCGCGAGGTCGAGGACGTCCTGCGGGCGCGTCGCAGGCGACGTGTGTTCCACAACTGCTCCGGCAAGCACGCGGGCATGCTGGTCGCGGCCCTGGATGCGGGGTGGGCACCAGACGGCTACCTCGACCCAGGGCACCCGTACCAGCGCGAGGTCCTCCGCGCGGTTCGGCGGGCCACCGGTGTGCGCACCCCGAAGATCGGCGTGGACGGCTGCGGCGTTCCCGTGCACGGTCTCCCGCTGTCGGCGCTCGCGGCGCTGTTCGCGCGGCTGGGGCGGCCGGAGCGCCTCGGGCGGTGGGCGCCGGGGGTCGCGACCGCGGTGGCGGCCATGCGGGCCCACCCCTACCTCGTGGCGGGCCGAGGCCGGAGCGACACCCTGATGATGCAGGAGGTCCCGGGACTGGTCGTGAAGGTCGGGGCTGAAGCGCTGCACTGCGCTGCCGCCCTCGATGCGGGCATCGGCGTGGCCGTGAAGGTCGCGGACGGCGGTGAGCGTGCGTCCGCGCCCGCGCTCCTGCGGGCGCTCGCCCTCCTCGGTCTCGTCGGCCGACCGGAGCTGGAGCGCCTGGCGCGCATCGCCCGCAGACCGGTCTACGGCGGCGGACGGCGGGTGGGTGACCTCATCGCCGACTTCACGCTCCGCCGGCCAGGCGGCTGATCCGCGCCGGATCGGGCCCCACGCTCCGCCGGCCCTCCCGTACCATCGACCCGTGGCGGCGATCGTCGATCCGGGCGTGAACGGCATGCGGCCCCGCGTGGCCGTCGTGAGCCTGCACACCTCGCCGCTGGACCAGCCGGGCACCGGCGACTCGGGCGGCATGAACGTCTACATCCGAGCCGCCGCCGAGCGGCTCGGCCGCCGTGGGGTGGAGGTCGACGTGTTCACACGCCGCCGGACCCGTGACGTCGCGGAGATCGAGGAGCTGAGCGACGGCTCCCGCATCATCCACGTGACCGCCGGACCACGCGACCCCGTGCCCAAGGAGGAGCTCCCGCGGTACCTCCCCGACTTCCTGGAGGGGGTGCTGCACCGTTCGAGGACGGACGCGCGCCCGTACGACCTGGTGCACACCCACTACTGGCTCTCCGGTTGGATCGGCCGCCGGGCCAGGGAGGCGTGGGGCGCTCCGCTCGTGGCCTCGTTCCACACCCTCGGCAAGGTGAAGAACTACTCGCTCGCCCGGGGTGAGCGGCCGGAGCCGCTCGAGCGACTCGTGGGGGAGGAGGCGGTCATCGCCGACGCCGACCGGGTGATGGCGGCCACGCCGGCGGAGGCCGCCCAGCTCGTGGGTCTGTACCGAGCCGATCCGGATCGGATCCGGCTCGTGCCTCCCGGGGTGGACCACGAGCTGTTCTTCCCGCGGCCGCGCGCGCAGGCGCGCGCCCGGCTCCACCTGACGGGGATCCGGCTGCTCCTGTGGGTGGGTCGGCTCCAGGCCCACAAGGGGCCCGACGTGGCCGTCCGCGTCCTCGCGGAAGCGGTTGCCCGGGACCCCTCGGGAACCCAGGACCTCGTCCTCGCGATCGTCGGAGGCCCGAGCGGGACCGGGCACGGAGCCGACGTGGCGCGTCTCATGGATCTGGCCGCTGCCCTCGGTGTCGAGGAACGGGTGATGCTCTTCCCCCCGCAGCCTCAGCTGCGCCTGGCGGAGTTCTACTGCGCGGCTGAGGTCGTGCTGGTGCCCTCACGCTCTGAGTCCTTCGGGCTCGTGGCGCTGGAGGCGCAGGCATGCGGCACGCCGGTGGTGGCCGCGGCGGTCGGTGGCCTGCGGTACGTGGTGCAGGATGGTGGCACGGGATGGCTCGTGGAGGGCCACGATCCCGGCGACCATGCGGACCGGGTCCTGGAGGTGCTCGCCGATCCCGGAGCGGCCGCCGACATGGGCCGGCAGGGCGTCGAGCACTCCCTGCGGTTCTCCTGGGACGTGACCGCCGAGGAGATCGTCTGCGTCTACCGTGAGCTGATGGACGGACGTGCATCGGCCTTGGTGCCGAGCTCGTCGGTGGTCGGGGACGTGTCGGGAGGTTCCGACGGAACCCTTGCAGGGCAAGCGTTTCCGTGACTCGTTCGCGGGACGTTCCCGATCTTGTCACTCTTTATCCCAAGCCTGCTACCAGCGCATTCATAGGTCTACCTGCGCTTCCTCGAGGTTGACCCTCCCAGCGCTCGCCGATAGATTCCGTATCGCTCCGAGCAGCCGGAGCGGCTGAGTCAGGGAACCGACGTGGGGACCCCTGGGAAAGCCGTAAGGCCGACTGGGCGCACCTGGTTGTACGGTTGGGAAGGCCAACTAGCTGTGCGATCGGGGAGGCTCGGGAGGCCCCAAAGCCCAACGAAAGGGTCTACCGCCAGGAAACCGAGACAGCTGCCTGAGGTTGCTCGGAGCACCTGAGCCCGAGGGGCTGAGGGTGACTGGAGGCTTCGGCTTCCGGTGAGCCCGAGGTCCCTCGGGTTCTTCTTTGCCGTCCGAAGCACCTGGGGGGCCGAACCATCCGGGACATCCGCGGCCGTCACTCGTCCCCGCCGGCCGCTCCGTCCCGCCCGTTGAGCTCCCCGCCCGCGGGTTTGTTCGCGACCGGCCACAGCGGCTACCGTTGGTCGCCGTGGGCACCTCGACCGAGGACGCGCAGTCGCGCCGTGAGCAGATCGTCGAGGTCGCCATGCGGCACTTCGCGGAGCACGGCTTCCGCGGCGCGCGGGTGGAGGACATCGCCGGCGAGGTCGGGGTGGCCAAGGGGACGGTGTTCCTGCACTTCGGCAACAAGGAAGGCCTGTTCCTGGCCGCGTACGAGCGGGCGGTCCGGGAGCTGCCGTCGTGGCTCGAAGCCCCGACCGAGGTCGTCGAGCAGGGCTTCTGGGCGGTCCTGGACTACTGGATCGAGCAGACGGAGGAGCTGCTCGCGGAGGCGTGGATCCCCAACCGGGTCGCCATGATCGGCCGCTACGACACGGGCCTGGGGCTCCGAAGGCCGATCGACCGGTTCATGCGCAGCGAGGACCCGTACGGGACGCTCGAATTCGTGGAGTTCGGCGTCCGCCGCGGGGAGGTCCGCAAGGACGTCGACGTCGAGATGATCGCCTCGATGCTCGACTGGTTGGCCGAGCGCTTCCAGGACGTCCTGGGGAGCGAGGAGCTCGACCCCGGACTGGTCCATCGCAAGCCGTTCCTCCCCGAGCGACGGGAGACCAGGATCCGGGAGTTCATCGAGGTGCTGCGCGACGGCATCGCGGCCCACTGAGCCGCCCCGAGGCCGTCGGCGATCCGCCTGATAGGTTCCGACCCGTGAACGGTCCGATGCTCCGCGCGCCGGTGCTGAGGCTCACGAGTTCTAGGTGGTTCCGTGGTCTGGCGACGGGTCGGTTGGGGTGGACGGTCGCCTCGCGGTTCGTGGCAGGGGAGCAGCTGGACGACGCGATCCGGGTGGCCAAGGCGCTGGACGGCCAAGGGATCTCGGCCATCCTTGATCACCTGGGCGAGAACGTGACGGCCCCCGGGCAGGCGGGCGATGCGGCCGCCGCGTACGTGCGGGCGCTCGATCGCATCCGCCACGAGCCGTTCCTGGACCTGGGCATCTCCGTGAAGCTCACGCAGCTCGGCCTCGACTTCTCGCACGAGATGACCCTTGCCAACGTGGAGCAGGTGCTGGAGGCGGCCGACGAGGCCGGCACGCTCGTGATGATCGACATGGAGTCCAGCGTCTACGTGGACAGGACGCTCGCCGTCTTCCGTGAGCTCCGGGAGCGCCACGAGCGCGTCGGGGTCTGCCTGCAGAGCTACCTGCGGCGCACGCCCCGCGACGTCGACGAGCTGCCCGAGAACTCGATCATCAGGATGGTCAAGGGGGCCTACCTCGAGCCGCCGGAGGTCGCGTTCACCACCCGGCGCGAGGTCGACGAGGCGTTCGCCCGCCTGACGGCGACGTTGCTCGCCCGGGGTCACACGGTGCACGTCGCCACGCACGATCCGAAGCTCCTGGACGGGACCGTCGCCTTCGTCGAACGGCGTGCGATCCCGTGGACCCAGGTCGAGCTGCAGATGCTCCTCGGGGTCCGACGGGACGTCCAGGGCAGGCTGGCGAAGGCCGGCCGCCCCGTCCGCGTCTACGTGCCGTACGGAACGGAGTGGTACCCGTACCTGACTCGACGGCTGGCGGAGCGGCCTGCGAACATGTGGTTCTTCCTGTCCAACCTGGTCAGGATCGGACGTTGATGGACCGCGAACGGGGGCGTGGATGACCGGACGGAACGTGGCGATCCTCGGCGGGGGGCGCATGGGCGAGGCGCTGATCTCGGGGCTGATCCGTTCGGGTGGGCGTGCCCCCTCCGAGATCACCGTCACGTGTCGTCGCGAGGAGCGCGTCCGGGAGCTCGCCGAGCGCTTCGGGATCTCGGCCACGCTCTCCAACCCCGACGCCGTGGGGTGGGCCGACAGCCTGGTGCTCATGGTGAAGCCGCAGGACATGGGATCGCTCCTCGAGCAGATCGCCGGGGCCGTGCACCCCGGGCAGACGGTCATCAGCTTCGCGGCGGGCATCCGCACGTCGTTCGTGGAGAAGCACCTGCCGGGTCAGGTCCCGGTCGTCCGGGTGATGTCCAACGTCGCCGTGCTCGTGGACGAGGCGATGTCGGTCGTGTCCGCGGGCGCGCATGCGACGGAGGTGCACCTCGAGATCGCCGAGGAGCTCCTCGGCTCCGTCGGCCGGGTGATCCGGCTGAACGAGGTTCATCAGGACGCCGTCACGGCGACGAGCGGCTCGGGTCCCGCGTACTTCTTCCTCCTGGCCGAGGCGATGATCGAGGCCTGCATCTTGCTCGGCCTCTCCAGGGACGTGGCGACCGACCTCATCATCCAGACGATGCTCGGCTCGGCGAGGATGCTGCGCGACACGGGCAAGCACCCGGTCGAGCTGCGCGAGATGGTGACCTCGCCGGGCGGTACCACGATCGCTGCGATCCGGATCCTGGAGGAAACGGGGGTGCGCGCGGCCTTCCTGAACGCGATCGACGCCGCACGGCACCGCAGCGCGGAGCTCGCCCAAGGGGGCGAGGACGAGGAGGACGTTGGGCTCAGGTAGTGGCCTGGGCCGGGAGGAGCTGGATGGGACGAGGGGATCGCGCGAAGGTGCGGTGGGCGCACGACCGCGAGCGCAAGAAGAAGGAAGCTGAGAAGCGAAGGGCGGCGGACAAGCATGCCGCTCGCAAGGCCAAGAAGGCGTAGCCGCAGCCCGAGCGGGTCCTCCGTCAGGACGCTGTGCTCGCGCCGAGCCGTGTCCGAAGCACGCCGATGACCTCTGCCTGGATCTCCACGACCGCGCCGGGCCACAGACGCTGATCGAAGCGGGTGAGCTCGAAGGGGCCGGAGGAGAACGTCTCACCCGCGGAGAGCGATCCCTCACGGGAGGCGATCGCGACCTCCGCGAGCAGGGCGCGAGCGATTCCGTTCAGGTTGCCCTTCGCCCACTCCTGCCCATCCACGCGGACGGTCACGTAGGCCGTCTGCGGGTCGAACTCGTCGGTCGTCACGACGCAGGGCCCGAGCGCGATCGGGCTGCCTTCGCCGGTGACCCCGGGGTCGCCCGATCCAGGATGGATCAGGAAGTCGCCGACGAGGGTGAAGCCCAGGACGAGATCCGGCACGTCCTCGCGCCGGAGCGGGTCCTCGACGGGCCGGCGCAGCACGGCGGCGATCTTCGGACGGACCTCGAGCCACCCGGCATCGGCGGGCCAGGGCACGACCTCGTCGGGGCCGACGATCCGCCGGGCACCCTCGATCGCGTCGGCCGAGCGCAGGGCGGATGGGATGAGCGGCGCGAGCAGGCGAGCGTTCGCGACGACGAAGCGCTCCACGTCCTCTCGCTCGAGGGCGGCGCGGGCGGCGTCCAGGACGGTGCCTCCGTTGCTCCTGACCAGGCGCTCCATGGTGCTCGGGTAGACGGGATGCCCGACCAGGTCGGGCAGATCGACCACCCGGCCCTCGAGGAGCGCCCCCAGTCGCCGGTGCCCCCTCCGGTCGTAGGTCACGAGCCTCAAGGGAACCCGATGGTACGCCCGCCGAGGGCCCGAATCTCGATATCCGCGGGTCAGTTGGCCCGGTCCCCACACGGCCGGACGACTTGGGAAGGGCGCAGGCCCCCGGCTACCATTGGGGCTGGTCAAGGCGCCACGACGAAGGGGAGGCGACCGATGGCAGAGCAGGGCTTCCGCATCACCTACGCCACCATGACGGCCGACAACGAGGAGCTGCACAAGCTCTACGACCAGGGCATCGAGGTCGCGAGGTCCTGGCTCGGTCAGGAGCATCCGTTGTACGTCGCCGGTGAGGCGCGGGAGGGGTCGGGCTACAAGGAGACGCTCTCGCCGATCGACGGCTCGCTGATCGGTCGGTTCGCGCAGGGCACCCGCGAGGACGTCCGCGACGCGATCGCCGCCGCGAAGGCAGCCTTCCCGACGTGGGGCAACCGGCCCTGGCGGGAGCGTGTCGCGATCATGCGCAAGGCCGCCGACCTCATGACCGAGCAGCGCAACGAGCTCTCGGCGCTCATGGCGATGGAGGTCGGCAAGAACCGCCTCGAAGCGCTCGGGGACGTCGAGGAGTCCGCCGACCTGATCCGCTGGAACGCCAACGAGATGGAGAGGAACGACGGCTTCCGCAAGCCCATGCAGTCCCTCGGTTCGCCCGGGGAGTACTACGACATCCTGCGACCCTACGGCGTCTGGGCCGTGATCAGCCCCTTCAACTTCCCGATGGCGCTGGCGGCCGGCCCCTCGAGCGCCGCGCTCGTCGCCGGCAACTGCGTCGTGTTCAAGCCCGCGCACCTGGGCGTGTTCACGGGCCTGAAGCTGTACGAGATCTACATGGCCGCCGGCGTCCCGAAGGACGTCTTCCACTACCTGTCGGGCCGCGGGAGCGTGATCGGTGACGAGATCGTCAACCACCCGGACGTGGCCGGGATCACCTTCACCGGCTCGTACGAGGTCGGGATGGGGATCTACAAGGGGTTCGCGAAGGACTATCCCAAGCCGGTCGTGTGCGAGATGGGCGGTAAGAACCCGACGATCGTCTCGGACAAGGCCGACCTGGACAAGGCGACCGACGGCGTGATGCGCTCGGCTTTCGGGTTCGCCGGGCAGAAGTGCTCTGCCTGCTCGCGCGTCTACGTCCACCGCAGCGTCTACGACGCGTTCGTGAGCCTGCTGAAGGAGAAGACCGAGAAGATCAAGGTGGGCAACCCCCTCGAACGGGATGTGTACCTCGGTCCGGTGATCGACGAGAGCGCGGTTGCCACCTTCGAGGAGGCCGCCGCAGAGGCGAAGAAGAACGGCACGATCATCACCGGCGGCGAGCGCTTGACCGAGGGGGAGTTCGCCAAGGGGACCTTCGTGCAGCCCACGATCGTCGAGGTCCCTCCGGCGTCATGGATCTGGAAGAAGGAGCTGTTCGTCCCCTTCGTCGCCGTCGCCCCGTACGACGACCTGAAGGAGGCGATCAGGCTCGCGAACGACACCGAGTACGGGCTCACGGCCGGCTTCTACAGCGAGGACCGCGCCGAGATCGACCTGTGGCTTGACTCGATCGAGGCGGGCGTGATCTACGTCAACCGCCGGGCGGGGGCGACCACGGGCGCCTGGCCGGGGGTGCAACCGTTCGGGGGTTGGAAGGGCTCGGGCACGACCGGCAAGGCCGGTGGCGGCCCGTACTACGTCCAGCAGTACCTGCGGGAGCAGTCCCGGACGGTGATCGAGGAATGAGCGCGCCCGAGATCGCGGACCTCGCGACCGCCGCCGCGCCCAGGCTCATCACCGAGGTGCCGGGTCCCCAGGCCCGCGAACGGATCGAGCGCGATCGCAGGGTCACCAGCCCGTCGCTCCCTCGGGCGTACCCGTTCGTGCCGAAGCGCGGGTCGGGTTCGGTGCTCGAGGACGTCGACGGCAACCTGTTCCTCGATCTGAACGCGGGCATCGCGGTCACCTCGACCGGACATTCGCACCCTCGGGTGGTGGAGGCGATCCATCGGCAGGCCGACGAGCTGCTGCACTACTCGGCGAGCGACTTCTTCCTGCCGATCTACTCGGACCTGTGCGAGGAGCTGGACCGCGTCGCGCCGTTCAGGGCGGACGCTCGGAGCTTCCTCACGAACTCGGGGACCGAGGCCGTCGAGGCGGCGATCAAGCTCGCGCGGCGAGCCACCGGTCGCCAGTACGTGCTCGCCATGTTCGGATCCTTCCACGGTCGCTCGTACGGGAGCGTCTCGCTGACGGCCAGCAAGTCCCTGTACCGGGCGGGGTTCGGGCCGATGCTCCCCGGGGTGATCCACACGTGGTTCGGCGACTGCGCGCACTGCCCCTTGAACCTCACCTATCCGGAGTGCGACTTCGCCACCGTCCGGTACATCGAGGACGTGATCTTCAAGCACCTCGTCAAGCCCTACGAGGTGGCGGCGGTCGTGGTCGAGCCGGTGCTGGGCGAGGGCGGCTACATCGCGCCCCCGCCCGGGTGGCTCGCGGAGCTCCGCGAGCTCTGCACGCGCCACGGCATCCTGCTGATCGCTGACGAGGTGCAGAGCGGCATGGGACGCACGGGCAAGCTCTGGGCGATCGAGCACTTCGACGTCGAGCCAGACGTCGTCCTGACCGGCAAGGGGATCGCGAGCGGGATGCCCCTCGGCGCCATGATCGCCCGCCACGACCTCATGGTCTGGGAGACCGGGGCGCACGGCTCGACGTACGGGGGCAACCCGGTCTCGTGCGCGGCCGCGCTCGCGACGCTGGACCTGATCGAGAACGGCCTGATGCAGAACGCCGCCGAGGTCGGTGGGTTCCTCCTGGAAGGCCTGCAAGGGATGGCAGAGCGGCAGCCGCTGATCCGGAGGGTGCGCGGTCTCGGTCTGATGATCGGCATCGAGTTCGAGGACCACGACACGATGGTCGCCGTGGAGGAGGCAGCGTTCGCTCGAGGGCTGCTGGTCCTGGGCTGCGGTGAGAACGCGATCCGCATGTCCCCGCCCCTCGTGTTCCGCGAGGACCAGGCGAAGACGGCGCTCGAGCTCTTCGAGGAGGCCGTCGCCGAGATCGCGGGTCGGTAGGGGATCGCCGTGGGCGGCAAGGTGACGACGATGAAGGACGCCGTCGCGGACCTCGTCCGCGACGGCGACACGGTGGCGATCGAGGGGTTCACGCATCTCATCTGCTTCGCCGCCGGGCACGAGATCATCCGTCAGCGCAGGCGCGATCTCACGCTCGCGCGGATGACGCCGGACGTGATCTACGACCAGATGATCGGTGCGGGCGTGGCGCGGAAGCTCATCTTCTCCTGGCTGGGCAACCCGGGGGTGGGTTCGCTCCATGCGGTCCGGCGCCGGATCGAGGACCAGGACCCCGAGCCGCTCGAGATCGAGGAGTACAGCCACTTCGGCATGGTCTGTCGGTACGTGGCCGGCGCCTCGAACCTGCCGTTCTTCCCGATCCGCTCGTACTACGAGAGCGACATCCCGAGCGTGAACCCGAACATCCGCACGATGGTCTCGCCCTACGAGGACGGGACCGAGGTGGCGGTCGTCCCGCCGCTCAAGCCCGACGTCACCATCGTCGCGTGCCAGCGAGCGACGGAGCAGGGTGACGCCCAGATCTGGGGGCTGCTCGGGTGCCAGAAGGAGGCGGCGTTCGCGGCGGAGCGCGTGATCATCGTATGCGAGGAGCTGGTGGACGAGGCCGTCGTCCGACGCGATCCGAACCGCACGATCATCCCCGGCGTGGTCGTGGACGCCGTCGTCGAGCAGCCGTTCAGCTGTCACCCCTCCTTCGCCCAGGGGTACTACGACCGCGACAACGCCTTCTACCTGGAGTGGGATCGGATCGCGCGGGAGCCGGAGAGCTTCGAGGCATGGCTGAAGGACTGGGTCTACGACCTGGAGACCCACGCCGACTACCTGGAGAAGTTGGGCGCCGACCACCTGGAGTCGCTCAAGCCCGAGCCGGCGATGTCCGGCGAGGTGAACTACGGGAGGTACGCGTGAGCGCCGCCACGGACCTCGGCTACACGAAGAGCGAGATCATGATCGCGGCCTCGGCACGTGGGCTGGCCGGCGTGCGCAACTGCTTCGTGGGCGTCGGGTTGCCCAACATCGTCTGCAACCTGGCCCAGCGCACGGTCGCGCCCGAACTGCAGCTCGTGTACGAGTCGGGCGTGTTCGGCGCGAGGCCCGAGCGGCTGCCGCTCTCGATCGGGGACCCGACGCTCGTCTCCGGCTCGACGGCGGTGACGTCGATGTTCGAGCTGTTCGCCTACTACCTGCAGGCGGGGCTGATCGACGTCGCGTTCCTGGGCGGCGCGCAGATCGACCGGTACGGCAACCTCAACACGACGGTCATCGGCGACTACGCGAAGCCCAAGGTCCGGTTGCCCGGCTCGGGCGGCGCGTGCGAGATCGCGATCCATGCCCGCAAGATCCTCGTGATCATGCGGCAGGCGCAGCGGTCGTTCGTGGATCGGCTCCACTTCCGCACCTCACCGGGGCACTCGGGAGACCCCGAGCACGATCGCGCCCGTGGCTGGTGGGGGAGCGGCCCGACCAGCGTCGTGACCGACCTCGGGACGTATGGGTTCGACGAGGCCACCGGCGAGATGACGCTGCTCACGCTGCATCCGGGGGTCACGCTCGACCAGGTGCGCGAGAACATGGGCTGGGACCCCAAGATCGCCGACGACCTCGGCGAGACGCCTCCGCCGACCGAGGAGGAGCTCAGGTTGATCCGCGAGGAGCTCGATCCCGCCGGCACGTACACGAAGTAGCTCGCGTGGGCGAACGACACATCGTCGCGATGGGTGGCGGGGGGTTCAGCGACGACGACCCGCTGCTCGACGACTACATCCTGAGCCTGACGGGCAAGGAGCGGCCGCGGGTGGTGTTCGTCCCGACCGCGAGCGGTGACAGCGCCTCCTACATCGAGCGCTTCTACGCCGCGTTCACCCGCCGCCCGTGCGAGCCGACGCACCTGTCGCTGTTCCAGCTGCCGTACCCGGCGATCGGTGAGATCCTGCGCTCCCACGACGTGATCTACGTCGGCGGGGGGAGCACCGCGAACATGCTCGCGATCTGGCGGCTCCACGGGCTGGACGAGACCCTCCGGCAGGCGTGGGAGCGAGGGGTGGTGCTCGCCGGGCTCAGCGCCGGGGCGCTCTGCTGGTTCGAGGCGGGGGTGACGGACTCCCTGAGTCCCGAGCTCGTCCCGTGGAGGGATGGTCTGGGACTCCTGCCGGGCTCGTTCTGCCCGCACTACGAGAGCGAGGTCGATCGGCGTCCCGCCTACCATCGGTTCGTCCGCGAGGGTCGGCTCCCACCTGGGTACGCGGCCGACGACCGCGTTGCGCTGCACTTCGAAGGCACGGAGCTCGCCGAGGTGGTGAGCGCCCGCGAGGGTGCCGCAGCGTACCGCGTCGGGGCAGACGGCGAAGCTGTGAGCGAGATCCGGGTCGAACCGCGGGTGCTGCGAGCTGGGACGTAGAGTGGCACGGGACGAGAGGAGCCGGTCATGACACACGTCTTCCGCCGCGTCCTGACCCGCGAGCTGCCCCGCGCGGCGCACGCCGAGGGTGTCTGGATCACCGATGCAGACGGGAAGCGCTACCTCGACGGCGCAGGCGGCGCGATCGTCTCCAACGTGGGCCATGGCGACCCGACGTTGCTGGCTGCCATGGCGG
>Ga0073934_10001451_pt1 | contig 56637 bp, 56 predicted proteins | sample LarsenN4metaG_FD_76834 | JGI IMG/M metagenome (GOLD analysis project Ga0073934, IMG submission 76834) | Hot spring sediment bacterial and archeal communities from British Columbia, Canada, to study Microbial Dark Matter (Phase II) - Larsen... ...
ATCGTCGCGGGGGCGCGGCTCGCGCACGGCCTCGGACTCGAAGTTCACGCCGGCCACGGACTTGATTTCGCGACCGCCGAGGCGATCGCAAGCCTGAGCGAGGTCGTCGAATTGAACATCGGCCATTTCCTGATCGGGGAGGCGGTGTTTGTCGGCTTGGCCCCGGCAATCAAGACCATGCGCGCCGCGATGGATCGCGGTCGCGCCCGAGCCGCCGCCTGAACCGAGCGGATGTGACCATGATCCTCGGCATCGGCTCCGACATCACCGACGTGCGCCGGATCGCCAAGGTGATCGAGCGTCACGGCGAGCGGTTTCTCGCCCGTGTCTTTACCGAGGTCGAGCGCGCGCGCGCTGAACGGCGCAAGAACCGCGTCGAGACCTACGCCAAGCGTTTCGCGGCCAAGGAGGCGTGCGCCAAGGCGCTCGGCACCGGGATGCGCGCCGGTGTCTGGTGGCGCGACATGGGCGTGGAGAATCTGCCGTCCGGGCGACCGACCCTGCGCCTGACCGGCGGCGCGCTCCAGCGCCTGCAAGACCTGACCCCGCCCGGCTGCGAGGCACATATCGACCTGACCATCGCCGACGAAGGACCGATGGCGCTCGCCTTCGTCGTGATCTCGGCGGTACCGCGGACAGCGGCATCCGCCGCGGCCGGCCGGGCGTCGACGGCGGGCGGCACCGGCGCCTCCTCCTGAAGGGGACGCGGCCATCGCGAGGGTTCCGGCGCGCGTGATGGGCGGAAGGCTCCGGGCGACAGATCCCGCTATGCAGCGCCGCCCGGGAGGCTCGCCCGGCAGTGGTGTCGGCTTGTCCCATCGGCGATCGGCGGCGGTTCCACGGCGCGTCGTCACTCGCGCACCCGTGCTTGCACCGGCCCGGGCAGCCCCTAGATGCAGCGCGTGGACCGGGCCCCGCCGCGGGCCCGGTTCGCTTGTGCAGAAAGGGGTAACCGATTGGAATCAAGAGACAAATCTGATCAATGCGGGATGCGCAGGACGCCGCCGGCCTTGATTGCGCGGGGTGCTCGCAGCCGCTACAAGGGCGCGGGGTTGTCGCCAGGGATGAGAGGCCGATGAGCGTGACCAGCGGGACAAAGCGCAAGGAAGGCGGCATCGGCGAGTTCATCCGCCTGCTCATTCACGCCGGCATCATCGCGCTGGTGATTCGCACCTTCCTGTTTCAACCCTTCAACATCCCCTCCGGCTCGATGAAGGCGACGCTTCTGGTCGGCGACTACCTGTTCGTGTCGAAATATTCCTACGGCTACAGCCACTATTCGCTGCCGCTGTCGCCGCCGTTGTTCTCCGGCCGGCTGTTCGCCTTCGCCAAGCCCGAGCGCGGCGACATCGTCGTGTTCCGTCTGCCCAAGGACGACTCCACCGACTACATCAAGCGCGTGATTGGCCTGCCCGGCGACCGCATCCAGATGATCGACGGCGTGCTGCATATCAACGGTCAGCCGGTCAAGCGCGAGCGCATCGAGGACTTCATCGACGTCGAGGAAGGCCGGCGCGCCACCCGCGTGCGGCGCTGGCGGGAGACGTTGCCGAACGGCGTGAGCTACACGACGCTCGATCTCCCCTATAACCTGCAGTCGGACAACACCGAAGAATTCCATGTGCCGCCCGATCATTACTTCATGATGGGCGACAACCGGCACAATTCGACGGACAGCCGTTTCCCGCAGGTGGGCTTTGTGCCGTTCCAGAACATCATTGGGCGCGCCCAGATCATCTTCTTCTCCGTGCACGAAGGCGAGCGCGCCTGGGAGGTGTGGCGCTGGCCCTGGTCGGTGCGCTGGAGCCGGCTGTTCACGATCGTACGATGAGGCGCCGCCGCAAGCAGGACACCCAGCCCTCATCGCCGCTTCCACGGGAGCACGGCGCAAACATCGACGCGGCCAGCCCTGCCACCAAATCCGCGCCGTCGCCTGCGTCCGCCGGGCGCCGGCGTGCTGCCGCGGCGAGTGCCCTCGAAAAGCGGATCGGTTACCGCTTCAAGCACCGCGAGCTGTTGGAGCGCGCGCTGACCCATATCTCGGCGGCAGCCGGCGGCAACCGCGCGGCCAGCTATCAGCGGCTTGAGTTCCTCGGCGATCACGTGCTCGGCCTGATCATCTCCGACATGCTGTTCCGCGCCTTCCCCAAGGCTGATGAGGGCGAATTGTCGCGACGCCTCGCCGATCTCGTGCGCCGCGAAACCTGCGCGGATGTGGCACGCACCATCGATCTCGGCGCCGCATTGCGGCTCGGCGCCTCCGAAGCCCATGCGGGCGGGCGGCAGCGCACCGCAATCCTCGCCGACGTCTGCGAGGCGCTGATCGGGGCGGTCTATCTGGACGGCGGGCACGCCCAGGCGGCCAAGCTCGTGGAGCGGCTCTGGGGCGAGCGCCTGCGCACCCCGGTACGGCCGCTGCGCGACGCCAAGACCATGCTGCAGGAATGGGCCCAGGCGCGCGGCCTGCCCACGCCGTCCTACCAAGAGGTGGCGCGCACCGGGCCGCATCACGATCCCGAATTCCGCGTTGCCGTGGCGCTGCCCGACTTCGCGCCGGCGGAAGGGGTCGGCCGCTCCAAGCGCGCCGCCGAACAGGCCGCCGCCGCCGCCATGCTCCGACGCGAAGGCGTGCATGCGGATCACGGCGATGGCTGAGCAGGTCCCGCCCACGCCGGGCGGCCAGCGATGCGGCTTCATCGCGCTGATCGGGGCGCCGAATGCGGGCAAGTCGACGCTCACCAACGCGCTCGTCGGCAGCAAGGTCTCGATCGTCACGCCCAAGGTGCAGACCACCCGCACGCTCGTGCGCGGCATTGCGATCGAGGGGGATGCGCAGCTCGTGCTGGTCGATACCCCGGGTATTTTCCAGCCGCGGCGCCGTCTCGACCGCGCCATGGTTTCAACCGCCTGGAGCGGTGCGCACGACGCCGATCTGGTCGCCCTGCTGATCGATGCCAAGCAGGGGCTCACGCCCGAGGTGGAGGCGATCCTCGATCGGCTCGGCGCGGTGCGCCAGCCGAAGATCCTGATCCTCAACAAGATCGATCTCGTGCCAAAACCGAGCCTGCTCGCGCTGGCACAGGCGGCGATGGCACGGGTGCCGTTCGAGGCGGTGTTCATGATCTCGGCTGCGACCGGGGACGGCGTCGCCGATCTGCGCCGCTATCTCGCCCGGCGCGTGCCACAGGGACCGTGGCTTTACCCCGCCGACGAGGTGTCCGACGCCCCGCTGCGTCAGCTCGCCGCCGAGATCACGCGCGAACAGCTTTACCTGAAGCTGCACCAGGAGCTGCCCTACCGTTCGACCGTGGAGACGGAACGCTGGACCGAACGCGGCGACGGTTCGGTGCGCATCGAGCAGACCATCTATGTGGAGCGTGAGAGCCAGCGCAAGATCGTGCTTGGCAAGGGCGGGCAGACCATCAAGGCGATCGGCGAGGCGGCGCGGCGCGAGCTTGCCGCCATCATCGGCAAGCCGGTGCATCTGTTTCTGTTCGTGAAGGTGCGCGAGGACTGGGGGGAGGACCCGGAACGCTATCGACAGATGGGCTTGGAATTTCCGAAGGATTAGGACTGGAGCCGGAGCGGGGCGGCGTTACAGGCGATGGTGGCGGGACCGTGCGGGCACGAACATTCATCTTGATCGCACTGATTGCGTTTGCCGCCCCGACGGGGGCTTGGCCGCAAGCGGGGGCGGGCGCGGACGCGCTCCCACGGCTGCACACGAACGAGCAGGATATCGCCGAGGCCATGCGCCCGGCCGCGCTGGCGATCGACGATCCGCTTGCCGTCTTCGCCTACGTGCTCGGCCGCCTGCCCGAGCGCGTGCATGTCTATCCGACCGAGAACTACTATTATTTCCGTTTCGTCCACGGCGGCGTGCCCTACAGCGGCAACATTCGTCTCGCCGCCGATTCGCGCGATCGGGGCGAGGTGAACTTCGCCTATGGCGAAGAGCCGAGCGATTGGAACATGGCACCCGACGATCGCTACGCCGCACTCGGACCCTCGCAGGGCGTGACGGTGGAGAAGGTCGAGCCGCTCCTCTACCGGGTGAGCTTCCGCGGCAAGAGCGTGCTTTTTGCGCTCAACGACCTTTCCCAGGTCAAACCTCCTGCCGGCCTGCTCAGGGCGGATGAGCGCCTGATCGGCCCGGTGTTCGACGAGGCGGGTGTCCGCTTTTTTCTGGTGTTCAACGCCCGGCTGAAGGTGTTCCACTACATTCTGGACGAGACCGTTCCGGTCGCGGACCGCCTGTTTGAGCCGCTTGCCAGCGTGCCGATCAAGATCGGCCGCCGCACGGGATTTGCCTTCTACCGTTACGACGGCCGCGAAATCCTGATCGGCGTCGACGAGCGCCAGTCCTTCCTCAACACCGCCTACGACGGACCGTTCGACCAGCTGCCGGAGAACTTCATCGCCGGGGAGGAACTGCGCGAGGCGATCGAGGCCGCGGATCCGAGGGCGCGGGGCAAGATCGATCGTCTCGGTCATTACGCCGACGGCAAGAGCCGCTATTTGATCCACCCCTATCTGCCCTATGCGGCGCCCAAGGACCTTCTCGTCTTCCATCGTTGCGTAACGGCGCGGCACGTGCGGGCGGCAGAACGGGCGCGTTGCTTCGTGATCGCCGACACGCAAGGGCAGCGCCGCAATCCGGTTCCGCTGCCGCTCCTGCGGCGTTGAGCATGCGGTGGTTCGGGATTAGGAATCGATCATGGAATGGTGCGACGACGGCATCGTGCTCGGCACGCGCCGCCACGGCGAGGCCAACGCCATTCTCGAACTGATGACGCGCGGCCACGGCCGCCATCTCGGTCTGGTGCGCGGCGGAGCGGGCAGGAAGCTGCGGCCGGTGCTGCAGGCAGGCAATACGGTCCGTGCGATCTGGCGGGCACGGCTCGACGAGCATCTCGGCCACTACACGGTGGAGGGGCTCAACCTGCGCGGCGCTGCGCTGCTGCAATCCGCCCATGCCCTCTATGGCGTGACGCATCTTGCCGCGCTCTGCCGGCTCTTGCCGGAGCGCGACCCGCATCCGAGCGTGCATGACGGGCTCGCTGCGATGTTGGATGAGCTTGAGGATCGCACGATCGCCGGCGCGCTGATGGTCCGCTTCGAACTGCAGATGCTGGCCGAGCTCGGTTTCGGCCTCGATCTTGAACGTTGCGCGGCAACGGGTGGGACGGACGACCTCGGCTATGTGTCGCCGAAGTCGGGGCGTGCGGTGTCGCGGACCGCCGGCGCGGCGTGGGGCGACCGGCTGCTGCCGCTGCCGCCGTTCCTGGTCAGCGAGGGCAGGCCGTCAACGCAGGACTTGGCGGACGGTTTTGCACTGACCGGGTTCTTTCTCGCCCGCCATGTGCTCGAGCCGCGCGGGCTCGCCTTCGCCGAGGCGCGCGAGGGCTTCATCGCCGCCGTTCTCGGGCGGCGATCGGGGCCGCGGGCGGCCGCTGAAGGGGCTTGACGCCTGCGTCCCCCGCGCGAGCGGACGGTCACTTCTCCCGCATCTTCCAGCACCACAATCGGCCGCAGGCCTCGCGGACGCAGTTGGCGGGCACCGCCGATGATGACGACGATGAGGCGCTCGGAGTCGAGACCAGCGCCGCTCTGCCGGCGCTGCCGGAAACTGTGCTGATTTTGGACAAGGCCGAGGCCGCGTGGCCGCTCACCGGCTCGAACGCGGCAAGCGCGGCGGTCAGGCACACCGCCAAAGTCAGGCTTCGCACGTGACGCACTCCCTCGCCCGGTTGCCTCTTTCCGGGCGCACGCGAACGCCGCATCAACCATAAAATGCCGCAGCGAGCGGCCGCATGCAAGCAGTCAGGCGGCGAATCGGCCATACCGTTCGCCGCCCGCGCAAGAGCGGACTACCACCCCCAGCGGCGGCTGCGCCAATAACGGTGGCGCCAGGGGCCGGGTCGCCACCAGCACACGCGGCGGCTGCTGTAATAGCGGTGGCGGCAGACATAGGCGACCTGATCCATCAGGCTCGCCTCCGCTGCGGCCGCATTCATGGCGGCGGCCGTGCCGACCGTCATCGCCGTGGCGGGCGCCGGCATCAACGCGGCGGCGCCCGCGAGCAGGGCGGCGGCGCCAAGGGTGTAGAGGGTTCGACGCATGGAAAAACCTCCTGAGGGATTGGACCGATAACGGGCTTGCGCGTCGTTACCAGGCTTCTGCAACACGCCGTGAACGACGTGGTTCCCCCCACTTCACCCGAGTCGCGCTGAACTGAGCGTGGCTGGAGGATTCAGCCGCTGTTCATGCCGGTGCGCGAAATTCGCCGTGGCTGCGTCAGGATTGCGGCGCAGGGCGAGCCACCAAAACGAAACCGGCCGCTTGCACGGCCGGTCGTTCGATCTCGATACGGGGTGCGCCTACCAGCAGCGATAGCGCCGGCTCGTGCGCCAGCGATGGCACCAGTACGGGGCGGGCACCCAGACACCGCCGCGCCACCAGCCGCGTCCCCGCCAGCCGCGTCCCCGCCAGCCGCGTCCGCGCCAGCCGCGCCCGCGTCCCCGCTGCGCCTCCGCCGAAGTGGTGCTGGCGACAAGCGCGCCGCCGGTCACGACAATCGTGCTCAGGCCGTAGGCCGCAAGCAACGCCACCGCCGCCACCGAACGCGTCGCAAGTTTTCGGAACAGGGCGCCCGTTTGAACCTTGGTCATCTCGACATCCTCCGGCTCTCAGCTCTCCAGAACATGCAGCTCCTGGAGGCGCGTTGTGGCACGACATCTGTGCCGGCTGTCGTTCTCCATGGCCGCGTCGCGGTACGGCTATGGGCAAACGTCTTATAACAAAACATGCTAAGGGACCTGGCAGGGCCGGTCAAGGTGAAATTAGGATTAGAAGCAAGCAGATGGCAAACAAACCCCTCTATATCCTGGGAATAAATGCGTACGATCACGACGTCAGCGCATGCCTCTTGCGCGACGGCGAAATTGCCTTCGCCATCGCGAAAGAGCGCATCGTGCGACAGAAGCATGCCGGCGGTTTCTACAAGCCGGCCGTTGAATATTGTCTCGCAGCGGAAGGGATTACGCTCGACGACGTCAGCCTTGTCGTCCGCAACTGCTACATCCTTCCGGTCGAGGAAATGGAGCAGCGGCTGTTGCACCAGGACATGCCGTTCTACCTCACCGACGAGGAGCGGCAGGAGGCGGCGCACTATCCGCTCTATCGCGCCCGTTCCGACAAGGTGGTGACGGTGTCGCACCACCTTGCCCACGCCTACAGCGCGTTCGCCGCCTGCCCGTTCGACGAGGGCGTGGTGATGGTGGTCGACGGCGTCGGCGGCTACAGCACCGACATCACGGAAAATTATCCGCTCGGCAACAACGTCGATCCGCTGGCGCGCGAATCGGAAAGTTACTATCGCTTTGCGGGGTCCCACATCGAGCCGCTGAAGAAGGTGTGGCTCGAACCGACGCGCGGATTCCTGAGCGACGAGTTCTACAACATGGAAGGACTCGGCGCGCTCTACAGCCGCGTCTCGACCTATGTGTTCGGCGATTGGAACAAGTGCGGCGAATTGATGGGGCTTGCCCCCTACGGCCGGCCCAACGCCGTCAAGCCGCTGATCGAGCTCAACAACGGCGAACTCAAGGTCCGCGAGTGGACGGACGAGTTCAATCAGCCGTGGCTCGTCGACAGCGCCGCCGACAAGCGCCTCGACTGGGAGGCGAGCCCCTCCATGCAGCACTGGAAGGATCTCGCCTGGCGCATTCAGGATGACACCGAGCGCGTGCTGCTTGCGCGCGCGGCCTGGCTGCGTGAGACGACCGGCGCGAAGAACCTGTGCATCGCCGGCGGGGTCGGGCTCAACTGCGTGGCCAACGGCCGGCTTGCGCGCGAATCGGGGTTCGAGAACGTCTGGATTCAACCGGCCGCCGGCGACGACGGCATCGCCATCGGCTGCGCATACTATGGCCATCTCGCCATCCACAAGAAGCCGCGCCGCTTCGTCATCAGGAACGCATTCTTCGGCCGTCCCTATTCCGACGCGGAGGTGCATGCGGCGACCAACGGGCGGTTGACGCGGCTGGTGACGCGGACCTCGAAAACCCCGGACATCTGCCGCGAGACCGCCAAGCTTCTGTCCGAGGGCAATGTCTTCGGCTGGTTCCAGGGCCGCTCCGAATTCGGCCCGCGCGCGCTCGGCAACCGCAGCATTCTCGCCGACCCGCGCACCGCCGAGATGAAGGACATCCTGAACCGGCGGGTGAAGCACCGGCAGGCATTCCGACCTTTTGCGCCGATCGTTCTGGAAGAGCGCGCGCATGAGATTTTCGAGGGCGACCAGGATTCGCCGTTCATGCTGCTCGCCAAGCACGTGCGCCCGCCATGGCGCGACCGGATTCCTGCAGTGGTGCATGTCGACGGCACGGCGCGGGTGCAGACCGTCAACGCCGAGCAGAACGCGATGCTCTATCGATTGCTGAAGGAATTCGATGCGCTCACCGGCGTGCCGGTGCTGCTCAACACGTCGTTCAACATCAAGGGCGAGCCGATCGTCGAGACGCCGATCGATGCCGTCGAGTGCTTCCTGTCGACCGGAATCGACTACCTCGTGATGCACGATCTGCTGATGGCAAAGAACCGCATGTACAAGCTGCTGCACCCGCTCTTGACGATGTATTCCGACGTGCAGTCGATCGTGCGCGCGGGCATGAGCGTCGCCCCGTAAGGGGCGGCGCTCAATTGGTCGCCGCCGACCAGTCGATCTGCGCAATCAGAGCATTGAGATCGCCGCACAGCCGCGCCACCCGATCGCAGGGGCCAAGGTTCGACAGCACGACCAGGAGCGTCTCGTGCGCGAGATCGCGGCGCACGAGGGCGCTGAACCCCTCCCATTCGCCCCAATGCCCGACCACGTTTGCGCCCTCGATCTCCCACCCGAACCCGTAGCCGACCGGGGCGCCGCTGTTGAGGCGGCCGGAGGTTTCCGCTTCGCGATAGGCCTCGCGCGGCATCAGCGTGCCGGCGCGCAGCCCGCAATCCCAGCGGAAGAGGTCCTCGGCGCTGGCATAGATGCCGCCGTCGCCGAACACGCCGTCGAGGAAATTGAGGTCGCGACGCACGATCCGGCCGAAGCGCCGGCTAAAGCCGATGACGCGCTCGCGCAGTGGGCATTCCTTCGAGGACAGATTGAAGGCGGCGGTGTCGTGCATGCCAAGCGGCCGGAACACGCGCTCGGTCATGAACTGCGGATAGGTCGATTTCGAGACGCGGGCGATGATCTCGCCGAGAAAGGCATAGCCCGTGTTGCTGTATTCGAACTGCTCGCCCGGCGGAAAGGCGGGGCGCGGGCGATGGCGGCGGAACAGCTCGATCAGGTCGGCCATCTTAAGCAGGAGTTTCGGATCCCAGTAGTCCTCGGCAAGCTCCACGTGGTCGGGAATGCCCGAGGTATGATGCAGGAGCTGGCGGATGGTGATGGCGCCATAGGCGGGAAGCTCGGGGATGTATTGGCCGAGCCGGTCATCGAGCGTGAGCGTTCCCTCGCGCGCCAAGAGCATGATGCCGAGCGCCGTGAAGGGCTTGGTGACCGAGGCGATCGAAAACGACGAATGCGACGACAGCGCAACCTTGGCGTCGAAATCGGCAAGACCGCAGTGCTTGACGAAACGGATGCGGCCGCCCTGGGCGATCAGTATGCTGCCGCTGAACTCCTCGCGCGCGGACAGGTCGTCAAGCCGGGCGTGAAGCCGGGCGAACGTCTCCTCCAGCGAGAGCTGGGGCACGACCGAACGTCCAGGCGCCGCAAACGGGTTGTGGGACAGAAGCGCCATCCGGTTATGCGTCCTTTGTCTGCAGGGCCCGGCTGCGTTCAAACATGGCTGACCGCGCCACCGTGAACGGCGATCCCGTGCCCGATCGGGCGGCCGGCGGCCCGGTTGGGCGTCGCACCGCTTCGGGCTTGCGGCAGGCCCCGACCCCGGCCGCGCAGCCATCGCGATGGTCGGAATGTCCGCGGTTCTCTCCCATTCGCAGGCGGCGCCTTGTCGCGTGCAAACATCGGGATGGGTCGTGCGCGGCTCGTGGACCAAGGTGCGGCGTCCGCCGGTGCGTCGCCGCGGCCAGACTTACGACGGCGGTCATCCTGCCGCAACCGGACGATCGGGACCGGCGGCAGGGGCCAACACCCTCCCGGTCGTTGCCGGAAGCCCTGGGCGCACCGGGCCGTCCGCGATCCGCTCTTGTTCCGGCCGAGAGGCCGCAGTACCGATCCAGGCATGGGTACACGGCTGATTCCTCCGCAACCGTCCGAGGTCCACGAAATCGCGCTGCGCGAGGCGCTGGAAGAGCGCTATCTCGCCTACGCGCTGTCCACGATCATGAACCGTGCGCTGCCGGATGCGCGCGACGGCCTGAAACCGGTGCATCGGCGGCTGCTCTATGCCATGCGGCAGCTCCGCCTCGACCCCGGCGCCGCCTTCAAGAAATCGGCGCGCGTGGTCGGCGACGTGATCGGCAAGTTCCATCCGCATGGCGACCAGGCGGTCTATGATGCACTGGTGCGGCTTGCCCAGGACTTCGCCCAACGTTATCCGCTGATCGACGGCCAGGGCAACTTCGGCAATATCGACGGCGACAATCCCGCGGCCATGCGCTACACCGAGGCGCGGTTGACCGAGGTGGCGCGGCTGCTCCTCGAAGGCATCGACGAAGACGCGGTCGATTTCCGGCCGACCTACGACGGCAGCGACAGCGAGCCGGTCGTGCTGCCGGGTGCCTTTCCCAATCTGCTCGCCAACGGCTCGCAGGGCATCGCGGTGGGCATGGCCACCGCGATCCCGCCGCACAACGCCGCCGAACTGTGCGATGCCGCGCTGTTCCTGATCGACAATCCCAATGCACGGCCGAAGACGCTGATGAAATTCGTGCCCGGCCCGGATTTCCCGACCGGCGGCGTGATCGTCGATCCGCCTGCCGCGATCGCCGAGGCCTATGCCAGCGGCCGCGGCTCGTTCCGGGTGCGGGCACGCTGGAGAAAGGAGGAGACCGGACGCGGCACCTATCAGATCGTGGTGACGGAAATCCCCTGGCTGGTGCAGAAGACCCGCCTAATCGAGAAGATGGCGGAACTGTTCAACGCCAAGAAGCTGCCCCTCGTCGCCGATTTCCGCGACGAGTCGGCCGAGGATGTCCGTATCGTGATCGAGCCGCGCTCGCGCATGATCGACGCCGGGCTGCTGATGGAATCGCTGTTCAAGCTGACCGAGCTTGAGAGCCGCATCCCGCTCAACATGAACGTGCTCTCGCGCGGCAAGGTTCCCAAGGTGATGAATCTTGCCGAGGTGCTGCGCGAATGGCTCGACCATCGGCGCGATGTCCTGCTGCGCCGCTCGCGTCACCGGCTTGCGGCGATCGAGCACCGGCTCGAAGTACTGGGTGGCTTCCTCGTCGCCTATCTCAACCTCGATCGGGTCATCAAGATCATCCGCAGCGAGGACGAGCCGAAGCCCGTCCTGATCAAGGCGTTCAAGCTCTCCGAGCTCCAGGCCGACGCCATCCTCAACATGCGCCTGCGCAATCTGCGCCGGCTCGAGGAGATCGAGATCAAGCGCGAGAACAAGGCGTTGCGGGAGGAAAAGGCCGATCTGGAGAAGCTGATTCGCTCCGAGAAGGAGCAATGGAAGAAGATCGGCGAACAGATCAAGGAAGTGCGCGACAGATTCGGCAAGAAGACCCCGCTCGGCCGGCGCCGCACCGATTTCGCCGAGGCGCCCGCCCACGATGAGGCGGCAATCGAAGAGGCGATGGTGGTGCGCGAGCCGATCACCGTCGTCGTCTCGGAGAAGGGCTGGATCCGCGCGCTGCGCGGCCACGGGGTCGACCTCTCGGGCGTGGCGTTCAAGGCCGACGACGCGCTGAAGTTCGCTTTTCCGGCGGAAACGACGTCAAAGGTCCTGGTGTTCGCGAGCAACGGTCGCTTCTACACCATCGAGGCGTCGAAACTGCCGGGCGGGCGCGGGCACGGCGAACCGGTGCGGCTGTTTGCCGATATCGAGCAGGACGCCGAACTCGTCTCGGCCTTCCGCTACCAGGGCGGCCGCAAGCTCCTCGTGGCAAGCCGCGACGGCCGCGGCTTCGTCGTGGCCGAGGACGAGTGCCTTGCGACCACGCGCAAGGGCAAGCACGTGCTCAACGTCAAGCCGCCGGACGTCGCGCGGGCGGTGGCGCCGGTCGAAGGCGATCTCGTCGCCGCCATCGGCGAGAACCGCAAGCTCTTGATCTTCCCGCTCGCACAGCTGCCGGACATGGCGCGCGGACGCGGCGTGCGTCTGCAGCGGTACAAGGACGGCGGCCTCTCCGACGTCACGACGTTCAAGGCAGAGGACGGGTTGACCTGGGTGGACAGTGCCCGTCGCTCGTTCACGCTGTCGTTGAAAGAACTGGCGGCTTGGCGCGGCAATCGTGCCGACGCCGGCCGCGTGAAGCCGGACCGTTTCCTCACCGATCTGAAGTTCGGGCGCCGGATCGAGAACGGAAAGAACGGCGGCGGAGAGGAGAAATAGCGCCGCAACTTTGCAGCCCGATTGCTGCCGCCCAAGATGTGATCGTCTTGCGCGCGCGGTGGAATGCATGGATCGAGACCTCGGGTGCGAGGTCCGTGGCATGTCACACTGAACGAGGTCTCCCGGGACGGCATTCGACCGACATGCTCGCGCGTGACCGCGGCTGACGGCAGGTCTCCAGGCTTGCGGGTCATCGCTCTTTGCCACCTACGCGGGACTGGGAGCGCCCGGTGGCGCACCGACACAAGGCTCTTCGCCTCCGGTTGCGCGGCAGCCGCGGTTTGGGAGATGCCCGCAGCGCGTTCCCGTTTAATCGCGAACCGTCGAAAAACGACCGGAACTTTGCCCTTGCCTGTCAAATCCGCGGGCGAGCCCGTCCATCGTCGTTCCAAGAATTGCAATTGCAAATTAGTTGCAACAATGCTAAAAAGATGCGTCTGAAACTGTTTATCCTACGGCGATGCTGCACGAAGCGTCCTCTCGAGACCGGACATTACTGGTCGCAAGGAACGGCTGGCGGCGCGAGCGCGAGCGCCCGTCGCTGGCCGAGGTGTTCGGGTCGATCGCTACCCGGCCGACAGGCTCCTTTGGCCGCAAGCTCGTGGCGTTCCTCGGCCCCGGCTATCTGGTGGCGGTCGGCTACATGGACCCGGGCAACTGGGCGACTTCGCTCGCCGGCGGCTCCAAGTTCGGCTACGCGCTGCTGACCGTCGCGCTGCTGTCAAATCTCATGGCAATCCTGCTGCAGGCGCTGTGCGCGCGCCTTGGCATCGGTGCCGGACGCGATCTTGCGCAGGCCTGCCGCGACGCCTTCCCGCGTGCAGTGTCCTGGCCGCTTTGGCTGCTGGCGGAGGTTGCGATTTGCGCCACCGACCTCGCCGAGGTGATCGGTACGGCGATTGGGCTGAATCTCTTGTTCGGCATTCCGCTCGAACTCGGCGTGCTGATTACCGCGTTGGACGTGTTCATTATCCTGTGGCTTCAGAATCTCGGCTTCCGCTGGATCGAGGCGCTGATCGTAACGCTGCTGGGCGTGATCGCGGTTTGCTTTACCATCCAAATCGCGATGGCTGACCCGCAATGGGGAGCGGTGATCCGCGGATTTGCTCCGACGACTCAGATCGTCACGAACCCGGATATGCTCTACATCGCGCTCGGTATCCTGGGCGCAACCGTGATGCCGCACAATCTCTATCTGCATTCCGGCGTCGTCCAGACCCGTCGGTATGGCAGCAGCATTGAAGACCGGCGCGAGGCGATCAATCTTGCGACGATCGATTCGACCATCGCGCTGATGTTTGCGCTCCTGATCAACGCTTCGATTTTGATTCTCGCCGCCGCGACCTTCAACAAGGTCGGCAAGACCGACGTAGCCGAGCTCGATCAGGTGCATTCATTTCTTGAACCGCTCCTGGGGTCGGCCATCGCGCCCACCTTGTTCGGCATCGCATTGTTGTGCTGCCGCTTGAATTCCACGGTGACGGCGACGCTCTCGGGTCAAATTGTGATGGAGGGGTTCCTCGATATCCGCCTGCCGCCCTGGGCGCGTCGCCTCACGACACGGGCCATTGCGATCGTGCCGGCCGCCGTTGTCACCATTTGGTATGGCGAGAAAGGCACGGCTCAATTGCTCATCCTGAGCCAGGTCGTCCTCAGTCTGCAGTTGCCGTTCGCCATCGTTCCGCTCGTGATGTTCACCGCAGATCGCAGCAAGATGGGTGAGCTGGTCGCCCCGCGCTGGGTGACGGCGCTCGCTGCGGTGACGGCGGTTGTCATTATCGCGCTGAACATCAAGCTGCTTGTCGATTTTGCACTTTCGACCGGCTGACGTTCAGCGCTCGACCCGCACCCAGCCGTCCGGCATCAGTCGCTGCTGCGGCAGGAAGCGGCTCTTGTAGTCCATCTTGGAAGAGCCGCGCACCCAGTAGCCGAGATAGACGTAGGGCAGGCCCATGCGGCGGGCGCGCTCGATGTGATCGAGGATCATGAAGGTGCCGAGCGAGCGTTCGGCGAACTCCGGATCGAAGAACGAATAGACCATGGACAGCCCGTCGCTCAGCACATCGGTGAGCGCCACCGCGAGCAGTGCGCCGGCGCCGCGGCCGTTGATGGCGCTGTCCGGCCCGCGTCGCCGGTATTCGACGATCCGCGTCTTCACGTGGCTGTCCTCGACCATCATGGCGTAGTCGAGAACGGTCATGTCGGCCATCCCGCCGTCGCGATGGCGCGCATCGAGATAGGCGCGAAAGACCGAGTACTGCTCCGAGGTCGGCACCAGTGGCCGCATCTCGCCGACGATGTCGGCGTTGCGCCGCCGCACCCGCCGCGTATTGCGCGATTCGCGGAATTCGTCGGCGATCACGCGCACTGATACGCAGGCGCGGCAGGCTTCGCAGGCCGGCCGATAGGCGATCGACTGGCTGCGGCGGAAGCCGCCGTGGGTCAACAGGTCATTCAGGCCGGGCGCGCGCTCACCGACCAGGTGGGTGAAAACCTTGCGCTCCTCCTTGCCCGGCAGATAGGGGCACGGCGACGGCGCCGTGAGGTAGAACTGTGGGGTGTCGCGCGAGTGCTGGGTCACGGAATTCGTTGGCGTTGCCGGCGGAACCGTCCGCCCCGGTCATTGACCTATGTTGCCTTGAAATGCGCCGCCGTCAAAGGGGCGACGCGGGTGAGGCGGCACGCTGCGATGCGCGCAGTGCCGCTGCGCGCGCCTCGTTGTTGATGACGACGGTGCCGACCAAGATGTCGTGCAGGCAGCGCCGGCGCTGGTTGAACAGGCAGACCACGAGAATGAGCGGGGTGAGCGCCGAGATCGTGATCCAGAACACGATGGCGTGGACCGCGCCGAGCACGAAATAGGCCGGCGCCCCGTACCAGGTGCGCATTTCCAGGTCCATCAGCCGCATGCCGATGGTGGCGGACGCCGGGCTGCCGAGCGTCATGCCGTAGTAGACGATGGCCCAGATCACCGTCGCCGGCCACAGCAGGGCGTAAGCCACAAAGCCCAGTCCGAACGTGACGATGCCGACGGCGAAGATAAACATCGCCACGAACACGACCGGCACCGCCAGAATGACGAAATCGATCAGGAACGCCACCACCCGGCGTGCCAGGACGCCCTCAAACAATTCCGGATTGGCCACCGGATCGTAGGCGTGCGGCTTCAACTCGATCGACACGCCGATGCGTTTGGGCTCGCCCGCGGTCATGATTCGAGAACCTCGCTCGGTCAAAGGGAAATGGACAAGATTCCCCCTGCTTGCAAGGGGTGCCGCGTCGCATCTTCAGCCAGGGAGAGGCTATAACAGCGTCAAATCGGGAGCGGCGGAGGTCTGCCCGGTGAGCGTCACCCTTGACGATATCGAAGCGGCGCGGCGCACCATCGCCGGCCATGTGCTGCGCACCCCCATGCTGCCCGCGCCCAAGCTCTCGGCCCTCACCGGCGCCGAGGTCCACGTCAAATACGAGAATCTTCAGGTCACGAATTCCTTCAAGGAGCGCGGCGCCCGCAACAAACTCGCGGCGCTGACGCCGCCCGAACGCGCGCGCGGCGTCATTGCCATGTCCGCCGGCAATCATGCGCAGGCGGTAGCCTACCATGCCGAGCGGCTCGGCATCCCGGCGACGGTGGTGATGCCGGTGACGACGCCCTTCGTGAAGATCGAAGCAACCAAGGCGCACGGCGCCAAGGTGGTGCTCGAAGGCGAAAGCGTGAGCGAGGCGCAGACACGCGCCGAAGCGATCGCGCGCGAACAGGGTCTGACCTGGGTGCATCCCTATGATGATCCGCTCATCATCGCCGGGCAAGGCACGATCGCGCTGGAAATGCTTGAGGAGGTGGGCGATCTCGACCTTCTGGTCATCCCGATCGGCGGCGGCGGCCTCGTGTCCGGCATCGCGATCGCGGCCAAGGCGCTGCGCCCGCAGATCGCGATCGTGGGCGTTGAGTCCGCGCTCTACCCCTCGATGTGGAATGCGATCCATGGCGGCCATCGTCCGCTCGGCGGGGCGACGCTCGCCGAAGGCATTGCCGTCAAGAACGTCGGGAGGCTGACGCTGCCCATCGTGCGCGCGCTGGTCACGGATATTCTGCTGGTCGACGAAGAACATATCGAGCGGGCGGTGAACGCTTATCTCACGCTGCAAAAGACCATGGCGGAAGGCGCCGGCGCCGCCGGCCTCGCCGCCATGCTGGCCGAGCCCGGCCGCTTTGCCGGCAGGAAGGTCGGCCTCGTGCTTTGCGGGGGCAACATTGATCCGCGCCTGCTTGCCGTCATCACCGTGCGCGGGCTCGAGCGCGAGAACCGCATTGTCTCGTTCCGGCTCACCGTCGCCGACCGGCCGGGCTTGCTCGGCCAGGTCGCAACCACGCTCGGGCGCCTCGGCGCCAATATCCTCGAGGTCGATCACAGGCGCCTGTTTCTTGACGTGCCGGCCAAGGGCACGCGCCTCGACGTTACCGTGGAGACGCGCGATGCCGCGCATGCCGAAGAGATCCTGGCCGCGCTCAAGGCGGAAGGCTATGCGCCGCTTCGCATCGATACCGGGGATGCGATGGAATAGCGCGTCGTTCCGATCGGTGCAGCGAAGCAGGGGATTTCTTGAGGCAACCAACGGGTTTGAGGTCGGCGCGGGGGCATTCGGATGCGTGGCCGATCCGTTGGCGGGCCCAGGCAAACCGGCTCAGGGCTGCGGGCGCGGGCGCGGCAGAGGAACGGCCGAGGTCCGGCGCCGGGGCGGGGCAGCCGGCGGCCGTTCGGCGCGCGCTTCGTGCATTGAGCCGGCCGTGCCGGCCGGGCCGGGGTCGGCATAGGCGGCGGGTGCGCGGCCGAGGCTGGCCATGGGCGGGGCAAGCGACAGCGAGGCGAACAGCGGCGTTGCCGGCAGCGGGGCGAAGGGGCGTGTTGGAGCGTTCTCGGCGGGGTCGGCGCCCTCGGCCACGGCGGGAGCTTCGCTGCGCGGCGCCGCGGCCACGGTTTCGACGGCACCCGTGCGCCGCGTCTCTGCAGCGCTCCGTGAGAGGTCCGGCCGTTCGGCTGGAGCCGATGCAAGCTGCATCGGGCCCGGGATGCGAACGGTCGGCGGGGCCACATAGGCGCGCACGAACCAAGCGGCGACCGCAGCCACCGCAACCACGGGCACGACGACGGCGAAAACGGAAACCCATCGCCGCGTGCGGGGGCGCTCCACCGCGACGAGGCCATCCCATCTCATGCTCGCGTCCGCCTTGAGGTCCATGACACGACCTGACACGATCCGCACGACACGACCAGCGGCAGCAGGCGCATTTTACCGCAAGCCGGAGCGGCGCGCATCCCCGTCCGGCCGCGACCCCGGGGCCTGCGTCCTACCCCGGCCGGCCGTTGCCGAGCCGGGCCGCCGCACGCGGGGCGAAATAGGTCAAAATGCCGTCGGCTCCGGCCCGTTTGAATGCGATCAGTGTTTCCATCATGGCCTTGTCGCCGTCGAGCCAGCCGTTCTGGGCGGCCGCCATCAGCATCGCGTATTCGCCCGAGACCTGATAGGCGAAGGTGGGCATGCCGAAGGCGTCCTTCACCCGGCGCAGCACGTCGAGATAGGGCAGGCCGGGCTTGACCATGATCATGTCGGCGCCCTCGGCGATGTCGAGCTCGGCCTCGCGCAATGCCTCGTCCGAATTACCTGGGTCCATCTGGTAGGTGCGCTTGTCGCCGACGAGCGTCGCCGAAGAGCCGACGGCGTCGCGGAACGGACCATAGAAGGCGGAGGCGTATTTCGCCGTATAGGCCATGATCTGGACGTCGGTGAAACCGGCTTCATCCAATCCGCTGCGAATGGCGCCGACCCGTCCGTCCATCATGTCGGAGGGCGCGATGATGTCGCAGCCGGCCTCTGCCTGCACCAGCGCCTGCTGCACCAAGACGGCCACGGTTTCATCGTTGAGGATCACGCCATCGCGCAACAGGCCGTCGTGCCCGTGGCTCGTATAGGGATCGAGCGCCACGTCGCAGAGCACGCCCACGTCCGGAACCTCCTTCTTGATGGCGCGGATGGCGCGGCAGACGAGATTGTCGGGATTGAGGGCTTCGCTGCCCTTCTCGTCCCGCAGCCCGGGATCGGTGTAGGGAAACAGGGCAACGCAGGGGATTTCGAGCTTGGCAGCGCGCTCGACCTCGCGCACCACGTCCTCGATCGGCAGGCGATCGACCCCCGGCATCGACGGCACCGGGCCGCGGCGGCCTTCGGCGACGAACAGCGGCCAGATCAGATCGTCGGTGGTCAGGACATTCTCCCGCACCATGCGCCGCGCCCAATCGGTGCGGCGATTGCGGCGCGGTCGAATGGGGAGGTTGAGCGCGGGCATGGTACCGGCTCGGTCTTCAACATCGGTCGGCACCACGCGCACACGGGATTCGATCGGACGGCCGTATTTGATCGCCATGCTGGCCTCCCCGGGGACAGGGCTCGCGGCCCCCTTTTAGCGGTTCACCCTCGCTGCGGCTACCCTCGCTGCGTTTGGCCTTCCGCCGACGCCGACCGCGCCGGTTCGTTTGCGGCAAGCCTGCGCCGCGGGTTAGAAATGGCGGCAGCGATAGGCGGTGTCAGGCTGCATCGGCGCCGAAATCATCGGGGATGCCGCAATGCCGTTTCTAGGAATGACCCGGGACGAGCTGCGTCAGGCGCTGGAGGAGCTCGACCAGGCCATTTTCCACCATGAACGCTGGTGCGAGGAGCTCAACCGGACCCTGGTTTGCCGGCTCGCACCGGATCAGCGCGACGTCGACGAGAACGCACACCGCCATTGCCGCTTCGGACAGTGGCTCTACGGACCCGGCGCCGCGCGCCTCGGGCGGCATCCGGCGTTTGAGGAAATCGCAAAGGCGCACGAGCGCATGCACCGTGCCGCCAAGAGCCTTCTCGATGCATCGACGGCGGGTCAGACGATCGAATTGCAGCGCTACGAGCGGCTCGTCAATGCGCTCAAGGAAATGCGCCTGGAGATCGCGAATACCAAACACGAGCTCGAAGATGCGCTCTTGAACATCGATCCGTTGAGCGGCGCGGCAAATCGCGTCGGCATGCTCACCAAATTGCGCGAGCAGCATGAGCTGGTGCGGCGCAAGGCCATGGCCTGCGCGATCGCCATGATGGATTTCGATCACTTCAAGGGCATCAACGATACCCATGGCCACAGCGCCGGCGATCAGGTGATCGCGAAGACATCGCAAATGATTTTGCGCAATATGCGCCCGTATGACGCCTTGTACCGCTACGGTGGGGAGGAGTTTCTGATTGCTCTGCCCAATACCGAGCTTGCGGCGGCGCGCGACATACTGGAACGGTTGCGCGGCGCGATCGCCGACATGTCTTTCATCGACGAACGCGGGCAGGAGTTCCACGTCACCGCCTCGTTCGGTCTGACCATGCTTGATCCCGACGTGCCGGTGGAACGGTCGATCGAGCGGGCCGACAGCGCCCTCTATGCCGCCAAGGCGGCTGGCCGCAATCGCATCGTGGTTTGGGAGCCTGCCATGGCGCAGGCCTCGTCCCGGCCACGTTGACGGACGCCAACCCGATTACTATCGGATGGCAATGGATTTCGAACTCTCCGAGGAGCAACGCGCCTTCCAGGCCACCGCGCGCCAGTTCGCGCGCGAGCAGATGATGCCCCACGCCCGCGACTGGGACGAAAACGAGATCTTTCCGGTCGAGACGCTGCGGCAGGCGGCGGCGCTCGGTTTTGGCGGCATCTATGTGAGCGACGACGTCGGCGGTTCGGCGCTGAGCCGCCTGGACGCCACCGTCATTTTCGAGGAATTGGCCCAGGGCTGCACCTCGACCGCGGCCTACATCTCGATCCACAACATGGCGGCCTGGATGATCGATGCGTTCGGCGGCGAGGCGCAGCGGCGGAAATTTCTGCCCAAGCTCTGCGCGATGCAGCGGTTTGCGAGCTACTGCCTGACCGAGCCCGACTCGGGCTCCGATGCCGCAAGCCTCAAAACGCGGGCCGAGCTTGCAGGCGATCATTACATTCTCAACGGCAGCAAGGCCTTCATCTCCGGCGCTGGCGTGTCCGACGTTTACGTGTGCATGGTGCGTACGGGGGGGCCCGGGCCGAAGGGCATTTCCTGCATCGCGGTGGAGAAGGGCACGCCCGGTCTGACCTTCGGCGCGCAAGAGAAAAAGCTCGGCTGGAAGTCGCAGCCGACCGCGATGGTCCTGTTCGAGAACTGCCGCGTGCCGGTGGAGAACCTGATTGGCCGCGAAGGCGAGGGCTTCAAGATCGCCATGGCCGGCCTCGATGGCGGGCGGCTCAACATTGCCGCCTGCTCGATCGGCGGCGCCCAGTTCTGCCTCGATCGCACCATCGACTACATGCGCGAGCGCAAGCAGTTCGGCGCGCGTCTGTCGGACTTCCAGGCGCTGCGCTTTCGCATCGCCGACTATGCCACCGAACTCGAAGCCGCGCGTCTCATGGTGCGCCGCGCCGCGGTTGCGGTCGGCGCCGGCCGGCCCGGCGCCACGCGGCTTGCCGCCATGGCCAAGCGATACGCAACCGACGCGGGCTTCGACGTGGTCAACGGCTGCCTGCAACTGCACGGCGGTTACGGCTATCTGCGCGACCATCCGATCGAGCGCGTCCTGCGCGACGTGCGGGTGCACCAGATCCTGGAAGGGACCAACGAGATCATGCGCCTGATCGTCAGCCGCGACCTCCTGGGAAACTGACGCGTGACGCAAGCATCGGAAATCCTGTTCGAGCGCCGGGGCACCGCCGGCCTGGTCACACTCAACCGGCCGCAGGCGCTCAATGCCGTCACGCTTGGGATGGTGCGCGCATTCACGCGCCAATTGCATCAATGGGCCGACGATCCGGCGATCACCCGCGTCGTCGTGACGGCCGCAGGGGGGCGCGCGTTCTCCGCCGGCGGCGACATCCGCGCGCTCTATGAACTCGGGCGCGCCGGGCGCCACGCCGAGATGCTGCCGTTCTGGCGCGAGGAGTATGCCCTCAACGCGCTGATCAAGCGTTATCGCAAGCCCTACGTGGCTCTGATCGACGGCATCGTCATGGGTGGCGGCGTCGGCGTATCGGTGCATGGCAGCCACCGGGTGGCCGGCGACCGTTTCCTGTTCGCCATGCCCGAGGTGGGCATCGGCTTCTTCCCGGACGTGGGCGCAACCTTTTTCCTGCCGCGGTTGCCGGGCGCGCTTGGAACCTATCTCGCGCTCACCGGCGAGCGCCTGGGCGCGGCGGACGGCCTTGCGGCGGGGATCGCAACCCATCGCGTGGCGTCCGCCCGGCTGGGCGAGCTTGTCGCGGCGCTGTGCGGGGATGCGCCGGTCGATGCGGTGCTCGCGGCCTATCACGAACCGGCAGGCGAAGCGCCGCTGCAGGCGCATCGCACCGCCATCGACCGCCTGTTGCAGGGCGACAGCGTCGAGGCCATTCTCGCGGCGCTCGATACCGCGGGCGGCCGCGGCGGCCGCGAGGCGGGCTTTGCCGCGGCGACCGCGGCCACCATCTGCACCAAGTCGCCGACCAGCCTGAAAATCGCGCTGGCGCAGATGCAGGCGGGAAAGGACTTGACGTTCAACGCCTGCATGCAAACGGAATACCGCATCGTGTCCCGCATCATCCACGGCCACGACTTCTACGAAGGGGTGCGCGCGGTGATCGTGGACAAGGACAATGCGCCGCGCTGGCGGCCGGCAACGCTCGCTGAGGTCACGCCGGCGGAGGTGGCGCGATACTTCGCGCCGCTTGGCGCCGACGAATTGGTGCTGCCGTGAGCGATCCGGAAGCGATCGATCCCGCGCGCACGCTGGCGCCGGTGCGGGCCGACCAGCCGCAGGGCTATGCCGCGCGTTGGACGCGGCGGCTCTTGATCTTCCTGCGGGGGATGGCGGTGCTGTCGATCGCCAAGGGCCTCTATCACTGGGCCGTGGTCTGCGGCTTTGCCGGCCCGGCGGATGGATTCGAACTGCAGCCTACGCCATGGCAGACCGCGACCGTGTTCTTCGCCGTGATCGATCTCGTTGCCGGCGTCGGGCTGTGGCTCGCCGCGGCCTGGGGCGCGGTGGTCTGGCTGACCGCTTCGGTGTCGATGGCGGCGGTCGAAGTGTTCTTTCCGCAGGTGTACGGCGGACGCATGCCGGTGGTGGCGATCGAGGGGGTGCTGTTGTTCGTGTACCTCTTTCTCGCCATCCAGTCGGCGCGGGAACATCCGGGCTGATGCTTGTCGGCTGGCCCGGCGCCCTGGCTTAATGGGCGGGTGAGCAAGGGAGGCGTGCATGGCACGGATCGGCTTCATCGGCCTTGGCAACATGGGCTTGCCGATGGCGGCAAACCTGCTCAAGGCCGGCCATCGGGTCGAGGGCTTCGACATTGCCGGCGCGGCCATGGATCGGCTGGCCGCGGCGGGCGGCGGGCGCGCGATGTCGGCGGGCGCCGCGGCGGCGCAGGCCGAGGTCGTCGTCACCATGCTGCCCTCGGGCGCCGAGGTGCGGCAGACCTATCTTGCGCCCGGCGGCATTCTCGACAACGCGCCGCCCGGCACACTTCTGATCGAGTCTTCCACCATCGACGTTGCCACCGCGCGCGAGGTTTCCGCGGCCGCGGCGCAGCGGCGGCTTGCCATGCTCGATGCGCCGGTGTCGGGCGGCGTCGGCGGGGCGCAGGCGGGCACGCTCACCTTCATGGTCGGCGGCAGCGAGGAGGCCTTCGCGCGCGCCAAGCCCATCCTCGAAGCCATGGGCAAGACCATCGTGCATGCGGGCTCCGCCGGCAGCGGCCAGGCCGCCAAGATCTGCAACAACATGATTCTCGGCATCTCGATGATCGCGGTATCCGAGGCCTTCGTGCTCGCGGAGAAACTCGGGCTCGACGCGCAGAAGCTGTTCGACATCGCCTCCAAGTCGTCCGGCCAATGCTGGTCGCTGACGAGCTATTGCCCGGTGCCCGGCCCGGTGGCGGCCTCGCCCGCCAACCGCGACTACCAGGCCGGCTTCACCGCAGCGATGATGCTCAAGGACCTCAAGCTCGCACAGGAGGCCGCCACCCGGGCCGGCGCGAAGACGCCGCTCGGCGCGCAGGCGGCGAATCTTTACGAACAATACGTGGCGAGCGGGGAGGCGGGCCGCGATTTCTCCGGCATCATCCGCTTCATCCGCGCTGCCCGGGCACAAGACGCAGCCGCGACGGTGAATGCGCCGTAAAGGCGATTGCGCGCAATTGAAACGTGCTTGAATCGTGCGCCAATTTGCTAACGCCAATAAACCTATTCTTTATTCTACAATTTAAGCCGATCTTCAGGCGTTGGCCGTAGGGTTGCGCCGCTGGACGGGAAACAGGGCCCGTCGATGGGCAACAAAGAACCTAACGGGAAGGCGTCACGATGAAGACCGTTGTCAAGACGGTCGAGCCCGCCGAGCGACAGGCGCGGTTCGATCACATCCGGCCGCTCTATCTCGATGCCTTGACGCTGGTAGAGCGGCTGCATCGTCGTTTGCTTGACGTGATCAAGGACGAGTTCGATCGCCGCGGCCGCAGCGACATCAACTCGGTGCAGGCGCTCCTGCTCTACAACATCGGCGACAAGGAACTGACCGCGGGCGAACTGCGCACCCGCGGCTATTACCTTGGTTCCAACGTCTCCTACAATTTGAAGAAGCTCGTCGAGATGGGTTTTCTCGATCACCAGCGCTCGCGCGTCGACCGTCGCTCGGTGCGCATCAAGCTCACCGACAAGGGGCGCGAGATTCGCGACATCGTCGATGCGCTCTACGCCAAGCATGTGCGCACGGTGGAACAGGTGGGCGGCATCAACGCCGACGAATTCGCAACACTGAACAAGTCGCTGCACCGGCTCGAGCGGTTCTGGACCGACCAGATTCTCTATCGGCTCTGATTGCGGCCGGCTGCAGCCGCCGGGGGCGCCGTGCATGAAAGGCGGCGCCGCTCCCTGAGGTCCCATACCAATGGAGAACAGCATGGGACCACAAATCGCATCCGGCGTCAGCAGGGTCGAGGCGCATGGCGCGCTGGATGCCGACGTCCCCCCGGTACAGAGCGCCGTGGCGGCCGCTGGTGCGAAGCCGCCACGACTGACCGCGACCTTTGGCGCCCTCGCGAGCGTCGCGCGCCTGCCGTCGGAGCTCGTCTCGGCCCGAGGGCACGGTCTCCTGCTGTCGCAGCATCGGCGCCTGTTCCTTGCGGAGCGGCTCGAGATCACGGCGCTGTTCTTCGGCGTGGCGACCGTCGCCTGGATTCCCATCGACGTGTTTCTGTTTCAGGCGGATTGGGCCGTGGTCGTGCCGCTGGCAATCGCGCGCCTGATCGCGAGCGCACTGTTCCTGGTGATGGCGTTTGCCGCACGCCACGCCGACACGCCCAACGACATGATCGCGCGTCTCGGCCTGACCGTTGTGATCGGGACGGCTTTCTACTTCGCCGCCCACATCATCCTGTCGTATGCCGACGAAGGCCATTTGCGCGGCGCCGGGCACGCGCAATACGTGCTGATGCCGATCGCGCTGGTCGCGTGGATCGCGATCTTTCCGCTGACGCTCAAGGAGGGGGCAGGGATATCGCTGCTCCCGCTTGCGGCGATCCTGGCCGAGACGATTCACGGTGACGGCGGCGCCGCTGTGCCGCAGGCAAGCGCGGCCGTGCTGTTGATGTGTGCGGTCCTGCTCGCCGCCGTCGCCTGCTCGGTCGGGCAGTTGAACCTGCTCGCCAAGCTTCACCGCGAATCGACGATCGATTCGCTCTCGGGCGCGCTTTCGCGCCGCGCCGGGGTGGAATTGCTCGATTTGATGTTCCGGCAGTGTCGGCGAGACGAAGTGCCATTTTCGCTGGCGTTCATCGATCTGGACCAATTCAAGATCATCAACGACGCATACGGCCACGAGACCGGCGACCACCTGTTGCGGCAGGTCGCCGCGCGCTTGAAGACCAGCGAACGGTCGGGTGGTGCGCTCATCCGATGGGGTGGCGAGGAGTTCATCGTTTCCTTGCCAGGGATCGACGCCGACACGGCCGCGACCATGGTCGCCACCGCGGCTCGATCCCTCGGCTTGCGCCCGGACGGGCAGGTTCAGACCGTGAGCATTGGCCTCTCCGAGCGGCTGCGCGATCAGGCGCCCAATTGGCGCGCGCTCGTCGAGCTTGCCGACTCGCGGATGTACCAGTCCAAGAGAAGCGGCCGCGATCGCCTGGTGGGTCCGGACGGAAGGCCGCATCGCCTGGTCGGCCAACCATAGCATCGCGGCAACGGCGGGCGCCTGCGCTCTGCCGTGCTCATCTCTGCCATCCGAATTGTCCCGGCTTGCCTTGGCAGGCTTCGGCATGTCGCGGCCGTGGCGGTACGAGGCTGCGGCGGCCGGGGCGAAGGGTGCTCGTCACAAATTCGCCCATCGGCACGCTTACCCCGGTCCCGCAAATGTGACACCGCGGCGCTTGTCGGCGCGGCATCGGCGAGTCCATCTTGGTGCGGCGGGGGTGGGATTCGGGGTCGAAATGACGCATCGGCGAAGGGATGATCAACCGGACCGGCGCACGGTGCTGCGCCGTCTTATGCAGGGTGCGGTCGCGGCCGGCGGCAGCTTGGCGGCCGCGCGCGCGTTCGCCCAAGACCCGGTGTTGCAGGCGCTGATCGAACAGAACCTGCGCAACGACTTCGGCCAGGGCTTCGATTCGGCCTCTCGCACCATCCAGATGCCCAAGGCCTCGCTGCCGACGCTGTCGCCGGCCACCGTCCAGCACACCGAACAGGCGATCCAGGTGTTCGAGGGCGTGGTCTCACGCGGCGGCTGGCCGGAGGTGGTGCGCGCCGATCGCATGCGGCTCGGCAACCGGCATCCCGGCGTCGAATTGCTGCGGCGGCGGTTGGCGCTGTCGGGCGATCTCGAGGCGCAGGCGGGCGTCTCCGACATCTACGATTCCTACGTCGACGCCGCCGTGCGCCGCTTCCAGGCACGGCACGGACTTACGGTCGATGGCATCGTGCGTGAGCAGACGCTCAAGGCCCTCAACGTGCCGGCCACCGTGCGTCTTGCCCAGCTTCGCACCAATCTCGTGCGTCTGCGCGCCATGAGCGGCAACCTCGGCCATCGCTTCGTCGTATGCAACATTCCGGCCGCGCAGATCGAGGCGATCGAGGGGGGCGTTGCGGTGTCGCGCCACACCGCCGTGGTCGGCAAGCCGGACCGGCCCTCGCCCGACATCAATTCCAAGATCGTCGAGATCAATTTCAATCCCTTCTGGACGGTGCCCGCTTCGATCGTACGCAAGGATCTCATCCCGAAAATGCAGGCGGAGCCGGATTATCTGACCAACAACCGCATCCGCATTTTCGATCCGAAGGGCAACGAACTGACGCCCGCGCAGATCAACTGGTATTCCGAGGAAGCCACCAACTACATGTTCAAGCAGGATCCGGGCGACTTCAATTCGCTCGGCTCGATCCGCATCAACTTTCCAAGCAAGCACGGCGTCTATATGCACGACACGCCGCTGAAGAATCTGTTCGGCGAGGATTTCCGCTTCCATTCCTCGGGTTGCGTGCGCGTGCAGAACGTGCGCGAACTGGTCAACTGGCTCCTGATCGAGACGCCGGGCTGGTCGCGCCAGGAGATCGATGCCGTCGTCAAGAGCGGCGAGCGGGTCGACGCCAGACTGATCCGCCCGGTGCCGCTCTACTGGGTGTACATCACCGCCTGGGCCACCCCCGACGGCGTCGTGCAGTTCCGCGAAGACATCTACAACCGCGACGGCATCGGCCCGGTGGCGGCGACGTCGCGCGGCTGAGCGCCGCAGCCGGGTTGCGCGGGCGTCGCGCTGGCGCACGGCGACCGGCGCAGGCTAACATGCGGCATTCAAGACCGTGCAACTGGTTCGTGCCGCATGACGGAACGGGGCGCCATCGACTGTGACGTGCATCCGTCGGTGCCGGACATGCGCGCGCTGCTGCCGCACCTCGACGCGTTCTGGCGCGATCAGGTCGAGGAGCGCGGGCTCAACTCCCTCGACTCGATCAGCTATCCGCTGCGGGCGCCGATCAGCGCGCGTCCGGAATGGCGCGGCGACAACGGCATGGCCGCGACCGATACCGGGGCGCTTGCCGCGCAGGTGCTCGATCGCTGGGGGGCGGCGGCCGCGATCTGCAATTGCCTCTACGGCGTGCAGCTCCTTTTCAGCGAAGACATGGCGCGGGCCTTTTGCCGGGCGATCAACGATTGGATCGCGAAGGAATGGCTCGACCGCGATCCGCGGCTTTACGCTTCCATCGTCGTGCCGATGCAGAATGTCGAGTATGCGGTGGACGAGATCGAGCGCTGCGCCAAGGATCGGCGCTTCGTGCAGGTGCTGGTGCTGGCGATGCAGGAGGTTCCGCTCGGGCGGCGCCATTTCTGGCCCATCTATGCCGCCTGCGAGCGCCACGGCCTGCCGCTCGGCATCCATGCGGGGTCGGCCTACCGCAATCCGGTGACTTCGCTCGGCTGGCCCACCTGGTACGTCGAGGACTATGTGAGCCAGGCGCAAGGATTCCAGTCGCAGGTGGCGAGCCTGATCTGCGAAGGCGTATTTGCCAAGCATCCGGGGCTGAAGGTGGTGCTGATCGAATCGGGCGTCACCTGGCTTCCGGGATTCCTCTGGCGCTTCGGCAAGTTCTGGCGCGGCCTTCGCACCGAGGTGCCCTGGGTGGACCGTCCGCCCTTCGAGATCGTGCGCGACCATTTCCGGCTCACCATCCAACCCTTTGACGCCCCCGACGATCCGCACGCGGTCGAACGGGCGATCGAGCATCTGCGCTCCGACGACATCCTGCTCTACGCCTCGGATTATCCGCATTGGCAGTTCGACGGCGATTGCGCGGTGCCGGAGGGCATCTCGCCCGCGCTGCGGCGCAAGCTCGCCGTCGACAATCCGCGCGCGACCTACGGTCGGCTGAACGCAGGCCGGGAGCGAGGGGCCTGACGGATGGACGGGAGCGAACGCCCGCAGGGCTGTGAGCGCGGCCGTGAGCCTGCTATATCTTGCCCGTCCGGCTGGAGGAGGGCGCGATGAACATCGAGGTCAGAGCGCGCGAGCGTGCTCAGGACGCAAAGCTCGACATCATCGACTGCGATTTCCATCCCAAGCTTACGCTCGACCAGTTGCGACCGTACCTCAGCAACCGCTGGTGGGACTATCTGCAGACTTACGGCAATCGCTCCCGCCACGGCTACGCCAAGGGGTACGCCTATCCCAAGATGACGCCGCAGGCGGCGCGCCGCGACGCCTGGCCGCCGAGCGGCGGCCTGCCGGCGAGCGACCTCGATTTTGTGCGCGCGCAGCATCTCGATTTCTACGGGATCAGCCATGCGATCATGAACCCGCTGTCGCCGACCGGGCAGGGGGATCAGAACGTCGAACTCTCGATTGCGATGACGAGTGCCGCCAACGAGGCGCAGCTCGAACATTGGTGTGCACGCGATCCGCGCTGCAAGGCGTCAGTCGTCGTCCCCTATGAGGATGGCGAAGCGGCGGCGGCCGAGGTGCGCCGGCGCAGCTCGGACAGGAACTTCGTGCAGGTGTTCATGCTTAGCCGCACCGCCGAAGCCGCCGGACGGCGCCGCTACTGGCCGATCTACGAGGCCGCGGCCGAGGCCGGCCTGCCGGTCGGCATCCATGTGTTCGGCTACTCCGGCTGGCCGATGACCAACACCGGCTATCCTTCCTTCTACATCGAAGAAATGACCGAGCACGCCACCTCGGCGCAGGCCATGGTGGCAAGCTTCATCTTCGAGGGTGTGTTCGAGCGCTTTCCAAGCCTGAAGGTGGTCCTGATCGAGTCCGGCTTCGGCTGGCTGCCGGCGCTCGGCTGGCGCCTCGACAAGCATTGGAAGAGGCTCAAAGCGGAGGTGCCGCACTTGCGCCGCGCCCCTTCGGAATACATCCGCGAGCATTTCTACGTCACCACGCAGCCGATGGAGGAGCCCGAGCAGACCGAGCACCTGCGGCAGGTGATGGACTGGATCGGCGTTGATCGGATCATGTTCTCCAGCGACTACCCGCACTGGGACTTCGACGATCCGTTTGCGGCGCTGCCGGCGGGGCTGACCGAATCCCAGAAGCGCATGATCTACTCCGGCAACGCGCGCGCCCTCTATCGGCTCAACTGATGGCGAAGAAGCACGTCGTCGCCGCCGTCAGCGATGTGCCGCCGGGCGGTCGCAAGTGCGTCAATGCCGGCGGGCGCGATATCGTGCTGTTCAATCTCGACGGGGCGTTCTTTGCGCTCGCCAACCGCTGCCCGCACCGCGGCGGCAGCCTCTGCCACGGACGGCTGACCGGGCTCGTGCAGTCCGACGAGCCGGGCGCGTACCGCTACAGCCGGCGCGGGGAGATCATCCGCTGCCCCTGGCATGCCTGGGAGTTCGACATCCGCACCGGCCAGTCCTGGTGCGATCCCAAGCGCGTGCGCGCGCGCCCCTTCCCGGTGTCGGTGGAGAAGGGGGCCGCCCTCGTGCAGGGCCCCTATGCCGCCGAGACCTTTGCGGTGAGCGTCGAAGACGACTACGTGGTGGTCGAGGTTTGACCTTGGCTGGCGACGGCGACCGCGAGGTCTACTTCGAGTTCGTCGCCGTGGGCTCCGCGGTGAAGGTGACCGCCATCGACAGCGCGACCGCGATCGAGGTGTCGGTCATGGGTCCGGCATCCGCCGCTCGCGCCGATCTGGAGCGGCTTGCGCTGCAGAAGTTGAAGGCGCGGCTGGACCGGGACGGCGCCCGCTGACCGCAACATGTTGCGGGCTGTGATCGAGCCCATGCCAGACTTGGCGGTGCAAGGGCGATGTGCTAGGCGAAACGGCAATCCTGGAGACGTGCATGACTGCCCCTGAAAGCTCCGCGCAGGCCGTCGCGGATTCCTTGTTCACGGCCGGTTTGGCGGAAAGTGATCCCGAAGTCGCCGAGGCGATCCGCCTGGAGCTCGGCCGTCAGCGCAACGAGATCGAACTGATCGCCTCGGAGAATATCGTCAGCCGCGCGGTGCTCGAGGCGCAGGGGTCGGTCCTGACCAACAAGTATGCGGAGGGGCTTCCCGGACGGCGCTATTACGGCGGCTGCCAATACGTGGACATCGCCGAGAATCTCGCGATCGAGCGGGCGAAAAAGCTGTTCGGCGCGGGTTTCGCCAATGTCCAGCCGCATTCGGGGGCTTCGGCCAATGTCGCCGCCTTCTACGCCCTGATGCAGCCCGGCGACACGTTTCTCGGCCTCAACCTCGCCGCCGGAGGCCATCTCAGCCACGGCTCGCCGGTCAACGTGTCCGGTCGGTGGTTCAAGGCCGTTCCTTACGGGGTGCGGCGGGACGATCACCGCATCGACATGGACGAGGTCGCCCGCCTGGCCGAGCAGCATCGACCGAAGGTCATCATCGCCGGAGGCTCGGCCTATCCGCGCATCATCGATTTTCGCGCCTTCCGCGCGATCGCCGACAGCGTCGGCGCCAAGCTGATGGTGGACATGGCGCATTTCGCCGGCCTCGTGGCGGGGGGCGTGCATCCGAGCCCATTTCCCCACGCCCATGTCGTCACCTCGACCACCCACAAGACGCTGCGCGGGCCGCGCGGCGGCTTCATCCTGACGAACGACGAGGAACTGGCGAAGAAGATCAACGCGGCCGTGTTTCCGGGGACCCAGGGTGGGCCGCTCATGCATGTGATCGCGGCCAAGGCGGTGGCCTTCGGCGAGGCGCTCCGGCCTTCCTTCAAGCTTTACGCGAAGAACGTGGCAGACAACGCGAGGGCCTTGGCGGAAATCCTTAAAAACAAAGGATTTGATCTCGTTTCCGGCGGCACCGATACGCACCTCATGCTGGTCGATCTGCGACCCAAGCGCCTGACCGGAAAGGTGGCCGAGGCGGCGCTCGGCCGGGCCCACATCACCTGCAACAAGAACGGCATTCCGTTCGATCCGGAGCGGCCGACGGTGACCTCCGGCATCCGCCTCGGCACGCCGGTCGGCACCTCGCGCGGCTTCGGCATCGCCGAGTTCCGCCAGGTCGGCGAGATGATTGCGGAAGTGCTCGATGCGCTGTCGCAGAAGGGCGTCGAGGAGGACTCACTCGTCGAGGCGGGCGTGCGGGCCAAGGTAAAGCGGCTGATTTCCCGCTTCCCGATCTATCCCGATTAGCTATCCCGATTAGGTGATGCGTAGCGTGAGCACGGTTGCGTCCGAACGACAGTCCCCAGCCCCGCCGGCATGCCGGCGAAGCCGGTTCGGGATCGTGCTCGGAAGGGGGGACGATGCGCTGTCCGAACTGTGGGTCGCTTGACACCCAGGTGAAGGATTCGCGCCCCACCGAAGATTCGGCTGCGATCCGCAGGCGCCGCGTGTGCCTGTCCTGCAACTTCCGCTTCACGACCTTCGAGCGCGTCCAACTGCGCGAATTGACCGTGATCAAGCGCAACGGCCGGCGCGTGCCGTTCGACCGCGACAAGCTCGCCCGCTCGCTTTCGATCGCATTGCGCAAGCGTCCGGTCACGCCCGAGCAGATCGAGCAGATGGTATCCAGGATCGTGCGCGAACTGGAGAGCCTGGGCGAAAACGAGGTGACCTCCGAAACCATCGGCGAGACGGTCATGGAGCACCTTCGGCAGCTCGACGACGTGGCCTACGTGCGCTTTGCCTCGGTCTACCGCAATTTCCGTGAGCCGAAGGACTTCGAAGCGGCGCTTGCCGAGCTCTCCAGCGACGACGAGCCAAAGCCCACCTCGACCGCGCGCAAGTGACGGCGCTCGTGACCACGACCATCGATCCTGCCCTCGACCATCGGTTCATGCAGCTTGCGCTCTTGCTCGGTCGGCGCGGGCTCGGCCGCACCTGGCCCAATCCGGCGGTTGGCGCCGTGGTGGTGAAGGATGGCCTCATCGTCGGCCGCGGCTGGACCCAGCCGGGCGGGCGGCCGCACGCGGAGACCGAGGCGCTGCGACGCGCCGGCAAGGCCGCGCGCGACGCCACGCTCTACGTGACGCTCGAACCCTGTTCGCACCACGGGCAGACCCCGCCCTGCGCCGACGCCATCGTGCGCGCCGGCATTGCCCGCGTGGTCTCCGCGCTCGATGATGCCAATCCCGAGGTTGCGGGCCGCGGCCACGCGCGCTTGCGCGAGGGCGGCGTTGCCGTGGAGGTGGGGCTCGGCGCCGAACAGGCGCGCCGAGATCATGCGGGACATTTCCGCCGCATGCGCGAAGGCCGGCCGCAGGTGTTGCTCAAGCTTGCGGTCTCTTGCGACGGAAAGGTCGGACTGGCGGGACGCCGGCCGGTTGCCATCACCGGCGAGGCGGCGCGGACGCGGGTGCATCAGATGCGCGCGGCGGCCGACGCTATCCTGGTCGGCGTCGGCACCATTCTCTCCGACGATCCGCATCTGACCTGCCGACTGCCCGGCATGCTGGACCGCTCGCCGGTCCGCGTCGTGCTCGATGCGCGCTTGCGGGTTCCGCTCGCCAGCTCCGTGATCGCAACCGCGCGCGAGACGCCGACCTGGGTGTTCGCGGCCATGGAGGCCTCGGGCATGGCGGAAGAAGTCCTCCGCGCCAGGGGCGTCGAGGTGCTGCGGGTCGGGGGCAGCGAGGGGCGCCTCGACCTCGCAGCCGTGCTGACGACGCTGGCCGAGCGAGGAATTACCCGCCTGATGGTGGAAGGCGGTCCGACCGTCGCGGCCTCCTTCGTACAGGCCGATCTGATCGACGAGGCGGCGCTGTTCCGTTCGCCCAATCCGATCGGTGCGGACGGGATCGATGCGCTTGAGGGTCTGCCGCTGGGCGCGCTGACCCAGTCGACGATCCTGCGCGCCTGCGGCGAGGAGGCGCTCGACGGCGACACGCTGCAGCGGTTCGAGCGGGTCTGAGCATGTTCACCGGAATTGTCACCGACATGGGCGAAGTGATCGCGGTGGAGCCGCGGGCGGAAGGGTTGCGGCGGCTGCGCATCGCCTGCTCCTATCCGCTGGAGTCGATCGCAATCGGCGCCTCGATCGCCTGCTCGGGCGTCTGCCTCACCGTGGTCGAGGTCGGCCGCGTGGGCGCGCGCACGGCGTTTTCGGTCGATGCGGCGGCGGAGACGCTGCGCCTGACCACCGCCGGGCGCTGGACGACAGGCACGACGCTCAATCTCGAGCGTGCGCTCAAGGTCGGCGACGAACTCGGTGGCCACATCGTCGCCGGCCATGCCGACGGGGTCGCCGAGCTCTGTGGCCGCGACGATCTCACCGGCATGGCGCGCCTGACCCTGCGCGCCCCGCGCCCGTTGATGCGCTTCGTGGCGGTGAAGGGCTCGGTCGCCCTCGACGGCGTCTCGCTCACGGTCAACGAGGTGACCGAAGAGACGTTCTCCGTTCTGATCATCCCGCATACGCTTGGCGTCACCACGCTCGGCCGCGCCAGGGTAGGGGACGCCATGAATCTCGAGGTTGATCTGATGGCGCGCTACGCCGCCCGCCTGCTGGAGACGCGCTGAAGGCGGCGCCGCTGTGCCGCCCCTTGTTCGGCGGCAGGGCGCTTGCTAGTTGACGCGGCCAACAGGGGGCAGCGATGGCCGCACCGAAGCGCAAGCCGGATCAGCACAAGAAGACGCAAGGGGCGGGCGCCCGCATCCTCGTGGTCGAGTCGCGCTTCTACAATGACATCTCCGATGCGCTGCTCGCAGGCGCGCGCAGGGCGCTGGAAGAGGCGCGCGCCAGCTGGGATCTCATCACGGTGCCGGGGTCGCTGGAGATCGTGCCCGCCATCGCCATCGCCGTGGACGCCGCGCAGCGGCAGAAGCGGCCCTATGACGGCGTGGTCGCGCTCGGCTGCGTGATCCAGGGCGAGACCTTCCATTTCGACATCGTGGCGATGCAGTCGGCGCGTGCGCTCCTGGACTATGCGGTCGCGCACCGTCTGCCGGTCGGCAACGGCATCCTCACAGTGGACAACGAGGCGCAGGCGTGGGCGCGCGCGCGGCCGACGGAAGGCGACAAGGGCGGCGATGCGGTGCGCGCGGCGCTGGCGCTCGTCGCCGTCAAACGCGCGCGTGTCCAGCGGTAGCATCATGGCACGGGCGGCTGCACGCAACGACAGACGCCGCGCCAACCGCCGCGCCGCGCGGCTCGCCGCCGTCCAGGCGCTCTACCAGATGGATCTGGCGGCGACGCCATTGCATGAAATCCTCGCCCAGTTCGAAAGTCACTGGCTGGGGCGCGAGATCGAGGGTGCGCAGTTCCTGCCAGCCGAAGCGGCGCATTTCCGCGATGTGGTCAGCGGCGTGGTGGCCGAACAGCGAAAGCTCGACCCGATGATCGACGCGGTGCTGGCGCGCAATTGGCCGCTCAAGCGCATCGAAACCGTGCTGCGCGCGATCCTGCGGGCGGGCGCCTACGAGCTCGAATGCAAGCGCGACGTGCCCGCCCGCGTGGTGGTGTCCGAATACGTCGACGTCGCCAACGCCTTTGTCGACCGCGAGGAGACCGGCATGGTCAATGCGGTGCTCGATCAGCTTGCCCGCCAATTGCGCGCAGGCGAATTCGAAATGGCGGGGCGATGAGGCGCGGGCGCAGCCGCAGGCGGCAGGGCCTTTCCGCCGAGGACCGGCTGATTGCGCGTCATTTCAAGCCGCTGGCAACGCACCCCGGCGCGTTTGGGCTGGTCGACGACGCCGCCGTGCTGGCGCTGCCGCCGGGCCGCGCTCTGGTGCTGAAGACCGACGCCATCGTCGGCGGGGTGCATTTCTTTGCCGCGGACGATCCAGCCACGGTGGCGCAGAAAGCCCTGCGCGTGAACCTCTCCGACCTCGCCGCCAAGGGGGCGAGGCCTGCCGGTTTCCTGCTCTCGCTTGTCATCCCCGCGACCATCGACGACCGCTGGCTTGCCCGTTTCGCGCGCGGGCTTGCCGCCGATGCAAGGAGCTATGGCTGCCCGCTGTTCGGCGGCGACACCGACCGCACCTCGGGCCCGGTGACGATCTCGATCGCCATGTTCGGCACGCTGCCGAAGGGCGGCATGGTGCCGCGGACGGGAGCGCGGGTCGGGGATTGCGTGGTCGTCACCGGCACGATCGGCGATGCGGCGCTCGGCCTGAGACTGCGGCAGGACAAGGGCGCCGCACGTCGCTGGAAGCTCAGTCGTGCCATGCAGCGCCATCTCGCCGCGCGCTATCTTGTCCCGCAGCCGCGCAACGCGCTCGCCGGCGTGCTGCGCCGTTATGCCTCCGCCGCCATGGATGTGTCCGACGGCCTTGCCGGCGACCTCGGCAAGCTCTGTCGCGCCTCCGGAGTCGGCGCCGAAATCGAGGTCGCGCGGGTGCCGCTGTCGAAGGCTGCGCGCGCTGCGGTCGCGGCCGAGCCTGCATTGATCGAGCCGGTCCTGACCGGCGGCGACGACTTTGAGATCGTGGCGACGGTCCCGGCACGCAAGCTCGCCGCGTTTTGCGCCGCAGCCGGGCGGGCCGGCGTCGCCATTACCGAGATCGGGCGCATCGTCGCCCGCAAAGGGGCGCGTTTTCACGCCGCCGACGGTCGATTGCTGCGTTTTGCCCGCGCCTCGTACAGCCATTTCTGAGCGCGGCGCGCCGGCTATAATGCCCGCGACAAGAGTGGGGATGGTCCATGCACGATATCACGGCGAGGATCGCGGCGATTTCCGGGCACAAGCGCAGCCCGAACTTTCTCAAGCATCAGCGCTGGTATCCGACCATCTACGATCTTCGTCGCGGAGCGCGGCGAAGGCTGCCGCATTTTGCCTTCGAGTACGGCGACGGAGGCGCGGGCGACGACACCGGCATTCGGCGCAACTGGTCGGCGCTCGATGCCATCGAGATGGTGCCGCGCTACGGCGTGATGCCGGAGCTGCCGCCGGTCGGCGTCGAACTGTTCGGCCGCCGCTACACCGCGCCGATCGGAGTTGCGCCCATGGGCAGCCCGATCGTCGTGTGGCCGGGCGCGGACAGGCTGTTTGCCGCCGCCGCGCAACGGGCGGGCGTGCCCTACACGCTCGGCTGCGCGGGCGGGGCGACCATCGAGGAGATCGCCGCCATCGCCCCGGACGTGTTCTGGTTTCAGCTCTATCGCTTTGCCAAGAACGACCACGCCATCGGCTTCGAACTCGTCAAGCGCTGCGAAGCCGCCGGCGTGCACGTGCTGATGCTGACCCTTGACGTGCCGGTGCGCACCATCCGCGCCCGCGAGGTCAAGGTGGGGCTCGGCGGGGGTGGCGCGTTCAAGGCCGACTGGCGCATGGTCGCCGGCATGATCAAGTGCCCCGGCTGGGCGCTGGCGATGGCAAGGCACGGCATCCCGCGCTTTGCCAACATCCAGCCCTACGCCGGGCCGAACGCCGGCCTCAACGAGACCATCCGCTTTGCCCGCAAGGAGATGGGCGGGGCGTTTTCCTGGGATGAGGTCGCGCGCTATCGCGACAAGTGGAAAGGACCGATGGTGGTCAAAGGCATCCTGCACCCGGCCGATGCCGAGAAGGCGGTGGCGCTTGGAGTCGACGGCGTGCTGGTGTCCAACCACGGCGGCCGCCAGATCGAGGCGCTGCCCGCGCCGATCGACTGCGTGCCGGCGGTGGCGCGGGCCGTCGGCGGCCGGGCAACTGTTCTGTTCGATTCCGGCGTGCGTTCGGGCACCGACGTTGCGCGCGCGCTGGCGCTCGGGGCAAGCTGCGTGCTCGCGGGCAAGGCCTTTCTGTGGAGCCTCGGCGCGCTCGGCGCCGACGGGCCGGGTCACGCCATCGACCTGTTCATCGACGAATTGCAATCAGCGCTCGGTCAGGTGGGCGCGCATTCTCCGGCAGAGGCGAAGAACGTCGTCGTCCGCCATCCCGGCGCCTACGACTTCGGGTGAAATCATCCCTGATCTGCGCGCCCCGCGCTGGCCCGCCCCGAGAGCGCCCGCTACAAGGGCGCCGAGTTCCGTCCATCCCGAGCCGGGTCCATTCGATGTCGGCGATCGCCGAGAGCAGCGCATTGGCCGCCGACGACCGCTTGGCGCGGCGCAACGCCTGGGTGCTGGCGGTGGCACAGGCGCTCGCCGGCGGCAACAACACTGTGATCGCCGCCACCGCGGGAATCATCGGCGCCATGCTCGCGCCCGACAAGGGGCTCGCCACCTTGCCGGTGTCGGTGATGGTGCTCGGCATCTGGTTCGGCACGCTGCCGCTCGGCTACCTTGCCGGCCGTTTCGGCCGGCGGTATGCCTTGCAGACGGGCTCGCTGGTGGGCGCGCTTGCCGGCCTCGTCTCCTGCGCGGCGGTGCTGCAGGCCTCGTTCCCGACCTTTCTCCTCGGCACCTTCGGTTGCGGCTTCTATGCCGCAGCGCATAACACCTATCGGTTTGCCGCGGCCGATGCCGCAAGCGAGGACTTTCGGCCGCGCGCCATCTCCTTCGTGCTGGCGGGCGGGGTGCTCGCGGCCGTCATCGGCCCCTGGGTCGTGATCGCCACCAAGGACCTGTGGCCGCCGTATCTGTTCGCGGCCACGTTCCTTGCCCAGTCGGCGCTGGCCGTGCTGGCCGGGCTTGTGCTGACGCAATTCAAGACGATGCCGGGCGTCTCGCGCATCGAACACGAGGGCGGCCGCCCGCTCGGCACCATCGTTCGCAATCCATTGTTCGTGGTGGCGGCTGCCTGCGGGGTTGCAAGCTACGCGCTGATGAACCTGGTCATGACGTCGGCGCCGCTCGCCATGGTCGACTGCGGCCATTCGGTGACCGATGCCGCGCTCGGCATCCAATGGCATGTGCTCGGCATGTATGCGCCGAGCTTCGTGACCGGGCGGCTGATCCATCGCTTTGGTGTGTTCCGCATCATCGCGCTTGGCCTGGCGCTGATCGCGCTGAGCGGCGGCATCGGCATTGCCGGAACCGCGGTGGGGCACTTCTGGCTGGCGCTGACCCTGCTCGGGATCGGGTGGAATTTCACCTTCATCGGCGCCACAACGCTCGTCACCCACTGCCATCGGCCGGCCGAGCGCACGAAGGTGCAGGCGTTCAACGATTTTCTGATCTTCGGCACCATGGCGCTGGGTTCCTTTGCCTCCGGCAAGGTGTTGGCGACGCTCGGCTGGGAGATGCTGAACGGGCTGTTGTTTCCGCCTCTCCTGGCGGTCGGAGCGCTGGTTGCCTGGCACCTGCTGCGCCGGCGCGCGCAGGCCCGCTGAATACGCGCCCTGTCCCCAACCGGGCAGAATCAGCCGGGTCTGGCGTTGCACCGTCCGCCGGTTTTTGGCTATATCCGCGCCACTTTCCGCCGCGCGGAGGGGCCCGCGCGGCACAATCCAAGACAATCGAGGATTCCATGACAGCTTTGGCAGTGATCGTCGCCTGCGGTCTGCTGGCGGTCGTCTACGGCATCTGGGCGATCTGGTCGGTGATGCAGGCCGATCCCGGCAGCGCGAAGATGCAGGAGATTTCGGCGGCGGTGCGCGAGGGCGCGCAGGCGTATCTCAAGCGCCAGTACACCACCATCGGCGCGGTGGGCGTCGTCATCTTCCTGATCGTGGGCTGGCTGCTCGGCTGGCTCGTCGCCTTCGGTTTCGCCATCGGCGCAATCCTGTCGGGGGCCGCGGGCTTCATCGGCATGAACGTCTCGGTGCGCGCCAACGTGCGCACCGCCCAGGCGGCCATCGGCTCGCTCGCCGGCGGGCTCGAGCTTGCGTTCAAGGCGGGCGCCATCACCGGCATGTTCGTGGCGGGCCTGGCGCTGCTCGGGGTTGCCGTCTACTACATGGTTCTGACCGGTCCGCTCGGATTTTCCACCAATTCCCGCACGGTGGTCGATGCGCTCGTGGCGCTCGGCTTCGGGGCCTCGCTCATTTCCATCTTCGCCCGTCTCGGCGGCGGCATATTCACCAAGGGCGCCGACGTCGGCGGCGACCTCGTCGGCAAGGTCGAGGCCGGCATCCCGGAGGATGACCCGCGCAATCCGGCCACGATCGCCGACAACGTCGGCGACAACGTCGGCGACTGCGCCGGCATGGCGGCCGACCTGTTCGAGACCTATGCGGTGACGACCGTCGCCACCATGGTGCTTGCTGCCATCTTCTTCGCCGGCACCCCCAATCTCGCCGACATGATGCTGCTGCCGCTCGCCATCGGCGGAGTGTGCATCGTCACCTCCATCATCGGCACCTTTTTCGTCAAGCTCGGCGCCAGCCAGTCGATCATGGGCGCGCTCTACAAGGGCTTCATCGCCAGCGCCGTGCTCTCGCTGATCGGCATCGCCCTCGTCATCCACCTGCTGTTCGGGCTTGGCACGCCGCTGCGCACGAGCGCGGGCGTCACGTTTACCACCACGACCCTGTTCTGGTGCGGCGTGGTCGGTCTCATCGTGACCGGGCTGATCGTGTGGATCACCGAATACTACACCGGCACGAACTTCCGGCCGGTGAAGTCGATCGCGCAGGCTTCGGTCACCGGCCACGGCACCAACATCATCCAGGGCCTCGCGGTGTCGCTGGAGTCGACCGCCTTGCCCACCCTCGTCATCGTCGCCGGCATTCTCGTGACCTATGGCCTTGCCGGCCTGTTCGGCATTGCCATCGCGGTGACGACCATGCTCGCGCTCGCCGGCATGGTGGTGGCGCTCGACGCCTTCGGTCCGGTCACCGACAACGCCGGCGGCATTGCCGAAATGTCGGGTCTTCCCAAGGAGGTGCGCAAGTCCACCGACGCGCTCGATGCCGTCGGCAACACCACCAAGGCGGTGACCAAGGGCTACGCCATCGGGTCGGCCGGCCTCGGTGCGCTCGTGCTGTTTGCGGCCTACAACGAGGATCTGAAGTTCTTCATCGCCAATGCCGGCGCGCACAAGTACTTCCAGGGCGTGTCGCTCGATTTCTCGCTCAACAACCCCTATGTCGTCGCCGGCCTGTTGTTCGGCGGCCTGCTGCCGTATCTGTTCGGCGCGCTCGGCATGACCGCGGTCGGACGCGCGGCGGGCGCCATCGTCGAGGAGGTGCGGCGCCAGTTCCGCGAGAAACCGGGCATCATGAAGGGCACCGAGAAGCCGGACTATGGCCGCGCCGTCGACATGCTCACCCGCGCCGCCATCAAGGAGATGATCGTGCCCTCGCTCCTGCCGGTGCTGTCGCCGATCGTGGTCTATTTCGTGATCTACTTCGTCGCGGGCGGCGGTGCCGCCGGCAAGTCGGCCGGCTTCTCGGCGGTCGGCGCCATGCTGCTCGGCGTGATCGTCACCGGCCTGTTCGTCGCCATCTCGATGACCTCCGGCGGTGGCGCCTGGGACAACGCCAAGAAGTACATCGAGGACGGCCACTACGGCGGCAAGGGCTCCGATGCCCACAAGGCGGCGGTAACCGGCGACACGGTCGGCGATCCCTACAAGGACACGGCGGGGCCGGCGGTGAACCCGATGATCAAGATCACGAACATCGTAGCGCTGCTGCTGCTTGCCGTGCTGGCGCATTGAAAGGCAGCCGCAGCCGACAACGAAAACCCCGCGGGCGACCGCGGGGTTTTGCTTGGGGACGGGTAACCGGCGCTGCGCAAAGCCGCCGGAGCGGCATAGGTGCGGGCTTTCACGGCCGCGGCATCACGTTGCCGCATTGCTTGCAGGTGCGCGCCTCTTCGCTGTCGAAGAATGCCTGGTAGGCCTTTGACACCGGGTCCTTGCGGTAGTCGTCGACCACGCAGCGGATCTCGTGCAGCAGGGCGTCGCATTTCGGGCAGAACCACTGGAAGCGGTCGACCTCGCCCTCGCGCCGCTTGCGCTCGATCACGAGCAGGTAGGAATCGGGAGCAAAGCGCGGGGAATGGGGCGTGCCGGCCGGCGTGTAGATCACCGAGCCCTCCGGCACCACGGCGATCTCCTCCTTGCCGTCCTCGGTGCGGTAATGCAGCCGCAGATCGCCCTTGACCGGATACATCACCTCATCGCTCGGGTTGATGTGGAACTCGCTGCGATATTCGCGCCCGCGCGCCATGAACACGAGCGAGTCCGGTTGCTGCCACAGCACGTTGACGCGCTGTCCGGACTGCCCCAAGGCCCGCGCGGTCTCGGGCAGGCTGACGATCGGCATCTTTGACATGGCTTGGGCACCTCCCACTTCGCGCTCGCCGCAACCTGCCGCTGACAGCCCAAGCGGCCGACTTGCGCGCGAGGCCGGCATCACAGCGGCTTGGCGGCCGCAAACAGATAGTTGAGATAGGACAGTTCCGCGCCGCTGGTGGGCGTGGTGCGGCTGATGAAGTCGAACACCTTGCCGTCCTTGAGCCCGAAGTTGGCCACCCGTTCGACCCGGCGATTCTTGTCGAAGTAGACCGCGATCACGCGCTGATTGGTCACCTTCTGCGGCAGAAAGGCAAGCGGCTGCTCGGCCCGCTGCGAAATGTAGTAGAACGCCTCGCCGCTCACCGTTGCGACGGTCGAGGGTGTCCCCAGCACGATCAGCACCTGCTCCTGGGTGGCGCCGAGCGGAACCTGCTCCAGCGCCCCCTCGGGCACGATGTAGCCGCGTTGATAGACCTGGGTGAACGTGTCGGCACAGCCGCCCAAGGCAAGACCGATCGCGAGCGCGAGAGCCGCCGCACCCGCCCGGCCTCTGCCGGGCCCCCGCAGGCTGCCGCTCCATGAACGGTCGCCGGACGTCATCATCGGTCTTGCCATTGGGGCCCGGACGGGCGTACCCGAGACCCTGTCGCGCCCCTCCAGGCTCGAAAAGACCGCAAGAAATTCGCGCAACGCAATGATTTTTCTCCCCTTGCTCCGGAATCCCCAACGCGCCAGGATTGACGCCATCTATGGCGCGATCGTGGCGCAGTCGCGGTTGCCAGCGTTCTATCGCAGTTACGGCGTGCCCGATACCCCGGCCGGCCGCTTCGACATGATCGTGCTGCACCTGACCCTGCTGCTGCGACGGTTGCAGGGAGCTCCCAACGACGTGCGCTCGCTCGGCCAGAAGGTCTTTGACCGCTTTTGCCGCGACATGGACGACAATCTGCGCGAGATGGGGGTCGGCGACCTGGCCGTGCCGAAAGCGATGCGCCGAGTGGCGGAAGCCTACTACGGCCGCGCCCGTGCCTACGACCAGGCGCTCGCGGCCGAAAGCCCGGATGCCCTCGCGGCGGCGGTGGCGCGCAATGTCTTCGGGGAGCACGTCGCGCCGCCTCTCGGCGCGGTTCGTCTTGCCACCTATATACGGGACGCGGCGCGCCACCTTGCAGCGGCCGCCGATGACGTTCTGGCCCGCGGCCATCTCCCGTTTCCCGATCCGGAGGAGGTGCGGCTTGCGGCTGTCGAAGGAGCACAGACATGACGCGGCGCGAGCTGCAGGAGCGCCCCTGGTCGGTTCCGATGCCGATCACCGAGGTCCCGGAAACGGGGCGGCAGGTCGATCTTGAGCCGGATACGGCAACGCGCGAGGCGCTGGCGCGCATGGCGGGCCTTGTCGCTTTGCCGCGCCTGCGTGCCGTTTTCGACCTTGCGCGGCATGGCAGCGGCGGCCTGCGGGTGGTGGGGCGCGTATCCGCGACCGTCGAGCAGGCTTGCGTCGTCAGCCTCGACCCCGTGTTCAACGAGATCGAGGAGGCGGTCGACCTCGTATTCTCGCCGGCGATCACCGCGGACGCAGCCGGTCGGCAAGTCGCGATCCAAAACATCGATGCGGAGGAACCGCCTGAGGCACTGCAAGACGGCATCGTCGATCTCGGTGTGGTCGCAACCGAATTCCTCATCCTCGGCATCGATCCCTATCCACGCAAACCCGGTGCCGTGTTCGCGGCCCCGCAGGCGGACGAGCCTGTCGCCCATCCCTTTGCTGCGCTTGCTGCGCTCAAAAAGGGGCACGGCGGCCGCGACGTCTGACACCATGCGGTCTTTGCTGTTGCCCCATGGCAGGGAATCGCCCCTGTTGTCCCCCCCGCGTGTCAGGCTATTGTCACAGCGCAGTCCGGTCCCAGGCCCTCGTCCGAACTCCGGCGCGCTTCCTCCCGTTAAGGTTGATCCATGCCCGATAAGGTCCGCATCGCGCTCGACGCCATGGGGGGAGATCATGGACCGGAGGTGGTGATACCCGGCGCTGAGCTGGCGCTCGCGCGGCATCCGGACAGCGAGTACCTGCTGTTCGGCGATCGCCGACGCATCGATCCGTTGCTGGTGGCGCATCCGCGCGTGGCCGCCGCCGCCCGCATCGTCCACACCGACGTGGCGGTGCGCATGTCCGACAAGCCGAGCCAGGCGCTGCGCAACGGCCGCTGGCGATCGTCGATGTGGCTTGCCATCGATGCGGTCAAGAAGGGCGAGGCCGACGCCGCCGTGTCGGCGGGCAACACCGGCGCGCTGATGGCCATGGCCAAGTTCAATCTTCGCACCATGCCGGGCATCGACCGCCCCGCCATCGCCGCGCTCTGGCCGACGCTGAAAGGCGAGTCCGTCGTGCTTGACCTTGGCGCCTCGATCGGCGCCGACGCGATCCATCTCGTCAACATGGCGGTCATGGGCAGCGCCATGGCGCGCGTGCTGTTCGATCTCGACCGGCCGACGGTGGGGCTGCTCAACATCGGCGTGGAGGAGATCAAGGGGCTCGAGCCGGTGCGCGAGGCCGGCCGCATCCTGCGCGAGGATCCGCCGCCGCATATCGACTACATCGGCTTCGTGGAAGGCGATGATATCGGCAAGGGAACGGCCGACGTCGTGGTGACCGAAGGCTTCGCCGGCAACATCGCGCTGAAGACCGCGGAAGGCACCGCGCGGCAGCTTGCCTCCTACTTGCGCAGCATCATGTCGCGTTCGCTGCGCGCGCGCATCGGCTATCTCTTGGCGCGTCCGGCCTTCGAGATGCTGCGCGAGAAGATGGACCCGAGCCGCTCGAACGGCGGGGTGTTCCTCGGCCTCAACGGAATCGTCATCAAGAGTCACGGCGGCGCCGACCCGGACGGGTTCGCCGCGGCCATCGACATGGGATACGACATGGTGCGTTACGAACTGCTCGCCAAGATCAGCGAAACCATCCATCGGCACGCGCGCGAGACGGCAGCGGCCCAGGCGATCGGCGGAGCGGCCTCGTGACCATGCTGCGTTCGGTTGTGCTGGGCTGCGGAAGCTATCTGCCGTCGCGGATCGTCACCAACGAGGAACTGGCACAGAGCGTCGACACCTCCGACGAATGGATCGTCCAGCGCACCGGCATCCGCCAGCGTCACATCGCTGCCGACGGCGAGCTCACCTCCGATCTCGGTATCCAGGCCGCGCGCGCGGCACTGGCCAATGCCCACGCCGATGCGCAGTCGATCGATCTCATCGTGCTGGCAACATCGACGCCGGACAACACCTTTCCGGCTTCGGCGGTGTCGGTGCAGGCCGGCCTCGGCATCACGCGCGGCGCGGCCTTCGATCTGCAGGCGGTCTGCTCGGGCTTCGTCTTCGGCCTTGCCGCTGCCGACGGCCTCTTGCGGACCGGCGCCTACAAGCGGGCGCTGGTGATCGGGGCAGAGACCTTCTCGCGCATCATGGATTGGAGCGACCGCAGCACCTGCGTGCTGTTCGGGGACGGCGCCGGCGCAGTGGTGCTCGAGGCGCAGCAGCAACCGGGAGCGCGTGAGGACCGCGGCGTGCTCACCACGCATCTGCGCTCGGACGGCCGCCACAAGAGCAAGCTCTATGTCGACGGCGGTCCCTCCTCGACGCAGACGGTGGGGTATCTGCGCATGGAGGGTCGCGCGGTGTTCAAGCACGCCGTCGCCATGATTACGGACGTGATCGAGGACGCGTTCCGCGCCACCGGCTTCACGGCCGCGGACATCGACTGGTTCGTGCCGCATCAGGCCAACAAGCGCATAATCGACGATTCCGCACAAAAACTCGGCATCGCGCCGGAGAAGGTGGTCTCCACGGTGGGCCAGCACGGCAACACCTCGGCCGCCTCGATCCCGCTCGCCCTCAACACCGCGGTCAAGGACGGCCGCATCAAGCGCGGTGACCTCGTGCTGCTTGAGGCCATGGGCGGGGGATTCACCTGGGGCTCGGCGCTGCTGCGCTGGTAGAGGGCGTGCTGCCGGCGCAAGGGAAGGGCCGCAGGCGCCTGCGGCGAAAAATCGCCACCGCCCGGAGCCTGCCCGTTGACCGCCCGGGGTCAAGCTAATATCGTCGTAAATTCAGCGGGATATGCTCGCCAAGACTGGGGCTGGTGATGGCGGGAAAAACCATTACGCGAGCGGATCTGTGCGAGGCCGTCTACCAGAAGGTGGGGTTGTCGCGCACCGAGTCCGCGGCGCTTGTAGAACTGGTCTTGCAGGAGATCACCGATTGCCTCGAGCGGGGCGAGACGGTGAAGCTGTCGTCCTTTGGCTCGTTTGTGGTGCGCAAGAAGGGCCAGAGGATCGGCCGCAATCCCAAGACCGGCAAGGAGGTGCCGATCTCGCCCCGCCGCGTAATGGTGTTCAAGCCCTCTGCCATCCTCAAGCAGCGCATCAACGCCGGGGCCGGCGGCGGGGGCGGGGGTGCCGGCGGCGGCGGTGGTGGCAGCGGCGGCGGCAACGACTAGCGCCTGCGCGGCGTTCGTGCGGGAAGGGCGCCGACGCCCGTAACAGGAGCATTGGATATCGTGGACAAGGCGCCCGACGCCTTTCGCACCATCAGCGAGGTCGCCGAGGAACTCGACGTCCCGCAGCATGTGCTGCGCTTCTGGGAGAGCCGCTTCCCGCAAATCCGGCCGATGAAGCGGGCCGGGGGGCGCCGCTACTATCGCCCCGACGACGTCGACCTGCTGCGGGGCATCCGGCATTTGCTGTACGGCCAGGGCTACACCATCCGCGGCGTGCAGCGCATCCTGCGCGAGCAGGGGCCAAAGTTCGTGCAGACGGTTTGGCAGCCGGGGGCCGCGCAGCCGACAAGCGGCGCTCCTGGGGAAGGGGCGGCCGAGGAGCCGCCGCTGGCTCCCGATGAGGCCGCCCGCACGTTGTTTGGCCTTCTCAGGGCGCCGAGCGCCCCGCAGCAGGGTGCCGAAGACGCGCGGCCCGCGGTGCCGTCACCGCCGGGCGACGTGCAATCGGGCCCGAGCCGCGAGCAGATCCGCAAGCTGCAGAGCGCGCTGCATGAACTCGGCGAGTGCCGCCGCCTGATCGATGCGGCGCTCAAGGGCGAGACGGCCTGAACGGGGCGCGCACGCCGGGGGCTCCTGGCGCGGGATCATTGCCTCGCTCCGTCCGCCGTGGCAGGGGTCGGCGGCGCACCGCTCACGCTGCGACGGGACCCGGGCATGCCGCCTGCCAAGCTTGCCACGTTGATCGTTTGGATCCTCGGGATCGGCGTCCTGATCGGCCTGATCATCTGGTCGGACGCGGGTCTCGTCGGCCAGGCCATTCTTGGCGCCGGCTGGGCCACGGCGGCCGTCGTCGGCATTCGCGTGAGCGGGGTGGCTGGTGCCGGTACCGGATGGTGGCTGTTGTTTCCGCGCGACATCCGCCCGCCGCTTCTGACCTGCCTGTCCATCCGCTTCATTCGGGAGGCGACCAATTCGCTCCTGCCGTTGGCACAGATCGGCGGTGATTTCATCGGTGCCCGCTGCCTCGCGTTGCGCGGAACGCGCGGGGCCGTCGCCGCGGCAAGCGTGATCGTCGACGTGCTGATCCAGGCGGCGACCCAGCTCGTGTTTGCCTTTGTCGGCTTGTGCCTGCTGCTGTCGCGCGGGGGCAGCGAAGTGCTCGCACTGCCGATTGCCATCGGCATCACCGCGGCGGTGCCTGCCCTCGGCCTGTTTTTCCTGGCGCAAGGGCAGAGCGGCCACCGGCTGATCAGGCGGCTGCTTGGCCTTGTCGCCGGCGAGCGCGAATGGCTGGTATTCGGCGCGATCGCTGAGCTTTTCGCCGCGTTCGAGCGCTTCTATGCCAACCGCGCGGGACTGGTGCGCAGCTTTCTGTGGCATCTTGCGGACTGGTTCGTCGGCACGCTGGAAGTGTGGATCGTGCTGTCGTCCATGGGATTTGCCCTGAGCTTTGAACAGGCGCTCATCATCGAGAGCCTGATGCAGGCGGTGCGCGGCGCAGCCTTCGTCGTTCCGGCAGCGCTCGGCGCTCAGGAAGGCGGGCTCGTCGTGTTGTGCGCCATCTTCGGCGTGCCGCCGGAGGCCGCCATCGCGCTGTCGCTCGTCAAGCGCATTCCCGATGTGATCATCGGCGTGCCGGGCCTGTTGGCCTGGCAGGCGATCGAGGGCTGGCACCTGTTCAAGCCCAAGCAGCCGGCGCCCGCCATGAAAGCCGAAAAGACGGAGCGGCGATGATCGGCGATGCTCTGCTGCTGCTGCTCGAAGGCGCCGCGACCCTGGGCTGCGTTTTCCTGGTCGCTGCGGCGGGGCTTGTGCGCGCGTTCGCTCGCGCTCGGCCGCCGACGGCGAACGCGGCGCGCCCGGTGACGATCCTCAAGCCGCTGCATGGTGCGGAAACGGGCCTGTTCGAGAATCTTGCCTCGTTCTGCCGGCAGGATTACCGGGGGCCGATCCAGATCGTCTTCGGCGTCGCGGATCCGAACGACGCCGCAATCGGCGTGATCGCACGGCTGCGCGCTGCCTTCCCCGGTCTCGATCTTGATCTCGTCGTCGACCCGCGTCGTGCAGGCTCCAATCCGAAGATCGCAAACCTGATCAACATGAGCGGGCGCATCCGCCATGACACGATCGTCGTCGCCGACAGCGACATTCGCGTTGCACCGGACTATCTGGCGCGCGTCATGGCCGCGCTCGAACCGGAGGGGACGGCGGCGACCTGTCTCTACTTCGGCATGCCGGTCGGCGGAACCTGGGCACGGCTCGCGCAACTGCAGATCGACTCCCACTTCCTGCCGAGCGTGGTTGTGGGCGTCCGGCTTGGTCTTGCGCATCCGTGTCTCGGATCGACCATGGCGCTGCGCGCCGGCGACCTTGCGGCGATCGGAGGTTTTGCCGCTTTCGCCGACTGCCTCGCCGACGACTATGAGATCGGCGCGGCGTTGCGCCGGCGCGGCATTGCGGTGCGTCTCGCGCCGACCGCGGTCGGCCACACCTGTACCGAAGCATCATGGCGCGAACTGTGGAACCATGAGCTGCGCTGGGCGCTCACCATCCGCAGCATCGTCCCGGTCGGCTATGTGGGCTGGGTCGTGAGTCATCCGTTCCCGCTCGCACTGCTTGCGCTCGCGCTCGGCGGCGGCATGCCGGCGCTTGCGCTCGCCTTTGCTGCGGTGGGCTGCCGGGCGGCGGTTCTGCGCGCGGTGGAACGCGGTCTGGCTGCGCCCGCGCATGCATATTGGCTCATTCCGCTGCGTGATCTATTGTCATTCGTCGTGTTCGTTGCGGGCCTGACGGCCCGCAATGTGGTCTGGAGAGGACATCGCTACCGGCTGATGTCCAAGGGGATTCTCGGATCGGAGCGGAGGTCGCCCTCGCCATGATGAGGACGTTGTTTCTGCAGGCGCCGTCATTCGAGGGGTTCGACGGAGGGGCGGGCGCCCGGTACCAGAATCGGCGCGAAATCCGCTCGTTCTGGTATCCGACCTGGCTCGCTCAGCCGGCGGCGCTGGTTGAGAATTCGAAGCTCATTGATTCGCCGCCGCACCGGCTGACGTTTGCCGACATCGCGCCGGAAGCGCGCAACCGCGACCTCGTCGTGCTGCACACTTCGACGCCGTCGTTCTCGTCCGATATCCGCACCGTGCGCGCGCTGAAGGAGACCAATCCGAAGCTCAAGATCGGCCTGATCGGGGCGCGCGCCGCGGTTGATCCGGTCGGCACGCTCGAGGCCTGTGCCGACATCGACTTTGTGGCCCGCAACGAGTTCGACTTCACCATCAAGGAGGTGGCCGAGGGACGCGATCTTGCGCAGATCAAGGGCCTGTCCTACCGCGCGGCCGACGGACGCCTCGTCCACAACGAGGATCGGCCGATCCTGCACAACATGGACGAACTGCCGTTCGTGTCGCCGATCTACAAGCGCGATCTGACCATCGAGAACTACTTCATCGGCTACCTTCGCCACCCCTACCTGTCCTTCTACACCGGTCGCGGATGCAAGTCGCGCTGCACCTTCTGCCTTTGGCCGCAGACCATCGGCGGGCACCGCTATCGCACCCGCAGCGTCGGCCACGTGATCGAGGAACTGGTCTGGGCGAAAAAGAATTTCCCGCAGGTCAAGGAGTTCTTCTTCGACGACGACACGCTGACCGACGATCTGCCGCGGGTGGAGGAGTTGGCCCGGGCGATCGGCAAGCTCGGCATCGTCTGGGCCTGCAACGCCAAGGGCAACGTGCCGCGCTCGACGCTGAAGGTGATGCGCGACAACGGCCTGCGGCTGTTCGTGGTCGGCTACGAGTCCGGCAACCAGAAGATCCTGCACAACATCAAGAAGGGCATGCTGATCGATGTGGCCAAGCGCTTCACCAAGGACTGCCACGAGCTCGGCATCAAGATCCACGGCACCTTCATTCTCGGCCTGCCGGGCGAGACGCGGGAAACCATCGAGGAAACCATCCGCTTCGCCGCCGAGGTCAATCCGCATACCATTCAGGTCTCGCTCGCGGCGCCCTATCCCGGCACCTATCTCTACAAGCAGGCGAGGGAGAACGGCTGGCTCGACACCAACCATGCCGATCTTGTCGATGAGACCGGCATTCAGATTGCGCCGTTGCACTATCCCCACCTCAGCCATTCGGAAATCTTCAACTCGGTGGAGGAGTTCTACCGCCGCTTCTACTTCCGCGCCCCGAAGATCGCGGCCATGGTCGGGGAAATGGTGAGCCGGCCGGAAATGATGCTGCGGCGGCTGCGCGAGGGCGTCGAGTTCTTCCGCTTCCTGCGCGAGCGGCGCGCCGCCGCGCTCTGACGGCCCGGGTGCTCAGGCGGCGGGGCTTGTCCGCCGTCCGCCGATATAGCCGGCCTGCGTGAACCAGGCGATCGCCTCGACCAGGCCCTCGCGATAGGGGCGCGAGGCGTAGCCGAGCTCGCGCCTTGCCTTGCGGTCGTCGAAGAACATGTGGTGGCGCGACATGCGCAATCCATCGACGGTGGCAAACGGCGTGGTTCCGGTCGCCCGCGCAAAGAGCTCCGCACCGAAGGCGAACGGATAGATCGCCAGCCGCGGCAGGCGCAGGCGCGGCGGGCGCCGCCCGACGATCTCGGCAATGTCGGTCAGCGCCTCGCGCAGCGTGCGGTTCTCCCCGCCGAGGATATAGCGCTCGCCGATGCGGCCGCGACGAAGCGCCGCGACATGGCCCTGTGCCACGTCGTCGACGTGAACGAAATTGAGGCCGGTATCGATGAATGCCGGCATGCGCCCGGACGCCGCCTCGATGATGATGCGGCCGGTCGGCGTCGGCCGCACGTCGCGCGGGCCGATGGGGGTCGAGGGATTGACGATCACCGCGGGCAGGGCGCGCTCCTGCACCATGTGGCGGACGAGGTCCTCCGCCAGCACCTTGCTGCGCTTGTAGGCGCCGACCGCCCTGTCGGGTGAGAGCGAACGGGTTTCGTCGGCGGGACCGTCGGCGGATAGATCGAGCGTCGCAACCGAACTTGTGTAGACGATGCGTTCCACCCGCGCGCGCAATGCTTCCTCCATGACCATGCGCGTGCCCTCGACATTGGTGTGCAGCACCTCGGCGGCAGACGGCGCCCACAGCCGGTAATCGGCCGCCGCATGCACGAGATAGCGCATCCCCTCAAGCGCACGCGCGAGCGAGGCGCGGTCCAGAATGTCGCCGATGAAAACCTCGTCGGCCGGATCGACGTTGATGCGTGGGCTCGTCGGCCGCACCAGCACGCGCACGCGAAAGCCCGCGCGGCGAAAGGCGTTGGCGACCGCCGAGCCGACAAACCCGCTCGCCCCGGTCACAAGAATCGCGTTGTCGGTTCGGGTGTGCGGTCGGTCCGCCATGGAGCCGCAACCTGCGGAGGGGCCGGTGTGATGAACAAACGGTTAAGCGCGCAGAGTGTATCGTCGCATATGCAAATCCGCATCGGAAAAGTGACGCCTGCCGCCACCTGCGCAGGGGAACGCCGAGGAAAGGACTGCTGCACTGCTTGTCTGGGCGCGGGCGCAATCCTATTGTTGCGGCGGCTGGGGCGAAGGAGCGGCGTGCGACGAACCGCGGACGCGAGGGTGCCATCATGACGGTTGCGCATTGGAGTTTGGCGGGTGCCTGCATGCTTGCCTTGGCCGCGGCGCAGCCTGCGCAGGCACAGCAGGAGGGCCCGCGCGGGACGGCACCGGCCGCGGTTGGAGCCACCGGCGCAATCCCGAAGCCCGACGCGCGGGCCGCCTCGAGCCGGAAGCAACGGACCGCGCCGGATGCCGCCGCGCGCGCAAGCGCGCGCAACCAGCCGCGTCTGCCGCAGACGGAGACTGCCTCGCGGCCCTGGACGATCGATCAGGCCTTGCCCGGCAAGCCGGTGTCGGCGCGTGGCGCGGACGGCGCAAGCGGTCCCGGTTTCGGTCGCGTGCCGCTGGAAAGCGGCTCGTTCGGCTTCGAAACCAGCTCCCAGTTCAAGGAGAACCGCTTCTCCGACGGCCGCCCGGTGCCCGGCCTTGAGACCGTGAAACGCCAAGACCCGTCCTATTTCGGCCTGTCGCTTTCGGTGCCGGCGAACGATCCTGGCTTCCTGCCGCTCCTGCGCCGCCCGGACTGAACCGGGCGGCGCGGGGAGCGATGCCGCGTAGTCGCGCCGGCACGGGCCCGTGCGCCGACGACAAGCGGCCTCGGGCGCGAGGCAAGCGCCCGCGACGCTCGGGCTTCCATCTGGAAGGCTGGTCGGAGCGGCGAGATTTGAACTCGCGACCCCCAGTCCCCCAGACTGGTGCGCTAACCGGGCTGCGCTACGCTCCGAACCGCCAGTCCTCTACGCCGGGCCGGCTCGGCATGCAAGGGCGGGCGACGAAGGCGCCCGGCCCGCCGCCGCCACCGCAGTATTGCCGCCGCGCACAAGCTCGCGCGTTGCCGCGATCAGGCCCCATTGCAGACCGAGCAGCATGAAGGCGTGCCGCCAGTGGTCGGAATCGATGATCGCGCTCTCGGTCGCAACGCTCGCATAGCCGGCATAGACCACGATGGCCATCGGCTGCAGGGGAGTGCGCAGCAGTGCCGCCTTGAGCCCGTATACGAGCGTCAGCAGCACCAGCGACAGATAGCTTGCCCCCGCAAGCCAGCCGCCGGACATGAAGGCGTTGAGATACGAATTGTGCGGGTCCTCGGGGAAGTATTTGCTGAACTGCAGCGGCCCGATGCCAAGCGGCACGTCGAGCGCAAGCAGCGCGCCGAGCGCGTGGCGGGCAAAGCGGCCGCGCTCGCCCACGTCGTAGCTTTGGCTGAGGCTCGCCCGCTCCTTGAACAGCTGCGCCACCACGTCGATGGACAACAGCGCCGCGATGAAGGCCACGATCAGCGCGGCCCCGGCGGCGGCGAAGAGGACGATGCGCAGACGCTGCGCGGGGGAATGCGTGGTCACGAAGGTCAGGATCAGGACGATGAGCGAGGCAAACACCACTTCGCCCCAGGCCGCGCGCGAGAACGACAGCAGGATTGCCGCGCCGAACAGCGCCATCAGCAGCATGCCGCCCAAGGCCTCGCGGAAGCGCCCGGTGATGGCGCGCTGCAGCGCAAGCAGCGCGGGAAAGATCAGGAACGCGCCGAGCACATTCGGATCCTTGAACGTGCCGCGCGCCCGGTCGTAGAGCAGCAGCAGCTCGTTGGCGCTGGGGAAGATGCGGAAATAGCCGACGATGGCCACGAGCGAGGCGATGACGCCGCCGATCAGGCAGCCGCGTGCGAGCGCGGCAAGCCGCGCCTGGCCGTTCTCCGCGACAATCGCGGCGAAGAACAGGGCGGTGACGGCTAGATACCAGGAGGTGAGGATCCACATCAGCACCCCGTTCTCGCCGAGCAGGGTGCTGGCCGAAAGGCTGTAGCCGACGTTGATGAGCGCAAGCAGCACCGCGGGCGGGACAAGCTGCAAGCGCAGCGCAAGTCCGCCCGCGGCGAAAACGACGATGGCGAGGAAAGAGAAGAATTCGTAGGGGCTCGGCTCGACGAAGACGATGGCGCCGCTAGCCCCGGTGAGCCAGAGCAGGGCCAGTCGAATGCGCTCGGCCGGCAGCGCCGCGCGCCGGCTCGGGCGGATCGGATCGTGCGCCGATGGCTGCGCGAGGATCAATAGGCGTTCTCGGCCTTGAGCAGGGCGAACGGGGTCATCAGGAGGATGTAGAAGTCGAACAGCAGCGACCAGTTCTCGATGTAGTAGAGGTCGTGCTCGACGCGCTGCCGGATCTTTTCCGGACTGTCGATTTCCCCGCGCCAGCCGTTGATCTGCGCCCAGCCGGTGATGCCGGGCTTGACGCGGTGACGCGCGAAATAGCCGTCCACCGCCTCGTCGAACTGGCGGTTCTCGAATTTCTGGTTCACGGCGTGCGGGCGCGGGCCGACCAGCGACAGATTGCCCTTGAACACGACGTTGATGAGCTGCGGCAGCTCGTCGATGCTGGTCTTGCGGATGAAGCGGCCGACGCGGGTGACGCGCGGGTCGTCCTTGGTGACGCTTTTCGCCGCGGCGTGGTCGGTCTTGTCGGCATAGAGCGAACGAAACTTGTAGACCTCGATCAGTTCGTTGTTGAAGCCGTAGCGACGCTGCTTGAAGAACACCGGCCCGGGGCTGTCGAGCTTGATCAGCACGGCGACGATGGCCATGAGCGGCGCGGCCAAAATCAGTGCAAGGCCGCCGACAATCTTGTCGAACAGCCATTTCATGACCACGTCCCAGTCGGTGATCGGCCGGTCGAACACGTCGAGCACCGGCACCGTGCCGAGGTACGAATAGGAGCGCGGGCGAAAGCGCAGCTTGTTGGAATGCGCCGACAGGCGGATGTCGACCGGCAGGACCCACAGCTTCTTCAGCATCTGCAGGATGCGGCTCTCCGCCGAGATCGGCAGCGAGAAGATCACGAGATCGACGCGGGTGCGGCGGGCGAATTCGACGAGATCGTCGACGGTGCCAAGTTTGCGCACGCCGGCGGTGGTCTGCGGCGAGCGCTCGTCGCCGCGGTCGTCGAACAGCCCGAGCAGGCGCAGGTCGGAATCGCGCTGGCTCTTGAGCGCGGCGATGAGGGCTTCGCCGGCCGGACCGCCGCCGACGATGGCGGTGCGTCGCGTGAGGCGCCCCTCGGCGGTCCAGCGCCGGACCATCAGGAACAGGGCGCGGCGGAAGGCGAGCAGCGCGACAAGCCCGAGGACGTAATAGCCGCCGAGCCAGGCGCGGGAAAACTGGTCGCCGATCTTGGCGAAGAACGACAGGCCGATGACGATGAGGAACACCACCGACCAGGCGGAAGCGAGCCGGAAATACTGCTTCTCGTGGCCGCGGAACGCCTGCACCTGGTAGATGTCGGCGGCCTGAAAGGCGAGCATGGCGAGAACGGAGATCATGGCGATGGCGGCGAAGTAGCGCCATTCGATCCCGTCCTGCGGCACCACATAGGCCGCGTAGATCGCGGAGCCGATCAGCGCGACCAGCGCAAGCTCGATCATGCGCACCGCGCCGGCAAGGACGATCGGCGACATCGCCGGGGCCGCCGGCTCGGCCGCGACGGCGGCTGCGGCCTCGGCCAGCCGATGCGGCGGGCGCGGCGCGGGGCCGCCCGCAGCGGCGGCGGGCGCGGGCGCGATCTCGGTCAGGCGCGGATTGTCCGGTTCGGCCATGGCTTGAACGTCCGGGGCGCGGGCCGCCAAACCGTGTCGGCGGCCTTCAAGCAGCGCCACGGCTAGTTAAGAAACTTCAAAAAAACGTTAGTGCGATTGTCGAAACTTGGCGGCAATTGCCTGCTCGTAGGCGGCCAGCACGCCTTCGACCATGGCGTCCTGCGAAAACTGCGTGCGGATGCGCGCGCGCAACCGATCGGCGGCCGCGCGGGCGGCGGCCGGATCGTCGAGGACGGCAGCGATCGCGGCAGCGAGGCGGTCTGCGTCCTCTGGCGGCACCAGCGAGACTCCCCCCGGTCCGAAGATCTCCGGAATGCCGCCGACGGCGCTCGCCACCATGGGAATGCCTGCGCCGCCCGCCTCGATCACCACATAGGGCAGCGAGTCGGCGCGCGAGGGCACCACCAGCAGCCGGCCCAAGGCGAAGGCCTGCCGGGCCGGCACATGGCCGAGAAAACGGACGCTGTCGACGAGGCCGAGGCGCGCCACCTGCCGGCGCAGCGCTTCGCCTTCCTCACCGTCGCCGGCGATGGCCAGCGTCACCGGTCGGCCGGCACGGTGAAGCCGCGCGACCGCGTCGATCAGCACGTCCGTCCCCTTGATGCGACGGAATTCGCCGACGTTGACAAGGTCGGCGGCGCTCGCCGTCGGCTCGACCGGCACCATTTCCGCCGCGCTGATGCCGTTGTGCACCACGCGCACGATCCCCGCCGGCGTGCCAACGAGCGATTGGTAGGTGTCGCGGGCAAAGGCGCTCTCGAACAGGAAGAGTTCGGTGCGTCGCATCAGCACGCGCTCGATTGCGCCGTAGACCAGGCCGCGCAGGGTGTGCCGGCCATAGTGCAGCGAGCCGCCGTGCGGGGTGTAGACGCGAATGGCGGAAGGGGCCGCCAGCATGCGCACGAAAGCGCCGCCCTTGGCGCCGTGGCCGTGCAGCACATCGGCCGCGAGCGAGCGCAGGTGCCTTGCCACACGCACGAAGCCGAATGCGTCGGTCGGGCTGATCTCACGCTTGATCGGCACGCGCGCCACGCCGAGCTTGAGATGCGGCGCGATCGCCGCGATCGTCGCCTCCGCGCGCTCGCCTCCGGTGGTGCTGTCGCAGACGATGCCGACATGGTGTCCGCGATCGGCCTGGCCGCGCGCGAGGTCGAGGATGTGCCGCCAGATGCCGCCGACCGGCGTGCGCGTGACATGCACGATCCTGCGCGGACGGTCGCCGATCATGGCTCAGAACCAGCGTTCCTTGACGGTGACGGTGTCGCCGGGGCGCAGCGGATAGCCGAGCGGCATGGCGAACAGGGCGGTGCCGCCGCCGACGTTGCGCTTGACGATGACGCGCTGCGTCTGCGCGCGCGGGGTGAAGCCGCCGGCGATCGCGATCGCCTTCTCCAGCGTGATGTGGGGCACGTAAGGGTACTGGCCGGGATAGG
>Ga0073934_10001452_pt1 | contig 56631 bp, 55 predicted proteins | sample LarsenN4metaG_FD_76834 | JGI IMG/M metagenome (GOLD analysis project Ga0073934, IMG submission 76834) | Hot spring sediment bacterial and archeal communities from British Columbia, Canada, to study Microbial Dark Matter (Phase II) - Larsen... ...
CGCCGCATCATCGATGCGTCCGCGCACAAGCTCGGTATCGATCCGGCGAAGGTGGTGATCACCGTCGACAAGCACGGCAACACGTCGGCGGCCTCCATCCCGCTGGCGTTGTGCGTCGCCAGGGCGGATGGCCGCATCAAGCAGGGCGATCTGGTCATGCTTGAAGCGATGGGCGGCGGATTCACCTGGGGCGCAGCGCTCGTGCGCATGTGAATGCCGCCGCGGCTTGCATATTCATCGCGGCGCAGCAAGCGGGAATTGGTATTCAATTAAGGTCGCGCCGGTTGCGACGCCGGGACTTGTCAACCCGCCGCCTGTAAAAAATCATACCACCGGATGCAATTGACGCTTGAAAACCAAGTCCATATCGTTCGATAAATCAGTGGGATCGCCAATTATTGGGGCTGTATGGCGACGATGGCGGCAAAGACAGTTACACGGGCGGATCTGTGCGAGGCGGTCTATCAGAAGGTCGGCCTGTCGCGGACAGAGTCGGCCGCACTGGTTGAAGCCGTGCTCAAGGAAATTACCGACTGCCTGGAACGCGGTGAGACGGTGAAGTTGTCCTCCTTCGGCTCCTTCGTTGTTCGCAAGAAGGGCCAGCGGATCGGACGCAACCCCAAGACCGGCAAGGAAGTTCCGATCTCGCCGCGGCGCGTCATGGTGTTCAAGCCGTCGGCGATTCTGAAGCAGCGGATCAATGGCGGCGACGGCGAGCATATCGCCGACGACGGTCTCGACGGCTGAAAGTTGCGTCAGCAAGAGTCCCCGACGACGGATTATTGAGGGAGCGAGGGCTTGGACAAGGCTCCGGACGCATTCCGCACCATCAGCGAGGTGGCGGACGATCTGAAAGTCCCACATCACGTGCTGCGCTTCTGGGAAAGCCGTTTCTCGCAGATCAGGCCGATGAAGCGCGCCGGCGGCCGCCGCTATTATCGCCCTGACGACGTCGATCTCCTGCGTGGCATCCACCATCTGCTCTATGGCGAGGGTTACACAATTCGCGGCGTGCAGCGCATCCTGAAGGAGCAGGGTGTCAAGTTCGTCGAGGCGGTCTGGCAGGAAGGCGCCGCGCAGCCGCATGCGGCTCACGACATTGATGATGGCGGCGAGGTTGACGGTGCTGAGCTACCGGTAGACGACACAGACGTCCCGCAGGCCGGGACGGCGGCGAAGGCCGATCTGTCCCGCGATGACCTGCGTAAGCTGCAGGCCGCACTGTTCGAGCTGAATGAGTGCAAGCGCCTGCTTGCCAATCCCGGCAGCAGCGAGGGTTGAGCCGCGCCAAGGTTAGATTGCCACGGGTTTCGGAGCGGCGGCGCCCGGCCGCGTCGCAAGAATAGCGGCGCCGGCCACGAACAGGAGGACGGGCGAGGCGGCCACCAGCCATCCGATCCATGTTGTTGGCGCGAAATCGGCACGGCTCAGCACCAGGGCGATGAAGACCACAAGGCCGATGGTGACCAGACCGGTCGCCGGCACCAGGGCCATGCGCCAGTCGCGCACGCGCGAGACCAGCAGCAGGCCGAGGCCGAGGCCCGTCAGCGGGGACGCGAACAGCTTTGCCGTGAGTGGCGTGATCCCGCGCGCATCGATCCAGAACGACGCTGCGCTCGCCGAGTTCGCAAAGAAGGCGACACCCAGCGCGACATAGAGAAGGCCAAGCAACGCCAGGATCAGCCGCACCGATTTCGGGGGCGACCAAGGAATGCGCGCAGCGAAGGGGCCGGTGCCGATCGAACGCGGCAGGCGGCCGGTCTGTCCCAGCCACAGGCCGCACAGCAACACGAGCAGCATCAGCGCGCCGCCGCCGAAATAGTTCACCGTCAGCCACAGACTGTCTCCAAACCGTCCCGTATGGAGCGCGCCGGCGGCGAGTTGCAGCAGGCGGTAGGTGGCCATCATCACGAAGGGAATGGCGGCGACGCTGTAGCGATTGATGCCGATCGAGAGCAGCGCCAGCGGCACCGAGACAAGCGTGCTGGCGCCGAGCACGCGCGTGGTCAAAGGCGGCATGGTCCAGGGCCAGACCTCAGCGATGCGCGCGGGATCGATCAAGAGCGTCAGCCCGAAGCCGAGCTGCATCAGAGCCGAGATTACGACGACCAGGCGCAGCCAGCGGGGCAGGGTCATGTCCATGGGGAGAGTCCTCCGCCGTGCGGAGAGCGAAATGGTGAAACGGCGGCCTATGCGCTTTGTCGTCCGGATGCCCGGCGCGGTTCAACCGGCACCTGGGCCCAACTCAGGAACAGGATGAGGAAATTGATGGAAGGAATGGTCGGAGCGGCGGGATTTGAACCCACGACCCCTAGTCCCCCAGACTAGTGCGCTAACCGGGCTGCGCCACGCTCCGACGGCGGGGGTTATAGGTTTCCTGCCGGTCCAGCGCAACCGGACATGTTGGCCGCGCCGGATAGGTCAGGGTTTGCGGCAGAGAAAGACCTTTTCGCCGCGGATCAGCCCATGGCGAGACACATCGGGCTCGACAGCGGTGAATTCCTCGACCGTGAAGCCCGGGACCTTCAGGCGGTCGCGGAAATCGCGCCCGAACATGCGGATGTGGTCTTCCTGGTTGAAGTAGAGGATTTTCTCCGGTTCGCTGCCGGTTTTGGAGGGATCGATGAAGCTTCGGTCCCAGCCCTCGATCAGCGGCACCATCACCAGCACCGTGCCGCCCGGCTTCACGATACGATAAAGCTCGGGAATGGCGCGGCCGTCGTCCACATGCTCGAGGACGTGCGAGCAATAGACGAAGTCGAATGAATTGTCGGGGAGGTCGATCTTCTCGATGTTGATCGTCAGGTCGCCGACGCCCGGCGCGTAATCGCAGGTGACGTAGCGTTTCGGCTTGCGGCTGAGGATGTAGCCGCGCATGCCGGGTTCCGGCGCGAAATGGAGGATTTCCTTGCCCGCGAAAAGATTTTTCTCGCGGTCGCAGAGCGCGACCAGACGGTGCCGTTCGAGGCTGCGGCAGCGCGGGCAGCGCGAGTCGATGTTCAGGCCCAGATGCAGCGGGTTGTCGAAGGCAAGAAAGCGCCCCTTGTAGCCGCAGACCGTGCATTCGCGCGGAAATTTCCCGAACAGGGAACTCGCGATTTTGACGCCATACTTGACGGTGCCGAGATAGGAGCGGAGAGGCTGAAGTGCTTGCGGGATCATGCGGTTGCGGCCGGCGCGGCTGGAGTTGAGAGGCGCGCATCCTGCCGCAAAATCGATAAGAAATGTCTACGCCGGGCAGTCAAATTGCGTTAACGCGCGATCAACCACGCGCGGCGTTGATCGGTCCGCGGATGAGGGCCGCAACCGTCAAGGCGACACTGATCGCAAAGACAAGCGCATAGCCCCAGAGAAAGCCCACGATATCGAGCTGCAGCACGAGCGCGACAAGAGTCATCAGCGTCAGCGCAACGGCCAAGCCCGCGGCGATCAGCGCAAGCTGGCGGAAATAGCCGGTATGCAGAAGCACCGAGTTGGACACGGTCTGCGCCAGATTGGCGAGCAGCAGCACGATCAGGATCGGGATCGTGGCAGGCGGCATGACCGCGGCTGGGCCGAGCAGCAGTGCGAAGAGGTGCTCGCCGGCGAACGCAAGAAGGGCGCAGAGCGCAAGTGCTGGCAAGCTGCACAATGTGAGCGCAATCAGGGTCGCCTTGATCAGCGCCCGGCGATCCTTCTCGGCCAGCGCCCGCGTCTGCCGCGGCACCATCACGTCGCAGCCGGCGGCGTACATGATCATGGTGCCGCGGAAAATCTTGAAGGTGGTGTCGAGAATAATGGTCGGCGCGCCGAGCCCGAAGACGAGCGGCACCACGAGATAGGGAAAGTTCGCGATGTAGAAATCGGCGGCGGAAAAGGCGCCGGTGCGCAACGCCTCGGGCCGATTGCGGCGGAAGAATGTCCGGAAGCTTCTGACGATGCCTCCGCTTGGCCAGGTCAATGCTCCGCATCGCGCCAGACGCAGGAGGCCGGACAGAATGATCGCAGCCCAGAGCAGATTGGCGAGAAGGAGAAACGCCATCAGCGGCAGGCCGGCGAGCATCGCGAGCATGATCGCGATATGCCCGATGCGTCGGACCGCTTCATGGGTCTCGAAGAAAATGAACTCGTCAACGGCGACGCTGACGAAGCGCACGACGAACCAGACGAGGTTCAGCGAGACGAACATGAAGAACAGCGCAAATTCGAGCGCATGCTGCAACGGCTGTGCGCGCGAAATCATCACCGCGAAGCAGATCACGCTGCCGAGCAGGACCGCGGTAGCATAGAGGCAGAGCACCGCAACCGATTGTCCGGCGACGGCGCGGCTCTTGCGTCCGGCGAGAAACACCTCGCGCTGGCGCACGAACAGGATGCGGGTGAGTCCCAGATCCACCAGCCACAGCGACACGCCGAGCGTGCCGACCAGGATGAAGAGCGAGAATCGCTCTGGATCGAGCACGCGGGCAAAGACGAAGGTCTGGATCAGGCCGAAGAGCAGCGCGCCGCCGGCGGTCGCCGACCGCAGGACCAGATAGGGCAGGGACAGGAAACGCTGGCTCATGGATGGGTCCGGTGGCGGCGGGGCTGGCCGCCGGGCAGGAACCGGCATGAACCGTGTCTGGCGCCCGGCCGCAAGCCTGCGGCGAGACGCTAGACCGGCAGGTCTGAAGAAATCGCTTAAAGGCCGCGTTTACCGGCGCTGTCCTAAGACTGCAGCCAATCAGGACGAATTCCATGCCCGACCAAGTTCCCGCCGTCAGCGTTGTCGTGCCCTGCTACAACGGCGCGCGTTTCATCGATCAGCTCATGGCGACGCTGGCCGGGCAGACCTTCCGCGATTTCGAGACCATCATTGTCGACGACGGCTCAGCCGAAGAGACGCGCGCAAAGCTTGCCAGCCTCGGGCCGCAAGTGAAAGTCATCCACCAGCACAATCAGGGGCCGGGTGCCGCCCGCAACACGGGCATCAAGGCGGCGCGCGCCGACATCATCCTCGCGCTCGATTGCGACGACCGGCTCGACCCGACCTATCTCGAGGAAACGGTCGCCGCGATGAAGGCTGCGCCGGCCGATATCGGATTGCTCTTCACGCATGAGCGGCTGTCGGGCCTGCGGCAGGGGGTCGAGCCGCGCTATTTCAAGTTGTTCGACCAGCTCTTCATCAACCGCGTGCCTTCGTGCCTGATGATGCGCAAGGAGGCCTGGCGCAAGGCTGGCGGCTATGACGATCGCATGCGCGAGGGCTACGAAGACTGGGAATTCACCATCGCGGTCGCCGCGGCCGGCTATCGCTGCCTGGTGATCCCGAAGCCGCTCTTCACCTATCGCGTCAGCAACGAGGGCCTGCTGCTGCGTATGTCGTCGAAGATGCATGCGGAATTGTGGGGCCGCATGCGCCGCAAGCATCGCGATCTCTACCGGCTACCGAACATCCTGCGCCTGTGGTGGACATCGCGCGATCAGCCGGCCGACCTCACGCTGATGCGTGCCCTTAATCTCCTGCTGATGGCGAAGCTTTTGCCCGAGCAGTGGTTCAGCGCGCTGATCCACCGCGTCCGCGCGATCAAGATGGCGCGCTCGCAGCCGACGCCATAGGCGTCACTGCAAGGCGGGCTGTGTTCCCGGCGGGGCAAATACAGGCTGCCGCCGCTCGCGGCGCACGTGATTGATGGTGGCCGCCGCCATGCCCCAAATCACGCCGAGCAGCAGGTAATAGTGCCGCCAGTGGTCGGTGTCGACGATCGCGCTTTCCAGGCTCAATCCGAAATAGCTGGCAACGACGACGATGAGGCAGTCCTGCCAGGGTGTGCGGATCAGCGCGCAACGGAAGCCGACCACGAGTGTCGTCAGCACCATTGCGAGATAGGTAATGCCACCGAGCCAGCCGTGATTGAGCATGGTGCCAAGATAGGAATTGTGGGAGACGAGACCGTATTGTACGGCAAAAACCCACGGCCCCATGCCGTTCCAGTTCTGCAGCATTTCCTCGATGCTGCGCTGCTGGATGTTGAAGCGGCTGCCCTCTGTTCCGGTATCGTAGGATTGCAGGAGCGTGGCGCGCTGCAGGAACATCTGCCGCACCTCCTCGATCGAGACCAAAACGGCGACGAGCGCTGCCACGACGCCGACGGCGAGGACGCTGTAGAGGAGGATTCGCTGACGTGATCGCCGATCCGGCCGCGTCACCAGCAGCAGCAGGATCATCGTCAGCACGGAAATCGTGAAATGTCCCCAGGCGCCACGCGAGAAAGCGAGCAGGAGGCCGAAGAAGATGATGAAGCCGGAGACGATGTAACGCAGCTTGAACTCCCCGGCCAGAAACCGCTCCATGATCATGAGCAAGGGCAGGATCAGGAACGGTCCGAAGATATTGGGATCCTTGAAGGTCGAGACGGCGCGGTTGTTCATCATGAACACCTCCGAGCCCGGAAACGCCTTGAAGTAGCCGGCAATGCCGAGAAGTGCTGCGATTACCGCCGCCGGAATATAGGCGGCGCGCAGAATGCGATAGCGCCGCGCGCAGTCGTCGGTGAAGACGAAGGCCAGGATGATCCCGCTCAGGCCGAGATAGGTCGAGATCATCATGAATTTCACGCCGTCCTGATAGTCGAGCACCGGCGCCAGCGACATGAAGCCGCCGATCTCGAACACGATCAGCATGACGACGAGCGGCATCACCTTGTAGTCGATCGGCACGCGCGCAATCAGGCAGGCCACGCCCAGCAGCATGGCCAGGAATTCGTAAGGCGCCGGCTGGATGATGGTCATGAAGCTGGAGAGGATGCAGACATAGAGCAGCACCTCGAGAATCTTCGTCCCGACTGTTTTCCTCGCATAGCCATGAGCGATGGCTGCCGGCGCCGCCGGCCGGGCTTCATCCAGCGTGATCAATAGGCATTCTCGGTTTTCAGCAGCGCAAAGGGCGTGATCGCCACGATATAGAGATCGAACAGCACCGACCAGTTCTCGATGTAATAGAGATCATACTCGACACGCTTCTGGATCTTCTCCTGCGTGTCGGTTTCACCGCGCCAGCCATTGACCTGCGCCCAGCCGGTGACGCCGGGCTTGACGCGGTGGCGGGCGAAATAGCCGTCGACCACTTCGTCATAGAGGCGCGTCTCGGCTTTCGCGTTCACCGCATGCGGGCGCGGGCCGACGAGCGAGAGATTGCCCTTGAACACGACATTGAAGAGCTGCGGCAGTTCGTCGAGGCTCGCCTTGCGGATGAAGCGGCCGACGCGGGTGACCCGCGGGTCATTCTTGGTGACGAGCTTCGATGCAGTGGCGTCCGTCGCTTCGACGTACATCGATCGGAATTTGTAGACTTCGATCAGGTCGTTGTTGAAACCGTAGCGCTTTTGCTTGAACAGCACCGGACCGCGGCTGTCGAGCTTGATGGCGATGGCAATCATCGCCATCACCGGGAGGGCGAGCAGAAGCGCGAAACCGCCGACGACCTTGTCAAACAGCCATTTCATCACGACGTCCCAATCCGCCATCGGGCGGTCGAAAACATCGAGCACCGGCACGTTGCCGATATAGGAATAGGAGCGCGGACGGAAGCGCAGCTTGTTAAGATGCGCGGCGAGGCGGATATCGAGCGGCAGCACCCAGAGCTTCTTCAGCATCTGCAGGATGCGCGTTTCGGCCGTGATCGGCAGCGAGAAGATCACGAGATCGATCCGCGTGCGGCGCGCGAACTCCACGAAATCGTCAACAGTGCCGAGCTTCTCGAATCCGGCGCAGATCGTGGGAGAGCGCTCGTCGTTGCGGTCGTCGAACACGCCGACAATCTGTACGTCGCTGTCTCTCTGATGCCGCAGCGCGGTGATCAGGTTTGCGCCCGGATCGCCGCCACCGACGATCACGGTGCGCCGCGTGAGGCGCCCGTCTTGCATCCAGCGGCGCACGAACGTGTAGAGAATGGTCCGCTCGGTCAGCAGCAATGCGAGGCCGCCGGCATAGAATGACAGCAGCCACACGCGCGAGAACCAGACGTCGAATTTTCCGAAGAAGGACACCGCAGTCGCGATCAGAAACACGATCGACCATGCAGAGAACAGGCGCGCCATCTGCGCGACCGGGCGGCGAAAGGCGTGGATCTGGTAGATGTCGGCGGCCTGGAAGGCGATGATGCTCATCGCGGAAATGGCGGCGATGGCCATGCCGTAAATCCAGGAGAAACCGTGCTGGGGGATGACGTAGGCGGCATAAGAAATGCTGCCGGCGAGTGCGATGAGCACGCATTCGATAACGCGCACGAAACCGGCGACGACGATCGGCGAATAGGCGGCGCGCGGATTTTGCGATGCGGCCGCAAGCGCGGCTGCGGACAGTTTGCGCGGACCGCGCGGCATCGCACTGCCGGCGGGCAATGTCGCCGACGCAGCAGACGCTGCGCTCAGCATGTCGCGAGCATTCAATTCAACCATGTACGCCACCCTGACAAGGCTTTTGTCGTACGGTTGATCCGCACGCTGCCTTTTGTGTCGGGACGGTCTTATCGAAGAAATTTCAACAAAAGCTTATTGCAATTTAGCTTTTGCTGGCGGCCATTGCCGCGCGATAGGCGCTGATCCCGTTTTCCACCATGTCTTGCAGGGCAAAACTGGTGCGAATGCGCTCGCGCAACAAGGCAGCGTTGGCAGCCATGGTTTCGGAATGGTTAACGCAATTCTTCAAACTGTCTGCAAGGGCGGCGCTGTTGCCGGGCTGGATCAGCAGGTTGCTTTGCGGTCCGAAAATTTCGGGAATGCCGCCGACGCGCGTCGCGACCAGCGGTTTCCCGGCCGCAGCGATTTCGAGGACGATGTAGGGCAGGGATTCCTTGCGCGAGGGAACCACCACGAGCCGGCCAAGCGCGAAGGCCTGCCGCGCGGGCATCGGGGCCTTGAATCGAACCGCATCGGCAAGTCCCAGGCGCGCCGTCCGATCATGGATGGCTTGCCGGTCCGGGCCGTCGCCGACAATGGTCGCAGTCAGAAACGTTCCCGCAGCACGCAACGCCGCCAGGGCATCGAGCAGGACGTCGATGCCCTTGATGTCGCGCAGCTCGCCGATGAAGAGCAGATCGGTGTTGTCGGCAGCGAGCGGCACCTCGGCGAATTCCGCCTCGCCGACGCCGTTGCGCACGACCCGCACCATGGCTTTTGGGTCACCAATCAGCTGCCGGAAACTCTGCTCGGCGAAGTCGCTCTCGAACAAGAACAGGTCGGTGCGCGATCGGAGGAATTTCTCGATTGTGATGTAGAGCAGGCCGATGGGCGATTGCGGCCGGTAATGCAGACTTCCGCCGTGCGGCGTGTAAACGGCGATGGCGTGTCCCTTCGTCGCCAGCCGCGCATAGGCCGCCCCCTTGGCGCCGTGCCCATGCACCACGTCAGGCTTGACTTGAGCAATCCGCCGGGACGTGTGCAGGACAGCCGCCACGTCGCCCGGACCGATATGCCGGCTCATTGGAATACGCGTGATGCCGAGTGCGCAGCGATTGGCAAGGTTCGCCAATGTGGCGTCGGCGCGGGCGCCGCCGGTCAGGCTGTCGGTGATCAGGCCGATCTGATGGCCGCGCGCCGACTGGCCCTCGGTCAGATCGACGACATGCCTGAACAGGCCTCCCACCGGAGAGCGGAAGACGTGCAGGATTTTAAGGGGTGCGTCGGCGCCGGCCATCACACACGCCCGCGGGGCCGGATGTGCCGGACCAGCATCGCGGGCGCGCGACATTCGCGTGCAATCATCGGCGGCATCCTCGAATCCGGGCCGGAGGGTTAAACCCGATTAGCGGAGCGCAGGGTTAACGTTGTGTTACTGCAGGCAAAGCAGACGGTTGCGCTTCCTACGGGGCGGGGGATTAACGCCACAGAAACCATGCTCGTTAATGATCGCCGTATTCCGAGTCCCAGAGTCGGTGAAGGTATGAGCGTAGAGTCGATCGAACGTGGCGGCAATGGACGGTTCTCCGACAGCAGTCTCGACCTGAGCACGCTCAGCCGCGACCTGTGGCGCAAGCGCTGGTGGATTATTCTGCCCACGCTGATTGCAGCCGCAGGCGCGATTGTATTCGTCAATATCGCAACCCCCATCTACAGGTCGGAAGCGCGGCTTCTGGTCGTCGGCAAGGAAAACGTCTTTCTGCGGCCGGACCTCGAGAGGAGCACCTCGGTCGATCGCACCGACGTCGATCCGGAAGCTGTCACCAGCCAGGCGCAGATCCTGATGTCGCGCGACGTGGCGTTGCGCGTGATCAAGGACCTCAGGCTCGGGGAATTGCCGGAATTCGATCCGGTTCTGCGCGGGGTATCGTTGCCGGGAACGATCCTTTCCCTGTTCGGGCTCGGGCGCGACACCTTGCGCATGTCGCCCGAGGACCGGGTGCTGGCAAGCTATTATGAGCGCCTGACCGTCCTTCCCATCGACAAGTCCCGCGTCATCCAGGTCGAATTTCAGTCGCGCGATCCCGAGCTTGCTGCACGGGTCGCCAACGCCGTCGTCGACACCTATTTCTCCATTCAGCGCGCCGTCAAGCAGGAACAGACGCGCAGCGCCAGTCAGTGGTTGTTGACCGAGATCGAAAAGCTGCGGCCGAAAGTGGCAGAAGCGGAAGCGGCAGTCGAGAATTTCCGTGCCAAGGCCAATCTGTTCGTCGGCAGCGGCAACGAAAACCTGCTGCAGCAGCAATTGTCCGAATTGAGCAGCCAGATTACCTCAGCCCGCGCCAGCAAGGCCGAGCTAGACGCGAAGGCGAGATTGATCCGTGATCTGTTGAAGTCCGGCCGTCCGGTGGAATCGGCCGAGATCGTCAATTCCGATTTGCTCAAGCGCCTGATTGAGCAGCGGGTGACGCTGCGCGCGCAGCTTGCCGAACAATCCTCGACCTTGCTCGAATTGCATCCGCGCATCCAGGAATTGCGCGCCCAGATCAACGCACTGGACCGTCAGATCCAGGGAGAGCTGGAGCGGCAGGTGCGTGCTTTCGAGACCGACGCACGCATCGCCGGCGCACGTATCGAGACGCTGAATGCGACGATGGACCGCCTGAAGAACCAGGTCGCCGCCTCGAGCGGGCAGGATGTGCAATTGCGTGCGCTGGAACGCGAAGCCAAGACCCAACGCGATCTTCTGGAATCCTATCTCGGCAAGTATCGCGAGGCCTCCGCGCGCGACAGCCTTGACGCCGCGCCGGTCGACGCGCGGGTGATCTCGCGCGCCACGGTGACCAATATTCCGATCTTCCCGAAGAAGATTCCGATCGTCATCATCACGACGCTCGCGGCCGCTTTCGTGGCGACGGCTTTCGTCGTCTCCGGCACGCTGCTCGGCGAGGGGACGCCGCAGTCCCTGCGCGAGCAGGCGTCGGCTAAATCGCGCGAACGCATGTCACTGTTCGGATTATTCCGCCGCAAGAAGAGCGCGGAGGTTGCACAACCGCCCGCCGCCAAAGTGATGGCGATCGAGGATCTGGCGCGCGCCTTGCGGCAGCTCGGCGAGGCCGGTCGCCGGATCACCGTCGTCGGCGCGGCGCGCAATGTGGGTACGACCTATACGGCGCTTGGACTGGCGCGCGGGCTTGCGACGCAGGGCGGGCGTGTCGTTCTCGTTGATCTTGCGCTCGGCGCGCCCAATCTCGCTGTGATTTCAACCAATCCGGATGCGCCGGGATTTGCCGAACTCGTGCGAGGCACAGCGACTTTCGGGCAGATCGTCACCCGCGACAAGTTCTCGCGCGTGCATCTTGTGGCCACCGGCAAGGTCGCAGGCGAGGGGGCCGTCATCCTGTCTTCGCCGCGGCTGGTGATGGCGCTGGAGGCCCTGGCGCGCAGCTACGATCACGTGGTGATCGATGCGGGCGCCGTGCCCGAAATCAATGTCGAGCCCTTCGCCCGCATGGCGCCGCGCGCGGTGCTGGTCACCGCCGATCCCGCGCATCCGGCGACGCAGGCCGCGCGCGAGCGGCTGATCGCCGCCGGCTTCACCGATGTCACCGTGTTTCGCGGTGCGCCGCGTGAGGTGAAGGAACCGCGGACGGCGGCGGCCTAAGCGAAACTAGTCCTGTGGACGCTGCGGCGTGCTGCCCTTGACCCTGTTGAGGGCCGCGCGCACCGCATAGGCCACGCGCCACATCGCGGGATTGCGTTTGATCGCGGCTTTCAGCCGGAAGAATGCGCGCAGGGGCAGTGCGAGGACGCGGCCGCGCGCCGAGAGCGGCAGGATACTGTCGAAGATCGGCTCGAAATCCTTGCAGAAGAAGGTTTTGTAGCGCGCCTCGCCCGGGCCGATGTCGAAGCTCTCGAAGCCGCGATTGGCGCAATCCGTGATCATATGCTGCAGCAGGATCAGCCCCGGGCTCTGCCGCGAATGTTCACCGGCGGTATGCGAGTTGAAGGCCGAGGTGAAGCGCCGGCCGTCGTGAAGACCGGAGAACAGCGCCAGCATGTCGCCGCCGCCTTCCAGCGCATGCAGCTCGATCAGCGGCTTGCCTTCGTCGAGACCTTCGCGGCAGGCGGCGCGGACAAAGTCCTCGACGCCAGGCTGGGCAAAGACGTTCTCGATACCGAGCGAGGTCAGCTTCTCGGCCTTCTGCACAAAGAAGGCGTCGAGCAGACGATTGACATCCTCTTCGGTCGCCGCCCTGGCGTAGCGGTAGCCGGCGAGCTTGGCGAGCTTGCGCTCCTTGTTGCGCAGACGGCTGCGCATAGTGGAGGAGATTTCGCGTTCGATGATCTGGGCGCCCGGCAAGCCCAGCTGCAGCACGAAATTGTCCTCGGTGCCTTGCTGGTGCGGCAGGAGCGCGAAAGGATTGGGAACGCCGTGCCATCTCTCCGGCTGGTTGGACAGCATCAAGAGGTCGAGTTCCGGACATTGCGTTGCAACCTCCGCCAACGCCGTCGTCATATCGATCGCCGTGAAGCCGCGCGCGGCGTCCGGCCGCCACAGCGCCACATTGAGGGTGGCATGCTTGCCGCCGAAGAACGACGCCACGCGCAGCGGCCCGAACCTACCTTGCACGAACGGCCACACGAACAACGCCGCACCCTGCGCGTCAAAGCCGACGACAATGCAGGGCCTTTGGCCGGCCGGACCGCTCACATGACGATCCCAGAGGTGCACCCAGCCATAATTTTGGTAGGGAGAATGGATTCCGCCTGCGGCTTCGATCTCCCGCCAGTAGCGGGCAGCCTGTGCGACCTCGCGCTGGACTTCGATCCGGACCGGGCGGACGCCGGCGCCGGGCTTCTCGGCCGGCTCTATCGGCCTATATCGGATGGCGACATTCATGCGGACGGCCGGCTCCCTTGCAAGGGGCAAGCTGGCAAAGAAATCTCAATAAAGCGTTGGCATGATGCCGCGGAACTTCGAGGAATCCCGTGTCCGGGCTGAAAAAATCCATCATCCGAGCCGGTCTGGAAACGCTGTATTTCAGCGGTGCGCACTGGGTCATGCGTCCCTTCGTGCGGGGGGTGGGCGTCATTCTGACGCTGCACCATGTGCGCCCGCCGCGGCTGGAGGCGTTCCAGCCCAACCGCCTGCTCGAGGTGACGCCTGCCTTTTTCTCCGACGTGGTGAAGAGTCTGCGGCGTTCGAAGATCGATATCGTCTCCCTCGACGAGATGTATCGCCGCATGACCGAAGGCAATTTCCGCCGCCGCTTCGTCTGCCTGACCTTCGACGACGGCTATCGCGATGTCCTGCAATGGGCCTATCCGATTCTACGAAAACACGACGCGCCCTTCGCGCTCTACATCCCCACGAGCTTTCCGGATCGCATCGGTGAGATGTGGTGGCTGGCGCTGGAAAAGGTGATCGCCGGCAATTCCCGTGTCGGCCTGTGGATGAATGGTGTCGAGAAGCGCTTCTCGTGCAACTCCGTAGAGGAGAAGCGTGCGCTGTTCGAGCATCTGTACTGGTGGCTGCGTAGCCATGACACCGAAGACGAGATGCGCCGCATCGTGCGCGACCTCTGCGCGCGCTATGGCGTCGACATGAAAGCGCTCTGCGCCGAGCTTTGCATGACCTGGGAAGACCTCGCGGAACTGGCCAAGGATCCGCTCTGCACCATCGGCGCGCATACCGTGAATCATGTCATGTTGAGGAAAGTGCCGGAATCCGTGGCGCGCTCTGAAATGGCGATGAGCCGTTCGGTGATCGAGGCGGCGATCGGGGTGCGGCCGGCGCATCTGTCGTATCCGGTGGGCGATGCCAGCGCCGCCGGGCCGCGCGAATACGAGATGGCGAAGGAGCTCGGATTCAAGACGGCTGTGACGACCAGGCCCGGCGTGCTGTTTCCAGAGCATGGCGAGCATCTCATGGCGCTGCCGCGCATCTCGCTCAACGGCGAGTATCAGCAATTGCGTTATGTGAAGGTCCTGCTCTCCGGCGCTGCCACGGCGATGTGGAACGGCTTCCGCCGCAGCGAGGCAGCCTGAACCTCGTTCAGGGCCGCGACATCCAGCTCACGATCGGCATCGCCGGCAGGACCCAGCCGAGCCCCGCGACCACGTAAAAGCCCCAGGCGGCCAGGCTGTTCGGGGACGCGAAGGCGAATTGCGCTGCCGCCATGGCGAGCAGCGCCCAGACGGTGACCAAAACCAGAAGCGCGACGGCGCCGATAAGCTTGCGGATTCGGATCGGCATTTCCCGAATAGTGCTGATGACGGGATCGAATGAACCGACTATATGTCCGATCCGCATGGCAAACACAAATCCGATGTCGACGCCTGACATGGCGGTTCGGCGCCGCGCAATCGGCGCCTGGCTGGTCGTGGTCGCAGCTCTGGTCGTTGCCACTCTCCTGGTCGGCGGCGCCACGCGCCTGACCGAATCCGGCCTGTCGATCACCGAGTGGAAGCCCGTCACCGGCATCGTGCCGCCGCTGACCGAGGCGCAGTGGCAGGCGGAGTTCGACAAATACAAGCTTATTCCGCAATACCGCGAACTCAACCGCGGCATGACGCTCGCCGAGTTCAGGACGATCTTCTGGTGGGAATGGGGGCATCGTCTGCTCGGCCGCACAATCGGCGCGGTTTTCCTGCTGCCATTCCTGTTCTTTCTCTGGCGCGGATGGATCGGGCCGGGCCTGCGCTGGAAGCTGTGGACTTTATTCGGGCTTGGTGCATTGCAGGGCGTGGTCGGCTGGTGGATGGTCAGTTCGGGTCTCAGCGACCGCGTCAGCGTCTCGCAATATCGCTTGGCGTTCCACATGACGCTCGCTTGCATCATCTACGCCGCGATTGTCTGGACATTGCGGGGGCTAAATTCTGCCGCCATCGTACAAGCGCCAGCGCGCGTCAGATTTGGCGCGGCGATGCTCGCCCTGCTGGTACTCGTGCAAATCTATCTTGGCGCTCTTGTCGCCGGGCTCGATGCCGGCTTGACGTACAACACCTGGCCGCTGATCGACGGCGCGCTCGTGCCGTCGACGGAGCGCCTGTGGTTCCTCACCCCACTCTGGCGCAATTTCTTCGAGAACGAGCTGACCGTGCAGTTCGTGCACCGCGTGGTGGCGTATTTCCTGTGGGCCGCAGCCATCCTGCATGCAGTCGATGTCGTGCGTACGTTGCAGCGTGAACCATCCGCGACTCTCGCAGTTTGGCTCGCGATTGCCGTGACGTCGCAGGCCGCAATCGGCGTCGCCACGCTGCTCTATCAGGTGCCGATTTCGCTCGCGCTGCTGCACCAGGGCATGGCGATCGTCATTTTGACGATCGCCATGGCGCATGCCGAACGCCTGCTGCGGCGTTCGAGCACCGAGAGTCTCGGCGTATCGCCGGTGCTGGCGCGTTAGTTCGCCAGCGCCTGTTCGAGATCGGCGATGATGTCGTCCTTGTCCTCGATGCCGATCGACAAGCGGACCACATCCGGCCCGGCGCCGGCCTGCACCTTCTGCGCGTCGGTGAGTTGCCGGTGTGTGGTCGAGGCGGGGTGAATGATCAGCGAACGGGTGTCGCCGATATTGGCGAGATGCGAGAAGAGTTGCACATTGGACACGAGCTTCACGCCCGCGTCGTAGCCGCCTTTCAGGCCGAAGGTGAACACTGCGCCCGCGCCCTTCGGCACGTATTTCTTGGCAAGGCTCGCATAGCGGTCGCCGTCAAGGCCGGGATAGCTGACCCAGGCCACTTCCTTGCGGGCGGCGAGCCACTGCGCCACCGCTTTCGCATTGTCGCAATGCTTCTGCATGCGCAATGGCAACGTCTCAATTCCGGTCAGGATCAGGAAGGCGTTGAAGGGCGAGAGCGCGGCGCCGATGTCGCGCAAGCCCAGCACGCGGCAGGCAATGGCGAAAGCGAAATTGCCGAAAGTTTCGTGCAGCACGATGCCCTGATATTCCGGTCGCGGCTCCGACAGCATCGGATAGCGTCCTTCGCGCGACCAGTTGAAGGTGCCGGCGTCGACGATCATGCCGCCGATCGAATTGCCATGCCCGCCAAGAAACTTGGTCAGCGAATGCACGACAATGTCGGCACCGTACTTGATAGGGTTGCAGAGATAGGGCGTCGCCAGCGTGTTGTCGACGATCAGCGGCACGCCGGCTTTCTTGGCGATTGCCGACACCGCCTCGATGTCGGTGATGACGCCGCCGGGATTGGCGATCGACTCGATGAAGATCGCTTTTGTCTTCGGCGTGATCGCGCGCTCGAAGGTGCCGATGTCGTCCGGGTCGGCCCAGACCACGTTCCAGCCGAAATTCTTGAAGGCGTGGTTGAACTGGTTGATCGAGCCGCCATAGAGCTTCTTCGAAGCGACGAATTCGTCGCCCGGCGTCATCAGCGCGTGCATCACCAGAACTTGCGCGGCATGACCCGAGGCGACCGCAAGACCGGCGGTGCCGCCTTCGAGCGCGGCGACGCGTTCCTCCAGCACTGCCGTCGTGGGATTGCCGATGCGGGTATAGATGTTGCCGAAAGTCTGCAGGCCGAACAGCGAGGCCGCGTGATCGACGTCGTCGAAGACGAACGACGTGGTCTGGTAAATCGGTGTGGCGCGCGCACCGGTCGTGGGGTCGGGCTGGGCGCCGGCATGGATGGCGAGCGTCGAAAAGCCTGGCGTGCGTTCGGTCATCGGAAAAGCCTCAACAATGGCGGGAGGAAGCGAAAATCGGCTGCTGGTTTATCGGACCGGCCCAAGCGGTCAAGTCAGCTGGCCCGAGCGGCCAAGACGAGATCGTGCCCGCGATTCGCTCCGGGATGGAACGGCGCGTCAGCTAAGGGCGGGCTTGGTCCCGCGCCTGCTATGGCCGGATGCCCGGTTTTCTTGGTCGAAACACAGCGCAACAGCTCGGCTGGAATGATCTGCTGCCGGACGGCCGCCGCGCAGAAAGGGCATCTCCGAATACGCGCTACGCGCCGCTTTCCTTTTCACGCTCGGCGCGCGCGGTGGCGTCGGTGGCCCCGCCGGCCATGGTCTGGCGGTTCAGCGACATGCGCTGCACGCCCTTGCCGAGCAGCGGCGCGCGGCGCGAGGAGAGGGTACGCGAGTTCACGCCGATCCAGGAGATTTCCGATGACAGGCGGCCATATTCGATTTTCGGGCACCGGTTCATGACCACTTTCAAACCGGCGCCTTCCGCCCTTGCAGCGGCCTCGTCGTTGCGCACGCCAAGCTGCATCCAGATCACGGCCGGCTTCGGCGTCAGCTTGAGCGCCTCCTCGACAACCGGCAAAGCGTGCTGCGAAGCGCGGAAGATATCGACCATGTCGATCGGCTCGGGAATGTCGCTGAGCCTGGCGTAGACTTTCTGCCCCAGAATCTCCTTGCCGGCCTGTCCTGGATTGACCGGGATCATGCGATAGCCGCGCTCCAGCAGATACTTGAAGGCGAAATAGCTCGGCCGGTTCTCTTTAGGCGAGATGCCGACCATGGCGATGGTCTTCACCGTGTTGAGAATGCCGCGGATATAGGCGTCGGAATAGGTCTCGTGGTCCATTGCAGTCATATAGCAGCCGGTTTTGGCAACACCATTCCTGCGGCCATCACCGGCGGCATTCCTGCATTGCAAGAGAGTATCAGTCTTTCGCGCCGAGAAAAGTGACCGGGCCGATGGTGACAATGCCGGCGGCCACCGACAGGCTTGTGGTGACCAGCGCATCGCCCAGACAAATGACGCCGCAACTGTAATAGCTGAGTGTGAGCAGCCCGCCCGACAGGATCAATCCCCACAACGTGCCGCCGGCCACCATGCGGAACGCCGATCCGCGCGGCAGTTGCAGCGAGGCGAACTGCTTGAATGTCCGGCTGAGTGCGGTCATCAACGATCCTCCCATTTGGGTGCGCGTTTCTCGATGAACGCGCAGATGCCTTCCTCTGCATCGCGCGCCATCATGTTTTCGGTCATCACTTGGGAAGCGTAAGCGTAGGCTTCGGCCAGTCCGAGTTCGGCTTGGCGGTAGAAGGCCTGTTTGCCGATCTTCACCGTATGCGAGGATTTCGCTGCGATCTTGCGCGCTAGCGCAATCGCTTCCTCGTGCTCGGTGCCCGGTGAAACCACGCGATTGATCAGGCCGAATTGCTGCGCCCGCTCCGCACCGATCATGTCGCCCGTCAGCAGCATTTCCATCGCCTGTTTGCGCGGCACGTTGCGCGTGAGCGCCACCATCGGCGTCGAGCAGAACAGGCCGATATCGACACCCGGCGTTGCGAACTGCGCCTGCGAAGAGGCAACAGCGAGATCGCAGGTGGCGACGAGCTGGCATCCCGCCGCGGTTGCCGTACCCTGCACGGCGGCGATGACTGGCTGCGGCAGCGCGACGATCGACTGCATCATGGCGCTGCACAGGGTCATGATGTGTTTGAAATAGGCGCGGCCGCCGTCGGGGTCGCTGCGCCGTGCAGTCAGTTCCTTGAGGTCGTGTCCGGCGCAGAAGGCAGGACCGTTTGCCGCGAGAACCACTGCGCGAACCGATCTGTCCGTTGCAATGGACGCGAAGCCGTCGCTTAGGGCGCGCAGCAGTTCCTCCGACAGCGAATTGCGCGCCGCCGGCCGGTTCAAGGTCAAAACGGAGATCTGGTCGATAGTCTGCCGGAGCAGGACCGCGCCTGCATGGTCGGCAGCCGGTTTGGTCTGGATGTTCATCGGGGCCCGAATGTCCGACCGCTTTGCGAATAAGGTATGTCATTGTATCCGATCCTGGCGTGGGCATGCGAGCGGGAAGACGCACGGCGGAAGACAGGCGGAATATGGAGCGGAAAGCGGCCAGAATGTCCGTGGAGGACGTCGAGCGTCTGTTGCAGGCGGAGTTTCCGCAGGCCTTCCACCCGCAGAGCGGCCTCACGATCGAGGAGGTCTGGCATGGCGGCTGCCGTGTCCGCCAGCGCTTCCGGGACGGGTTTATCCGCCCCGGCGGCACGATTTCCGGCCCGACGATGATGGCCTTGGCCGATTTCGCGTTCTACGTGGCGCTTCTGGGAACCATCGGTCCGCAGCCGCTGGCCGTTACGACCAATCTCAATATCAATTTCTTAAGAAAGCCGGCCCAGCGCGACCTCGTCGCGAGGACAGGAATCCTCAAGCTCGGACAGCGGCTTGCAGTGATGGAGGCGGAGCTCTTCTCGGACGGCCTGAGCGAGCCTGTGGCGCATGTGACGTCGACCTATTCCATTCCGCCGCGCAGCAGTTAGTTATGCTCAGGTATTATTGCACCTATTTTTTAACTAGCTGATTTATAATGATTTTGTTGCGATGAAGAGCGTTGACGCTGCCTGCCGTCATGTGTAGAAGCGCCCAACCTTAATCCCGGAAAAAGAACATGAGCACCTATTCGGCCAAAGCCGCCGACATCGAAAAGAAATGGGTGATGATCGACGCCAAGGGTTTGGTTGTCGGCCGCCTGGCTTCGATCGTGGCGCTGCGTCTGCGCGGCAAGCACAAGCCCACCTATACCCCGCATGTCGACGACGGCGACAATGTCATCGTGATCAATGCCGCCAAGGTCGTTCTGACTGGCCGCAAGCGCGAGAAGAAGGTCTATCACTACCACACCGGTTTCATCGGCGGCATCAAGGAACGCAGTGCCAAGTCCATCCTCGATGGCCGTTTCCCCGAGCGCGTCGTCGAGAAGGCTGTGGAACGCATGCTCCCGCGCGGCCCGCTCGGCCGTCGGCAGCTTGGCAATCTCCGCGTCTATCCCGGCACGGAACACCCGCATGAGGCGCAGAAGCCCGAAACGCTCGATGTCGCCGCCATGAACCGCAAGAACAGGATCGCCTGACCATGGCCGAGACAATCCAATCGCTCGATGCGCTGTCGTCACTGAAGACCGATACGCCCGAACAGCCCAAACACGTCCAGAAGCTCGACAAGCAGGGCCGCGCCTATGCCACCGGCAAGCGCAAGAACGCTGTCGCGCGCGTCTGGATCAAGCCAGGGTCGGGCAAGATCACCGTGAACACCAAGACCATCGAGGTGTTCTTCGCGCGGCCGGTGCTGCGCATGATGATCCAACAGCCGCTGCTGGCTGCCAACCGCAACGGTCAGTACGACGTTGTTTGCACGGTCTCGGGCGGCGGTCTTTCGGGCCAGGCCGGCGCGGTGCGGCACGGCATTTCCAAGGCGTTGACCTATTTCGAACCGGATCTGCGCAGCCCCTTGAAAAAGGGCGGCTTCCTCACTCGCGACTCGCGCGTGGTGGAGCGCAAGAAATACGGCAAGGCAAAAGCTCGTCGTTCCTTCCAGTTCTCCAAGCGCTAATTTTCGGACAATTTGCGCTAATAGAAAGGGGCCTTGGGGCCCCTTTTTGTTTGTTTTTTTATTGAAAAGGCGGGTTCCAAAACAAACCGCTTTTGAACAGACGTCGCCCTATTTCTTGTCGCGGTGAAATCTGGCAACGGCCTCCGCAAGAAGGGGCTGGGCCGGTGACGGGACTTCGCCAGAGGGTGACAATGCCGTTGGATCTGCCAACGCTGTTTATTGTTTCGATCTGCATCACAGCCCTTCTGGGGCTGTTCCTGCTTGGTCTGTGGATCCAGGATCGCTCCATCCGCGCGCTCGGCTGGTGGGCGGCTGCCTATCTGATCGGCGGCATCGCCGTCTCGCTCTGGATCGCGCCCCGCTACGTTAACATTTCCGGTATCGGCGAGATCGCCAGCGCCGTTCTGTTCATCTGCTGTGGCATGATCTGGAGCGGTGCGCGCAGATTTCACGGACGGCAGGTCCTGCCGCTTGCCTCGGTGACGGGCGCTTTTGTTTGGCTGCTTGCAAGCCAGTTGCCAGCTGTCAGCGGCATGAGTACGGCGCGCCTCATGCTGAGCTCGCTGATCATCGCGACCTATGCCGCGCTGACTGCGATGGAATTGCGACGGGAGCGGCGCAATCCAAAAATTGCAAAATTGCGAGCGCTGATCGCGCCGGTCCTGCACGGCACCGTTTTCCTCTCGCCAGTTTTTGCAGCCTATTACCTGCCGGATATCGATGCGGCCCTGGGGCAGGGATTCATCGCTCTCTTCGCGTTGCTGATCCTACTCTATGTTGTTGGAACGGCGCTCATCGTGGTTGTCATGGTGAAGGAACATAGCGCGCAGGTCCACAAGACTGCAGCGATGACCGACTACATGACGGGTCTTTATAATCGGCGCGGATTTCTCGAGGTCGCGCAGAAGCTGATTGCCGCGCAGAAGCGCAAAGGTGAATCGGTCACCGTGCTGATGTTCGATCTCGATCACTTCAAGTCGATCAACGACCGGTTCGGTCACGACGTGGGCGATGACGCATTGCGCACATTCGCCGCAACGGCCAGCGGCAATATGCGCGGCGACGACATTGTCGGCCGTCTTGGCGGAGAGGAATTTGCCGCCATTCTGCCCGGCAACGCAGAAACCGCCCTGATGGTCGCCGAGCGCGTGCGTGCGGCGTTCGAGGTTGCCGGCGTCACCATCTCCGGGCATTGCATGAATGCCACGGTCAGCATCGGGGCCGCAGACTCGCCCGCAGATGTTGCCAATGTCACGGCGCTGTTGAGCCGGGCCGATCAGGCCCTCTATCAGGCCAAATCATCGGGGCGAAATCGGGTCGTCGTCGACGGCGGCACGGCTCGGGTGGGCAAACCCGCTGCAGAGGAGGTGCCCGCCATGGCTGCACCTTCGCTCGTTCCGCAGGACAGCATGCCTCTGGCCCGTCAGCCGAGTGTAGCCTTGTCCTGAGTGACAGGCCGAATGCCAGGAAGAACCAAGCGGGCGGAAACAACTCGTTTACCATTTCTCGCCACCATCCCCGTATGTGGCCTTTGCGAGTCTCTCACGGTCCTGACCCGGAGCTTCTGGCGCTTGATGCCGAGCGCGCCGGCGCAGCCTTGGCCTGCCCGTTTTCCTCATCGGACGAATTTGAGGCGGCGGTCATCCGCGCCCGGCGGGAAGCGGGTGCCTATGGCGCCAACCGCCTGCAGAAGCGGCTATACTGGGGTTGCGTGACCGGGGCTTTGCTAGTCCTTCTTCTGATCGCGATGTGATCGACGCTTCTTCCCACCCACCTGAAGCCAAGAAAAAAGGGCGCCCACAAGAGCGCCCTTTGAGTTGCACCGCTTGCGCGATGATTGGGAGGAATACGCCTTACGCGGAATAGTACATCTCGAACTCGACCGGATGCGGGGTGTGCTCGAAACGGATCACTTCCGTCATCTTGAGTTCGATGTAGCTGTCGATGAAATCGTCGTCGAAGACGCCGCCCGCCTTCAGGAAGGCACGATCCTTGTCGAGATTTTCCAGAGCCTCGCGCAGCGAGCCACATACGGTCGGGATCTGCTTCAGCTCTGCCGGCGGCAGATCGTACAGGTCCTTGTCCATCGCCGAACCCGGGTCGATCTTGTTTTTCACGCCGTCGAGGCCGGCCATCAGCATCGCGGCGAAGCCGAGATAAGGGTTGGCCATCGGATCGGGGAAGCGCACTTCGACGCGCTTGGCCTTCGGATTGGTCGTGAACGGGATGCGGCACGAAGCCGAACGGTTGCGGGCCGAATAGGCGAGCAGGACCGGTGCTTCATAACCCGGGACCAGACGCTTGTACGAATTGGTCGAGGGATTGGTGAAGGCATTGATCGCCTTGGCATGCTTGATGATGCCGCCGATATAGAACAGGCAGGTCTCCGACAGGTCGGCATATTTGTTGCCGGCGAAGACGGGCTTGCCGTCCTTCCAGATCGACTGGTGGCAATGCATGCCCGAACCGTTGTCGCCATAGATCGGCTTCGGCATGAAGGTTGCGGTCTTGCCGTAGATGTTGGCGACCTGATGGATGCAGTACTTGTAAACCTGCATCTGGTCGGCCATGTAGGTCATCGGCGCGAACTTCATACCAAGCTCGTGCTGCGCCGAAGCCACTTCGTGGTGGTGCTTCTCGACCTTCACGCCCATGCGCGCCATGGCGGCGAGCATCTCGGTGCGCATGTCTTGCGCCGAATCCTGCGGCGGGACCGGGAAATAGCCTTTCTTGGTGCCGATGCGATGGCCGAGATTGCCGCCCTCGTAGTCGGTATCGCCGTTGATCGGCAGCTCGATCGAGTCGAGCTTGAAGCCCGTATTGTAGGGCTCTGCCATGAACTTGACGTCGTCGAACACAAAGAACTCGGCCTCTGGACCGAAGAACACGGTGTCGCCGATGCCCCAGGCCTTGACCAGGCCTTCCGCCTTCTTGGCGATGCCGCGCGGATCGCGGTTATAGGCCTCGCCGGTGGTCGGCTCGAGCACGTCGCAGGTCAGGACAAGCGTCGTCTCGGCAAAGAACGGATCGATCACCGCGGTGGCCGGATCTGGCATCAGGCACATGTCGGATTCATTGATCGCCTTCCAGCCCGCGATCGAGGAGCCGTCGAACATGACGCCTTCGGCGAAGGTTTCTTCTTCGACCATGGAGACATCGAACGTCACATGCTGCCACTTGCCGCGCGGGTCGGTGAACCGGAAGTCGACGTATTTAACCTCGTTGTCCTTCATCAGCTTGAGGACATCTTTGGCCGTAGTCATGGAACGCATTCCCTTTCTTGAGGGGACTTAGAGTGAGCAGTTAGGCACCAGCGTGTCAGATGGCATCCAACCCGGATTCCCCCGTCCTGATCCGGATCGCTTCTTCGATGTTGGAAAGAAAAATCTTGCCGTCGCCAATCCGTCCGGTTTGCGCCGCACGGCGAATGGCGTCGACGGCTTTTTCGACCATGTCGTCGCTGAGTACAATCTCGATCTTCACCTTGGGGAGAAAGTCGACGACGTATTCCGCGCCCCGATACAATTCGGTGTGGCCCTTCTGGCGGCCGAACCCTTTCGCTTCAGTGACAGTGATGCCCTGCAAGCCTACCTCCTGCAGAGCCTCTTTCACCTCGTCGAGTTTGAACGGTTTGATGATGGCCTCGATCTTCTTCATTGGATTTCCTCTCCCGGTCCGCCGGTGGGGCGCACCGGAGGGGCCCGATTGCCGTTAGCAGGTCTTGTGCCAATAACCAAACCTCAGAATAGCTCTGTGTTATCAATCAGTTGCATCGTTTTGTCGGGGCCAATTCCGTGCTGCGCGGCCATTGCGGATTAAATTCTGTGCAGCGTGCATATTTCATAATCAATTCGCTGCCGCAAACCAAGGCGCGTTGTTCCATCCCACCAGTGCGCGTAGGTTGCGCCCATGCTCGAACTGCTCACGATCAGCGAGATGGCTGCAGCCGACCGTCTGGCGATCAGCGCCGGAATTCCCGGCATCGAGCTTATGGAGCGTGCTGGCGCGGCAGTGGCCGACGCGGTCTCTGTCGCTCATCTGTCCGGCAAACGCGTGCTCGTCGTCGCCGGTCCCGGCAATAACGGCGGTGACGGCTTCATTGCAGCGCGCCATCTCGCCGCGCGCGGCTATGTCGTCCGCCTGATGCTGGCGGGGCAGACCTCGCGGCTGAAGGGGGATGCCGCAGAGGCGGCCAAGCGGTGGAGTGGCGAGATCGAGCCGGCGCAGCCGGGGGGCGTGCAATCCGCCGATATCCTGGTCGATGCTCTTTTCGGCGCCGGACTCGACCGGCGGGTGGAAGGCGAATCGCGGGCACTGATCGAAGCGATCAACGCCAGCGGCGCACATGTGATAGCGGTCGACCTGCCCAGCGGCATCAACGGCGACAGCGGCGCGGTTATGGGGGTGGCGGTCCGGGCACTTGAAACGGTTACGTTCTTCCGCCGCAAACCGGGGCACGTTTTGCTGCCTGGCCGCCAGCACTGCGGACCTGTCAGCGTCGCGGATATAGGCATCCCCGCCAGCACCCTTGAGTCCATACGACCACGTACGTTTCTGAATGCGCCGGGGCTGTGGCAGGACGTCTTTCCGATCCCCCGGATCGAGAGCCATAAATATGCGCGTGGCCATGCCGTGATTGTATCGGGCGGCTTGTTCGCCTCGACCGGCGCGGCGCGGCTTGCGGCACGCGGCGCGCTGCGGGCCGGGGCAGGGCTGGTCAGCATCGCCAGCCCTCGCGACGCCATGGCGGTCAACGCTATGGAGAGCCCGTCGATCATGGTCCGGGCCGTGGATAGTGCTGATCAATTGCAGGCCTTGCTCGAAGACCGGCGCCTCAACGCAATTCTGCTTGGTCCGGGGGGCGGGGTAGGGCCGGCGATGCAGGAGAAGGTGTTTTCCGCACTGGGCGGAGAGCGGGCAGTCGTCCTTGATGCCGACGCGCTGACAAGTTTTGCGGACAACTCTGAAAGGTTCTTTACAGCACTCGCGAATCGCGCCTCACAGTCCACGATTCTCACGCCGCACGAAGGCGAATTTTCCCGTATTTTCAGGACAATATGCAAAAAACATTCAGTTAAGCAAAAACTTGAGGTATGCCGTTATGCTTCACATGAAACACATGCCATCGTTCTGCTGAAAGGCGCCGATACCGTCGTGGCTGGCCCGGACGGTCGCGCGGCGATTGCCGACAATGCGCCGCCGTGGCTGGCGACAGCCGGGTCAGGCGATGTACTCGCCGGAATGGCGACCGCGTTGCTGGCGCAGGGGATGCCGGCCTTCGAGGCTGCCTGCGCGGCGGTCTGGCTGCATGGGGAGGCTGCCAGGCGGGTGGGGCCGGGGCTGATTTCCGAGGATCTGCCGGAGGCGCTGCCGCAGGTCTACCGCGACCTGTTCCAGCGCATTGTGCACTAGAGCACGTTCAGATTGAATCGGATCATGCTCTGGGGCCTTGCGTTTTCGTGCAATCTTACGCCGAACCCGCTTCGGCGGATCGCGCTCTAGGCAACCTCGAACCAGGCCGCCATGCCCGTCTCCTGATGCTCCAGCATGTGGCAATGGATCATCCATTTGCCGGGGTTGTCCGCCACGAAGGCGATCCGTGCTGTCTGCCGCGGATTGACCACCACCGTATCCAGCCAGAACGGTTTCCAGCCATCGTCGAGGTTGTCGAGCAGCCGGAAATGGTGGCCATGCAGGTGCATGGCGTGTGGGAACGCAGTGTTGTTTTGAAAGGCCAGCATGACCGGCCGGTCTCGCTTGACCGAGAACAGCGAGGGGCCGTGGTGTCCGGAGGAGGCGAACCCGGCCATGGTCCACACCCGGGCCGAGGGATCGATACCATGGCCGGGGATGGTGGCGCCCTCGCGCATGCGTCCCATCATCATGCGGCTCATTGCACCACCCTCAAGCGGCACCTCGAGGCGGAAGGCGGATTTGAGATCGATTCTTGCTGGCAGCGGATTCGCCGGCAGCGGCTTGGGCTCGCCGCGCGGCGCCGGGCGGACCTTGGCTCCTGCGTCGTACACGAGCCGCGCTATGGCGACGTCCTCGCCGTTGCCGGTGTCCGCCAAGATTTGTGCGGTCGCTCCCGGATCGAGTGTTGCGTCGAGGAACAGATCGACCCGGCTGCCAGGCCCAAGCATCATGCGGCTATCGCGCGCGAGGAAAGGCTCGGCCGGCTGGCCGTCAACCGCCATTACCCAGGCGGAATGCCCCTCGATGCGCAGCGGGAAGACCCGCGCATTCGCCGCGTTGATGAAGCGCAGCCGCAGCCGCTCATTCGACCGCACGGGGATGGGCAAGACCTCCCGGCTGTTGACCGTCAGCAGCCGGCCCAGACGCCCGGCATGCGCGGCGTCATGAAATGACCGGAAGCTGGCTTCATGGACTGCGCCGTCCTCGCCCAGCCGCCAGTCGTCAAGCACAAGGACGAGATCCCGATCGACGTCCACCGGCACCGGCTCGTCCACGATCAGCGGGCCATAAAGCCCGCGTTCGAGCTGCTCGGAGGAGTAGAGATGCGAATGATACCAATAGGTGCCGGCATCGGGCACGGTGAAACGGTAATCGAAGCTTTTGCCGGGCTCCACTGGCTCCTGGGTCAGATGCGGCACGCCATCCATGGCGTTTGGCAGCCGTAGGCCGTGCCAATGGATCACGGTCGGCTCCGGCAGCTCGTTGATAAGGCGGACCTTCAATTCCTCGCCGCGTCTGAGCCGCAAGGCGGGACCTGGAACCTGCCTGTCATAGCCCCAGATTGCCGTCTCCGGCCGCTCGATGCCGCGCAGGCGAATGCTGCCCTTGGCAGCCCGTAGCAACCGAAAACCGTCAGCTTTTGCGGGGGCGGGCTGGCTGACCGCCGCAGGGGGCAGCACAACCGACGTGAGCACCGCCGCAAGACCATGGACGATCTGACGCCGGTTGAGGGGCAGGAGGCGCTGTTGTGGCATTGAAGGTCCCGGCAATCCCATCTCCCCCGGCCCTTGAGCTTGTGCCAGAGGCCCGCTGCCATCAACTCAACTCCCCGACATCCTGCTACCGGGCCGCTTGCGGACCTTTATCCAAGGCCTATTTTTATGGTGCGCCTGCAAAACCGCATGCTATAAGCCGCGCCGCTCGGCCGGACTTGCGGTGCCGCGCGATGCCCATCAAGCGGCGTCAGAACTACGGCGTCCAACGCGATGACTTTGGGCGGGCGTGGCGGAATTGGTAGACGCGCTGGGTTTAGGTTCCAGTGACGAAAGTTGTGGGGGTTCGAGTCCCTCCGCCCGCACCACCCATCGGGGTCGCCGCTCGCTTTGGACACGGATCGACGCCAGAAACGACGCCGCGGGCGCGGCGACAAGGAACGAAGACAGTCATGCAGGTGACAGAAACGCTTTCGGACGGCTTGCGGCGTGAATATCGCGTGCTGATCCCCGCCGGAGAACTCGACTCCAAGGTCAACGACCGCCTGAGCGAGATGAAGGATCGCGTCCGTATCAACGGATTCCGCCCCGGCAAGGTGCCGGTCGCGCATCTCAAGCGCATGTATGGGCGTTCGGCCATGGCGGAGGCAATTGAAGCGACCGTGCGCGACGTCAACGCCAAGATCGTCGCCGACAACAATTTCCGTCTGGCCATGCAGCCTCAGGTCACATTGCCGAGCGAGGAGAAGGACGTCGAGGCCGTGATCGGCGGCAAGTCCGATCTGTCCTATACAGTCGCCCTGGAAATCCTTGCGCCGATCGAGTTTGGCGATTTCAAATCGATCTCGCTCACCAAGCTCGTGGCCGACGTCACCGACGCGCAGATCGATGAGGCGCTGAAGAAGATTGCCGAACAGAATCGCCCCTACGAGGCCAAAGGCGAGGGCGCCAAAGCGGCGGACGGAGATCGTGTGATCATCTCCTTCGTTGGCAAGATCGGCGGAACGCCGTTCGAAGGCGGCGCGGGCGAGGACGTCGCCGTGCAGCTCGGCTCCGGCACCTTCATCCCTGGTTTTGAGGATCAACTGGTCGGCATCGGCGCCGGCGAGCAGCGCGTTGTGAAGGTGACATTCCCGCAGACCTATCCCGCCGCGCATCTGGCCGGCAAGGACGCGGAATTCGACGTCACCGCCAAGAGCATTGAGGCGCCCAAGGATGTGACGGTCGATGACGAGTTCGCCAAATCGCTGGGACTCGAATCGCTCGACAAGCTGAAAGAGGCGGTCAAGGAGCGTCTGGCGCGCGAGAACGACACCCAGTCGCGGATGCGCCTGAAACGTGGTCTGTTTGATGCGCTCGACGAAATGCACAAGTTCGACGTGCCGCAGGGGCTGTTCGAGCAGGAATTTCAGAATCTCTGGCAATCCGCCCAGAACGAGATGAAGCAGCAGGGCAAGACCTTCGCCGACGAGAATACGACAGAAGAGGCGGAGCAGGCGGAATACCGCAAGATCGCGGACCGCCGTGTCCGGCTCGGCCTTTTGCTCGACGAGATTGCCCGCCGCAACGATCTGACCGTCACAGACGACGAAACGACCCGGGCAGTGGTGGAGTATGTCCGCCAGTATCCGGGCCGCGAGCAGGAATTGTGGGACATGTTCCGCAAGAATCCGGAGGCGCTGGCCTCGCTGCGCGCGCCCATACTGGAGAACAAGGTCACCGAATTCCTGTTCGCTTTGGCCAAGGTGACGGACAAGAAAGTGACTCGCGAGGAGCTTTATCGCGACGACGAAAAGGCGGCCTGAGCGGCTCCTCTGGCCTATTTAACCATCGCGCCTATATCTGCGCCCACCGGGTCGCGCCGGCGACGCAAGACGCTATGGTAGCGCATTGCGATTCGAGAGGCGGCCCCGCGGCCGCAGGAGATGTCATGAGAGACCCCGCCGACACCTACATGAACTACCTCGTTCCGATTGTGGTCGAGCAGACCAATCGCGGCGAACGCTCCTATGACATCTACTCGCGCCTGCTCAAGGAGCGCATCATCTTCATCACCGGCCCGGTCGAGGACGGCATGGCGACCGTTGTTGTAGCGCAGCTCCTGTTCCTGGAGGCGGAGAACCCGAAGAAGGAAATCTCGATGTACATCAACTCCCCCGGCGGAGTGGTGACATCGGGCATGGCGATCTACGACACCATGCAGTTCATCCGACCGGCCGTGTCGACGCTGTGCATCGGTCAGGCTGCATCGATGGGCTCGCTGCTCCTGGCCGCGGGCGAGAAGGACCTGCGCTTTGCGCTGCCGAATGCGCGCATCATGGTGCATCAGCCTTCCGGCGGCTTCCAAGGCCAGGCCACCGACATCATGCTGCATGCGCAGGAAATCCTGAACCTGAAGAAGCGGCTGAACGAGATTTACATGAAACATACCGGCCAGCCGCTGAAGACGATCGAAGACGCGCTCGAGCGGGACTATTTTCTTACGGCCGATGCGGCGAAGGATTTCGGGCTGGTCGACAAGGTGATCGACAAGCGGATGGAAGACCCTGCCGCCAAGGCGTAACGAGAGCCGCGCGGCGTTGACTGGAACTTTTCCAGCCCGAATCGATGGACCAGGCATCGGCACCGTCCGGCCCGGATATTTCTATCTATGCGGGTATTCGGGACGGGCGGGGCGAGGGCAGGCTGGAGATTTCCCCATCAAACGACCCCATTTGCCCCGTCTCCGTGGCGTTGGTCGCAGCCGTGCCAATGCCTATTCAAAGTGCGGTTATCATTAATAGATTCTTGATTGTCCTGCCCTTAGCATGTTTGGCTAGTGTTAGGGTAAAGCCGGGTTAGGGGGAGGATTTCGGGGCTGTCTGTGCCTGCCAGGCAACATATTGGCAGGGATACGGATGTTAGGCTTGGTGAACGCTGCAAGGCGTGCGCCTCTGAGAAGCGAACGGAGACTGGAATGAGCAAGGCAAGCGGCAACGACTCCAAGAACACGCTTTATTGCTCGTTCTGCGGCAAGAGCCAGCACGAAGTCCGCAAGCTCATCGCCGGTCCGACCGTATTCATTTGCGACGAATGCGTCGAACTCTGCATGGACATCATCCGCGAGGAAAACAAATCCTCGCTGGTCAAGTCGCGCGATGGCATTCCGACCCCGAAGGAAATCTGCAAGGTTCTCGATGACTATGTCATCGGTCAGCAGCATGCGAAGCGCGTGCTTTCGGTCGCGGTGCACAATCACTACAAGCGTCTGAATCACCAGACCAAGCACAACGACGTAGAGCTCGCGAAGTCGAATATCCTCCTCATCGGCCCGACCGGTTCCGGCAAGACGCTGCTGGCGCAGACGCTGGCGCGCATCCTGGATGTGCCGTTCACCATGGCGGACGCGACGACACTCACCGAAGCCGGCTATGTCGGCGAGGACGTCGAGAACATTATTCTTAAGCTGCTGCAGGCCGCCGACTACAATGTCGAGCGTGCCCAGCGCGGCATTGTCTATATCGACGAAATCGACAAGATCAGCCGCAAGTCCGACAATCCGTCGATCACCCGTGACGTTTCGGGCGAGGGCGTGCAGCAGGCTCTGCTCAAGATCATGGAAGGCACCATCGCCTCGGTGCCTCCGCAGGGTGGCCGCAAGCATCCGCAGCAGGAATTCTTGCAGGTGGACACCACCAATATCCTGTTCGTCTGCGGCGGCGCCTTCGCCGGTCTCGACAAGATCATCTCGGCCCGCGGCCGCACCACCTCGATCGGCTTCGGTGCGACCGTGCGCGCGCCCGAGGATCGCAGGGCGGGTGAAATCTTCCGCGAAGTCGAGCCGGAAGACCTGCTCAAATATGGCCTGATCCCGGAATTCGTCGGCCGTCTGCCGGTGGTGGCCACGCTCGAGGATCTCGACGAGGCTTCCCTCAAGAAGATCCTGGTCGAGCCGAAGAACGCGCTGGTGAAACAGTACCAGCGGCTGTTCGAGATGGAGAATATCGACCTGACTCTCGCCGAGGAGGCATTGGGCGCCATCGCCCGCAAGGCCATCGAGCGCAAGACCGGCGCCCGCGGCCTGCGCTCGATCATGGAGGGCATCCTGCTCGACACCATGTTCGATCTGCCGAGCCTGGAGGGCGTGGAGGAGGTGGTCATCTCCCGGGAGGTCGTCGAGGGCACGGCCCGGCCGCTCTATATCTACGCCGACCGCTCCGACCGGGCGGGCGAGGCTCCAGCCAGCGCTTGATAACTCGCCCGCGGCCCGCGACGGCGCCGAGAATCGGTCTTAAGTTGCAAGGGCCTCACGCCGTTGTGGGGTCGTCGGGCGCCCGCGCACGATCTTGACACTGCCGCACTGCAACGCCACGTAAGGCATGCGAACGGAACGCGTACGAAGGCGAACTGACCACTCCGGGCGGGGTTTCGTACCCACCTCTCGCGTAGGGTCCCCGTTGTCCTGGATCCTGCTCCCACCCGGCTCTCATGGCACTTCTCTAAGGCTGCGCATCCTGCGGGCCGCGAGGAGGGGCACAACAACAAGGAAATACGGGCTATGACCACGTCCAATAAGCCGCGCCCGCCGCTGATCGCTGGAGAAACCAAGGCCTATCCGGTTCTTCCGCTCCGCGACATCGTCGTATTCCCGCACATGATCGTGCCGCTGTTCGTGGGTCGCGAGAAATCGATCAAGGCCCTCGAAGAGGTGATGCGGTCCGACACATTCATCCTGCTGGCCACGCAGAAGAATGCATCCGACGACGATCCCTCGACGGACGCGATCTACGAGGTCGGCACCATTGCAAGCGTGCTGCAATTGCTGAAGCTGCCCGATGGCACCGTCAAGGTGCTGGTCGAAGGCGCGCAGCGCGCCAAGGTCCTCAAATATACCGACCGCAGCGACTATTACGAAGCCGACGCGGTGGTGATCGAAGACGATCTCGGCGAAGCCGTCGAGGGCGAGGCTCTCGCACGCTCGGTCGTTACCGAATTCGAGAACTACGTGAAGCTGAACAAGAAGGTGTCGCCGGAAGTCGTCGGCGTCGTTCAGCAGATCGACGATTATGCGAAGCTCGCCGACACGGTCGCCTCGCATCTGCAGGTCAAGATTCCCGACAAGCAGGGAATTCTTGAAACCATCAGCGTGCCGCAGCGGCTGGAAAAGGTTCTTGGCCTCATGGAGAGCGAGATCTCCGTGCTCCAGGTGGAGAAGCGCATCCGCACCCGCGTGAAGCGTCAGATGGAGAAGACGCAGCGCGAGTATTATCTCAACGAGCAGATGAAGGCGATCCAGAAGGAACTGGGCGACGAGGACGGCAAGGACGAACTCGCCGAGCTCGAGGAGAAGATCAAGAAGACCAAGCTCTCCAAGGAAGCGCGCGAGAAAGCCACGCACGAGCTCAAGAAGCTGCGGCAGATGTCTCCGATGTCCGCCGAGGCGACGGTCGTGCGCAATTATCTCGACTGGCTGCTCTCCATTCCCTGGAACAAGAAGAGCAAGGTCAAGAAGGACCTCAAGCTGGCGCAGGACATCCTCGACGCCGATCACTTCGGCCTGGAAAAGGTCAAGGAGCGCATCGTCGAGTATCTCGCGGTGCAGCAGCGGGCCAACAAGCTGACCGGCCCGATCCTCTGCCTCGTCGGACCTCCGGGCGTCGGCAAGACCTCGCTCGGCAAGTCGATCGCGAAGGCGACCGGCCGCGAATTCGTGCGCGTGTCGCTCGGCGGCGTGCGCGACGAGGCGGAGATCCGCGGTCATCGGCGGACCTATATCGGCTCGATGCCGGGCAAGATCATCCAGTCGATGCGCAAGGCGAAGTCGTCGAACCCGCTGTTCCTGCTCGACGAAATCGACAAGATGGGCGCCGATTTCCGCGGCGATCCGTCCTCGGCTCTGCTCGAGGTGCTCGATCCGGAGCAGAATGCGACGTTCAACGATCATTATCTTGAGGTCGACTACGATCTATCGAGCGTGATGTTCATTACGACGGCGAATACGCTGAATATTCCGGCCCCGCTGATGGACCGCATGGAGATCATCCGCATCGCCGGCTACACGGAGGACGAGAAGGTCGAGATTGCCCGCAAGCACCTGATCCCGCATGCGATCAGCAAGCACGGCCTCGAATCCAAGGAGTGGTCGATCACCGACGAGGCGTTGCTCACCATGATCCGCCGCTACACCCGCGAAGCCGGTGTGCGTAACCTCGAGCGCGAGATTTCGACCCTGATCCGCAAAGCGGTGAAGGAGTTGATGACCTCGAAGAAGAAGACGGTGAAGGTCGAGGCCTCCAGCCTGTCCGATTATCTCGGCGTGCCGAAATTCCGGTATGGCGAAGTCGAGCAGGAAGACCAGATCGGCGTTGTCACGGGCCTGGCGTGGACCGATGTGGGCGGTGAATTGCTCACCATCGAAGGCGCGATGATGCCTGGCAAGGGCAAGATGACCGTCACCGGTAATCTGCGTGACGTCATGAAGGAATCGATCTCGGCAGCGGCGTCCTACGTTCGCTCGCGGTCGATCGCCTTTGGCATTGAGCCGCCGCTGTTCGACAAGCGCGATATCCACGTGCACGTGCCTGAAGGCGCGACACCGAAGGACGGACCATCGGCGGGCGTGGCCATGGTCACAGCAATCGTCTCGGTGATGACCGGCATTCCGGTCCGCCGCGACGTGGCGATGACCGGCGAGATCACCCTGCGCGGGCGCGTGCTGCCGATCGGCGGCCTCAAGGAGAAGCTGCTCGCGGCGCTGCGCGGCGGCATCAAGACCGTCTTGATCCCGGAAGAGAACGCGAAGGACCTCGCCGACATTTCCGAGAACGTGAAGAGCGGTCTGGATATCATTCCGGTCTCGCGCATGGACGAGGTGCTGGCGCGGGCGCTGGTGCGCAAGCCGGAACCCATCCAGTGGGAAGAAGTGCCGGCGAAGGCGGCCGAAGCACCGGTCGAGGAGGATTCGTCTGGCCTGACCGCCCATTAGGGAACGATCACGGAAAACATCGACGGCGGCGCTCCCGGCGCCGCCGTTTTCCTTAGCGATGCGGTGTTCCTCTTTTGGCTTGTCCCCGGCCGGGCCAAGGCAATAAGAAGTCTGCAAGGGCGGTTAGCTCAGCTGGTAGAGCGGCTCGTTTACACCGAGTAGGTCGGCGGTTCGATCCCGTCACCGCCCACCATCCCCGAGAGTGACGATAGGGGCTGAGCAAGGCTTCTCAGCCGTCCTCTTCGCGATTAAGTTTTCTCTATCCGCTTTGACCTGTCGGAGAGCCGCCCGGACGGCCAGGCGGCTCGCTGGCCAGAAAGAGAAACGAGCATGATCACGCGAGCGCATTTGCGCGCACTGCCTGCAGGCATTCTCGCCGCGGGGCTTGCGATCGCCGCTTCCGCGCCGGGCTCTGCCCAGACCCAGAGCGGTCCTGCTCCGCAGCCCCCGCCCGACGAGAGCACCGGGCCGCGTTCCACCCTTCCTCCCGTCAACAATCGCGCGATTGCGCCACGCCCGCCAAGCGGCGGTCCCACCGGCCGGCGACCTGACACTCCGCAAGCGGTACGGCCAGAGACTCGGGAAGGCATTATTCCGGAGCGGCCCCCGCGGGATGAGAATACCGAGCAATAAAAGCTGGCTGGCTCCGTGGCCGCAGTTGCAGTCGCAACGAAGCCGCAGTTTTAGGCGTGATCAGGAATTAATCACACCTCCAATCGTGATGACGAAACCGTTACCCATATCGTTGGGCAATCGAACAAACATTTTCTTGAACTGATAAATTTCGTGCATCAACTTTTCGCAATCCGGCTGTCCCGTCATCGAAAAAACTCGGCCGGTGGCGTAGAAAGCATTTGCCGAGCTGCGGTTCGATACGCGCACCGACGGTCGGCGAAGCCGCGCGTTCCGTCTCTTGCGAGTCGGATCCGCGTTTTGGAGACAAAAAATGTTGAAGAAGGCATATGTCGCCGCGGCGCTTGGGCTGCTCGTCATGACGAGCTCGGCCTCGGTGTTTGCGCAAACAAGACCTGAAAATCCGCCGGGGATGCGTCCTGAAAATCCGCCCGGAGCGCGTCCCGAGAATCCTCCGGGAGCCCGTCCCGAGAATCCCCCGGGAGCGCGTCCTGAGAACCCGCCGGGCGCTCGTCCGGAGAATCCTCCGGGAGCCCGTCCGGAAACTCCTCCGGGGGCACGGCCGGAAAACCCGCCCGGCAAGAAGTGATCGGCGCCGGGTCGGTCCAGGTCGCATGGCGACCGGAAACCCGGACGTTTTGACCACGTAACTTCACTGCGTTGCGGTCGGATCTTTTGCCGGCCGCAACGTAGCGTGTCTGGTATGTAGAGCAGATGTGAAACTGCAATCGACAGAGATGGGTGCACCATGAAACCAGCGATCAGGAACGGCCTTTTCGGGATCGTGACATCCCTCGGCTTGGTTTGCGGCGCTTCGCTCGCATCTGCGGAATACAAGCCGATTCCGGCTGAAAAGCTGAAGACCAATCAGTTCGACATCGAATATGTCGAGCCGAAGAATCCGGCGCATCGCATCATCTACGACATGCTCAAGGAGCAGCGCATCCTTGAAAAATTCCAGGCGTTTCTCGCACCAGTTAAGCTACCGATCAGGATCACGCTGAAGGTCGAAGGCTGCGATGGCGTCGCCAACGCGACGTTCTGGGATGACGCGATCAAGGTCTGTTACGAGTATTTCGAGTATATCTGGAACCAGACACCCAAGATGACGACACGGGGATTGTCGCCGAAAGACGCGATGATCGGCCCGACTGTGGATGTGTTCCTGCACGAGGCTGGGCACGCCGTTCTGGAAGTCCTCGACATTCCCTTCTTCGGCCGCGAGGAAGAGGCTGCGGATTACTTCGCGACCTATCTGCTTCTGCAATTCTGCAAGGACGACGCGCGGCGTCTGATCCTTGGAGCGTCCTTCATCAGTGGCAGGGAGGCGATGGAGGATCAGGGCAAGGCGCCGGAGCTGCGTCTGCTCGCGGATACGCATTCGCTGCCTGCGCAGCGTCATTTCAATCGCTGGTGCATGGCCTACGGCGCCGATCCCGTCCTCTTTGCCGACGCGATCAGCTTCGGGATGCTGCCGAAGAGCCGCGCCAAGCATTGCCGGTACGAGTATCAGACCAACGAATACGCGTTCAAAAAACTGATCTCGCCCTATATCGATGAAGATCTGAAACAGAAGGTCTTGGCGCGGAAGTGGTTCCAGTTCGAGACGCCGGTGGCCGCCACGTTCATGGAGATGCCGACGGAAACGGCCACCATCGCGCCGGAAGATTCCCCGAAGGCGTTCAGACCGTTCGGCGATCGGACGCTGCCGAAAAGTTCTGCAGCGGGAACACCGGAGAGCGCTCCAAAGGCGAAGCAACTCGCGCGCTGATGCGCAAGGCCGGCGTCAATCATTGCTGAGTAAAAAGAAACGCGCCGATCCTTGTCCGGATCGGCGCGTTTCGCATGTCGGGAGGGGTCCTGTGGCGTCTGCGCGACAGGCTCCGGCAGATCAGATCGCTTCCTTCAACTCCTTGGCGGCGCGGAAGGCAACTTTTTTGGACGCCTTGATCTGGATTTGCTCGCCGGTGGCAGGGTTGCGGCCGATGCGGGCGGCGCGCTTGCGCACCTGCAGGATGCCGAGACCACCGATGCGGATACGGTCACCTTTCTTCAGGTGTTTGGTGATCGAGCCCACAAGATCTCCAAGAATCGCCTCGCTCTGCTTCTTGGACAACTGGTGCTCCTCGGCGAGCTGAGCCGCGAGATGCTTCAGCGTAACGGTGGGAGCTGTCGCCGGCTTCTTGTCAGCCATGGTTGGCCCTCCTTTTCATCAAGCGGCGTTACGAAAATCCACAGAATGTGGCCTTTAGACGATTCTGAGGCCCGGGAGAATGGCTTTTTCGCCTGAGTCCCAGCGGTTTTCGAGATTTTTGGTGAAAAAAGGTTGCAAACGCAACACGACACAGCCGCCGATAGGCAAAAAACACCGCTTTGCGAGCGGTTTTGCTAGGCTCAATCTGTCGGGAAACGGCATGGCGGGAGCGACGGGACTCGAACCCGCGGCCTCCGGCGTGACAGGCCGGCGCTCTAACCAACTGAGCTACGCCCCCATGCAGGGAGTAGCGCGGACTTAAATGTCACCCCCGCCCAAGTCAACCCGGTTGCGCGGGTTTTGCGGCGGCGTCCGCCATCGGGGCGCGACATCGAACGCGCTTGCCAGCGAAGTTTTATTACAGAAATATGACAATCGCTTGCGCCGCCGGCCGCTCCAGGATTTCCCCGGACAATCGGCGCTGATGTGCGTCGGTCATGTCGATTATGGATTTGCTGCGGGTGCCGCGCCGTTTCGGTCTCAAGCCGGCCGTTCCGGGACCGGTATCGTTGAACGTCGCCGTGGCCGTGCTACTGCACCTTGCGGCGCTGGCTTGCCTGTTTTTGACCGAAGCCGACCTGTTCGGGAAAGTCCTGTTCCTGCTCACATGGGGGCTGTTGAACTTCGTGTGGCTGCTGCTGCTGCGACGGCCGGCCATTGCGGCGGCCTTGTCGCTGCTGGTTGTCGTGACGGTGATCCTTGTATCGCGCTTCAAGTTCGACATCACCTGGATGACGATCACCTTTCTGGACATCCTGATTATCGACACCGACACCTTCGCCTTCCTGCTCAAGACCTTCCCGGATTTGCGGACGTCACTTCTCGTCGCCGCAATCGTCGCCGTTCCGGCCGCAATTTTCCTGTGGCGCTATGACTGCTACCGCATACGCTGGCGTACGTCGCTGGTCGGCAGCGGCGCGTGCCTCGTTGGCCTGGTGGGGCTGTCGAGCGGGTTTCCGGAGCAGCCCTGGGAGCCGTTCCAGGGCGTCAATCACGTGTCGAATTTCGCACGATCCGGGGTGCTCTCTGTCTCCGAACTTACCTCGAAAGGCTGGCTCGAATTCGATGCGGCGATTGCCAATCCGACACGACCGGCGGCCGAAGAGACCTGCGCGCCGGCCACGCGCCCGCCGCATATCGTTATGGTGCTGGACGAATCGAGTTTCGACATCCGCATGGCGCCGGGCATCACGGTGCCGGCGAACTACGCCGACCATTTCCGCTCCTTTGACGGCGAGAAGCGCGAATTGCTCACGGAGGCGACAGGCGGGCCCACCTGGTACACCGAATACAACGTGCTGACCGGTCTGTCGGCGCGCTCCTTCGGGCGACTGATGTTCTATGTCACGCGCATCGCGGCTGGGCGCGTGGAGCGCGGCTTGCCGCAGGCGTTGCGCCGCTGCGGCTACAAGACGGTCTCGCTCTATCCCGCCTATGGCGCGTTCCTGAGCGCGCGGCGTTTCCAGAGGTCGGCCGGCGTCGAACGCATGATCGATTCCAAGGAAATGGGCGCCGGCGATGTCGAGCCGGATCATTTCTATTACGACAAGGCCCTGCGCCTGATCGAGAAGGAAGGAAAGGATCAGCCGCTCTTCATCTTCGTCTACACCGTTGCAAACCATTTTCCCTGGAACACAACCTTCCGTCCTGATCTGACGCCGGACTGGAAGCCGCTCGGTAACGATCCCGAAGTCGACGAATACATTCGCCGCCAGACCATGAGCGCGCGCGACTATTCCGATTTCACCGGCAAACTGAAAAGCCGGTTTTCCGATCAGCAATTCCTGATCGTGCGCTTCGGCGATCATCCGCCGGCGCTGGCGCACCGCATCATCGATCCCGCGCTCAGCGACGCAGAGATTGCACGCCGGGTGATGAACTACGATCCGCGCTACTACACCGCCTATTACGCCGTCGACGGCGTCAACTTCACGCCGATGCAGAGCACCTCGGCGCATCGGCAGCTCGACGCGCCCTATCTGCCGCTGGTGGTTCAGGAAGCGGCCGGATTGCCGCTCGATTCGAGCTTCCTTGAGCAGAAGCGGATTCTGGAGCGCTGCGAAGGCGTTTTCTATGGCTGCCGGGATGGCGCCGAGGCCCGGCGCTTCAACCGGCTTCTCGTGGATGCCGGTCTGATCAAGGGCTTCTAGCCTATTCGCCGGAAACCCGCCCGGCCGGCTGGCGCGGTTTCTCTGAGCGCAAAAGCCCGCCGGCAAGATCGCTGAGCGTCGGGCGGGGCAGGGCGCTGAACGGCAGCGGCCGCGTCACCTCGATCGCCGCCAGCCCAAGCCGCGCGGTCAAGAGGCCATTGAGGACACCTTCCCCGAGCCGCGCCGAAACCTTGGCGGCGACGCCATGTCCGATGACCTGCTGGATCAGGCTGTCGCTCGCCGCCATGCCGCCGGTGATGGCGAGATGCGAGATCACCTGCCGCGCAAGGCGGATCAGGCCCAGCGTGCCCGGCCGTCCGCCATAGAGCAGGGCGAGCCGGCGGGCGAGGCCGAGCGCCGTGATCAGCACGAAGGCCATATCCACGGCTGCGCGCGGGCTTACCGCGGTGACGATGGAGACGCGCTTGGCCGCGGCGCTGACCAACCGCCGCGCTTCATGGTCGAGCGAGGTCATCAATTCGCGTTCCGCCAACTGGACCAGTCCAGCGCCGTCGATGATATCGCCGAGATGACTTTCCAGCCGCGTGCGTGCCCGCGCCAGCGGCGCGGCGTGGCGCTCCAGCGCAATCAGGTCGCGGACCACCGCGCGCCCATCGTTCAGATCGTCGCTGGCAATCACGGCGGCGGCGCGCTGCCGCAATTCCTCGATGGTCCTGAGGCGCGACAGCCCGCGGATTTCGCGGACCAGAATGGCCAGCAAGGCAACCGCGGCGATGCCGGCCAGCGCGGCGCCGAGCCAGCCGAGCGGCGGGAAGCGCGCGAACAGGTCTTCGATCAGCGATGTGACCGCAAGTCCGAGTCCGAGCGACACCAGGCCACCGGCGCTCCACCAGAACAGGCTGCGCCAGGACCAGCGGCCCTTGCGCGGCTCGGCGGGAACCAGCGCAGGCATGGCGGCCTCGTCGGCGACGCGCAGATCGATCCAGGCCAGATCATCGCTGGGCTCCGCGACGACGACATGCGGATCGTCGGGCGCGAAGATGGCAGGCTTGTGCTTGCGCGTACTCATGACAGCTTGTCCCCGATCAGGAATTGCAGCGTGCGATCGAGACGGATATGCGGCAGGGCCGGCATGCCGTTCTCGGACTTTTCGAGTGGTGGCGGACGAAAGCGCAGGAAGCGATAGTCGGCATCGTCCTGCGCGCCGGATGCCAGACCGCGGAACGAGGCGGTGTCCTTTTCGAAGAACACGTCCGGTGTGTCGGGCAACTCGCCCGGATAGATCACCGTTTCGGTGTTGCCGTCGAAGGTCTGCCCGCCGGCGATCTCGCCAGCGACCGGCGTCCCGGCAATGGCCGCCAGTTGATCCGATCTGCGCTTCACGTGCGCTTCGCGCGTGGCTCGCACGGCGGCCATGGCGATAACATCGATCTGCGCGCCCGAAAATCTCGCCCGGGCGATGGCGCGGTCGGTCATGCGTGCGAGGATGCGTTCCAGCCGGTCATGCGCTGTATGATGCAGATGATCCGCCTTTGTCGCGGCGAACTGCACGCGATCGATGCGGGGCGCGAACATGGCGCTCAGCCAGCTGTTGCGGCCGACATTGAAGCAGTCGAGAATGGCGACGAGTGCGCGTTCGAGGTCGGCAAGCGCATCGGGGCCGGCGTTGAGCGCCGCCAGCACGTCGATCAGGACGATCTGCCGGTCGAGGCGCACGAAATGCTCGCGGAAGAACGGACGCACGACGACATCCTTGTAGGCCTCGAAGCGGCGCCTCATCATCGCATGCAGCGAACCCGGCGACGCCTCGCTGTCCGCCATGACGTTGAGGGGCGCGAATGTCAGCGCCGGCGAATCCGCGAGATCGCCCGGCATCAGAAAGCGGCCCGGCGGCAAGAGGCTCATGGCAAAGCGCTCATCGCGGCAGGCGCGCAGATAGTCGGTGAACAGTCTGGCCGCCTCGCGCGCAAAGCCTTCGTTCTCGGGCGCAGAGGCTTCCAGCGTCGCCAGATGCGTCAGCCAGGTCTTCGCAAGCGACTTGCGCAGCGGCTGATGTGCGAGTGTCAGCGTCTCCGCCGACCAGGTCTCATACGTCTTGTCCAGCAGCGGCAGGTCGAGCAGCCATTCGCCCGGATAGTCGACGATGTCGAGCGTGAGTTCGCGGAGCGCGCCCTTTGCCGACTGGTACTCGATGATCAGACGGATTTCGCTGATCTGCCTGGTCGACTCGGGCCACGTGCGGTCAGCGGTCAGCGCCTGCACATGGCTTTCGTAGTCAAAGCGGGGCACGGCATCGTCAGGCTGCGGCGACAGGCGGGCACGAATGATGCGGCCGTTGGAGGCCTCGAAGACGGGAAAACGGCCGCCGCGCAGCAAGGCGTGAATCAGCGCGGTGATGAACACGGTCTTGCCCGCGCGTGACAGCCCGGTCACACCGAGCCGGATGGTCGGATTGAACAGGGACGTGCCGAATTCGTAAAGCGCCTGCGAGGCGGCACGAGCCTGTTCGGCCACCCGGGTCAAAGCGTTCGCCATTGCAGGCTTACCTAGGAGCAGCCGCGGGCAACTTCAATCGCCAGTCGCAAGGGTCGTTGCGGCAAAGGTATCTTTAGCTAGCCGCCGCGGCGTTCGGCCGACCAGATTCCCGAACATTCGCCCTTGGAGGAGCGCCATTTGCCGGAGCCGGCATTCTTGGTCATCCGGCCCGAGCCGTCGGCACGCTTGTCGCCTCGCATGACGCTCACCCTGATTCCCCCGCCGCTGGCGACGCGTCCCTGGATGTTGAAGCTTGAGCTGGACGGGTCGGCATGGCCGACACGGCCCTGCTTGATGCGCACGGCATAACGATAGCCACGGTCGCAGGTGCCTTGCTCGGTGATGATCAGGACGCTCCAGAGCCCGTCATAGGGCGTCGCCGCGTGTGCCGGCGTGCCCGCGAGGATAGCCAACGTCACCGCGACACTCACCAGCAAGCGCTTCATGGGCAGCCCCCTGCAGAGTTGTTAGCCGCGCGTCACCGCGCAGCTTTCGTTGGTCGGTTTGCAAAGTCGGGAGGTTCATTGTGGAATGCAAGCCCGCTCTTGCCCTGTGCATATCCGAACTCGAATAAAGTCTTCATATAATCTGAATCGAACGGGCCCCGGCTGGGCGCGTTGAACGCATCATCGACGAAGGCGAGGTGAAAAGGAATGTTGCTGCGCTGCGCCAGCACATAAGCGCGGTCGATGGCGTTCCGCACCACGACCTTGATCGCCGCAGAGACCGTACGACCGAGAATGCCGAGCGTGCTGCGCTCCGTCACCTGAAAGTCGTTTCCGAGCTTCATGTTGACGATGATGTAGAGCCCGGTGGCCGGAAGCACGAACTTGCTGTTGCTGAGCTGCAGCGTATCGGGTGCGACATAGAACTGCGCGCCCAGTCCGCCGTCCACATGCATCTCGTGAAAACGCGTGGCGCCGGCTTCGGCCTGGATCAGCACGGGCGGAAAGGCGCCGGGAATGCTGATCGCCGCCATCAGGATGCTGCGGACCAGTTCGAGCGCCTGCAGGTCGCCTTTGCTCGCGATGGCGCCGATATCCCACGCCACCGGCCGCCCGGCGTCGAGATTGGTGGTGAGGACGAACAGGCGTCGTCCGCGCGCGTGCTCGGCAGCGACATCGGCCAGCAATTCGCGAGTGACCTGTTTGCCGACCAGATCCTTCAGCGGCCAGGTGTCGAGCAGGCTTTCGCCCTTGCCGCCGATCTCGAAAATGTCGGTGGCGTTGATCGTGGTGTACGACGTCCGCAACTGCTCATCGTATTTCTTTCCGACAAACACAAAGGGCGCCATCAGGGCGCCCGTGCTCACGCCGGTGACGACGGAAAATTCCGGACGAGTGCCGGCGGCGCTCCAGCCGACAAGGACGCCGGCGCCATAGGCGCCGTCCTCGCCTCCCGTGGACAGAACCAGCCATGGCCCGGGAGTCTGCGGCAGCGCCCGCATGTAGTCCTTTGGCGAGTCGGCCCAGAAGCGCGCGTTCGGGATGTCCGGGATGACGGCGAGCTCCTGATCACTCGCCGTGAAATCCTGCCGCGGAATGATCACCGGCTTTTCGGTCTGCCCGGCAGGGGAGCGCTTTTGTGTCTTCTTGGGGGCCTTCTGCTGCGGCTTCCTGGCCGGACGGTCTTGGCTCGAAAATTCGCTGGGCGCCGCTGGAGCGGCAGAGGGAACCGGCTTCACAATCCGGTCCGTGCAGGACATGGCGGCGCTCTGGACCGGGCTGACCGCGCCGATCAGCAGAACGGATAGCAAGCTCGCCAGACCGGCCTTGAGTGTCAAATGAGTCCGCATCGCGGTAATTTTGTAACAGGTGGTTGCACATGGCAATTCGGCGGGACTGCCGGCTGCCTTCATCCACATACGAAAGTTGATGGTCCTCGGTTTCCTTGGCCGGAGCGGGGGTGGGCCACGGGAAAGCTTGTTATTGTGTATGCACTGGGGTAAGGGTCGCGCGTTCCCGCCGCGTCGCCATTTCGAACCGATTCCGGGGCTGTTTCGTGCTGGCGCCGTCCCACCGGCCGGCTTTGGGCCGAGGCGGGATTCCGCAAGACGCGGGCGGTCGTCCGTCCGCGCCCATTGAGGTGCGAGGCAAAGTCGGCATGAGCGAGCTTCTCCAGCATTACCTCCCGCTCGCGGTTTTCATCGCCGTGGCGCTCGGTCTGAGTGCTGCATTGCTGATCGCTCCCTTTATCGTCGCTTACAAGCAGCCGGACCCGGAGAAGTTGTCTGCCTACGAATGCGGTTTCAATGCGTTCGATGACGCGCGTATGAAATTCGATGTGCGCTTCTACCTGGTGTCTCTGCTCTTTATCATCTTCGATCTTGAAGTCGCTTTTTTGTTCCCTTGGGCGGTGGCCTTCGGGAAGCTTGGCTTGTTCGGCTTCTGGTCGATGATGGTATTTCTTGCGGTGCTGACCATCGGCTTTATCTATGAGTGGAAGAAGGGGGCGCTGGAATGGGATTGAGGTCGCGCCCATGACCACGGTTCTGAGTCCGGTTACGGCTCCGGCGGCGAAAGGCATCATCGACCCCCGCACCGGCAAGCCGGTGGGGGCGGACGACCCGTTCTATGTCGGGCTGAACAACGAGCTCGCGGACAAGGGGTTTCTGGTCACCACCACTGACGACCTGATCACCTGGGCGCGCACCGGCTCGCTGATGTGGATGACCTTCGGCCTGGCCTGCTGCGCGGTCGAGATGATGCAATTGTCGATGCCGCGCTACGACGTCGAGCGCTTCGGCTTCGCGCCGCGCGCCTCGCCGCGGCAATCCGACGTGATGATCGTGGCCGGCACGCTGACCAACAAGATGGCGCCCGCGCTCCGCAAGGTCTACGACCAGATGCCGGAGCCGCGTTATGTCATCTCGATGGGCTCCTGCGCCAATGGCGGCGGCTATTACCATTATTCCTATTCGGTGGTTCGCGGCTGCGACCGCATCGTGCCGGTCGACATCTATGTGCCCGGCTGCCCGCCCTCCGCGGAAGCGTTGCTCTACGGCGTTCTGCTGCTGCAGAAGAAGATCCGCCGCATCGGAACGATCGAGCGCTGAAGGCTGACGATGCAGGAAAAACTCTCAGCTCTCGGTCAGACGATTGCCGGCGCGCTTGCGGGCTCGGTGGTTGATCACAAGGTCGCGGTCGGCGAGCTCGCCGTCACTGTGAAGTCGCAGGACATCGTCAAGGTCATGCGCGTCCTGCGCGACGATCCGCGCTGCCGTTTCGTTTCCTTCATCGACGCCACGGCGGTCGACTGGCCGGCGCGCGAGAAGCGTTTCGACGTCGTCTACCATCTGCTGTCGCCGTATCTGAATACGCGCATCCGCGTGAAGCTGGAGACCGACGAGGCGACACCGGTGCCCTCGATCATCGAGGTGTTTCCGGGCGCGGACTGGTTCGAGCGCGAGCTCTACGACCTCTACGGCGTGCTGATCACTGGCCACCCCGACATGCGGCGCCTGCTCACCGATTACGGCTTCGAGGGGCATCCCCTGCGCAAGGATTTCCCGCTCACCGGTTTTGTCGAGGTGCGCTGGGACGATTCGGTCAAGCGCGTGGTCTACGAGCCGGTGCGGCTTAGCCAGGAATTCCGCAATTTCGATTTCCTCTCGCCCTGGGAAGGCACCGACTACACCCTGCCGGGTGACGAAAAGGCTCGCGACGAGAAAGCCGGGAAGGGTGGCTGACGTGAAGGACACCCTCAAGCCCGGCCTCAAGCATCGCTTTAAGTACCGCGTGCCGGACAACAAGACGGTGCCGCATCTCTATCCGGAGGCCGCCGATTTCCAGACCATGCCGCGGGTTCTCGCTACCGGCTTCATGGTCGGCCTGTTCGAATGGGCCTGCATCGACCTGATGAAGGAGCATCTCGATCCGGGCGAGGGCAGCCTCGGCGTGCATGTTGACTTCAGTCATCTCGCCGCGACCCCGCCTGGGCTAACGGTGACGGTCGACGTCGAATGCACCGCGGTCGACGGCAAGCGTCTTTCATTCTTCGTGCGCGGCCATGACGGCGTCGACGTGATCGGCGAGGGCCGCCACGAGCGCGCCGTGGTGATGTGGGACAAGTTCAACGCGCGGGTCGCCGACAAGACAGCGAAGGCGGGAGCGGCATGATGGTCCAGGCGATGTCTGCCCGCGAGCGATCCGGCGGCTGCTTGTGCGGCGCTGTGCGGTTTGCGGCGAATCCGAAGGATGGGGAATTCGGCGCGTGTCATTGCGGCATGTGCCGGAAGTGGACTGCCGGCCCGTTCCTCGCACTGGAGTGTGAGGGTCCGGTCCGGTTCGAGAAGGCATCCGCGCTCGGCACCTATCGGTCGTCCGAATGGGCGGAGCGCGGCTTTTGTCGACACTGCGGCACGCCCCTGTTCTATCGGCTCGTGGGCAAGGAGTTCTATGCCGTCTCGGTTGAGGCCTTCGACGACAGGAACGGCTTCGCCTTCACGAGCCAGATCTTCATCGACGAGAAGCCGGCCTATTACGAATTCGCGAACAAGACGAAAACGATGACCGGCGCTGAAGTTTTTGCCGCCTTCCCGCAAGACCCATCAACGGCGCCAGAGTGACCGGATAAATTCGATGGCACAGACCGCCGAGCGCAACTTTACCATCAATTTCGGGCCGCAGCATCCGGCCGCGCACGGCGTGCTGCGCCTCGTGCTCGAGCTCGACGGCGAGATCGTCGAGCGCGTCGACCCGCATATCGGCTTGCTCCATCGCGGCACGGAGAAGCTGATCGAGCACAAGACCTATCTGCAGGCGATCCCGTATTTCGACCGGCTCGATTACGTCGCGCCGATGAATCAGGAGCATGCCTTCTGTCTCGCGGCGGAAAAGCTGCTCGGCCTCACCGTCCCGAAGCGCGGGCAATTGATCCGCGTGCTCTATTCAGAGATTGGCCGCATCCTCTCGCATCTCCTCAACGTCACCACGCAGGCGATGGACGTCGGCGCGCTCACCCCGCCGCTCTGGGGCTTCGAGGAGCGCGAGAAGCTGATGGTGTTCTATGAGCGCGCCTCCGGCTCGCGCATGCACGCGGCTTACTTTCGCGTCGGCGGCGTGCACCAGGATCTGCCGCCGAAGCTGATCGACGACATCTACAACTGGTGCGATCCCTTCCTGAAGGTGGTCGACGATCTGGACACGCTGCTCACCGGCAACCGCATCTTCAAGCAGCGCAACGTCGATATCGGCGTGGTAAAGCTGGAGGACGCCTGGGCCTGGGGATTCTCGGGCGTGATGGTGCGCGGCTCCGGCGCCGCCTGGGATTTGCGCAAAAGCCAGCCCTATGAGTGCTACGACGAACTCGAATTCGACATCCCGGTCGGCAAGAACGGCGACTGCTACGACCGCTATCTCATCCGCATGGAGGAGATGCGCCAGTCGGTCCGCATCATGAAACAGTGCATCGACAAGCTTCGCTCGCCGGAAGGGCAGGGTCGCGTCTCGGTCGACGACAACAAGATCGTGCCGCCCAAGCGCGGCGAGATGAAAAAGTCGATGGAGGCGCTCATCCATCACTTCAAGCTCTACACCGAAGGCTTTCATGTGCCGGCGGGCGAGGTCTATGCCGCGGTGGAGGCGCCGAAGGGCGAGTTCGGCGTCTATCTCGTCGCCGACGGCACCAACAAGCCCTACAAGTGCAAGATCCGCGCGCCCGGCTTCGCGCATCTGCAGGCGATGGATTTCATCTGCAAGGGCCACATGCTGGCCGACGTCTCCGCCATCCTCGGCTCGCTCGACATCGTGTTCGGGGAGGTGGACCGGTGACTGTATTTGTCCGTGATCTGCGAATCCTCCTTAGACAAGCTCGCGTCTAAAAGACTGGAACGTATCTATGGCCGTCCGCCGCCTAGCTCCCGCCGAGGTCCAGCCGAAGGAATTCTCCTTCACGGCTGAGAACATGGCGTGGGCAAAACAGCAGCTCGAGAAATATCCGGACGGCCGCCAGGCCTCCGCCGTCATTCCGCTATTGTGGAAGGCGCAGGAGCAGGCCGGCGGCTGGGTGCCGGAAGCGGCGATCCGTTACGTCGCCGATTTCCTCAACATGGCGCATATCCGCGTCATGGAGATCGCGACCTTCTACACCATGTTCAATCTGGCGCCGGTCGGGCGCTATCACGTGCAGCTTTGCGGCACCACGCCCTGCATGCTGCGCGGCGCCGAAGACCTGAAGAAGGTCTGCAAGAAGAAGATCGGCGAGCAGTTCGAGGTCACGCCGGACGGCGCGCTGTCTTGGGTCGAGGTGGAATGCCTCGGCGCCTGCGTGAATGCACCGATGGTGCAGATCAATTACGACTTCTACGAAGACCTGACGCCGGAGATTCTCGAGCGCATCCTCGCCGATCTCGCCAATGGCAAGGTGCCGCCGCCCGGTCCGCAAATCGACCGCCAGTTCTCCGCGCCGCAAGGCGAATTGACCTCGCTCACCGATCCCGAGCTTTACAAGACCGCGCCGAAGACCTCGGGCGCTCCGCTGAAGGACAGCAAGGCGAAAAAGCCGGGCGCAGCCGCCAATGTGCGCGAAGCCGCAGTGCCGGCGGGACCGGTCGGCGATTCCTCCGGCAAGGGACGCAAGTGATGCTCGCGGACAAGGATCGCATCTTCAAGAATCTGTACGGCATCCATGACTGGGGCCTCGAAGGCGCGCGGGCGCGCGGCGCCTGGGACGGCACCAAGGGCATTCTGGAAAAAGGCCGTGACGCCATCATCAACGAGATGAAGGCATCGGGCCTGCGCGGCCGCGGCGGCGCCGGATTTCCGACCGGCCTGAAATGGTCCTTTATGCCGAAGGAATCCAAGGACGGCCGCCCGAGCTATCTCGTCGTGAATGCCGACGAATCCGAGCCCGGCACCTGCAAGGACCGCGAGATCATGCGGCACGATCCGCATCTGCTCGTGGAGGGCTGCCTGATCGCAGGTTTCGCCATGGGCGCGATTGCCGCCTACATCTATGTTCGCGGCGAATTCATTCGCGAGCGCGAGCGCCTGCAGGCCGCCATCGATCAGGCTTATGAAGCGAAGCTGATCGGCAAGAACAACATCCACGGCTACGACTTCGACGTCTACGTGCATCACGGCGCCGGCGCTTACATCTGCGGCGAAGAAACCGCGCTGCTCGAAAGCCTCGAGGGCAAGAAGGGCATGCCGCGGCTGAAGCCGCCATTCCCGGCCAATGTCGGCCTCTATGGCTGCCCGACCACGGTGAACAACGTGGAGAGCATCGCGGTCGCGCCCGACATCATGCGCCGCGGCGCTGCGTGGTTCGCCGGCATCGGCCGTCCGAACAATGTCGGTACAAAACTCTTCTGCATCTCAGGCCATGTGAACAAGCCCTGCAACGTCGAAGAGGCGATGGGCATCACCTTCCGCGAACTGATCGAAACGCATTGCGGCGGCATTCGCGGCGGCTGGGACAATCTGCTTGCCGTCATTCCCGGCGGTTCGTCGGTACCGCTGGTGCCGGCCGAGCAGATCGCCGACGCCTATATGGATTTCGACACTCTGAAGAATCTGAAATCCGGTCTCGGCACCGCCGCCGTGATCGTGATGGACAAGTCGACCGACATCGTGCGCGCCATCGCGCGTTTGAGCTATTTCTATAAGCACGAGAGTTGCGGCCAGTGCACGCCGTGCCGCGAAGGCACTGGGTGGATGTGGCGCGTCGTCTCGCGCATGGCGGAAGGCCGCGCGCAGAAGCGCGAGATCGATCTGCTGCTGGAAGTCACCACGCAGGTCGAAGGCCACACCATCTGTGCATTGGGTGACGCAGCGGCATGGCCGGTGCAGGGCCTGATCCGGCATTTCCGGCACGAGATCGAGCGGCGCATCGACGAATATGCGGCGAACCCGCATTCCGAACCCGTGCCGATGGCGGCGGAGTAGGGGCGATGTTCGATCTGAAAGAACCGCCGCATGTTCCAAAGCCGCGCTCGCCCCAGCAATGGACGCGTCTCGGGCGTTGGACCATCGCGCTCGGAGTCGTGTTCTGTCTCGGCGGCTTTGCCTATTTTCTGCATGGCGGGTTCACCGTTGGGAACGCGATCATAAGCATCCTGCCGCTGTTCGGAATCTTCGCGGCGGTCGGCTGGTCGATGTGCCGCATGGGCGGCGATGGGCCCGGCATCATGATCGGGTATCTGGCGGCGGCTGTTGGTGCCTGCGGTCTCGTGGTCAGCTGTGTGACGGGGCGGTGATCTGAATGTCGGCGCACGAAACCAGCTGGTATCTGAAATGGGGAAACGCGGCGCAGATCGCCGCGGCCCTCGTCGCTGCCTTGGGCTTCACGGCTGTCCTGCTGCAATTCAGCGAACTACGCAGCAACAACAAGGCGACTGCCGCGCGCCAAGTTTACCTCGCCTATCTCGATCTCGAGTTCAAATATCCGGAATTCGCCGAGCCGGATTACGAGCGCATCAAGACCAGCGACCGTGCGACGCAGTCGCGTTACGAATCCTTCGTCTCCTACTTGCTCTATGCCTGCGAGGAGGCGCTGGCCGCGTTCGGTAAGTCGGAGGAGTGGCGCTATACCTGCGACACCGAGATCAAGGTCCACCTGCCGTTCCTGTGCGAGAAAACGGCTGCCGATCCGGCCTACTTGCGGACGTTCAGCGGCAGCACGCAGAGTTTCGTGAAGGCTGCGATGGCGGCTGCAGCCGTGTCGTCGCCTCCCGAATGCAAGTTGAGAAAGACATGACGCGATGACCAAACTCATCGTTGACGGCACCGAGATCGACGTTCCGGCGGAATACACGCTGTTGCAAGCCTGTGAGGCGGCGGGGGCGGAGATTCCGCGCTTCTGCTTCCACGAGCGGCTGTCGATCGCCGGCAATTGCCGCATGTGTCTGGTCGAGCTCGTCGGGTCGCCGAAGCCGGTCGCCTCCTGCGCCTGGGCCGTGCGCGATTGCCGCCCCGGCCCGAACGGCGAGCCGCCGGTCGTCAACACGCGCACGCCGATGGTCAAGAAGGCGCGCGAAGGCGTGATGGAATTCCTGCTGATCAACCACCCGCTCGATTGCCCAATCTGCGACCAGGGCGGCGAATGCGATCTGCAGGATCAGGCGATGGCCTATGGCGTGGACACCTCGCGCTACTGGGAGAACAAGCGCGCGGTCGAGGACAAGTATATCGGCGTCCTGGTCAAAACCTCGATGAACCGCTGCATCCATTGCACGCGCTGCGTCCGCTTTGTCACCGAAGTCGCCGGCGTGCCGGAACTCGGCGCCATCGGTCGCGGCGAGGACATGGAAATCACGACCTATCTCGAAAGCGCGATGACCTCCGAGCTGCAGGGCAATGTGGTCGATCTCTGCCCGGTCGGCGCGCTGACCTCCAAGCCCTACGCCTTCGCCGCGCGGCCCTGGGAGCTGAACAAGACCGAATCCATCGACGTGATGGACGCCGTTGGTTCCGCCATCCGCATCGACACGCGCGGACGCGAGGTGATGCGCATCCTGCCGCGCGTCAACGAGGACGTGAACGAGGAATGGATTTCCGACAAGACGCGCCATGTCGTCGACGGCCTGCGCGCGCAACGGCTCGACACGCCTTACATTCGTGAGGCCGGGCGACTGAGGCCTGCGACCTGGACCGAGGCATTCGCGCTGATCTCCATCCGCGTGAAAGACGCGCGTCCCGACCGCATCGGCGCCATTGCCGGCGACCTCTGCGCGGTTGAGGAAATGTTTGCGCTCAAGGATCTGATGGGACGGCTCGGCTCGAAGAATCTCGACGCCCGTCAGCGCGGCTCGATGATCGATCCGCGCTGGGGCCGCGCGCTCTATACGTTCAACGCGACGATTGCCGGAATCGAGAAAGCCGATGCGGCGCTGATCGTCGGGTCAAATCCGCGCCATGAAGCAGCGATCATCAATGCACGCCTGCGCAAACGCTGGCGTATGGGGCATTTCCCGGTCGGCTTGATCGGCGAGCGCGTCGATCTCACCTATCCCTACCATTATCTCGGCGCCGGCCCCGACCGCCTTGCGGAAATTGCGGCCGGGAAGGGCGACTTCTTCGACATTCTCAAGGAGGCGCAGCGGCCGCTCTTGATCCTTGGTGCCGGCGCACTGGCGCGCAACGATGGCCCGCGCATCGCCGCGCTGGCGGCGAAAGCGGCCTTGAAGATCGGCGCGGTGACGGACGGCTGGAACGGCTTCTCGGTGCTGCACAGCGCCGCCTCGCGCGTCGGTGCGCTCGATATCGGCTTCGTGCCGGGCGATCACGCGCAGACCGCCCTGCAGATGGCTGACACCGGCAATCTCGATGTGCTGTTCCTGCTCGGCGCCGACGAGATCGACATCGCACCCGGTGCCTTCGTCGTTTACATCGGCTCGCATGGCGATGCCGGTGCGCACCGCGCGGACGTCATCCTGCCGGGCGCGGCCTATCCGGAAAAATCCGGCATCTATGTCAACACCGAGGGCCGTGTTCAAATGGCGGCGCGCGCCGCGTTCCCGCCGGGTGATGCGCGCGAGGACTGGGCGATCATCCGCGCGCTGTCGGAGCATCTCGGCCACAAGCTCGGCTACGACTCGCTCTCGCAATTGCGGCAGGCGCTCTTCGCGGCGCACCCGCATCTGATGCGGGTCGACCAGATCGAGGCGGGCGATCCTGGGGATGTGCGCCGCATGGCGCAGGTCGATGGCGCGCCCGACAAGACGCCGTTTGGTTCCGCGATCGAGGACTTCTACCTGACCAACCCAATCGCCCGCGCCTCCGCGGTGATGGCCGAATGCTCGGCCATCGCCGAAGGCCGGCGCAACGTGGCGGCGGAGTAGGGCGATGGTCGAGTTCTTCTGGGCCTATCTCTTGCCGCTGATCATCATGGTGGCGCAAAGCCTCCTCTTGATGGTCATCCTGCTCGTGGCCATCGCCTACGTGCTCTACGCCGACCGCAAGATCTGGGCGGCGGTACAGATCCGTCGCGGTCCCAATGTGGTCGGGCCGTGGGGACTGTTCCAGTCCTTCGCCGACCTCCTGAAATTCGTGCTGAAGGAGCCGGTGATCCCGGCCGGCGCCAACAAGGGCGTGTTCCTGCTTGCTCCCTTCGTGACCTGCGTGCTCTCGCTCGCCGCCTGGGCCGTGATTCCTGTGCATCCGGGCTGGGTGATCGCCGACATCAATGTCGGCATCCTTTACATCTTCGCGATCTCCTCGCTCAGCGTCTACGGCATCATCATGGGCGGCTGGGCGTCGAACTCGAAATATCCGTTCCTGGCGGCGCTGCGCTCGGCCGCGCAGATGGTCTCCTACGAAGTCTCCATCGGCTTCGTCATCATCACCGTTCTGCTCTGCGCCGGATCGCTGAACCTCAGCGCCATTGTCGAGGCGCAGAACGGGTCCTGGGGCCTGTTCAACTGGTACTGGTTGCCGCTGCTGCCGATGTTCGTGATCTTCTTCGTCTCGGCGCTGGCGGAAACCAACCGTCCGCCCTTCGATCTGGTCGAGGCGGAATCCGAGCTCGTGGCCGGCTTCATGGTCGAATACGGCTCGACTCCCTATATGATGTTCATGCTCGGCGAATACGTGGCCATCGCCACGATGTGCGCCATGGGAACGATCCTGTTTCTGGGCGGCTGGCTGCCGCCGGCGCCATTCGCGCCGTTCACCTGGGTTCCCGGCGTGATCTGGTTCACGCTCAAGTGCCTGTTCATGTTCTTCCTGTTCGCCATGGCGAAGGCGATCGTGCCGCGGTATCGCTACGACCAACTGATGCGGCTGGGCTGGAAAGTGTTCCTGCCCATTTCGCTGGCGGCGGTCGTGATCGTGGCCGGCGTTCTGCAGTTTTTCGGATTGGCCCCGAAATGACGGAGAATCCGGGCTATGGACCTCTCGGCAGTGGGACTTGCGGGAGCGGTGATCGGAGCGGCGCTCGGCATCATGAGCGCGCTCGCCATCGTCTCGGTCGTGACGGAGCGGCTGCGGGCGCTGGATCGCTCGGAGACAGCCGAGGGGAAGGCGGCGCTGGAGCGGAGAATCACGCTGCTGCGCTGGATCGTTGTGGCGATCGAAGGCGCGATATTCGCGGCGCTCGGTTATTGGTTCGGCACGTTGCTGGCCGAGTGATGCCCGTTGCGGGTGCGGCGCGGCTGACAGGCAAAGGATAGGGACGATGCGGCTCGATCAGGCAGCGCGGTCGGTGTTCCTCACGGAATTCGTGCAGGCGTTCTTTCTCGCCATGCGCTATTTCTTCCAGGCCAAGCCGACGCTGAATTATCCGCACGAGAAGGGCCCGATCTCACCGCGCTTCCGCGGCGAGCATGCGCTGCGCCGCTATCCGAACGGGGAAGAGCGCTGCATCGCCTGCAAGCTGTGTGAAGCGATCTGCCCGGCGCAGGCGATCACGATCGAGGCGGGCCCGCGCCGCAACGACGGCACCCGCCGCACCACGCGCTATGACATCGACATGGTGAAATGCATCTATTGCGGGCTGTGCCAGGAGGCTTGCCCCGTGGACGCCATCGTCGAGGGCCCGAATTTCGAGTTCTCCACCGAAACCCGCGAAGAACTTTACTACGACAAGGAACGCCTGCTCGCGAACGGCGATCGCTGGGAGCGGGAAATCGCCCAGAACATCCGGCTCGACGCGCCCTATCGGTAAGCCCCACTCATGATCGCAGCTCTCTTCTTCTATCTCTTTGCCGGGATCACCGTCGCCTCCGGGTTGATGGTGATCGCGGCGCGCAATCCGGTGCATTCGGTGCTGTACCTGATCCTCGCCTTCGTCAATGCGGCGGGGCTGTTCCTTTTGCTCGGCGCCGAATTCCTCGCCATGATCCTCGTCGTCGTTTACGTGGGCGCGGTCGCGGTGCTGTTCCTGTTCGTCGTGATGATGCTCGACGTCGACTTCGCGGAACTGCGCGAGGGCTTCCTGCAATATCTTCCGGTCGGCGCGCTGGTCGGCGTCGTCTTCCTCGCCGAGATCCTGCTGGTCGTCGGCGCCGCCTCCATCGGCGGCGGCGCCCCGCGCGTGATCGCCGAACCCATTCCCGCCGGCATCAGCAACACCGAGGCCATCGGCCTCGTGCTCTACACGAAATATCTCTATTTCTTCCAGCTCGCCGGCGCCGTGCTGCTGGTCGCCATGATCGGCGCCATCGTTTTGACGCTGCGCCATCGTGCCGGCGTCAAGCGCCAGAGCATTTCCGACCAGGTCGCGCGCCGGCCTGAAACCGCCATCGAAATCCGCAAGGTCAAATCGGGGCAGGGGCTCGAAGTACAATGACGATTGGGCTTGGCCATTACCTGTCGGTTGCCGCCATCCTGTTCACCTTCGGGATTTTCGGCATTTTCCTCAACCGCAAGAACATCATCATCATTCTGATGTCGATCGAATTGATCCTGCTCTCGGTCAACATCAACATGGTCGCTTTCTCGAGTTTCCTCGGCGACATCACCGGGCAGATTTTCGCGCTGCTCGTGCTCACCGTCGCCGCGGCGGAGGCTGCCATCGGCCTCGCCATTCTGGTCATCTATTTCCGCAACCGCGGCTCCATCGCGGTTGAGGACGTCAATCTTATGAAGGGCTGACATGTATCAGGCCATCGTCTTCCTGCCGCTGATCGGCTGCCTGATCGCAGGCCTGTTCGGCCGCCTCATCGGCGCGCGCCCGTCCGAGCTCGTCACCACCATCCTCCTGTTCGCGTCGATGGTGCTGTCCTGGATCGCGCTGCTCCAGGTCGGCTTCGGCCATCACGAGGAACGCGTCGTCCTGTTCAACTGGATGACCTCGGGCAATCTCAAGGTCGACTGGGCGCTGCGCATCGATACGCTCACCGCGGTGATGTTGGTCGTGGTGACGACAGTTTCCGCCCTCGTGCATCTGTATTCCATCGGCTACATGCACGAGGATCCGCACCGGCCGCGCTTCTTCGCCTATCTGTCGCTGTTCACCTTCGCCATGCTGGCGCTGGTCACCGCCGACAACCTAGCGCAGCTCTTCTTCGGCTGGGAGGGCGTGGGTCTCGCGAGCTATCTTCTGATCGGCTTCTGGTATCACAAGCCGGAAGCCAATGCCGCGGCCATCAAGGCCTTCATCGTCAACCGCGTCGGCGATTTCGGATTCGCGCTCGGCATTTTCGCTCTCTTCATGATGACCGGGGCCATCGACTTCGACACCGTCTTCGCGCAGGCGCCGTCGCTCACCGGCAAAACCATCGATTTCTTCGGCTGGCATGCCGATGCGCTCACCCTGATTTGCCTGTTCCTGTTCATGGGCGCGATGGGCAAGTCGGCGCAGTTCCTGCTGCATACCTGGCTGCCCGACGCGATGGAGGGCCCGACGCCGGTCTCCGCCCTCATTCATGCCGCCACCATGGTGACTGCCGGCGTGTTCATGGTGGCGCGCCTGTCACCGCTGTTCGAACTCTCGGCGACGGCGCAGAGCGTCGTCATCTTCTTCGGCGCGACCACCGCGTTCTTTGCCGCCACCGTCGGCCTCGTGCAGAACGACATCAAGCGCATCGTTGCCTATTCGACCTGTTCGCAGCTGGGCTACATGTTCGTGGCGATGGGGGTGGGCGCCTATTCGGTCGGCATGTATCACCTGTTCACGCA
>Ga0073934_10001454_pt1 | contig 56581 bp, 43 predicted proteins | sample LarsenN4metaG_FD_76834 | JGI IMG/M metagenome (GOLD analysis project Ga0073934, IMG submission 76834) | Hot spring sediment bacterial and archeal communities from British Columbia, Canada, to study Microbial Dark Matter (Phase II) - Larsen... ...
CACCCGATCCCAACAGCTCAGCACTCCGGCGATCTGATCGTGGAGCCGCTCGGTCAGTAGCTCGATGCCCATTACGGCATCATACCCGGACCTCTTTGGTTCCGGCTACGCCGGGTTAGGAACGGGTCCGGGAAATTTCTGCCGGCCCAGCCGGACCTGCCGCCCGGCTTCAGAAGTGTAGCGCCAGCTGATACCGCAGGACCCTCCCGCCGGCATCCGCAAACTGCGGTTGCAGGAACCGTCCCGGCAACGTCGTCGCGACGTTGGCGCCGAACACCTGCTGCCCCGGCGAGAACGGACTCACCGAGGGAACGCCATACTGCGGATGGTTCCAGATGTTGTACGCCTCCAGCCGCAGTTCGACCCGCACCCGCTCGGACACGGCCGTCGTCTTCTGGATATTCCAGTCGAAGTTGTTGATCCCCTTCGACCGGTAGGTGTTCCGGCCGAGGTTCCCCGTCGGAAGCGGAACGTTTCCCGTGTGCGCCGCCAGGGCGATATAACGCGCCCGGGCGGGATCGATCGGAGTGTTGTTGGCGTCCGGGTCGCAGAACCCCGTACTGGGGCAGCGCCCCGGATTCTGGATGGCCCGGACAAACGCGCCGCCCGCGGGATTGTAGATCGGACGGTCGAAGTTGCCGCCGATGCCGTCCGCATCCAGTCCCGCGCTGATCGTCTGCGGCACGCCGCTCTCGAACACGGTGATGCCGGAGATCTGCCACCCGCCGAGAAGACGGCGCGTCAGCGCACTCCCGTCCTTGCCGAACGGAAGCTCATAAATGTAGCTGAACACCGCCCGGTGGGGCCGGTCCGAAAACCCGACGCTGCGATCGATCGTCAGCCCGCCGAACATCGGCGGCACCACCGTGTTCTGCGGCAGGGTCTGGGCGACGCCGAAAATCTCGCTTGCGTTGTCGATCATCTTCGACCAAGTATAGGAAGCGCGAAACGCGAACCCCGACGAAAACCGCCGGTTCACCATCGTCTGGAGGGCGTGATAGTTGGAATCGCCGCCGTTGGTGCGGGTCAGCCGAGGCCCCTGAAGGTTGTCAAGCCGCCCCGTGAATCCGTAAGGCGGCGTCACACCCGCCGGAGCGATCCGCAGGCTGAGCGGCACCAGAGGATTGTTGTCTTCGTTGGCGAATAGCCGCGTCCCTTTCGAACCCACGTAGGAGACATCCAGCACGGTTTTGCGCGGCAGCTCCCGCTGAAATCCGAACGACCACCGCTGGTAGTACGGGTTGACCAGATTCTTCACCATCAGTGTCTGCGAATCGCTCGGAAGCGGCGCCCGCGGCGTCCGCGGCAGTAGCGTGCTCAGGTTGGGCAGCCCCCTCGGATTCTGCGTCGTCACCACCGAAGGCGTCGTGGTCGCCACGAGGTTCGGCACGGCGGAGACGGCGTTGGAGGTGATGTTGTTGAAGAACGAGTCGTAGCCGATCTGATACCCCGTCCGGATCACCGTGCGCTTGTTTCCGAGGAGCTTGCCGAACACCCCCTCCTGCGCCGCCGGCGAGTAGGAGAGGCCGAACATCGGCGAAAAGTTGTTCTTGTCCGCGTCCACTTTGTTCGGCTCGGTGTACGGACCCGTAAATGTACGCGCGTCCAGGTTGAAGATCCCGGAATAGGCCGGCTTGAGCAGCGTGTTCATCGGCAGACCGAAGTACTCATACCGCAGGCCCAGCGAGAGCGTCAGGCTGTTGGTGGCGCGCCACCGGTCCTGGATGAAGTAGGCCTGCCGGATCAGGCCCGGAAAATAGGTGGCGTTGCCGAAGTCGCGCGACGCCCCGCCGGCGCCCCCGAAGTCATCGACGAAGTTGGCGAAGCCCGTGAATCCTCCGCCCGCCCCGTAGGTCAGCGAGCCGCGGACCAGGCTCGGGGCGATCTGCCGCGAGATCTGCTTGAGCAGGTCCAGCCCGCCCCGGAGCGTATGGCGCCCCCGCACCGTCGACACCGTGTCTTGCAAGGTGTAGTTGTTGGCGATCCGGCCCTGAGGCAGATTCGTCTGCACTCCGATCCCGGAAATGCCGGCGATGCTGTAGAAAGGCAGCGTCCGCCCCAGCGGATTTGCCGTGTCCACCGGAAAGTCGAGCGTGATCCGGTTGTAGGCAAGCCGCAGTTCGTTCGTCGTCGTCGGGGAGAAGATGTGTGTCTCCGCCAGAGCGGCATTCTGGTACCGGTTGGGATTCGACGTCGAGAATCCGGGGAAGAAGTTCGACGCGCCCCCCTGCGGCGCCTTCTGGTCGTCGATGATGTAACGCCCCGACAACTGGTCGTTGTTGCTGATCCGGTGATCGATCCGGCTGGTGATCTGCCGTGAACGATATGACTGCGCGTAGGAAAAAGCCGCTGTCCCGAATTCGATCGCCGGCCGGTTGGCTCCGAGATCCACGTTCGTGAACTGGCTGGTGGCCGTCGCGTTGGCCGTGATTTCGTTGTACAGGTCCACCCGCGGATTGGTTCCCTTTGGAAACAGCCGGTTCAGCGTCTCGCGGCCGCGGGCCGAGATCGTCGTGAGCGTGCTGGTTGTTTGCGACGATTGGCGCTGATCCTGGAACGACGCGGAAAAGAATGTGTTGTTCTTCCGGATCGGACCGGTCACCGTCGCCCCGTACCACTGCTCGGTCCCCGGCAACGGGCGGCCCCTCGCCACGACCGCCGAAGACAGCGACTGCGTGTTCGTGATCGCGTCGTCGAAGGTCGAGTCCAGCAGATAGTGCAGCGTCCCATGCAGTTCGTTCGTGCCGCCTTTGGTTATCACGTTCACCACCGCGCCGCCGGCCCGCCCGAACTCCGAGTCGAAATTCGAAGTCTGAACCGAGACCTCCTGCACCGCGAACGGATTGCGAATCTGGAGCGCCTGCCCGGCGACCGAAATGTCGTTATTCTCGGTCCCGTCGATCAGAAAATTGTTCGACCTTCCCCGCGACCCGTTCACCGGAAAGGAACTGACGCCGAAGCCGAACCGGTTCGTCGAAACGCCGGGCAACGTCAACGCGAACGAAACCGCGTTGCGGCCCGCCGTCGGCAGTTGGGTCACCTGGGCGCCGGTGATCGTTCCTCCCCGCACGGGCGCTTCGACCGAGAGGGTTTCCGCGGCCGCGGAAACTTCAATCGTCGTTGTCGTGTCGCCTACTTTCAGCTGGAAGTCGACGGTCGTGATCGCCCCCGCGGCGGTTTCGATTCCACCCTTGGCGGCAGTTTCAAAGCCCGTCATCCGGACCGTCAGGATGTAGGTGCCCGGGTCCACGGCGTCGAAACGGTAGATCCCCGCCGCGGTGGTCTTCGTTGAGCGGGTTGTCTGCCCCTTCAGTTCGACGTCCGCGTTGACGATGGCGGCGCCCGAAGGATCGGTTACCAGGCCGGAGATCGTCGCCCGGCTGGTTTGCGCATTCAGAAAGTTCGCCGAAAGAAACAGTGCCAGTGCGGTGTTTGCCGCGATCCGCGGTTTCATCATATAGAGTCCCCAAACCAAATGACTGGTTGGCTTCATCATGACGCAATCGGACGCGGGCCGCAACTCACCCCGGCCCGGCGCGTTTTCACCCCTTCCGCGGACGCTATGGCAACGTAAACGACAGGATATTGCCGCCGGCCGCGATGGCCACGTGCTGTTTTCCCCTCACCATGTAGGTCATCGGCGACGCCTTCCATGCCTGCCCGGTGGGAAAGTGCCAGAGAGTCTCCCCGGTGCGCGCGTCCGCCGCTGCGAACGTGCCCCCGGACTCTCCATAAAACAGCAGACCGCCCGCTGTCGAAAGAACGCCCGAGTAGTTCGACTCCGGCGCTCCCACCTGGGGAACCTCCCACACCACGCGTCCCGTCTCGATGTCGAGGGCGCGCAGAAGCTTTTGCGGCGGGTTCGACGGATCGTTGTGTGGAACAAACCACTTGCCGGTTTGCCGGTAAGCATTGCAGTCTTCCACGGCCATTACGTAGAAGAGTTTCGTGTCGGGGTTGTAGGCCGTCGAGTACCAGTTTGTCGCGCCCCGGACAGCCGGGCACACCACCGTTCCGCCGGGCGTCGGCTTGGCGGATTCGTTGACGGCGGGGCGCCCTTTCGCATCGAGTCCTTTTGACCACGTGAGCCGCCTCACGAAGGGCGCGCCGAGCAGGAACTCCCCCGTCAGGCGGTCGAGCACATAGAAGTAGCCGTTGCGGTTGGCCTGAAGCAGCAGTTTGCGCGGGCGGCCTCTCCAGACGGCGTCGACGAGCACGAGCGGTTCGGTGGCGTCCCAGTCCCACAGATCGTGGGGCGTGAATTGAAAATGCCACTTCAGCTTTCCCGTCTTCGGATCGAGCGCCAGCACGCAGTTGGTGTACAGGTTGTCGCCGATACGCTCGGATCCGTCCGTATCAGGATACGGATTGCCCGTCGGCCAGTAGAGCGTGTCCGTGGCCGGATCGTATGACCCCGTGAGCCACGTCGCGCCGCCGCCGACTTCGATCGCCTTCCCTCCCCAGGTTTCCGATCCGGGCTCGCCTCGTTTCGGGATGGTCCAGAAGCGCCAGGCCAGTTCGCCCGTGTTGGCCTTGTAGGCGGCGAGATATCCGCGCAGCGGGCCGTCCCCGCCGCCGTGTCCGGCGATGACGAGATCTCCCACCACCATCGGCGCCGCGGTCGATCCAAAAGCGCCCGGCCCTTCCGGCATGTAAACCTGCCACATCAGTGCGCCGGTCAGACGATTGAGCGCGATCAGGTGCGCGTCGTCGGTGGCGAAGAAGACGCGGTCGCCGAGAAGGGCCGCGCCTCGCTGGGCGCCCTTGGCGGCGTCACCGGAAATCTTGCTCGCCTCCGACCGCGGCCGGACATAGCACCAGATTTCGCGCCCCGTGCTCGAATCGAGCGCACACACCTGGTTCGGCGCCGTCACGTACATGATCCCGTCGGCCACGAGCGGCGTGGTTTGCAGGCTCGGATGCGGCAGCGAATACATCCAGGCGAGCCGGAGCTGCGCGGCGTTCTTCGTCGTGATCCCGGCGAGCGGGCTGTGACGGTTCGCGCCGGGCGCGCCGTGGTAGCCCGGCCATTCGCCGGGTTCGGGAAAGTGGATGCGCGCGATCTCGGCCGGGGAAGGAGGGGGAGGCGCGGGCCGGAGCGGACCCGTTGGGATGCCGTCGAGACGGCTCAGGTAGGCGATGAGATCGCGCCGTTCGGCGGCGGTTCCATGAAACGGCGGCATGCTCGAATTCGGATCGAGCCTGATGGCGGCCGTCTCCGCCGTGGTCAGCAGTTGAATCCGGCCGTCCGGAGTCTGAACCTGCAAATCGTGGGGTCCGCGGCTCCGCGCGAAGCCGCGAACCGATCCGCCCGCCTTGAGCCGGATCTCGACGGCGGCCCACGGATCATCCGGACAAAAAGCCCACGGCGGGCACGACGCGCCGGTCCGGCGACCCTTCCGCGAATTGGGATTCAGCAGGGTCGCCTCCATTTCCCGCACCGTCAGTTCCTGGCCTATCGCGGAGAGATCCGGGCCATTCGATCCGCCCTGTCCCCGCACCATGTGACACGACAGGCAGCGCTGCTCGAAGATGCGCCGGCCCGCCGCCGCGTCTCCCTCGGGGCGCGCCTCGAACGCTGAGGCGTTCCAGGAGCGCACCAGCCGGGCCAGCGTGTCGAGATCGGCGTCCGGAAGCGGGAATCCGGGCATGCCGCCGCGCGTTCCGTTGCGGATGATGGCACGGACCTGTTCGAGCGAACGCGGGCGTAGCGACCGCTGGTCGATCAGGCCGGGCCCCCGGTCCGTGCCGGTGGCCGCGTCGCCATGACATGACGCGCAATACCGCGTGTATGGCGCCGGCATCGACTGGGCCGCAGCCGCGCGGCACCACGCCGCCACCAGGAAAACGACCGCAAGGAACATGGATCTCGATTCTAGCGAATTCCGCCACAGGGTCGGGTAAACTGGCTGGATATGCGGATCCCCGGAGGCCGGTTCCTCCTTCTCCTCGCCGCCGGTTTTGCCGGCGCCGGCGCCGAGCCCCCTTGTCTGACCGCGACGGCCGCCTGTCGCGAACGCCTGACGCTCGGCAGGCGGGCGCGCTACATCCAGTTTTTCCGGAACTACCCGCTCGCCGTGCGAAATGAAGCCGTTCGCAGCGCGGCCATCCTGATCCACGGGGCGCGGCGCAACGGAGACGACTACTTCCGCACCCTCCTCGCCTCCGCCGCCGTGGCGGGCCGTCTCTCCGACGCTCTCCTGATTTCGCCCGTGTTCAAAGGCCGCGAAGGAACCGGCTGCAAGGATGCCGCGGAAGCGGGGGAACTCACCTGGCCTTGCGACGGATGGAAAGGAGGCGAAGCGGCCACCAACGGAGATCCCGCGGAGGTCCTCTACTCCTTCGACGCCGTCGACCGCCTGATCGCGCTGCTCAACGACAAGGCGCGCTTTCCCAACCTCGCCCACATCACCGTCGCGGGGCATTCGGCCGGCGGCCAGTTCCTCCACCGCTACGCCGCCGCCAACCGCGCCGAAGCCGCCTCCGCCGTTCCCGTCTCTTACGTCGTGGCCAACCCTTCCAGCTATCTCTATGTGGACGACCGGCGCCTGCCCCGCCTGAGCGCCTGCCAGGCCAATGGAACCTGCTCGGCGCCGTTCCGTCCCTATTGGGACCGGGAAAACTGCACGACGTTCAACACCTGGAAATATGGCCTCGAAAAGCGCGCCGGATACGCCGCCGCGATCCCCGACGCCACCCTGCGCGCGCAACTGGCCGCCCGACGGGTCACCTACCTGCTGGGCGACCTCGACCGCGTCGAGACCTCCGATCTCGACATGACTTGCCCGGCCATGGCGCAGGGTCCCAACAGGCGGGAGCGCGGGCTGAACTACTGGAACTACATCCGTTCGCTGCACAATGCCCGGCACGGGCTCGAGGTCGTGTCCGGGTGCGGGCATTCCGCCACATGCGTCTACGCGAGCCCGCAGGGCGCGGCGCTGCTGTTCCCGCCGGGCCGCTAGACCGGCGGGGTCCCATCAACCCGATCGCATCATCTCGTCCCAGGTGACCTCCCGCTTGCGGTCGATCGCCATCTGCCCGAGGATCGCCGTCAAGGTGCTCTCCGCCCCCCGGACGCCCGTATTCTCCGGCTTCCCTTCCGACACCCGGCGCACGAACGCCTGCAAGGAGTCGATCGAGATGTCCCGCCCGGACTTCTCCGTCACCGGCGCGCCCCCGGTGCTGTAGGTCCAGTATTCGCGCGCCGTTTCGATGAAGCCGTTGTCGCCGATGTAGCGCTCCTTGTTGGACCGGAACCACTTCGGCGTCATCTGGGATCCGGCGAACGTCATCTGGACGTTGGCCGGGTAATCGTAGGTCACGCTGAGGTGGTCGAGCAGGTCTCCCCGCCGTTCCACCGTGCGCCCCCCCGTGCCGATCGCCTTCAGGGGGCGCGCATTGAGAAACCAGTTGATGGCGTCCAGATTGTGTACGTACGTCTCGACGATCACTTCGCCGAAGGTCGCCCGCCAGAGTTTCCACTGCTCGAGTCTTTCCCTGTCATTGCGGGGCGGCGGCGGTATCGGCTCATCGCCTCGGAGCGCGAACTTGAGAAACTCCGCGTGCACCTCGCGGACCCGGCCGATCCCGCCCGCATCCAGCATCTGTTTCGCCTTCACGTAGACGCCGCCATAGCGTTGCTGAAACCCGAAGGTGATGTTCAGGTGGCGCGCCGCGCTGTCGGCGGCCTTCATCACCCGCTTGCAGCCGGCCACATCGACTCCCGCCGGCTTCTCGATGTAGATGTGCTTGCCGGCCTTCACCGCCGCCTCAAAGTGCTCCGGATGCAGATAGACGGGGGTGGCGATCATGACGGCGTCGACGTCGGACGCCAGCAGATCGCGGTAATCGGTGAACTCTCTGGCGCCGGTCGCACCGATCTTGGCCTTCGACTTCGCCATCTGCTCCGGCACCACGTCGCACACCGCCGTGATCCGCGCCAGCGGATCCTTCGCCACGATCGACGCCGTGTAGGTTCCGCGGCTTCCGGCCCCGATCAGGCCAACCTGAATCGCGCTGTTCTGCGCCGTTCCCCGAACGGCCTGGAGCGGCGCCAGCGCCGCGGTCTGAATGAGGGATCTCCGGTTCATGAGAGCATTCCACACGCTTCGAGAAGGACTTTATGGGTCATCAGGTCATGTTGCGCCGTGTACCGCGGAGAGGCGCCGTCGCGGATGATCGCCGCCATCTCCGCGAAGTCGCGCGTATAGGGAAGGCCCGGCGGACCGGGAGGCTCGAGCGTCTGAACGCCGACCCGGTAGGGCCCTGCGGCTTCTTTCAGATCCACGGTCAGTCGCACCGGCGCGAACGGCGATGCCGTCGCCGACCCGTTGGCGCCGAGCACCTGCACAAAGCGGTGCTGATTCCCGTTTGGATCAAACCCCGCCAGCGAGATCTCCGCCAGCGCGTTCGGATACTCCAGCACCACGAGCGTGTTGTCCGCCAGGCCGTCCTGGACTGGCGAATGATGCCGGAGGATGCCGGTGATCCGCCTGGGTTCCCCAAGCAGCGCGGTGGCGCGATCGATGAGGTGGCATCCTTCCGAGAACATCATTCCGCCGCGATACTTCGCCAGGTGGCGCCGCTCCTCGCCGCCGATCGCCTTGTCGATCGAAGCGCGGAAGCGGTAGACGCGGCCAAGCCATCCCTTCCGCGCCGCTTCCAGCGCCGCTTCCATCCCCGGGTGATAGCGCCACTGGTAGCCCATCTGCACGACCCGGCCCCGCCGCCCGGCGTCCTCGAGCAGCCTGCGCAGCCCCGCCAGGCTCGCCCCGGGAGGCTTGTCGAGGTGGACGAACTTGCCCGCGTCGACCGCCATCTGCGCGTACCGCAGGTTCCGGTCCGGGTCCGCGCATTCCACCGCAACCAGTTCGATCGAGGCGTCCCGCAGAACATCCTCCAGTTTGAGCCGGGGAACCTCGGAGAACACGCTGCTCACGGCCGGGTCGTCCGCGTCCGGCCGGCACACTCCAAGGAACTCGTAGCGCGCCATCGAAAGCAGGGCCCGGACTTTGCTCGCCGCGTGCCCGTGACCCGTTCCGATCATCGCCGCCCGGATCCGTTTTTCGCCCGCCGCCAGCCGGGCCGCGGCCAGCGCCGAGAAGCCGCGGCGTGTCACGGCGCCTGCACCTGGATCACTTCGGTGGCGTCGCTGCCGCCCGCCACCTCGAACTCGGCTGGTCCCGTGACAAACACCGTGTCGCGCTCGCCCGCCGTGTGAACGCTATCCCCGTGCTTCACCTGGATCGAGCCCTTCCACACAAACAGGACCTGCTCGCCGTCCACCTCCACGCGGGCGCGGAAAGAATCGCTCTTTCTGAGCCGCCGGTGCGAACCGGTGGCCCGCTTCGACCCGATCGCGGCGTTGGTGAACTCGCCGTCGCGGGCGCGGAAGTTGACGAACTTCACCGCCCCGGGTGTGATGACGCCTTTGGGCGCCGCCGCGCCCGGCTTCTTGGAGTCGCGGGCTCCGGTGTACAGAATCAGGTCGGGCGGATTCTGAAAGCTGATCATCACAGCGTCGCTCCGGCCCGCCGTCACCGTGCCATGAATCTGCCCGGTGGGGACGAAGGCGCACTCCCCCGCCTTGAACAGCCTCATCGTCTCTCCCTGGCGCAGATTCACTTCGCCTTCGAGCACGAGAATGGTGTCGTCGGAGTAGTCGTGAACGTGCTGGGCGAACTCCGCCCCGGGCTGCGAAATCGACAGATTCAGCGTGGTCTTCTTCGCGCCGATTCCAGGATGCACGATCCGCCGGGATGTGACTTCGCCCATCTTGAACGGTATGCTGTCGGCGAAGCGAATCACGCGAACCGGCTGCGCCTTCGCCGGCAGGGCCGCCGCAACGAGGAGGCAGGCGAACGGGCCGGGCTTCATCGCGAACCATGATATAACAGTCGCGATGCGGCGTCGAAACTTCGTCTCCCTTCCGCTGGCCGCCGCGCCCGCCGTCGCCGGGACGCTTCCGTTCCGCCTTTCGGTCCGCGTCGAGCCCCTGTTTCCCGGACTGCCGCTCGCCGACCAGATCCGCAAGGTGGCCGAAGCCGGCTACCAGGCGTTCGAGTTCGGAGACTGGCGCGCCCAGAACCCGGCGTCGATCAACGCGCTCAAGAACCGCCTCGGCCTCGCCTGCGCCTGCATTGTCGGCAACCGCGGCGTCAACCCGGTGGGCATGGGCCTGTGCAACCCCGCCGAACGCGAAGGCTTCCTGGCCGAGATCCGGGCATCGGCGGAGGCGGCCGTGCGGTTTGAGACCAGACAGATCGTAGTCCTGAGCGGGTTCAAAACCAAGGGTCTGACCCGCCGCGAGCAGCACGCGAGCATCGTCGAAGGCCTCAAGCGCGCTCACGACATCGTCGCGCCGCTCGATGTCACCATGATCGTGGAAGTCATCAACACGATCGCGCCGGTCGAGCCCCTCAACCCGAAAGGCGACAATCACCACGACTACTACCTGGACCGGACCGCAGAAGCCTTCCAGATCGTGCGCGAGGTGGGAAGCCCGTTCGTGCGGATCCTCTACGATATCTATCACACCCAGATCATGGAGGGATACCTGATAGAGACGATCCGGAACAACCTGCGGGACATCGCCCACATTCACGTCGGCGATGTTCCCGGCCGCAACGAGCCGGGAACGGGTGAGATCAACTTCCCGAATGTGTTCCGCGCGATCCGCGATGCCGGGTTCAAGGGCTTTGTTGCGATGGAGTACGTTCCGGCCAGGGATGCGATGCAAACCCTCCGGGACGTGCGCAGGATGGTCGAGCGTCTTTGACCCGCGTGGCGGAGAATCTCGCCCGGCCCGGAAAGCCCGGAACCGGAGCGGGGCTTCTCTCTCCCGCTCCGGTTCCGTGGACCATTTACTGGTTCAGGACCTCGATAAGGCTCTCGAACGTGTCCAGGTGGTTCATCGAGCCTTGCAACAGCGACGTCAAAGCCCTCTTCACTTCCGGGTTGACGACCGATTTCAGAGCCCTCTCGAGGTCTCCGATATCCGCCGTTTCAACCATCACACCAGCCTCCAGTGCATCCTTGACGGACCGTTCCCCCTTCGCCAGGAGCTCGTTGTAGAGCGTCTGCAAGGCGGCGTCTTTGAAGACTCCTTCCGGCAGGCCGGCCGCGGGATCTTCGAGTTGGAAACGCGTAAGGAGGCGGCCGATGGCCTCGAAATGGCGCTGTTCGCTTTCGGAAATCCGGTCGAACACACGCAGCTTCCACTTCGCATAGAGGCGCCGGTAGAGATCGCGCGCCATCTTCTCCTCCTCGCGCAGGAAGGCCACTTCCTTGGCCTCGGCCGCGCTCAAGCTGAGGACGCCGCCGGCGCCTCCGCCGGGAGGACCGAACCGGTCGTCATTCGCCTGCGCCACGGCGGGCGGGCGGGAAGCGGCGGCCAGCAGAGCGGCGGCCAGCAGGACGCGAAACAGGTTCACTTCGATGCGCAATTTGCGGGACATGGCGCAGTCTCCTTCCGGCGTCGCTCTCAGTTAGCGGCGTCCGGCGCCCCGGCCTCCCGCCGAGCCCCGGCCCTGGGAAGACGGTCCCTTTGGACCGGTGCCGTCGCAGGTTCCACCGCCCTTCTTGCCGGACTTGGCGCCGTAGCCCGTTCCGTCCTGCGGCCGCTGACCCTGGTTTCCCGTTCCGTCGTTGGGACCGTGCCGCTTGCCCTTCATGGCGGCGTTGCCGTTGAAGGCCGGCGTTTGCGCCGGACCCGAAACAAACTGCGCGGCGGCCGGTGTGGTGAACACCAGCATGCCGGCAGCGATCGTCGTGGCGAGAAGAATACGTTTCATGGTCTTGTCTCCTTTCGTTCTGTCATCCGTTTCTGTTTGCGGTCCGCCGGCTTGCCTAGCGGCAACAAGGCCCGCCGAAGCCCGCACCATGTCCGCCGAACCCGCCCATGCCTGAGCCTTGCGCCTTGTCAAGCTTCTCGCGCTGAACGGGTGTCAGAATCTGGTAGAAGGCGGCGAACGCCTTCGCGTGGATGGCTCGCGTCTGGCCCATCAGCTTGCCCGCCTCGGCGGCCAGCGCGTCGATCTGCGACGCACCTGCGTTGGCCTTGGCTGCATTGTGAAGAGCCAGCTGAGTCTGTTGGATGAGGGGCCGCAACGCCTGCGACGCCTGGAAGGCGCTGTCGAAAATGACCCTCGCCTGCTGCTTCTGGGCGTCGGTGAGATCCAGGTAGGCGCCCAGGAAATCGAGCCGCCGCTCGTGCATCCTTTGCGGATCGGCGGGCGGATTCCCGGCGCCGAACCCTCCGCCCGTTCCCGGGCCTTGTCCGAGCAGCAGGCTCGTCGAGAGCGCCGCCGCCGCGATCCAACCGAACAGTTTGTTTTGCATGTGCGGTTTTGAACCTCCTGCCCACTGAGATGCGCACCGTAAAAAGGTAGTTAGCGGGGGAGCGGCAAAATGGTAGTTAAAGGTCTTTTACAACTTTTTAACAGCGGCAGGCTCGCCCTTCAGGCGTTGAACTTGTATCCAATGCCCGGGAGCGTGAGGATGAACTGAGGGTTCCGCGGATCCGGCTCGATCTTCTGGCGCAGCCATGCGACGTGAACGTCCACGGTGCGCGTCGACAGCGACGCCTCGTACCCCCAAACCTCGCGCAACAGTTCTTCCCGGGAGAGGGCGGCGCCCCGATGCTCGATAAAGTAGCGGAGCAGATGAAACTCCCGGGCCGACAGCGGGAGCAGCTTTCCGTCGCGGCGGACTTCAGCGCCGCGAAGATTGACATGGATCGGACCGAATTCATGAACCGGTCCGCCCGGTCCCGCCATCTGAGCCCGCCGCAGCAGGGCCTCGACCCGGGCGAGCAGTTCCATCATCTCGAAGGGCTTGGTCAGGTAGTCGTCGGCGCCGATTCTCAACCCCAGCACCTTGTCGACGGGCTGGCTGCGGGCGGTGAGCATCAGGACCGGCACGGAGGCGCCCAACTGGCGAATCTCCCGGCAGACCTCCAGGCCGCTCTTGCCGGGCAATCCGATATCCAGGATGACCAGGTCGAAGGCGTGGCTGGCGACCCGTTCCACCGCCGTTTCTCCGTCCCCGGCCGCTTCCACGAGATAACCCTCCCGCCGCAGCCGGTCCGCGAGCGTGACGACCAGGTCTGCCTCGTCTTCCACCAGGAGGATCTTCTTTTGCACGGTAAGTGTCATCCTTTTTGCGGGACGGCATTCGCCGCCGGCAGGCGCATCGTGAAGACAGTTCCCTTGGGCCGGGCCGCCCGCACCCCGACCTCGCCCCCGTGGTCCTCGGCGATCCGTTTCACCAGGCTCAGGCCCAATCCGGTTCCGTGGAGCCGCGAGGAGGCGGCGCTTCGCCCCCGGTAGAACGGTTCGAAGATGCGGGGCAGGTCCGCCGGATCGATGCCCCGGCCTCGGTCCTCTACCACGATCTCCACGCCCGGGCCATGCCGACCGCCGGCCCGGTGCGCCCGAATCGACAGCCAGCCTCCATCGCTTCCGTATTGAAGACCGTTCATCAGCAGGTTGCGAAGCGCGTGCGACAGCGCGGTCGCGTCCCCGTGGACGGGAGGCAGCGCCGGCTCGATCTCCTCCACCAGTTGCACACCCGACTCCATGATAGCCGGACGGCAGGTCTCGACAGCGCGGCGGACGACTTCGCCGACGTCCACCGGCCGGAAGCGGTCCCGCGTCCGGCTGTGCGCCACGGCGACGCCAAGCGCATCCTGGACCATCTCGGCCAGCCGGCCGCTTTGGCGGCGGATCATCTCTCCGTAACGCCGGGACTGCTCGCCGGTATCCGCCACGCCGTCGGCAAGGTTGTCCGCCGCCGAGCGGATGACGGCGAGAGGCGTGAGGAGGTCGTGAGAGATTCCGGCAAGAAGTTCGGCCTGGAGTCTGGCGAGTCGCTGCGCGCGCTGCGTCAGAATCACGATCAACCCCATGCTGGCGGCCAGCAGCAGGAGAATCGTGAAGCTGATGGCGAGATGGCGGGACCGCAGGCCCGCCACAGCGGACTCGAGCGACCCCGAGCGATGGACCGCCAGCAGCCGCCAGCGTCCTTCGACGCCCGGCTGAATGCTCTGCGAGGCAAGTCCGCGGCCCCGGTGGGGCGGCCAGTCGCCGCGAGGCCCCTTCCCTCCGCGGGAACGGCGGACGAGGGGGTCCGTTCGCTCGATGGCGGGAGTTTGCGACAAAGCGTTCGCGTCCTCCACGCGCAGCGCCATTAGCGCGACGCTGAGGTCCGGCGTCCCGTACGACGACGGCGACGCGCCAGGGGAGAGATACACGAATCTTGTTGGATCGCGCGCGCTGGCGACCGCCACGTCGTAGTCGAAGCCGGCGCGGCCGCTCAGGTGCTTCCGGGCGAGTTGCGGCAGCAGAGTCTTCTGAATAAAGGCCAGATCGAGTTCGAGGATCAGGGCGCCGGGAGCGCGTCCCTTGTGCCCGGCCGCCAAGCCAGGCCGGACCGGGCTGCCCGCCTGGCGCGGGGAGCCGTGAAACACGAGCAGCACAAGAGCCGGGACCTCTTCATCAATGGTCCATTGGACGGGGCGGGACGGCGATCCCGATATCGCTGAAGCGCTCTCGAAGCGTGTTTGCAGCCGGTTGAGCAGCGGCAGAAAGGCCGGGGGCCACTCGGCGGCATCGAGCCGGTTCATCGGCGGATGGAAGCGCCACAGCGCGGGTTTTCCTGAACCCCGGCCCGCGGCAAGGTACACGTTCCGAACCAGTCCGGGGAACGGGGCGGTTTGCATCCAGACCCTGTAGCGCTCCTCGATCGCCGGCTCATCCTCGGTCCATTCGAACGGCGGGATGAGAAAAACCAGGCAAGCCCGCATCAACTCACGGTCGAATTCCTGAACCAGCCGGTCGGCGGCCGCCTCCAAATGGGCGTGCAGGCGTTCGCGCTCGGCTGATGTCACATCGCTGATCCAGCGCCATTGCAGGAAGGCGAGCACGCCCAGCAGTCCCAGCAGGACGAAGATCACGCCCGCCCACAACAGCGTTCTCGGCGCGTGGTGTCGCATGGTTCTTCAGGATGTTGCTGCCACCTTCAGTATCGCCGAAGGCCCGTGCCTGCTGGCGGTCCAGGCGGACGCGCCGGCCGGGAACTTATTTCCCCGGGTACGCGCGAAACGAACCCGAATTGAGGATAAGTCACAACGAATGAGTCTCTTCCACGGAAAAGAGAAATATTACAAATCGGGCGCATCCATTCCGGACACGACTTCCGTAACACCTGTTAGCGGCGGAGTGTCGCCACCGGGATATCATTGAAGATTGAGGATGCGCTCGTGCCGCCAGTAACGCCGGGGGAGGGATCCATGGAGCGAGAGGACCTGCCGGTCGACGACGTCGCCGCGCTGGACTGCCTGGGAATGGCGGACGAGGCGGACTTGGCGCCGTGGCTGGCGGACTCCCGGTTCGAGGCGGCCTCAACCGCGTACCGTGAGGTGGCCGCCGCGCTGGCCCTCGCCCACCCGCAAACTCCTCCGCCCCGGCTGCGGGACCGCGTGCTCAAGTCGGTCGCCTTCGAGGCGTCGAAACAGGTCGTCCGCCGCGATGAGGGGGTCTGGAAACCGCTCAGCCCCGGCGTCGAACGAAAGATGCTGCGCTACGACCCGGCGACCCGCGAGAGCGCCTTTCTTCTCCGGATGCAGCCGGGGGCGGTGCTGCCCGAGCACCACCACCACGCGGCCGAACAGTGCCTGGTCCTCGAGGGTTCGGTGCGGATGGAGTCCGAGGTTTACCGGGCCGGCGACTATATCGTACTGGCCGCGGGTTCGGATCATCCGCTGGTGGTGAGCGCGGAGGGCTGTGTCGTCTTCATCGCCTACGCGGGCGTGGCGCGATAGCGGCCGCCTTCACTGCAAGGCGGCCATGATGCCGCCGGCGCGTTCGAGCAAGGCCCAGCGGGCCGATTCAACCTGGTACTGCGCGTCGTAGTAGACCATCCACTTCTCCTGTTCGCCGATGCGCGCCTCCTCCACCTGCCGGAGCGTGGACCTCCCCTCCTCCATCCGCGCCAGGTGGACCGACAGGGCCTCCCGCGCGACGTCAAGGTCGAGTCTTGCCACCTTGCGCGCGGTCTCCGCCTTGCGGAGTTCCCGGAAGCCCTTCTCAATGTCCATTCGGACCTGGGCGCGCACGCGGCTGACTTCGATTCGCAGGCGCGCCGCCTCGATTCCGGCCTGGGAGGCCAGAGCGCGGCTGGCGGGACCGGCCAGGATCGGAATCTGTGCGGAGACGCCGATCTGGCCGTTGTGGCGCTGGAAGCGGCGGAAGAAATCCTCGTAGTTGTTGAAGCGGGCAAGCAGGCCGTACTGCGCCACCAGGTCGAAGCGGGGGTAACGGGACGCGGCATGGGCGCGCATTTCGAGATTCTTGGCCGCCAGGGCGGATTCCAGGCGGCGCAGTTCGGGGTGGTCGGCCAGAGCCCTGGCGATGGCGTCCTCCTCGGCCAGCGGGAGATCGGCGGCGGCCCTCTGTTCCCCGGCCGGCCGCACGCGGTCGCCGTCGGGATATCCAAGGACGACGGCCAGCATCGCCTGGGCGGCGTCGCGGTCGGACTCGAGGATGCCCAGCCGCTGTTCGGCCCGGGCGGCCTCGAGGGCGGCGCGCTTGCTCTCGAGCGGGATCTCCCGCCCTTCGGCCACTCTCAGGTCCACGATGGCGGCCACTTTGCGGCTGCTTTCGATCTGCCGCCGCGCCGCTCCGGCGGCAAGCTCCTTGTGTTCGGCCTCGAGGAACAACTGCACGGTCCGGGCGACCGCCTGTTGGCTCCGAGTCCGGGAAGCGAATCCGGCGCCGCGCGCCTCTTCCCGAGCCTGCTCGATCTGGAGGCGCTGCTGCCTGTTGTAGACCGAAGCCACGGCGCGCGCCTGCACCACGCTGGGGGCGGCCCCGTCGATGCTCATCGGGAACCCGTGGGAGTACGCCAGTCCGCTGCCAGCGAAGACTTTCGGGACGAAGGGGTCGCGGGCGAGGGTGACGCGCTGGGCGGCTGATTGCTCGTCAAGGCGGGCCAGCACGACGTCGGGATTCTCGGCGAGGGCGCGCCTCGCCGCTTCGGCGAGCGTCAAAGTATGAACCGCGGCCAGGAGGATTACGGGAATCGCCATTCCTCCATTATCCCGGGCTGCGCCGGCCGGGCGGCGCAGCCCGGGGGTCGGCCGTCAGAACTCGAACTTGAGAGCCAGCTGCATGTCGCGGCTGTCGGCGATCGTCGAAGTGATGCGGCCCACGGTGGGCGAGCCGATCGAGGCGTTCGGGAAGCCGAACTGCGGGGTGTTGAACAGGTTGAAGGCCTCGGCCCGGAACTGCGCGTTGAACCGCTCCTTGAACCGGAAGTTCTTCACGAACGACGTGTCGAACTGAACCTGCCCCGGAGCGTACAGCACGCCGCGCGCGACATTGCCGTAGGTGTTCGGCGGCGGGGCCACGAAGGCGGTGTCGTCAAACCACTTGAACGGATCGGGGTTGGGCAGCGTTCCGCGGCCGATCCTGTTCGGCCAGCTCGGCGCTCCGTTGTTCACGCCGTTCGCCAGACCCACGTTGAACGGACGTCCCGTCGACAGGGTCGTGATCGTGGTCACGCGCCAGCCGCCGATGATCCAGTCGACGGGTCCGCCGACATTCGCAAACTTCCGCCCCTTGCCGAAGGGCAAGTCGTAGACGACGCTCGTCACGGCCCGATGCTTGATGTCGTAGCCGGAGGCGCCGCGTCCGCAGCGGATGCAGGTGATGGTCTGCGGCCCGCCGGTGGCTCCGCCGCCCGAACCCGCGGATCCGCCGAAGTCGATCGCCTTGGCCCAGGTGTAGCTGAACAGCCCCTGGAGCCCGTGCGAGAACCGCTTTTCGAGCTTGGTGAGCAGCCCGTGATAGGTGCTCATGTTGCGCGGCGCGAAGATGTTGATCGCCGTAATGTTGTTCAGGGGCTGAATCAGCCGGCGGGACGCCAGCGATCCCGGGCCCGGCTGCACTTCGTTGAGCGGCAGGTTGATCATCACGTGAATGCCGCGGCTGCCGGCGTAAGCCACTTCGGCCAGCAGCGACTCGGTCAACTGGCGCTGCACGTTGGCGCTCCAGTGCTGCGCATATCCGGTGAGGTTGTTGTAGTCGTGTCCCTGGCCTCCGGGATTGGCAGCGTTCAGCTCGGCTGTGGTGCGGGGCTTGATCACCTGGATTTCCGGGAACGGCCGGTTGATCACGGGCACCCGCGTGAAGTCGACCGGATTGACTTCCGGCGCGAGGTTCTGCGTGAAGATGTAGGGCACCTGGATGCCCAACTGCCCGTTGGCCGTGACCGGCTCGGGGAAGTAGGAGAGGCCGTAGCCGGCCCGGAAGACGGTCTTGCCGTTACCCAGAAGGTCATAGGCCAGGCCGACACGGGGCCCGATGTTGCCGTACTGCGTGGACTTGTTCACCGCTCGCGACGTTCCCTCCTCGTTGGCGTAGACGAGTCGCAGTCCTTCGCGGTCCACGTTGACCAGACGGTTGCGGATCTCCACGTCCGGCGTGTAGATCTCATAGCGGACGCCGAGGTTGAGCGTAAGCCTCCGGTTCACCTTGAAGTCGTCCTGGAAAAAGAACGCAATCTCGTGATTGGTCTGATAGTAGGGCTCGAGGAGAGCGCCCCGGTTGGCGGCGGTCAGGTAGCCGGTCAGGAGCGTCGCCATGCCGCTGCCGCCCTGGTTGTTGCGCGGATCGTTGGTGTAATTGTTGTTGAAGGTGAGATTGCCGCGGGGCGCGATGTTCGTGTACGGCGAGGTCAGCCGCTTGATGTAGTGCTGGCCGAATTTCAACTGGTGCCGGCCGACCGTCCAGAACATGTTGTTGTCGATCTGGTAGTGCGTCTGGCGCGGGTTGACCGGCAGGAACGCCGGCCCGCCCGACAGGCCCGTGAAGTCCTGCACGTTGATTCCGGGAATCCCGGAAGTCAGCTGGCTGATGTTGATTCCCTGGATGCCGAGCGACGTGGCGGCGTTGCGGCCGAAGTCCGACGCCGTCGTGGTCGGCGTGGTGCGCGCGAATCCAAGGCGGAGTTCGTGCAGCAGGTTCGGACGGAACACGTGGGTGTTGTTGAGAGCGGCGCCCTGGGTGGTGAGACGCGTGTTCTGAAGACCGGCGACGAACGGGCCCAGCTCAAACCGCTGCGCGGCCTCCGGCGGCGTCGGCAGACAGCAGTTGGCCTGTCCCTGCGGCGCATCGAGCTTGAACTTCTCGAACGAATAGCGGAAAAACAGCGAGTCTTTCTCGCCGAGCCTGTGGTCGATGCGGGTCGTGAAGCCGTTGTCGGTGATGTCGCGGTTGGCGTTGATGGTGAAGTTATTGAAGTTGCCGGGAGCGTTCGGCAGGGGATACACGCTGGCGACGTTCCGGCCGACAGGGTTGATCCGGTTGGCCGGGATGATGTTGTTGGTGAACGGGTCCCGCAGAAACTGCGAGTTTGTCGCGCTCACCGGCTGCGCGGGATTGAAGGCGGGGTTCAGCCTCGTAGTCAGCGGGTCGAAGATGAGAATACGCGAGCCCGCCGTGCGCTCATACTCGGTGAAATCCCCGGCGCGGACCTTGGCGGTCGGAACCGAGTTGACGAAGGTGAGACCGCGCAACTCGCGAAGTCCGAAATAGTCCGCGAAGAAGAATGTGCGGTTTCTGCCGTTGTACAGTTTGGGAATGTAGACCGGTCCGGAGACCGCCGCGCCATACTGGTTGCGGCGGAGGGGCGCCTTGGGAATGGTCGGGCTGGCGAAGTAGTTGCGGGCGTCGAGCTTGTCGTTGCGGAGGAACTCGAACAGGTTGCCGTGAAGCTCGTTCTGCCCGGACTTGGTCGACACAGAGACGACGCCGGCGCCGCGGCCAAACTCGGCCGAATAGACTCCGGTAAGCACCTTGAACTCCCGCACGGATTCGATGGACGGCTGGACAATGACGGTATTGAACGTGTACTCGTTGTTGTCGATCCCGTCGACCAGCCAGCCGTTCGAGTTGCCGTGGTGCCCCAGAGCGTTGAAATTGGAGCCGGCGCGCGGATTGAAAGTCGACGCGCCCGACAGGTTCTCGCCGATCTGTCCGGCGGTCACGCCCGGCGACAGATAGACAAGCTGGGCGAAGTTTCGTCCGTTCAGAGGGAGTTCGCGGACGGCGCGTTCCGTGATGACGCTGCCCAGCTCGGCGCTGTCGGAGCTGACCAGCGGAGCTGCGGCCGTGACGCTGACGGTTTCCGAAACCTGGCCGACTTCCAGCGTGAAATCGACACGGGCTTTCTGGTCGACCTGGAGGATCACGCCCTCGCGCACCTGGCGTTTGAAGGCGTTCATTTCGACGGCCACAGAGTAGGTTCCCGGAATCAGAAACGGAGCGTTGTAGCCTCCGGACTCGTCGGTAAGGAATGTCTGCGACGTCCCTTTCGAGGTTTCGGTGATGGTGATTTTGGCGCCGCCAACCACCGCGCCGGTGTTGTCAACCACCGTACCGAGGATGGTTCCCGTGGTCTGCTGTGCGTAAACTGCAAACGCCCCTGTTACGAAGAGGAAAGCGAGAGAGCGACGAAGCTCTTTCATCATCGTGGACTCCTTCCTTCAAAGCGAAAATCGATCTGTTCTCGGAAGTATAGCAGAGCGGTTCGCGATTGGTAGGTGGTAGGAGAATGTCTCGACGCCGAAGTCCGGCTCCCCGAGAACCCATGCAAAAGCCCGGTAATGGTACCGGCACTTCCATAGCGGGGCTTCGCCGGTGTGCCGAACTCACCTGTGTCCTCACCCGCCAGGTCTGACGCCGTGCCATTTCCGGCTGATCGCCTGCAAGGCGAGAATCGCCGCCGCGCCCAGGGCCACCAGCGCCAGGGCGGCGCGCGGACCGGCCCGCTCCGCCAGATGCCCGGCGAGCCACGGCAGCACCATGGACCCCACGCGCGACCCTGTCAGCAGAACGCCAAACACAGCGCCGGAATCCTCGCGGAACCGTGTCCCGGTCATGCCCAGGATCGTGGGAAAGACTCCGGCCAGGCCTGCGCCGCAGAGCACGATCGCAGCCCCCGCCCAGGGTATGGAATGGGATGCGGCCAAAAGCAGCGCGCCCAGCAGCGCCGCCGCCGCGCTCACCATCACGATGCGGTCGCCGGACCAGACCAGCGCCAGCCGGGCCAACCCGAGCCGCGCCAGGATGACGGTCGCCCACAGGCCGGTCAACGCCCACGACGCGGCGCGCACGCCGACGCCGAGGTCGCGGGTGAGGAAGGTGGTCGTGTAGCCCGCAAGGATCACTTCGTTCCCGGACTGGAAAAACAGGAGCAGCATCGTCACCTGCACGGACCTCGTGCGCAGCAGGGAGACCGTTCCGGCGCGCCGCCGCGGATCGGGGTTCTTTGCGCCGGGAAAGGCGAGCAGCGCGGCGTAGCCGCCGGCCGCGGCGCAAAGGCCGGCCGTGGACCACACAATCCCCGCGAGCCCCACCCGGTCAAGCCAGACACCCGCGGCGAAAGGAACGGTCAACGCGCCCAGCCCGAAGAACATGCCGAGGACGATGAGGGCGGCGTTCTTGCGCCGGGGATCGGGATTGAGGTCGGCGATGAGCGTGTTGGTGGCCGCGTTGAGCGCGCCGCCGCCCAGTCCGAGCACGAAGGCCGCCGCCAGCAGCATGGCGTAGGAATCGGCGGCCACGGCGAGGACGAGCGCCGCCGCCACGATGAGAGGCCCGGCGGTCATCGCCGGTTTGACGCCCGAACGGTCGATGCGGCGGCCGGCCGCGGCCACCGTCAGCAGCACGCCGAAATTCAACGCGGTGAACAGCGCTCCGGCCTGAGCGAGGTCGAAGCGCAGTTTCAGGGAAAGCAAGGGAAGAACCGCTCCGAGCAGCGCGTTGGCGACGCCGAACACGAACATGCCTCCGGCGGCCGCGGCGCTGGCCCAGCCGCGACTCACCCGAGTGACCTCAAGAAATCCTCCACCAGACGGCGCGCGACCTTGCTTCGGTAGTCCGCCGTCGACCGGATGTCGCTAACCGGTCTGGCCTCCATCGGAAAGTCGGGAACGGATCCGGCTGCGGCGCCCGCCAGGGCGGATTCCGCCGCGACGCAGCGCAGCGGAACCGGGGCGACGCTACCGAGTGCGATCCGGATTTGCCGGATGCGTCCTCCCTCGCACCGCGCCGCCGCGGCCAGGCAGACCTTTGAGATCGCCTGCGCGTTCCGGGTCCCGACCTTTCGGAACGTCTCGCGCCACCTGGACCGGCCGCGCGGCAGGATGATCGCGCGAATCAGCTCGCCGGGCTCCAAGTCGATCTGTTTGTAACCCGTGTGGAAGCCGTGATAGGGCCGGCGGCGAATCCCGGCCCGCGACACCAGTTCCAGTTCCGCGTCATAGACCAGCAGCGGAGGCGCCGAGTCCGCCGCCGGCGACGCGTTGGCGATGTTGCCGCCGAGCGTCCCTCTGTTCTGCGTCGCCACGCCGCCTGTTTCCGCCGCGGCCTGCGCAAGCAGAGGGAACTCGCGCCGCAACAGTTCCGAACGCCGGACCTCGGTGTAGGTGGTGAGGGCGCCGATGCGGACTTCCGCGTTATTGGCCCCGATCCCGCGAAGCTCGTCGAGCTTCCACAGGAGGACGAACCGTTTGTGCGCGAGTCTGCCGGATTCGAGCTGAACCATCAGGTCTGTACCGCCGGCAAACGGCCGGCATCCGTCCTCGACCAGGGCCAGCGCCTCGCTCAACGAGGAGGGAGCGAGCAGTTCGTAGTCCGGAACGAACCCTCTCATCCCGACGCGCTCCGGACCGCCTCGAGGATCCGCATGTAGCCCGTGCACCGGCACAGATTCCCCGCCAGGCCCTCGCGAATCTCGCTCTCGGAGGGATGAGGACACTGTTCAAGCAACCGGACAGCGGCGAGAATCATCCCCGGCGTGCAGATCCCGCACTGCGCGCCGCCCTGCTCGAGAAACGCGCGCTGGACGGGGTGCAAGGCGCCGCCGGACGACAGTCCCTCGATGGTGGTGATCCGCGCTCCCTGGGCCGCAAGGGCCGGCACGAGACAGGAGTTGACCAGTTCTCCATCCATCAGGACGGAGCAGGCTCCACATTCGCCTTCGCCGCACCCTTCTTTGGTCCCGGTCAGATCGAGCCCGTCGCGAAGCACGTCGAGCAGCCGCTCCATGGGCCAGGCCGCAGCTTCCCGTTCCACGCCGTTGACGAGGAGCCGAAGGAGAAACCGTTCAGCCATCGAGGGCCTCCAGGAGGCGCTCCGGAGTCCAGGGCACATGCACCGGATTGACGCCGGCGGCGTCGGCGATGGCGTTGAGAATGGCGGGCGCCGGGCCATCCATCGGCAACTCTCCGATGCCCTTGGCTCCGAACGGTCCATGCGCGTAGGGGTGCTCTTCGAAAAAGACGCGAATCGGCGGCAGGTCGGACGACGTGGGCATGATGTAGTCCGTCATCCGGGCGTTGGCCACGCGCCCCCGGTCATAGACGACATCCTCATAGAGAGCCCACCCGATGCCCTGCGCCACGCCGCCCTCGATCTGGCCGGCCGCCAGGACCGGGTGAATCACCTTGCCGGCGTCCTGCACGGCCACGAAATCCTCGACGCGAGTCTCGCCGGTGACCGTGTCCACGGCCACCTGCGCGACGTACACGGCCCAGGCGTAAGTCCCGTACGCCGAGCCGGTGTAGGTCGAATCGTCCCATTCGACGTCCGGCGGCGGGGAGTACTGTTCGGTGGCTTCGATCCGTCCTTCCGCGGCGACGGCTTCCGCGCACGCTTCGGCGAAGCTGCGGCCGTCGCGGAACGGGGCGATGCGTTCCGCCAGCGCGCGCGCCGCGCGTTCGACCAGTTTGCCGACAACCATCGTGGTCCGGGATGCCACCGTGGGCCCGCTGTCGGGAACCACGCCCGTTTCCGGCGGGACGATTTCGATGTCGTCGACGTCCGCCCCGAGCGCCTCGGCCGCGATCTGGCTGAGGATGGTATTCGTCCCCTGCCCGATTTCGGTGCTCGACACAAAGACCTGAACGCGGCCAGAGGGGGCCGCCTCCAGCCGCACGGAGCTTTCCAGACGCCGCTCGCCCGATCCGGTGAATCCGGCCCCGTGGAGGAAGGAGGCCAGACCCATGCCCCGCTTCACGCGCGAGGCGGTATTCTCTTGCCGGAAGCGTTCCCGCTTTTCGCGCCACCGGCTCTCGGACAGCGCGCGCTCCAGCAGACCTTCCAGGCAGACCGGTTCGCCGATCACCTGTCCGGTGGCGGTGGCGTCTCCCTGCCGAAGGAAGTTCCGGCGGCGCAATTCGTCCGGTTCGACGCCGACGATCCGGGCCACGACGTCGATATGGCGTTCGAGGGCGAACAGGCTCTGCGGCGCTCCAAAGCCGCGAAAGGCTCCGTGCGGCGGATAGTTGGTGCGCCAGGCCCGGGCGCGTACGCGGACGGCCGGCCATCGATAGGGTCCGGCGGCGTGAATCGCGCCGCGGGAGAGCACGACGGGCGAGAGCGTGCAGTAGGCGCCGCCGTCGAGGTCGAAATCGAAATCGAGCCCGAGCAGCGCGCCGGCGCGCGACACGGCGACGCGGAGGCGGCTTCGCGACGGGTGGCGCTTGGTTGTGGCGAAGATGTCCTCCGCGCGATCGTAGATCATTTTGACCGGGCGGCCCGACTTCCAGGCGAGCAGCGCGGCATGCCCGGCGAGGATCGACGGGTACTCCTCCTTGCCGCCGAAGCCGCCGCCGGTTTCCGACTGGATCACGCGAATCGACGCCCCATCGATCGCAAACAACCGTTTGAGGGCCGCATGCACGTAATAGGGGCATTGCATGGAACCGCGCACGGTGATTTCGCCGCCGGCCGCGGTGGCGAGGATCCCCTGGGGCTCGATGTAGAGCTGTTCCTGCGCGGAGGTCGAGTATTCGCCTTCGACGACGAAAGCGGCCGCGCCAAACGCTTCGTGAAGGTCGCCCCTTTCGATGCGGAACTCCCGGAAAACGGTGTCCGACTCGCTGATGCTGAGCACGGCCGGCAGTTCATCGCACACGACGCGGACGGCCGTTCGTGCGCGCTCGGCCATGTAGCGGTCCGGGTGGGCGATGAGCGCGACCGGCTCGCCGGCGTGGTTCACTTCCGCACCGGCCAGGAAGGGCTGGTCGTCCTCGATAAGCGCCACGACGTTCTCACCGGGAATGTCGCGCGCGGTGACGACGGCGCACTCGCTCCAGGGAAAGGCCGGATCGAAGACGAGTTCGCGAATCCGGCCCCGCGCGGCGGGGCTGCGGACGGTGACGCCGTGAAGCATGCCGGCCAACCGCAGGTCGCCGGCGTACCGCGCCGACCCGGTGACCTTCGCGCGCCCCTCCTTGCGCGGAACCGCTGCGCCGACCATCAGGACGCGTCGCCCTTCAGGCAGCGCATGGCCAGGCGGTAGAACTCCGGATGCGATTCCCACGTCTGCGCGGTGAGGATATTGCCGTCACGGCAAGCCTGGCCGGACATCCACGTGGCGCCGCAGAGGGCGACTTCGGACCGGACATGCTCGTAGCAGGTCACCTTGTGCCCTTCGAGAATCCCCGCCGCCGCCAGGACCTGGATGCCGTGGCAGATCGACAGAATCCACTTCCCGGCGGCGTGCATCTGGCGCACGATGTCGATCAGCCGGGCGTTGTGCCGGAGATACTCGGGGGCGCGCCCGCCGATGATCAGGACCGCGTCGAACGCCGCCGGATCGACGTCCTCGAAGGAGACAGACGCTTCCATGCCATAACCCGGGCGCTCGACGTAGGTTTGCCAGCCGGGCTCGAAGTCGTGCATGACCATATGCAGCCGCCGCGCGGCCGTCGAGGCGACGACCGGCTCGAAGCCTTCCTCCTGAAACCGGTGAACAGCGTACCAGGCTTCGTAGCCCTCGCCGGCGTCCCCCGTCACGATGAGAATCCTGCGCATTGCCAATTAATATACGCGATCCCGTGGCAGGCGATAATGTGGTGAACTCTATGCGAAGGCTCACCCGCCGCCAGATCATGGCGGCTCCCCTGGCGGCTATGGCGGAGCCGGCACTCTCCGGACGCCGCATCTGGATCGGCCCGGAATACTGGGCGAACCCTCTCCGGGACTGGCGCGTCGAGGACGGATGGATCGCCGCGGACGCGGGCGTCGACCGGACGCTGCACTGCCTGACGCGGCAACTGGCGGGTGGTCCGTTCATGACGTCGGTGGAGGCCAGCCTCGATTCGAAGCAGAACGCCAACACGGGACGCACCACGTGGGCCGGCTTCCGGATCGGAGTCCGCGGCCTTCTTGACGAATATCGCCATGCGCTCGTCCATCCCACCGAATGGGTGGATGCGGCGATTCGCGGCGACGGCCGCCTGGTCGTCGACGGGGAGGAGAGTCCGGCCGCCGTGTCCCTTGAAGGCGCCGTGAAGCTCGAACTGACCGGCGACGGACGCAGCCTGACGCTTCGCGCCACGTCGGGGCCGCAGACGATCGAACTGCGCAAGTCCGTGGACCCGGCGCGATGGCGCGGCAACCTCGCGCTTGTGGCGGCGACGTCACCCACCCGCCAGGCGGCGCGGCCCACATGGCGGTTCCGGGCGTGGGAGGCCGGCGGAGACGGCGTTTCCAGCCATCCGGAACGCGCCTTCGGACCCGTGCTGTGGACGCAGTACACGCTCAGCGGCGGGGTGCTGAAGGTGAGCGCGCAGTTCCCGCCGCTCGGAGAGGGGGACGAGCGTGAAGCCCGGCTCGAGATCCGGCGCGGCGGCCGCTGGACCGAGGCGGCTCGCGCGCCAATCGACCCCATGGCGCGGCTGGCCGTGTTCAAGGTCCGCGGATGGGCACACCGCGCCGATGTCGTGTACCGCGTGGCGTATCGCTGGCAGGGCCGCGATCACGCCTGGGAGGGCGTCATCCGCCGCGAACCGGCGGGGGACGCTCTGAAGGTCGGCGTTTTCTCCTGCGACAACGGCTACGCGTTTCCGTCACCGGCCACGGTCGCCGCGGTGAAAAAGCAAGATCCGGATCTGTTGTACTTCGCCGGCGACCAGATCTACGAAGGCTACGGCGGATTCGGTTTCGTCCGGGAGCCCGTCCCGCTCGCGATGCTCGACTACCTGCGCAAGTATTACCAGTTCGGCTGGACCTGGCGGGAACTGCTGCGCGACCGCCCATCCGTGATCGTGCCCGACGATCACGACGTGTTCCAGGGAAACATCTGGGGACAGGCCGGGCGGCCGCTGCCCACGCGCGAAGAGAAAGGCTTCGAGCTGGGCGGCTACAAGATGGCGCCGGAGTGGGTGATCGCGGTCGAGAAGACGCAGGCGGCGCATCTGCCGGATCCGGCGGATCCCCGTCCCATCGGACAGGGCATCGGCGTGTACTTCACGGAACTGAACTACGGTGGGGTGAGCTTCGCGATTCTCGAGGATCGCAAGTTCAAAACGGGTCCCGGATCGCTGCGCCTCGACCGTTCGAGCGCGGAAGCCCTGGACGCGCCGGGCGCGGAACTGCTCGGCGAGCGGCAGGAGAGCTTCCTGCGCCGCTGGGTGGCGCGGCCAGGCAAAGAGATTAAGGCCGTACTGTCGCAAACGATCTTTTGCAAGGTGACGACCCACGCCGGCGCCCAGTTGCGCCCGAACATCCTGGACCTCGACTGCAACGCCTGGCCGCAGACGGCGCGAACGCGGGCTCTGCGGATCCTCAAACCGGCTCGCGCCGTCATGATGCACGGCGACCAGCACGTCGGCGCGCTGGTCCACCTTGGCATCGACATTTGGGAAGACGGTCCGGTGGCGTTCATGGTCCCGGGCACCGCGAACGGATTTCCCCGCGCATGGTGGCCGGAGGAGGAAGCCGCCGACGGGCGGTATCTCGATTCGTTCGGGCACCGGATGACGGTAATGGCGGTGGCCAATCCGGAAAAGGGGAGCAATCTGCTTCCCCGCCGTACGACGCATCCGGAGGAGTTGGCGCACCGGAAGGGATCCGGCTGGGGGATCGTCCGGTTCGATCTCCGCCGGCGCACGGTGACGTTCGAGATCCACCGGACACAAGGGGGCTTGTTTCCGGGCTTCCCGCGCACGGTGTCTCTCGCGTAGCGTCCCGTCCAGCGCCACGGGAAGCTGCGGATCGCGGCGACCCCCGGGTGGAACGAGGCAACGACAGGCCCGTCCAGACCGACGGGGAGACGGGCCGCACATCAGGGACCGTCGCAGTATGATCAATGAGGCGGCTGTCAGCCGATTCCGGATTCTACAATGCGGCCTCGATCATGCCTCACACGATCGGGACGTTCGCCCTGGACGGGCAGAACGTGACCAAGGCGGCCATTTCATCGGGCGCACTCCCTGAGACCCGGTGGCGCCAGGCGCGGCTCTCCGGCGCCTACGCAGAAGGCTGTTTGCCGGATGTCACGACGGAGATCCGCGTCGAGTGAGAACGGCGGGGAGAACGGTTGGGACGGGGCCTGCCGTCGCGGCCGGAGGCTTCTGCCGGGCCGGCGCCGCGGCCCTGGTCTTCGCCGTGCTGTGCGGCGAGCCGGGTTCCGCCCAGCAGCGGGACCGCGTGTGGGCGCGCTATGAGCACGAGATGCAGGATCCGGTCGACGATCCGCCCGGCGCCGGCCGCATGGGTGAGTTCGCCCTCGGGCGCCTTCGCTACCGCTCTCCGCTCGACCGGGGATTCGGCCGCTACTTCCGGTGGGGCATCGACGCCAACAAAGGCGATCGCCTTTTCCTGGGCCACCTGTCCCGGCTGACACGAATCGACGTGGCGCCCATCGAGACGATCATCGACGTCAGCAGCGACGAAGTCTTCGAGCACCCGTGGCTGTTCGCCGTTTCCGTCGGCGACTGGGCGATCACCGCCAGCGAGGCCGCGCGGCTCCGCCAATACCTCGACCGGGGCGGTTTCCTCATGGTCGACGACTTTCACAACGAGCGCGAGTGGGGCATTTTCATGAACGGCATCCGGCAGATCGACCCCTCGGCGCAGGTCGTGGAGCTGAACGACAGCGATCCGGTCTTTCACGTCGTCTTTAACATGACCGACCGGGTTCGCGTCCCCGGCGCGAACGTCGTGCACGACGGCGGCGTGGAGCGGGGCGGGCTGACGCCGCACTGGCGGGCGATCGTCGACGCCCGGGGCCGGATCATGGTGGCGATCTGCTTCAACATGGATGTCGGCGACGGCTGGGAGTTCGCCGACGACCCGTTCTATCCGGAGCGCTTCTCGTATGAAGCGATCCGCCTGGGCATCAACTACGTGCTCTATGCAATGACGCACTGACCGGGGCGGTCAGTGGAAAAACTGGTTGAAGTGCAGCAGACGCACGCCGGCGGCGAAGACCGGCCAGAACAGCGTGTCGAAAGCCCGCCATGCCAGCAGCAGGCCGATCAGCGACGGCATCGGCTGGCGGATGAACTCGAGCCACCGCAGGTGGACGCCCTCGGGCAGGAACAGCCCCAGCACGCTGTGCCCGTCAAGGGGGGCCACGGGCAGCAGGTTGAACACGCCGAGCAGGAGGTTCAGCGAAAAGAGGATGCTCAGAAAGCGCGCGAGTCCCTCGAACGCCGATCCTTCCGCGCCGTCGGCCAGGCGCGTGAATCCAAGGCCGCCGGGCAGGTGAAAGGCGCCGGTGGCAAGGCCCACGTGGATCGCGGCGCCGGCGGCGATGGCGAGAAGGAAGTTCGCCACCGGTCCGGCCAGCGCCATTCCGGCCGCTTTCCGGGGATGCCGCTGTTCCCAGAACGGATCGTAGGGCGCGCTGCCCCAGCCGAGCATCGACCCACCCATCAGGTACGTCAGCAGCGGAACGATCACCGTACCGAACATTTCGCGCTGCATGTGCGGAAGCGGGTTGAGGGTGACCTGGCCGGAGTAGTAGGCGGTGAGGTCTCCGCCCCACTTGGCCGCCAGGGCGTGGGCCGCCTCATGACAGGTCAGGGAGAGAAGGAAGGCCACATACCAAAGGGGAAGGAGCGCCAGTTGCTCGTTGGTCATCTGTAGGTGATCCACATGGGGGACACCCAGACCAGTTCGCCGTCGGCCTGTTCGCCGCGGACATAGTAGTAGCTGGTCTTGCCGCGCTCGGCCTGCGTGTCGCGCCACGAAAAGTCGGCCGTCCTGGATTTCGGCTCGACCGAATAGGCGTTTCTGCCGTCTTTGATGATGGACACTTTCGCGAAGTCGGCCGTGCCCCACAGCTTCACCGAGATCACGGGCGGCGAGGAGACGGAGAACTCCTCGCCCATGAAGTGGCCGCCGGAGCGGACTTCGGCCAGGATATTGTCGGTCGCGCCGTAGACACGGCGCTTCTTGAAGGCCTCCATGACACCCTCGCGAGTCGGTTCAGCCACCCAGAGGTTGCAGTAGGACATATGAGTGGACACGTGGTCGGAGGATGCCTGAAAGCCGAGACGGTAGCCCTTCTCGAGGGCCAGAGAAACGAATCCGAGAGGACGCCAGCCGCCAATCGAGTCGCCCTCGCTGTTGGCGCGGGGCGCCTCCGGCATCTCGTAGTTCTGCCGGTCGCCCTGGTAGATCTCGACGACGGGTTCGACGACGGGATCGTTGTCGCGCCAGTCGGTCCCCATATTGGTCCCCGAGGTGTGGGACGCGACAATCCCGTCAAAACGCCGCAGGTAGCGGTAGAGCATCTGGGTGTCTGGGGCCTTGCCCATGGGCGCGTCGTCGTCGACCTTGGGCAGCCTTGGAAGCGGACGCACTCCGCGCCGCGCAAACACGGTGTTGCGATGGCCTTCCGGATAGCGGACGCTTCGCTCGTAGCTGAACATCGCGGTGTACCGGCCGGGAATGTTGTAGGCGTCGGTCAGTTTCTGGCTGATCCACCAGTAGTACTCGCGTCCGCCGTTGTCGTGGTCACAACAGCCGCCCCAGTCCATATAGGCGGCATCCAGCATATACCGGTAGGCGTCGATGATCGGGCCGTCGCTCATCCCGCCGTCGCCGGAAAGCTCGGTATGACGGTGGAACTCGCCGCGGAGCAGTTGGTAGCTGCGTCCGCCGAGACGCACGCGGTGGTTGCGCATCCGGCGCACCTGCTCCCGTTCGGCGCGAACGTCGTCCGCCACCGCGGCATCTCGCTCCGCCGCCGCGGCGGCCAGTTTCACCGGCTTCAGCGGCTCGGCGATGACGACTTCGGCGGCGTAGAGGTCCGAGTTGATCGACCCTTCGCCCCGCCGGCCCGATCCGGGCAGGGCCGCCTGGCGGTGGTCGGTCGTGGAGACGACCAGGAGCGAACGGCCGGATAAGGGCAGCAGCGCCGGCCGCACGTCCGCCAGTCCGTCCGTGTGCGGAAGATCCACGGCGCCATGCCACCGTTCACCGTCGAAGTAGACCATTTGTTCGGCCCAGATCGGCGCGATCGGTGAGCGCTGCGGCGTTCCGGTGCGGTAGGCGAGGAAGAGATGTCCGTCGGGACCGGCGGCCAGCCGCGGAAAGCTGTTTTTCGGCAGCGGCGGCGGCTGCGGCGTCGCGCCGGGGCCGCGATTCCGGGCCAGCGCGGGATTGGGTTGCGTCATCCCCGCGGCGGCCTGGGCCATCGCGCGCCGCCGCCGCTGATCGGTCCGGCCTCCCGGCAGCGACTCGGCCAGGTTGTCCTGCGTGGTAGAGAGCGTGGATCCCTCCAGGCTCCGAATGAAAATGTTGTGGTTCTGATACAAGCCGATGCCGGTGGTCTCGTAGGCTCCGAAGTCCTTGCCCCACTGCGTGTCGGAACCCTCAAAGGCGATCCACAGCCGGCCCTGGCGGTCGTAGGCCGCCGAAGGCCGCGCTTCGAACCGGCTGCTGGCGGCGATGGCAGCAGGCGCCTCCATGAGGACCTTGGCTCCCTGGAGCCGCATGCGCCGGACGTAGACATCGTAGTCGCCCTTGTCGTAGGTATCCCAGGCGACGGCGATTTCCCCGTTCTGTCCGGCGGCGATGGACGGATCCCAGTCGCTGGCGGCCGAAAAGGAGACCGTATTCTCGGCGGAGAACCGTTCGCCCTGCTGCACCGCGGCCAGAATCTCGAGATTCTCCTTGCGCACCGCCTGCCAAGCCAGCCAGAGGTGGCCGGCCGAATCGGAAACCAGGACCGGGTTCAGGTCCTGGCCCGGATCCCTGGTGATACGGATCTCGGAGGACCATGCGCCGCCGCTCTTGTACCTGCCGAACAGGTCGAAGTTGCCGTCCCGCATCGCCGACCAGACAACCCACACGCGCCGGGAGCCGTCGACGGCCACGGCGGCGCGCATACAGTCCTCGTTGGCCGGCGAGACCGGCTCGGCCGCGTTCCAGACGCGCTTCGACTTCGAGTAGGTCATCATTTTCACCTGATCCCCGCCGGCGGGCCGGGCCAGAAAATCGAAGTTGTCCGGCTCTTTTTGAAACTGGGCTACAGCCTGTTTGCGGTCGCCGTGAGTGAAGTCGACGAAGGCGAGATAGACGGTGTCGCCGTCCTGGGCGAGCGCGGGGTGATCCTGCTCCTCGGCGGAGACGGTGAGCTGAACCGTGGGCGGCACGCGGTCCACGCGAACGCGCTCGTTCAACACGGTTTTGCTTTCTCCGTACGGGAGTTCGCCCGCGGTGAACGAGAAATTGCCGTGCGGCGTCTCGACCTCGAAGCGGGCCGAAGGCGACTCGATCGCCGCGGTGATGATCACGCCGTTATCCGCGATGGGGATGTTGGCCCCCTTCTTGAGCTGGTTGACGCGAACCAGGCCGGCCCGCGTGGAAAGCTTCCAGGTGGAGCGGTAGTCGGTGGAATCATCGGGACCAAACCGCCATCCCTGGATGGCGGTGACCGATCCGCCGGAGACCGTCACCCGGCCGTCCCACCGGGTGGGCTGTGTGTCGGTGACGCCGAGCAGCAGGCGGAAGGCGACGGCTTCCGGCATGGCGATCTCCCGAGAGCGGTTTCCCTGCGACTGCAACAGGGCGATACAGGCGAATCCCATCAGGAGAACGCCGGGCAGCCAACGTGATAACTTCATTCGAAGCTCCTCAGAGGATTATCGCCCAATCCGGGGGCCGACTCCGGAGCCCGGACCCGGCCTGGAGAGTGGAGGACCTTACAATAGGAGTGTCATGAGCGATTCTCTCGTCATTGCCGGGCGCACATTCCGCTCCCGGCTCATCGTCGGAACGGGCAAGTACCGGTCATTTTCCGAGATGGCCCGCTGCCACGAGCTTTCCGGCGCGGATATGGTCACCGTCGCGGTCCGCCGCGTCAACCTGACCGACCGATCCAAGGAATCCCTGCTCGACTACATTCCGCGGGACAAGATCTTCCTTCTCCCCAACACGGCCGGCTGCTACAACGTCGAGGATGCGGTGCGGACGGCGCGGCTGGGCCGCGAGGTCGGCCTGTCCGATTGGGTGAAACTGGAAGTCATCGGCGACGAGAAGACGCTGTTTCCCGACACCCACGGACTTCTCGAGGCGACGCGAATTCTTGTCAAGGAGGGATTCGTTGTTCTTCCTTACACGACGGACGATCTCATCACCGCCCGCAGGCTGATTGACGCGGGCGCATCGGCGGTGATGCCGCTGGCCGCGCCGATCGGAAGCGGCATGGGCATCCAGAACGCGGCGAACCTGCGCATCCTGCGGGAGATGATCACCGAGGTGCCCTTGATCGTCGATGCCGGCGTCGGCACCGCCAGCGACGCCACGATCGCGATGGAGCTGGGCTATGACGGCATTCTGATGAATACGGCGATCGCCGAGGCTAAAGACGCTCCGAAGATGGCGCTCGCCATGAAGCACGCCGTCGAGGCGGGGCGCTATGCGTTCGAAGCGGGCCGGATTCCGAGGAAACTGTACGCTTCCGCCAGCAGCCCGCTGACCGGCATCATTGGCTGAGGCCGTGCGCCGGCGGGCCGTAGAGGAACCGCTCGCGGCGCGGCGCCATCAGGTGCGCGGCGGTGAGCCGCTCCGACATCAGCCCGGCTCCGGAGTGTCCGTCGCCGGGGCCGATCCAATGGCCGAGTTCGTGCGCCGCGACCCTGCCCAGAGCGCGGCCAAGAACAGCCGGCAGGCGGCTGCCCACCAGAGCCGACACCGGCCCGGCGAACACCTCGATGCCGGGCGCCACACGGCCGTCTTTCCAGGGCGCTCTGCCCAGCGCCGAACCATCTTCGGCGGCGGCCTCCCGACGCAGCGTGATGGTGACGTGCGCGCGTTGACAGGGCAGGAAACGCACAGGACGGCCTGCGCTTGCAAAGACCGCCTCCAATTCTTCCCGGACAATCCGGAGCGTCACCTCATCGAGCCGGGCAGGGTTTTCGATGCAGAGGTCCAAGCCTTTTGCCATCAACGGACTGGCAAGTACGGCCAGCAGGAATGGGGAGCCCGGACGCAACATGGTAACTTGATTGTAACCGAATATTCACGTGATTGTAGCCACCCGGCTGAGGCGCGCCTGCACCCCCAACTGCGGGGCAGGAAAAGGGGCTTGGTGTCGTGGTGGCGGGAAAATCGTTCATACTCAAGTTCAGGCGCCGCCACACGATCCATGTTCCGCAGACTCTTGACCGGATCCCTATACCCGCAGGTTCTCGCCGCCATTGTCCTGGGCATCGCGCTGGGCGTCTGGTCGCCGAAGACGGGCGCGGCCATGATGCCGCTGGGGGAAGGATTCATCAAGCTGATCAAGATGATCATCGCTCCGGTGATCTTCTGCACGATCGTGCTGGGCATCGGCGGGACGAGAGATCTGAAGAAAGTCGGGCGGACGGGGGGACTGGCGCTGCTCTATTTCGAGATCGTCAGCACGGTGGCGTTGATCATCGGCCTGGTGATCGTGAACGCGGTTCAGCCTGGGGCAGGCATGAACGTCGACGTCTCCACGTTGAACACATCGGCGGTTTCCGCCTACGCCAGTCCGGGGAGGATGAAAACGACGACGGCCTTTCTCGTCGACATCATCCCGGCGACGTTCGTGGACGCCTTCGCCCGAGGCGAGATCCTCCAGGTGCTGCTGCTGGCGATCCTGACCGGTTTCGCGATCCAGCGGCTCGGCGAGCGCTCGCACTCGGCCATCCAGTTCATTGACGCCTGCAACGCGGTGCTGTTTCAGATCGTGAACATCATTATGCGGGCGGCGCCGGCGGGCGCTTTCGGCGCGATGGCGTTCACGATCGGCGCCTATGGCCTGGGCTCGCTGCTATCTCTGGCCAAGCTCATGGCGACGTTCTATGCGACGTGCGCGTGTTTCGTGTTCGTGGTTCTCGCCCTGATCGCCCGGTTTCACGGCTTCCGCATTCTCCGGCTGCTCCGCTATATCGGCGAGGAGCTGCTGATCGTGCTCGGCACGTCGTCATCGGAGGCGGCCCTGCCGCGGATCATGGCCAAGCTCGAATCGCTCGGGGCGGGCCGGGCCACGGTGGGACTGGTGGTTCCAACGGGGTACTCGTTCAATCTCGACGGAACGTCGATTTACCTGACGATGGCGGCGGTGTTCATCGCCCAGGCGACAAACACTCCTCTGGGCGTATGGGACCAGTTGACGCTCCTCGCCGTGCTCCTACTGACGTCGAAGGGCGCGGCGGGCGTGACCGGCAGCGGGTTCGTGGTGCTGGCGGCGACGCTTTCGGCGGTGGGCACGGTTCCCGTGGGCGGGCTCGCGCTGATCCTGGGCATCGACCGGTTCATGAGCGAGGCCCGGGCGATCACGAATCTGATCGGAAACGCCGTGGCCACGCTCGTGGTGGCGCGGTGGACGGGCGATCTCAACGAGCAGACGTTGCGAAGCGAACTTTCGGGCGGAAAGAGAGCGGCGGCGGCAGAGGCCAGGGCCGACGAAAAGGGGCTTTCGCCCGAGGTTCCGTAGTCATCTCCACCGGCGCGGCCCGGACGGCGCGCGTCAGATACCGGGCCGGATCCGGGCCAGCGCCGCGCTGGCGGCGCGCGCGACCTCGGGATCAGCGTCGTAGATGAGCCGGGCGAGAGGCTCGATGGCTTTCGGGTCACGCCTCTGGCCGATCGAGTTGATCACGCCGGTGAGGAGTTTCCCTTTGAGCTTCGGCAGGGCGGCGCGGAGCGCGTCGTCGACGGACGGGTCCGGGATCGGCTCCAGGCCGGTCCGCGCGTAGTGCGACAGCTTCTCGTCGCCGAGCAGCGACGCCAGAGCGGGGACCGCGGCGCGGTCGCCGACCACGGCCAGGCGCTGGCAGGCTTTGGCCTTGGCGTACAGGGTTGCCGACGGGTCTTTGAGCAGAGCGGCGAGCTTCGGCGCCGAGAGGGCCATGATCTGTTCGGCAGACCCGTAGCGGGGGTCACTCATCGCGGGTGCTTTCTGTCCTTGCGGCATGGGGGTCTCCTCAACCGGTCACAGGCGCCAGGGCACGCGCATCGCCCGCGACCTCATGCGGTTGGCCTGCTCGTCGCCGGGGAAGGTGTCGGTGGCCGGGTCGAACCGAAGTTTGCGCCCCAACTGGAAGGCAATGTAGGCGGCGTGGCAGGCGATGTGAGTCTGCGCGGCGGCGAGCGCGTTCGCCCGCGGCGCTTTTCGTGATTTCACGCAGTCCAGGAAGTCGCGTACGTGCCGTGTGGTGGCCTCGGCGGCCACTTCGCGCGGCACGCTCTCGACCTCCGCCCAGAGCTTCTCCGCCGTCTCGATCGTGCCGCTGTCAGCCGTCTCGACCCAACCGGCGTCGCCTTCGACGCGGAAGGCGCAACTACCGAGGCCCATGAACCCTTTGTCGCGCATGACGAGTCTGAGTCCGTTGGCGTAACGGCACTCGACTGTATAGGGCGTGTCGGAGCCCATGCCCTTCGGATCGTACTCGACTGGCGCGGTGCCGTCGAGCCCGGCGACCCACTGGCAGAGATCGACGGTATGGGCTCCCCACTCGAGGATCCCGCCGCCGTGAAAATCGAAGTATCCGCGCCATTTGCCCTGCACATAGGCGGAATTGTAAGGACGCCATGGAGCCGGGCCGAGCCAGCGGTCCCAGTCGACGACCTGCCTGGGCGGTTCAGGCTCTTCGGGGAGCCATGCGTGGGTCGTGGCGGGCGGCCAGCGGTCCCCGGGACCGACCTCGGCGTGAAGCGTATGAACTTTCCCGAGCTTTCCGCCACGCGCCAGATCGAAGGCGCGGTTGAAGTTGACGCCGTTACGGCGTTGGGTGCCCGCCTGGTAGACGCGGCCGAGGCGCTGGAAGGTGTCGGCGAGCGCGCGGCTTTCGGCGATGGTCATAGAACAGGGTTTCTCGCAGTAGACATCCTTACCCGCGCGCGCGGTGAGAATGGAAAGCGGCGCGTGCCACCGGTCGCCGGTAGCGATGAGCACGGCGTCGATGTCCCTGCGCGCCCACAGCTCCTCCTGATCGGCGTACATCTTGCAGTCGCTGTTGCCATATTTTTTGTCCGCGATGCTCTTGATGGCTTCGCGGCGTTCGTCGCGAACGTCGCAGATGGCGAGAAACTGCACGTCCTGCTGCGCGAGGAACGACTGCAAGACCCGCGCTCCGCGGCTGCCGATTCCAAGTCCGCCGAGCGTCACGCGGTCGCTCGGCGGCGTGGCGCCGGAAAGCCCCAGGACCGAAGCAGGCACAATCAGCGGGGCGGCCGCGGCGGCCGCGCCCTTTCCGAGGATGTCACGGCGCGACACCGGCTTGCTGGTAATCATCATTTCCTACTCTACCTCCTGTCCCGATCGGGCGAATCCCGCGGGAGACGGCCGCGGTCAGAGCCGCGGGCCGAGTCCGATCCGCCGGCCGAGCTGGTACCACCGGGAGGCGAGCACGCTGCTGAGCCGCGCTTCGCTCTCGCGCTTGCCGCGCTCGAGCTCGAGCGCCCAGCGGGTCCGTTCCTCCACCACCGCTTCGGTCTGGTGCAGAAGGTCGACGCACTTGCGCAGTTCGTTGTCGCGGACTTCGATCTCGGCGGCAAGGCGGGACTCGGCGTCGCGCGCCCACTGGGCGCGCGACGCGCACTCGCGCTCGAGTTCGTCGACCTTGGCCTGGTAGGCGGCCGCGGTTTCCCGTCCGGCGGCCTGTTCGGCGGCGAGTTCCTCCTGGAGCGCGACGACGCGTTCGCCCGCCTCCCGCAGCTCCGTGTTCAGCTTTTCCGCCCATTGGTTGCGGGCGACAAGTTCCTCGCCCTGGCGGCGATGGAGAACAAGCAAATCCTGGTGCTCTTGCTGCTGCTTTGCGAGCCACTCGTCTTTCTGGGCCAGTTCCTGTTCGAGGCGGGCGATATGGCGCTCGCGTTCTCGCAGGACATTGGCGGCGGTGGGCAGGTAGAGGAAAGCCGGGCTTCCGGTCTGCGGCGCCAGAGCGCAGACAGCGAGAAAGAAGTGCGACGCCTCCGCGTCCGGAGCGCCGGACTCCAGGCGGACATCGGCGCCGGAGGCCGGCTTGAGCGGTTGGAACAGCACGGCGGGCGCATGGTTCTGCACGAACATCGAAACGTGCGGAAAGAAGGCCGCGAGCGCTTCCTGAAACTCGCCGAAGCTGAATTCGCGGGCATGGAAAGGATTCGGCCCCGCGGCCTTACGGGATTCGGCGTAATAGTCGCGGTTCGGCGTCGAAACGACGAACTGCCCGCCCGGGGCGAGCAGGCGCCGCGCCTCGGCGAGCATCCGGCGCCAGTCCTCGACATGCTCGATGACCTCGAACGCGGTGATGAGGTCGAAGGAGGCGTCGGGCAGCGGGACCTCCGTCACCGGCGCGACCTCAAAGGCGACGTTGGCCGCCCCGTAGCGGGCGCGGGCGTATTCGACGGCTTCCGGCGCGATGTCGACGCCTGTCACCGCGCGGGCCGTCTCGGCCAAGCAGGCGCATCCGTAGCCGCAGCCGCAGGCAAGGTCGAGGACGCGCTTGTTGCGGGCCAGGCGGGCGGCGAACAGGTAGCGGGCGAGATGTTCATTCCAGAGGTCGGCGTCAACCTGGCCCGGGACCACGCGCTCGCCGGTGAATTCCGTCGTCAAACCTTCGAAGCTAGCACATCGGCGTCACGGATAGGAGCCCGCCACGAAGGCGGAAAAGGCAAGGCAGGGCAGGCGACGCGCCCGTTGTAACCTGAGTCCATGTGGATCAGGATTGTCCCGGCCGCGGCCTGGCTCGCCTTTCAGGTCGGCGCGATTCTCTATGCGCGGTTTGTGCCCGCCCGCTACTATTGCTGGGCGCCGTTCGACATGCAGACCGAGTACACGGCCGAAGTGACGGCCGGAGGCCGCAAGCTGACCGCCGCCGAGATCCGCGAGCGCTACCGGCGCCCGGCAAGGGGAGTCGACAACCGGTCAGTCCAACATGTCATCGACATGTTCCAGCAGGCCGAGGAACGCTATCACAAGTCCGACCCGGCGCGGATCACCATCCGCTACACGATCAACGGCCACCGCCACGGAGAATGGAATTGGCCGCCGGCGAAGTGACGTCCTCGTCCGGGGAACCAGCCGGGAACGGAGGTTCTCTCCAGCGGGAGCCGGCCCGCAGCGGACGGTTCGCTTCGTGGAATCCGCTGCGGTGCGGGGGAACGGCCCTTCCGGCGGAACTCCTTCTGATGGCGAAGCTGGTGGCGCTGGCGCTGCTGCTGACGGGACACGTGCGGCTGATGCCGGAACCGTTCCTGTCTTTCGTGCCGTTCATCGAGGGGATCCTGCCGCCGGCCGTGTTCCGGCTGACGCTCCAGGCGCTGTTTCTCGGATCCGCTCTCGCCCTCCTGTTCAACCGTTCCGTGCGGCTGTCCTCGCTCGTCCTCGGACTCACGATTCTGACGGCGGTCACGGCGTCAAAGGCCTACTACGGCAACAACAAGACGATGTGCGGAACGCTGCTGTTTCTCACCGGCCTCTACCATCCGCGCACCGGACCGTGGACGCTCCGCGCGCAACTAGTGATCGTCTACTTCGGCGCCGGGCTGAACAAGCTTCTCGACCCGGACTGGCAGACGGGCGTCTTCTTCGATCACTGGGCTTCGCGCCGGCTCGAACAGCCGCTTTACCTTTGGGCGGCGGCTTTGTTCCCCCCGCTCGTGCTCGGCAAGATCCTGTGCTGGATGACAACGGCGGTGGAACTGGGTCTGGCCGCGGCTTTCTGCATTCCGCGGTTCTATCCGGCCGCGGTGTGGGTGAGCCTGCTGTTTCACGCCTCGCTGCTCGAGTTCACGGGGCAGACGTTCACCATGTTTTTCTACGCGATGGAATCCGCGATGCTCGCCTTCGTGACCTGGCCGCGGGAGAAGGCCGTGATCTACGACGGCGACTGCGGGATCTGCAACCGGATCCGCGCGGCAATGGAGCGGCTCGACTTCGACGGCGCGTTCGCCTGGCGCACACTTCAGTCCGGGATCGGCGGCCGATTCGGCATCGCGCGCGCGGCGCTCGAGAAGGAGATGTACCTGGCCGCGGACGGCCGGCTTTACGCCGGTTTCCGGGCCGTGAAGATGATCCTGCTGACCCTGCCGGCGTTTCATCTGGGCGTGGCGGCCCTGATCGCGGCGCCGCCGGCGGGCTGGGGATGGTACCGGCGGGTAGTGGTGGGCCTCCTGCTGGCGTTTTTCTTCCCGCTGTTCAACCCGGCCGGACAGGCGGTCTATGAGTGGTTCGCGCGGAACCGCCACCGCTTTTCGTCCGGCGGCGCGTGCGCCGTCCCCTCAAAGGACGGGGCGCGATAGAGACGGAGCGGAGAGCGGAGGCCCTGTTCACCCGCTGGCTTACAATAAGGCTTCATGGCCAAGATCGAGCGCGCGCTGCTCAGCGTGACGGACAAGAGCGGACTTATCGAGTTCGCAAAGACGCTCCAGTCTCTCGGCATCGAGCTGATTTCGACGGGCGGCACGGCGAAGACGCTCCGCGAAGGCGGACTCAGCGTGAAGGACGTGTCGGAGATCACGGGATTTCCGGAGATGCTCGACGGCAGGGTGAAGACGATTCATCCGCGCATCGCCGGAGGGATCCTGGCGATCCGGTCGCGGGCGGACCATATGGAAGCGCTCGCGGCGCACGGCATCCCGGCAATCGACCTTGTCGTGGTGAACCTCTACGCTTTCGAGAAGGCCGCGGCCCGGGCCGGCGCGCCTGTCGAGGACCTGATTGAGAACATCGACATCGGCGGCCCGACGATGATTCGCGCCGCGGCCAAAAACTACCAGGACGTGGCAGTGGTGACGTCTCCATCGGACTATGCGGCCGTGGCCGCGGAACTGCGGTCCTCGGGGGGGTCGTTGGCGCCCGCCACACACTGGCGTCTGGCGAAGGCGGCCTTCGCGCGGACGGCGGCCTACGACCGCGCCATCGACGTCCGGCTGTCCTCCATCACCTGCGATGAGGAGGGCCTGAAGGATTCCTTCCGGCCGGCGCCGGACATGCCGCCGGCGGTGCTGGACGTGCACGCGGCGCGGACCATGAGCCTGCGCTACGGAGAGAATCCACATCAGCACGCGGCGCTGTACGCCACTGGCGGAGGCATCGCCGCGGCGCGCCAGTTGCAAGGCAAGGAACTCTCCTACAACAACCTGGTGGATCTCGACGCGGCCTGGCAGCTCATCATGGAATTTTCGGGGGCAGCCTGCGCGATCATCAAGCACACCAATCCGTGCGGCTGCGCCGAGCAGGAGTCGCCGGCGGAGGCCTACCGGAAAGCCCTCGAGGCGGATCCAGTCTCGGCGTTCGGCGGAGTGCTGGCCTTCAACCGGACCGTGGACTGGGAAACCGCCGCGGAAGTGGTGAAGGTCTTTACGGAGGCGATCGCCGCGCCGGGCTACACGAGCGAGGCTCTCGAGGTATTCGCAGGCCGGAAGAACCTCCGCCTCCTTGAAGTCGGTCCGGCGGAGGGTTCGGATCTGGTGGTGAAGTCGATCAGCGGCGGCTACCTGGCCCAATCGGCAGACCGGGCCACGCTCGATCCGGGCGCGTTGGCGGTTCGAACCAAGCGGCATCCCACGCCGGAGGAGCGGAAGGCGCTCGAGTTCGCCTGGAAGGTCTGCAAGCACGTCAAGTCGAACGCGATCGTCTACGCGCGGGCCGGGCAGTCGATCGCCGCGGGCGCCGGGCAGATGAGCCGGGTAGACTCGGTGAAGATCGGCGCGATGAAGGCGGTGCTGCCGCTGGCGGGCAGCGTGCTCGCGTCGGACGCCTTTTTTCCCTTTCCGGACGGCGTGGAGGAAGCGGCGCGGCATGGCGTGACGGCGGTGATTCAGCCAGGCGGTTCCGTCAAGGACGCCGAGGTGATCGAGGCGGCGGACCGGCTGGGACTGGCGATGGTCTTCACCGGAATCCGGCACTTCCGGCACTAGGCGCGGGGCGCGATGACCGGCGAGCCGATCGACCTGCTCCTCCGCGACACGGCGGCGCGTGAGCCGCGGCGGATGGCGTGGATCCGGGGAGGGGTGGTGGCGGGCTCGCTGGCGGCCATCGCGATCGCCTACGCAGGCATTCCGGTCACGGCGGGTCTGGCCAGCTATATCGCACGCTACCTGTTTTTCCTGCCCATCGTGATGGCGGCGCTGTGGTTCGGCTGGCGCGGTGGCCTGGTGACATCGATCATCGCGGCATTCGCCTACCTGCCGGAACTGCTGGTTTGGTGGGCGGCCCACGGCTACTCGACGGACCAGTACGGCGAGGCGTTCGACCTGGTGCTGGTCGGTTCCGTGCTCGGGATTCTGGCCGACCGGGAGCGGCGGAAAGCGGAGGAGTTGCGGAAGACGACGCTCCAGCTGGCGGCCACCTACCGGCAGTTGCAGGAAAGCCTGGAGCATCTCAAGCGGGCCGAGCGGCTTTCCGCGGTCGGGCAGCTGGCGGCGAATCTGGCGCACGAGATCCGCAATCCGCTGGCGAGCATCGAGGGGGCGGCCGACCTGATCCGTCCGGGCGCGCTTTCGGCGGAGCAGCAGAATGAGTTTGTTCAAATCATCCGGAAAGAGAGCCGGCGGCTGAGCCGCCTTCTGACAGACATGCTCGACTACGCCCGTCCCCGGCCGGCGGCCCTGCGTCCCACGTCGATTGCGCAGGTGATCGGCGGCGTAGTCGCGCTGGCGGGTGTCGCGGCACAGAAGGCCAACGTCCAGGTGGAAACGGACGTGGCGGAGCATTTGCCGGAGGTTTCCTGCGACTCCGAGCAGATCAAGCAGGTGCTGTTCAACCTGGTCATCAACGGCGTGCAGGCGATGCCGGAGGGGGGCCGGCTGCGGGTTTCAGCGCGGGCGCGGCAGGACTCCGTGGTGATCTCGGTTCGCGACGAAGGGCCGGGGATCGATCCGCGGGACTTCGAGAGGATTTTCAGCCCGTTCTATACGACAAAAAAGGACGGAACCGGGCTTGGACTGGCTGTGGCGCAGCAGATCGTCGCCGCCCATGGCGGCGAGATCATGGTGGAGAACAACGCGCCGCGCGGCGCCACTTTCTCCGTGCACCTGAAGCTCGAACCGGAGCCGGAGCCGGGGTACGCGCGATGAACTCGAAGCTGTTGCTGGTTGACGACGAAGAGAGCCTGCGCCGGGTCACGCAGGTGCGCATGGAGCAGGCGGGATACCGGGTGGACACGGCGGGATCCGGCGAGGAGGCGCTGGCGAAGCTCGCCCACGAGCCGTACGCGCTGATGCTGACCGACCTCATCATGCCGGGGATCTCCGGCATGGACCTGCTCAAGAGAGTCCGGGTGGAGTATCCGGAGATGATGGTGATCGTCATCACCGCGTTCGGCACGGTGGAAACGGCCGTCGAGGCGATGAAGACCGGAGCATACGACTACCTGACCAAGCCGATCGACCTTGACGAGCTGCTGCTGAGCACCCGGCGCGCCCTGGAGCACTCCGCGATGAGGGAGGAGATCCGGAGCCTCCGCAGCAGTCTGGACCGCAAGTACGGTTTTGAATCGATCATCGGGCGGTCGCCGAACCTGCTGCATGTGCTGGACACCGCGGCGCGCGCGGCGCAGAGCGATTCGACGATCCTGATCCGGGGCGAAACCGGAACGGGGAAGGAACTGCTGGCCAAGGCGATCCACTTCGCCAGCCGCCGGCGCGACAAGCCGTTCGTGTCGATCAACTGCGGCGCGATCCCGAGGGATCTGCTGGAGAGCGAATTGTTCGGGCACGTGAAGGGATCCTTCACCGGAGCGGTGGCGCACAAGCGGGGCCGGATCGAGATGGCCGAGGGAGGCACGCTGTTCCTCGACGAGGTCGGGGAGTTGCCGCTCGAACTTCAGGTCAAGATCCTGCGGATGGTGCAGGAGCGGGAGATCGAGAAGGTGGGCGGCGACCAGCCGATCCGCGTGGACGCACGCATCGTGGCGGCGACGCACCGGAACCTGGAGGCGATGGTCGAGGACGGGACGTTCCGCGAGGATCTTTTCTACCGGCTGTCAGTGATTCCGCTGGATCTGCCGCCGCTGCGCGAGCGGCCGGGCGACATACCGGACCTCGTCGATCATTTCCTCGACAAAGCCAAGGCGAAAGTGGGAAGGCCGGAAGTGGTTCTGCCTCCGGGCCTCCTCCGCTACTTCGTCTCGCACCGGTGGCCGGGGAACGTCCGGGAGCTCGAGAACATCGTGGAAAGGATCGTGGTGCTCACGCGGGGCAACGAGATCACGCTCGAAGACCTGCCCCCGGTGCTGCGGCGGGGAAGGCCGCAACTGGACGCGCTCCAACTGGAACTGCCGGACACGGGCATCAGCCTGGAAGGAATCGAAAGAGAGTTGATCTTCCGGGCGCTCCAGAAATTCGACTGGAACCAATCGCAGGCGGCCCGGTACCTCGACATCAGCCGCAAGACCCTGATCTACCGGATGGAGAAGTTTCAGCTCTCCAAACCGCCGGAATCGTAGGCTCCCGCCGGGACGCCGGCTTGCCGACGAACCGGCAACGAAAGTGCTCTAGCCAGACTTGAGGTGACGCTATGGCCTCAACCTTCTCCGTCCGCGGCGGCTCGGATTCGTTTGCCGGCGCGGATCCCTACTCCGCCGCCATGGCCTTCGTGCGCGGCAAAGTCGAGGTCGAGGGGGATCTCGTGGAGGCGGTGCGGGATCACCTGCGCCGGTCCTCCGTCTCCTGGGCAGCGCGGTTCATGAACGCCATCGGCGCGCTCGCGCCGTGGCGGCTGACGCAACTGTGGAGGAGCCGCGCGCGGACGGCGCGCGACATCCGCTTCCACTATGACCGTTCGAACGATTTCTACCGGTGCTTCCTCGATTCGCGCCTCGTCTACTCGTGTGCGTATTTCCTCTCCCCGGGCCAGACGCTCGACGAGGCGCAACTGGCCAAGCTCGACCTGGTGTGCGGGAAGCTTCAGCTGGCGCGCGGGGACCGGCTGCTCGACATCGGGTGCGGCTGGGGCGCCCTCCTGTTTCACGCCGCGGGCAAGTTCGGCGCCCACGCGACCGGCTGCACGCTCAGCGCGAACCAGGCCGGGCATGTCAGGCGGGAGATCCAGGCGCGGGGCTGCGCCGGTTCGGTGGACGTGCACGAGGCCGACTACCGGGACCTGGACGGCCAGTACGGCAAGATCGCCTCGATCGGGATGTTCGAGCACGTCGGCGGGCCGCGGCTGACGGGCTATTTCCGGAAGGTGCGTCAGCTTCTGGCGCCGGGCGGCCTGTTCCTCAATCACGGGATCACGATTCCGGCGGGAGTCCCGAACACCGCCGGGGGGCTTTTTGTGGCCCGCCACGTCTTCCCGGGCGGGCGCCTGGTCACGCTCGGACAACTGGCGTCTGCGGCGGAACGGGCGGGCCTGGAGATTGCCGACGTGGAGAACCTCCGGCGTCATTATGCCCTCACCTGCCGGGAGTGGGTCGTCCGGCTGCGGCGGGAGGAGAAGAGATGCCTGGCGTGCGTGGACGCCGAGACGTGGCGGACGTGGCAGCTGTACCTGGCCGGTTCGGCGGTCGCGTTCGAGGAAGGCGGGCTGAACGTGCACCAGGTGCTGATGACACGGCGCGGTGACGTCTCGCCGCTCCCGATGGTCCGTCGTCTGATCCCGGCCTGCGCTGAGCCGGCCTGCGTCAAGTAAGTGGCGCTGTACACTGGTAACTCTATGACGCCCGTCCGCATCGCCATGCTGGGCTCCGGCTTTGTCGCCGATTTTTATATGCAGGGGCTGGCGAACGTGAAAGACCAGGAAGTGGTGGTCAACTATTCGCGCACGCCGAAGCGGGCCCGGGCTTTCGCCAGGCGGTGGGGCATCGCGCGGGCGACGACAAGTTTCGGCGAGGCCGTCGACGCTGACGCCGACCTTTACGTGATCGCGCTTCCCAACACGGAGCACCGCGCCGCGGCGGTCGAGCTGGCGGCGCGGGGCCGGCACCAGGTCTGTACGAAACCGCTCGGGCGGAACGCGGCGGAAGCGCGCGCGATGTGGCGGGCGGCGGAGCGGTCCGGCCGGATGCACGGCTACGCCGAGACCGAGGTCTTCGCTCCGGCCGTGGTGAAGGCCCGCCAGATCATCGAGGCGGGCGGGATCGGCCGGGTGTTGTGGGTGCGGTCGCGGGAGTCGCACAGCGGTCCGCACAGTCCGCATTTCTGGGATGCCGGACAGACGGGCGGCGGCGCGATGAACGACCTGGCCTGCCACTGTATTGAGGCGGCGCGTTACTTCTTCGGCAAGGAGGACAAGGTGGTGGAGGTGATGGCGTGGGGCGACACGCTGGTCCATCGAGGAAAGACGCAGGGGGAGGACAACGCGCTGCTGGTGCTGAAGTTCTCGAGCGGCGGCATCGGCCACTGCGAGCTTTCCTGGACGTGCCTGGGTGGACTTGACTTGCGCAACGAAGTCCACGGCTCGGAGGGATCGCTGTTCACGGATGTGACGCGGGGCACGCCGCTGGCTTCCTTCACGGCGCGCCCGGCCGGTTATGTGGTCGAGAAGGCCGATCTCGATTTCGGCTGGACACGTCCGCTGCCCGAGGAGGCGTTCGCCTACGGCTACCAGGCGGAGATGCGCCATTTCGTCGAGTGCGTTCGTGACGGAGCGACGCCGCGCGAGACGTATGAGGATGGCTACATCGTGAACCTGATCCTCGACGCCGGGTACAGGTCGATGCGGTCGAAACGCTGGGTCCGCGTAAAGTACTGAGGCGCCGTGATCCTGTTCATTACCGGAACGACGGGAATCGCCGCGGCGACGGCGGAGCGGGCCCGGGCCGCGAAGCACGAAGTGTTCGCCGCCGGGCTTCCGGAGACGGATCTGACCGATCCCGAGGCCGCGGAGCGGGCCGTCTCGCTGTGCGTGGAGCGGCATGGCCGGATCGACGCGCTGCTGAACGCGGCCGGCGCCTCCGGCCGCAGCCGCGGCGATGGGCCGCTGCACGAGTGCAGCGAGGAGGGCTGGCGATTCACCCTGGATGTGAACCTGGGCTGCCTGTTTCACGTGACGCGCGCGGTGCTGCGCCGGATGCTCGAACAGGTTCCGGGCGAGGACGGCATCCGGGGATCTATATTGAATATGTCCAGCGTGCTCGCCACCTCACCGGAACCGCGCCACTTCGCCACGCACGCCTATGCCGCCGCCAAGGGGGCGGTGGATGCGCTCACGGTTTCCCTGGCGGCCTTTTACGCGCCGTTCGGGATCCGGGTGAACGCGATCGCGCCCGGGCTGGTGCGGACGCCGATGACGCGCCGGGCCCAGGCCGACCCTGCCATCCTGGAGCAGATGAAAACCAGGCAGCCGCTGGCGGGCGGCCTGCTCCAGGCCAGCGACATCGCCGGCGCCGCGCTGTTCCTGCTGGGTCCGGAATCCGGCCGCATCACCGGCCAGGTGCTGGCCGTGGACGGAGGCTGGACTGTTTCATGAAACCGCGCCCGCTGCGCACCACCGTGGTCGGCAGCTACCCCCGGCCCGGTTGGCTCGAATTCGGATCGGAGAATCTCGATCAGTTCGGCCCGGACGACATCCGGGAGATGCAGGACGACGCGGTCATCGCGGCGGTGCACGACCAGGTCGCCGCGGGTCTCGACGTGATCACCGACGGGGAGCAGACGCGGCTGGATTTCAACCTGTCCTTTTACGGGTACGTGTCGGGGATCGAGCGGGAGACAGCGCCCCAGCGGCGATTCGGGCCGCCCGCCCATGACCAGCGCGGCAAGCACCGGATCGTGGGGGAACTGGGGGCGCCGCGCGGGCTCGGGGTCGCCGACGAGTTCGACCGGCTGCGGCGGCTGGCGCCGGCCGGCCCGGTGCTGAAGGCCAGCGTTCCCGGTCCATACACGCTCAGCGGACGCCTGATCCCGAACGGCCGGTACGCGGATCGCTGGGCCGTCACGGAGGCGTTCATCCCGATCGTCCGGGAGGAACTCACGCGGCTGGCCAACGCCGGATGCACGGAGATCTGCGTCGACGAGCCGTCCATGTCGTGTTACGCCTACCGCGAGGATCCGGCGCGGTTCGTCGACATCTTCAATCGCACGGTGGCTCCCGTGGTGGGCCGCTGCTGGCTGTCGACCCATCTTTGTTTCGGAAACTTCAAGGGCCGCGCCGTGGGGCCGCGGCGTTACGCCACGATGTTTCCCTCATTCCTTGCGATGAACGTCGATGAGTTCCACCTGGAGATGGCGAGCCGGGAGTTCGCCGAGATCGACATCATCGAGCAGATCGCGCCGCGGAAGCATGTCGCGGTGGGCATCATCGACGTGAAGAGCTACTACATCGAAACGCCGGACGACGTCTCCGACCGCGTGCGGCGCTGCCTCCGCCACGCGCCCGCCGAGCGGCTTTCGTTCGCGCCCGATTGCGGGTTGAGCCAGACGGCGCGATGGGCGGCGCGACAGAAGTTGCGCAACCTCGTGGCGGGCGTGAGGATGGTCCGGGAGTCGCTGTGACCGTTCTTGGAGTCGACATCGGCGGCACTTCGGTGAAAGCCGGCCTGGTCGACGAATCGGGCCGTGTGATCGAGCAGCAGTCGCAGCCGACGCCGCACTCATCGGGAGACTTCCGGCAGCTGCTGCGCGCGCTGGCCGCCCGATGGGCCGGCCGGTTTGACGCCGCCGGTTTCGGCTGCAAGGGGCTGATTGACGCGGCGAGCACGCGCGTGATCCGGTCCCCGGGCCCGGTGGCCTTTCTGGAAGGGCTGTCGCTGTCGGAAATGGCCGGACTCAACGTTCCGGCTCGGGCGGGGAACGACGCTCACGCGGCCATGGCCGGCGAGATGCGATGGGGCGCCGCACGCGACCACCGGCACGCTCTGCTGTTCACGCTCGGAAGCGGCGTGGGCGGCGCCATCGTCGCCGACGGGCGCCTGCTGGGAGGCGTATCGGGCATCGCGGGGCATCTCGGACATGTCACGGTGGACCCTTGGGGCGCCTGCTGCATCTGCGGGAATCGCGGCTGCCTGGAAACGGTGTTCTCGGCCCGGGCGCTCGAGGCGGAGGTCTGGAGGGTTGTCAACGCCGGGTGCGCGACGAAGCTGGCGGGAGGACCGGTCACCTGCGAGGCGCTTTTTGAGGCCGCCGCCGGTGGCGACAGAGCGGCCACCGTGATCCTCGACAAGGCTGTCTATCAGCTGGCAGCCGCCATCGCCGGGCTGCTGTTCGCCTTTGACCCCGAGGTCGTGATCCTCGGGGGCAACATCGCCCGCGCGGGAGTCCTGCTGTGGCGGCCGCTCGCCGCCGGGATTCACGAACGCACCCGAGCCTTTCTGGGCCGTGAGGTGCCGCTGGTTCCCCAGCAGACGTCCGATCCTTCGGGCATCGCCGGAGCGGCGGCGCTGGCAATGGCCGGGATATGACAGGACGGCCGGGCGGCCCCGCGGGCCGGCGTGACATAATCCAGTTGGGGCTATGTCGAGACGCCGGTCCGCCGCGGCGGCCACTTTAATCCTGATCCTTTTTCCCGCCACACCCGCCGCCGAACTGACCGACGCCGACATCGAACGCGTGTTTGCGCAATCGGTCCGGCCGTTCACCGCGGCGTATTGTGTCGCCTGCCATGGCGGCCGGAATCCGGCGGCGCAGTTCAACCTGGGACAGTACACGTCCGTGGCCGCCACGGTTCGCGACCATGCACGCTGGGCCCTGGTGGCGGAGAAACTCGCCGCGGGCGAGATGCCGCCGCAGGGGATGAAACAGCCGCCGGCGGAAGACCGCAGGCGCGTCCTCGAATGGGTGGAGGCGATGCGTTCGCGCGAGGCGCGCCGGAACGCGGGGGATCCGGGAGTCGTACTGGTGCGCCGGCTGAGCAACGCCGAGTACAACTACTCGATCCGGGACCTGACCGGAGTCGACCTCAGACCGGCGCGGGAGTTCCCCGTGGATCCGGCAAACCCGGACGGCTTCGACAATTCCGGCGAGTCGCTGACGATGTCGCCGGCCCTGCTGAACAAGTACATGCAGGCCGCCCGGGAGGTGGCCAATCACCTGGTGCTGCTGCGGGAGGGATTCGAATTCGCCCCCCATCCGATGCTGGCCGTCTCAGACCGGGAGAAGTACGCGATCCAGCGTATCGTGGCCTTCTATACCCGCCAGCCGACGGATTTCGCCGACTATTTCCAGGCGGCATGGAGGTTCAAGCACCGCGCGGCTCTCGGCGAACCCGGGGCGACTCTGGCCGAGACGGCGCGCAGAGCAAAGGTCAGTCCGAAGTACCTGCCAATGGTCTGGGATGTCCTCGAGGGACAACGGGAGGAGGTCGGGCCCGTGGCCCGGCTTCAGACGATGTGGAGGATGCTGCCGCGACCCGGGGACCGGCAGGGGGAACTGGTGCGCGAAGGCTGCGTGAAGATGCGCGACTACGTCGTGAAGATTCGCAAGCTCACCTCGCGGCTGTTCCGCAGTCCGCAGGTGAGCGGCTTGTCCGGCACTTCGCAGCCGCTGATGAACTGGAAGTTGCGCGCGTTCGCGGCCCACCGCCGGGACTTTGACCGCGCCGCCTTGCAGGTGGAAGGCGAGCCGCCCCTCGTGCTGCCGGCTATGCCGCGCGCCTCGGGCGTTCCCCGCGAGGACGAGGTCGCGCGAAGGAACGAGGCGCTCGCCGTCCGGGCCCGCTTCGGAGACCCGGAACTGTTCGTCCCCGCCGGCCAGCGGGAGCGTTACGAAGCGTCCTTTGCGCGATTCGCCAGCGTATTCCCCGACGCCTTTTACATCAAGGAACGGGGGCGTTTCTATCCGGACGACTCCGAGGACAAGGGGCGGCTGCTGAGCGCGGGCTTCCACAACGTGATGGGTTACTTCCGCGACGATCTTCCGCTCCAGGAGCTCATCCTGGACGAGGCGCAACGCCGCGAACTCGACCGATTGTGGCTTGAATTCGACACGATCGCCGACCAGACGGCGCGAACCTATGTCCAGTTCTATTTCAACCAGAGCGGCGAGATCGAAGGCCGGGGACGCGAATCAGGTGGTTTCCGTCCGCCGGACGCGCAGGTCACTTCGGAGAAGATGATCTTCTCGGTGCGCGATACGTACCTGGCGAAAGCGGAAACCGGCGGCGACGAGGTTTCGCGCCAGGCCATCCGCGAGCACTTCGCGCGCGTCAACGCGACGATTCGCGAGGTCGAACAGGCCCGGCTTGACGCCGAACCGACGCATCTCGACGCTTTGATGAAGTTCGCCGCGCGCGCCTACCGGAGGCCGCTGACGCAAGCCGACCGCGAAACTCTCGCCGGAGCGTACCGTTCGCTGCGGGACGAGAGAAGGCTCAGCCATGAAGACGCCATGCGCGACCTGATCGTGCTGGTGCTGATGTCGCCCGACTTCTGCTACCGCGTCGACGCCTTGGAACCGAAACCGGTTTCGGGGGGAAAGACCGTGCCGTTGAGCGGCACAGCGCTCGCCAGCCGTCTGAGTTATTTCCTATGGTCGAGCCTGCCGGACCGGGAGTTGATGGACCTCGCGGTGGCGGGCCGTCTCGCGGCGCCGGAGGTTTTGACGACGCAGGTCCGGCGGATGATCCGGGACGAAAAATCGGCCGCGCTGGCGGTCGAGTTCGCGGGCAACTGGCTGGGCTACCGCCGCTTCGAGGATCACAACGGCGTCGATCGCGGCCGGTTTCCCGAGTTCACAGGCGAGCTGAGGAGGTCGATGTTCGAGGAGCCCGTCCGCTATATCGACGACCTGATCCGCAACGGCGGCTCGATGCTCGATGTGCTCTACGGCGCCCACACGTTCGTGGACCGCGACCTGGCGCGGCATTACGGAATGGAAGATATCCGCCCGAAGCCTGGAGAGTGGGTTCGCGTGAGCGACGCGCGGAAATACGGCCGCGGCGGACTGTTGCCGATGGCGGTCTTTTTGACCCGGAATTCGCCGGGGCTGCGGACGAGTCCGGTGAAACGGGGCTACTGGGTGGCGCGGACGCTGCTGGGCGAGTCGATTCCCCCTCCGCCTGCCTCGGTGCCGGAGCTGCCGGAGGACGAATCGAAGATGCATCTGCCGCTGCGGCAGATGCTGGCGAAACACCGCGAGCACCCGAGCTGCGCCGGCTGTCATCAGCGTTTCGACGGTTTCGGCCTGGCGTTCGAGGGCTTCGGACCGGTGGGCGAGCGGCGGACCAGGGATCTCGCCAACCGGCCCGTGGAGACGCTGGCCGGGTTTCCGGATGGAACCGAAGGTTCGGGGGTGGAGGGGCTGCTGTCCTACATCAAGGCCAGACGGGAAAAGGACTTCGTGAACAACCTCTGCCGGAAGCTGCTGGCTTACGGGCTGGGCCGGGGCCTGCTACTCTCCGACGAGCCTCTGCTGGCGCAGATGCGGACCTCGTTCGAGGCGGCGGGACACAGGTTTTCCGCTCTGATAGAATCGATCGTCGTCAGTCCTCAGTTTCTCAACCAGCGCAATCCGCACCACGAGATGTCGAGGGGAGAACGCAATTGATGAAGGGCCAATCCAGGATTTCAAGACGCGCCGTGCTGCGCGGCGCCGGCGTGACGGTCGCTTTGCCGTGGCTTGAATCGCTCGAGGCGGCGGGCGCGCCGCCGAAGCGATTCGCCGTGCTGTTCATGGGAACGGGCGTCAACGAAGAGCAATGGTGGGCCAAGGGCGCGGGCGAGTCGATGGAGCTGAGCCGGTCGCTGTCTCCGCTCGAGCCGCTCAAGAAGAAGATCAATGTCATCGAGGGGTTGTTCGTGAAGCCCCTCACCGGGCAGGGCATCCACCCGGCGCAGACGGGAAGCCTGCTTTCGGGGGCGACGATACAGCGGGGACCGGTGCTGCGGTCGGGGAAGACCGTGGACCAGGTGATTGCGGATCACGTGGGGCAGGAGACGGCGCAGCCGAGCATGGTGCTCGCCTGCGAGCAGCCGCTGACGGGATACCACGAGACGAACTTCTCGATGGCCTACAGCTCCCACATTTCCTGGGAGAGCGCCGATTCTCCCGTCCCGACCGAGGTATATCCGTCGCTGGCTTTCGACAACCTGTTCGAGAATCGCGGTCTGGTGCGCAACGCCAGCATTCTCGACCGGGTCCGGGACCGCGCCAGCGAGTTGAGCCGGAAGGTGAGCGCCACGGACAAGGCGAAGATCGACGAATACCTCACGTCGGTTCGCGAAGTCGAGAGGCGCGTGGAGCGAATGCGCGCGGCCAAGCAGGCGGCGGACGAATCCGCGAAGGGGAAAAGCCGTCCTGTGATCGCGATGGAGCGCCCGGCCAACGGGCTGCCCGAAGATTTGCGCGAGCACGCCCGGATCCTGTGCGACATCATCGCGCTGGGGTTCCAGACCGACCGGACGCGCGTGGCTTCAATGATCCTGGCCAACGACCTGTCCGCCCAGATCTATCCGTTCCTCGGCGTGCGGGAGGGACACCACGCCGCGTCTCATTACAATCTTTCGGAAAGTTACGAGAAGATCACACGGTTCCACCTGAGCCAACTGGCTTACCTGGCTTCGAAGCTGGACGCGATGGCGGAGGGCAACGGCACGGTGCTTGACAACTGCTGCCTGCTCTGGCTGTCAAACATGTGGTCCGGGCGGAAGCACGACAACACGCGCCTGCCCGTGGTAATGGCGGGCGGTCTGGGCGGCACGATCGAAACCGGACGCGTGCTCGACTACCTCGGGGCGGGAGACGACAACCGGAAGCTGTGCAGCCTGTACCTGGCGATTCTGCACCGGATGGGGATCCGGATGCGGAAGTTTGGGGACGCGGAAGTTCCTCTCGAACGGCTGTAAGGGGCGGCGCCAGGCCGGCGCGGCTGGCGGCGGGGGGGACGGGCGGCCCAGGGGTACCGCCGGGGATGAGACAAACAGCCCATTTGATTGTAGGGACTTAACTTGATATCGTATGAGGGTTACCGTTCCCGGCCGGCGCCCTGCATCATCGGAGGCATCACCGCCGGGAGAGAGCGAATTCTCCCCCATTCGTGGAGGCCTTCACAAGATGCAATTCATCCAGCGCGTCAGCGTGAGACGCGTTCTTTCCGTCGTTCTTCTCCTGCTGGCCGCGATGCCGCTGCTGGCGCAGGGACACAGCGAAGCCGATCTGATTCTTCCCGATCTCGACGCCGTGCAGTTTCTGGGCGGCACGGGCGGGCGCGCCCTGCTGCTGATCGGCCTGCTGGTTTCCGCTCTCGGACTCGTTTTCGGACTGGTGATTTACAAGCAGCTCCAGGGCCTGCCGGTGCACAGTTCGATGCGGGAGATCTCCGAGCTGATCTATGAGACCTGCAAGACCTACCTTCAGACCCAGGGCAAGTTTCTGATGATCCTGGAGATCTTCATCGGCGTGATCATCGTGTTCTATTTCGGCGCGCTGCGCCACATGGAGCCGGTGAAGGTCCTGATCATCCTGCTGTTCAGCGTGATCGGCATTCTCGGCTCCTACTCGGTGGCGTGGTTCGGGATCCGCGTGAACACTTTCGCCAACTCGAGGACGGCGTTCGCTTCGCTCAAGGGGCTGCCCTTCCCCTGCTACGCGATCCCGCTCAAGGCCGGCATGTCCATCGGAATGCTGCTCATTTCGGTGGAGCTGTTCCTGATGCTGTGCATTCTCCTGTTCATCCCCGGCGACTACGCGGGCCCCTGCTTCATCGGGTTCGCCATCGGTGAATCGCTGGGCGCGGCGGCCCTTCGCGTGGCCGGCGGCATCTTCACCAAGATCGCCGACATCGGGTCCGACCTGATGAAGATCGTCTTCAAGATCAAAGAGGACGACGCCCGCAATCCGGGCGTCATCGCCGATTGCACGGGAGACAACGCGGGCGACTCGGTGGGCCCGTCGGCGGACGGCTTCGAAACCTATGGCGTCACCGGCGTCGCGCTGATCTCCTTTATTCTGCTCGCGGTCAACGGTGACGCCGTGAAGGTCCAGCTGCTGGTTTGGATCTTCGTCATGCGCGTCATGATGGTGGTCGCCTCGGCGCTGTCCTACTTCATCAACGACGCCGTGGCGAAGTCCAGATACTCCCATGCGAAGAAGATGAACTTCGAAGCGCCGCTGACCACGCTCGTGTGGCTGACTTCGATCGTCTCCGTGGTGGCCACATATGCGGTTTCCGCCGTGCTTATTCCCGATCTGGGCGGGGATACCTCGCTGTGGTGGAAGCTTTCGACGGTGATCACTTGCGGCACGCTCGCCGGCGCGATCATTCCGGAACTGGTTAAGGTGTTCACGTCCACCGAGTCGCGCCACGTGCGGGAGGTCGTGACCTCTTCCAAGGAAGGCGGTTCGTCGCTGAACATCCTGTCGGGGCTCGTGGCCGGCAACTACAGCGCGTTCTGGCTCGGCATGGCGGTGCTTCTGCTGATGGGAATCGCCTACTACGTCTCGACGCTGGGTCTTGGGGGCCTGATGATGGCGCCGGCGGTGTTCGCCTTCGGCCTTGTGGCCTTCGGATTCCTCGGCATGGGCCCGGTGACGATCGCGGTGGACTCGTATGGTCCGGTGACCGACAACGCGCAGTCTGTTTACGAGTTGTCGCTGATCGAGGACGTGCCGGGAATCCGGCAGGATCTCAAGCAGAACTTCGGCTTCGAACCGCAATTCGAGGAAGCCAAGCAGGCGCTCGAGGAGAACGACGGCGCAGGCAACACATTCAAAGCCACCGCCAAGCCGGTGCTCATCGGAACCGCGGTGGTGGGCGCCACGACGATGATCTTCTCTATCATTGTCCTGCTCACCGAAGGGCTGAAACCGGAACTGCTCAGTAACCTGTCGATCCTGCATCCGCCGTTCCTGCTAGGGCTGATCGCCGGCGGCGCGGTGATCTACTGGTTCACGGGCGCGTCCACACAGGCCGTGACAACAGGCGCCTATCGCGCGGTAGAGTACATCAAGGCGAACATCCGGCTGGAGGACACGACCAAGGCCTCGGTGACGGACTCCAAGAAGGTCGTTGAAATCTGCACGCGGTATGCGCAGAAAGGCATGTTCAACATCTTCCTGACCGTGTTTTTCGCCACGCTGGCGTTCGCGTTTCTCGAACCCTACTTCTTCATCGGATACCTGATCTCGATCGCGCTGTTCGGGCTCTACCAGGCGATCTTCATGGCCAACGCGGGCGGCGCCTGGGACAACGCCAAGAAGATCGTCGAAACGGAGCTAAAGGCGAAGGGCACGGACCTGCACGCGGCCACCGTCGTCGGCGACACGGTGGGCGATCCGTTCAAGGACACCTCCTCCGTGGCGCTGAACCCGATCATCAAGTTCACGACGCTGTTCGGGTTGCTGGCCGTCGAACTGGCGGTGTCGCTGACCAAGGAGCAGGGCCCCGGCTTGAGCCACACGCTCTCGGTGGCGTTTCTGGCGGTAGAGAAGTTTTTCGTGTACCG
>Ga0073934_10001455_pt1 | contig 56516 bp, 50 predicted proteins | sample LarsenN4metaG_FD_76834 | JGI IMG/M metagenome (GOLD analysis project Ga0073934, IMG submission 76834) | Hot spring sediment bacterial and archeal communities from British Columbia, Canada, to study Microbial Dark Matter (Phase II) - Larsen... ...
GGGGGCATTCATGCCCGGCACCCCGACCCATGCGTCAACCCCCGCCGCCGGCCAGGGGGCGACCACGCCCGCCTGCGCCCAAGCTGCCACTTGGGCGCGGAACGCAGGGTCGCGCGCAGTGAAGTATTGCGCACCGTGATCGAAGCTGACCGTTTCGCCGCCGATCTCTACTCGACGCGCCGCCATCCGCCCGCCCGGACCGCGGCCCTTGTCGAGCACGGTGACGCGGGCGCCGCTTTGGGCAAGCTGCGCGGCGCAGGCAAGGCCCGCCATGCCGCCGCCGATGACGCAAATATCCCTGTGATGTCCGTCCATCCCGCGCCAACGTCCAAGGACGCAAGAGGTTTCGGTGCGCCGGTATCAGGGCGCGCTGCGCGGCGGAGCCGCTTCGGCAAGCAGCAGCGAAAAGCGGTTCTCGCTGTCGGTCCAGCGCGCCCGCGGCTCCCAGCCGCCCGCCGCCAGCAGCATGTTGGCGGTGCGACGGGTGAACTTGTGGCTGTTTTCGGTGTGGATGCTTGTCCCCGCCGTCATCGCGAAGCGCTGCCCGCTGACGGTGAAGCTCAGGTCCTTGCGCGCGACGAGGTGCATCTCGATCCGGGCATAGGTATCGTTCCAGCGCGCTTCGTGGGCGAAGGCATCAACCGGAATGTCGCCCTCAAGCTCGCGGTTGATGCGGTGGAGCAGGTTGAGGTTGAACCGCGCCGTCACCCCGGCGGCATCGTCATAGGCGGCGATCAGCGTCGCTTCCTCCTTGATCAGGTCCATGCCGATCAGCAGCAGCGCGCCCGTCCCCAGTGTCTCGCGCATCGAACGCAGCAGGTCGGTCGCGGTGCGCGCGACCATGTTGCCGATGGTCGAACCTGGGAAGAAGCCGAGCTTGGGCAGGCCTTCGACCTCGCGCGGCAATTCCACCCGGCGCATGAAATCGGCCTCGACCGGATGGACCGGAAGGCCGGGAAACTTGGACGCGAGATCGGCGGCGGCGGCGCGCAGGAAATCGCCCGAAATGTCGAGCGGGACGTAGGCAGAAGGTGCAATCGCAGAGAGCAGCAGCGGGGTCTTGACCGAGGAGCCCGAGCCGAACTCGACCACCGTGCGCCCCTCGCCGATCAGTCCGGCGAGTTCGCCCGCGCGGGTGCGCAGGATCTCGGTCTCGGCACGGGTGGGATAATATTCGGGCAGACGGGTAATGTCCTCGAACAGGCGCGATCCGGCATCGTCGTAGAACCAGCGCGCGGGCACCGCCTTCTGCGCCTCGGCGAGCCCCGCGAGCACATCGGCGCGGAACGCCATGTCGACCCCGCTCGCGTCGCGATCAACCAGCTTGAGACCCGTCGGCGCCGTCATCGGGCCAGGTCCCGCGCCAGTCGCACCCCGGTGAACTGCCAGCGCTGGTGGGGGTAGAAGAAATTGCGGTAGGAGACGCGCGAATGGCCGCGCACCGTCGCGCAGCTCGCGCCGCGCAGCACCACCTGCCCGCTCATGAACTTGCCGTTATACTCGCCCACCGCGCCCGCAGCCGGACGAAAGCGCGGATAGGGCAGATAGGCCGAGCGGGTGAATTGCCAGCAATCGCCGAACAGGCCCGCGTGCCCGCGAGGCAGCGGCGGTGCGGCGTCATCGAGTTGGTTGCCGCCGGTGGGATCATGGGCCGGCGCCGCCGAGGCACCGTCCTGCCCGCGTGCGATGGCTTCCCATTCGAACTCGGTCGGCAGGCGCGCACTCGCCCAGGTGGCGTAGGCATCGGCCTCGAAATGGGAGATGTGCGTGACGGGGGCGTTGGGATCGCGCCGCTGCCAGCCCTGATGGGTGAAATGCGCGCCATCCTCACGCCAATAGAGCGGCGCCGATACGCTCTCACGCTGCACCCAGGCCCAACCGTCGGCGAGCCACAGGCGCGGCTCGGCATAGCCGCCATCGGCGATGAAGGCCTCCCACTCGGCATTGGTCACCAGCCGATCAGCCAGCGCAAAGGGCTCGAGCAGCACGCGGTGGCGCGGGCCTTCATTGTCGAAGGCGAAACCTGTCCCGTCATGCCCCACCATGGCGATCCCGCCGGGGTGCTCGTGCCAACCGAGCGCGGCTGCAGGCGCGGCGGGCGGCGGCGCGCCGTGCCACATCGCCGGGCCGAGCGGGTTCTGGAACAGCGCGTGCTTGATGTCGGTGAGCAACAATTCGATGTGCTGCTGTTCGTGCGCAATCCCGAGCGCGATGAGATCGCCCAGCGCCGGATCATCGAGCAAAGGTGCCATCGCAGCGTCCACCGCGGCGCGCCATTCGCGCACCTCGGGCAGGCTGGGGCGCGACAGCATCCCGCGCGCCGCGCGCGCGATGCGCGCGCCTTCGGCCTCGTAATAGGAATTGAACAGGAATGGCCAGTCGGGATTGTGCAGGCGATGGCCGGGCGCGTGTTCGCGCAGCACGAAGGTTTCCCAGAACCATGTGGTATGGGCGAGGTGCCACTTGGCCGGACTGGCATCCTCCATCGACTGAAGGCTGGCATCGGCATCGCTGAGCGGGGCGACCAGCGCCTCGGCGAGCGCGCGGGTGGCGCGATACTGCGCGGAAAAAGAGGTCGTCGCCTGAACGCCGGCCTTTCCGATAGGCTCGCTTCGGGGCACGCGCGTCTCCTTCTTGCCGCCTTGGCGCAGGGGCATTCGCAGCTTGCCCCTCCGCCGTTACAGGTGTGAGACGCAAGCTAGCCGCGAGGCTATCGGAAAATCATCACACGGATCAAGTTTTGCGCCGAAATGCCCCGGCGGTACTATTCGGCGCGGCGCCGATTACGCCGCGTCGGCGCTGACTTCGGCCTCGCGGGTGCCGGCCGCTTCGTTGAGCATTTCGGCGACCAGAAACGCGAGTTCGAGCGATTGCTCGGCGTTGAGCCGCGGATCGCAATGCGTGTGATAGCGGTCGCCCAGCCGCTCCTCGGTGATCGCCACCGCGCCGCCGACGCATTCGGTCACGTCCTGCCCGGTCATCTCGATATGGATGCCGCCAGGGTGCGAGCCTTCGGCGCGGTGGACGGCGAAGAAGCCCTTCACTTCGCGCAGGATGCGGTCGAAGGGCCGGGTCTTGAAGCCGGTTTCCGACTTGACCACGTTGCCGTGCATCGGATCGCAGCTCCACACCACCGGGTGGCCTTCGCGCAAGACGGCGCGCACGAGGCGCGGCAACCCATCCTCGACCTTGTCGTGGCCGAAGCGGCTGATGAGGGTGATCCGTCCCGGCTCGCGCCCGGGGTTGAGATCGTCGAGCAGCCTCAGCAGCGCATCGGGCTCGAGGCTGGGCCCGCACTTCATGCCGAGCGGATTGCCGATCCCGCGGGCGAACTCGACATGGGCGCTGCCCGGGAAGCGGGTGCGATCGCCGATCCACAGCATGTGCGCACTGGTGGCATACCAGTCCCCGGTGAGCGAATCGCGCCGGGTCATCGCCTGTTCGTAGGGCAGCAGCAGCGCCTCGTGGCTGGTATAGAAGCTGGTGCCCTGAAGCTGCGGCACCGTGCCGGGATCGACCCCGCAAGCCTCCATGAAATCGAGCGCCTCCCCGATGCGGTCGGCCATCTCGGTGAACTTCTCGGTCCACGGGGTGCGACCCATGAAATCGAGCGTCCACTGGTGAACCTGCCTGAGGTTGGCATAGCCGCCGCCGGCAAACGCACGCAGCAGGTTCAAGGTGGCGGCGGCCTGCGAATAGGCGCGCACCATGCGCTGCGGATCGTTGCGGCGGGCCACGGGGTCGAACTCGATCCCGTTGATATTGTCGCCGAGATAGCTCGGCAGGGTGACGTCGCCGATGGTCTCGGTCGGCGAGGAGCGCGGCTTGGCGAACTGGCCCGCCATACGCCCGACCTTCACCACCGGGCGCTTGCTGGCGAAGGTCATCACTACCGCCATCTGCAGCAGCACACGGAAGGTGTCGCGGATGTTGTTGGGGTGGAACTCGGCGAAACTCTCCGCGCAGTCCCCGCCCTGCAGCAGGAAACCATGGCCCTTTGCGACCTGCGCCAGATCGGCCTTGAGCGCGCGCGCCTCGCCCGCGAACACCAGCGGCGGATAGGATGACAGAGTCTTTTCCGCCTCGGCCAGTTCGGCCGCGTCCTCGTAATGCGGAAGGTGCCGCGCTTCGTGCGACTTCCAGCTGTCCGGGGTCCAGGTCTTGGGCACTTGCAAACTCTTTCCATTCGTGGCGCGGGGGCGCCCGCTACAGGAGGCAGGTTTCAATTGTAAAGCGGCAAAGCCTCCCGCGACAACTTTATTTCCCGCGCAGACTGATTGGCGCCGCCGATCAGCGCCCGCTCGCCTCGGCCCGGTTCGCCCGCAGCGTGGCCGCACCGCCCGCGGGTGCCTCGGCCAGGGCCTGCCCCTCGGGTATGATCGCCAGCCGGAAGGGCACGCCCTTGGCGAAGTAGCGATCGGCGAGGAACTGCATCACTTGCGGGCTGGTCTGCGAGTAATCGGCCAGCAGCGTGCGCAGCAAGGGCACCCGCTGCGGATCGAAGGCCGCGCCCTCAAGGTTGTAGAGCCAGAACTGGTTGCCGGTCGAAGCGCGCCGGATCAGCTGGGCGAGCGGCTCGGTCACGCGGGCCAGCTCGTCCGCGCTGGGCGGATTGGCGGCGAGATCCTTGGCGATGCGATCGGCCTCGGCGAAGAACACCGGCACGAACTCGGGCTCGAGCTGGGCCAGCGCGGTGATGCGCCCACCGCTCGAGAGGTCCTCGGGCCATTCGGAAAAAACCTGCGGTGAATAGCTTGCCCCGGCGCGTTCGCGCAGGGCTTCGAGCAGGCGGTTGTTGAACAGCTGGGTGAGGATTTCGAGCTGGCGGCTTTCGCGCAGGGACGCGACCCCGCCGCCGCTCGGCCAGGCGACCACTGCGGCAGCCTGATTGGCATCGCCGCGATGGGTTACGACCGCGGGCCTATCGGCGGTGGCGGCGAAGGCCGGCACCCGCGCGGCGACCTCGGGCGCGATCGGCTCGCGCGGGGGCAAGGCCCCGAAGGTCTTGCGCAGCTGTTCGATGATGGCGGGCTGATCGAACTCGCCGAACACCAGCACCTCGACCGGGCCCTGCCTGAGCAGCGGTTCCCATACCTTGCGGAAGCCTTCAGGGGTGACCCCTCGCAGCGCCGCCGGATCGGGGGTAGCAAAGCGCGGATCGCGGCCCGTCACCAGATATTCGAGATCGCGGTTGAGCACCCCGCCCGGACTGGTCGAATAGGTGTTGTAGGCCAGCTCGGCCGCCGCCTTGGCGCGGATCACCGGATCGGCGTCCCAGCGCGGCATCCCGAGCTTGGCGGCGAACAGGTAGAGCTGATCGGCGACATCGTCCGAACGCGTCTGCGCGGTGAAGGTGAACACCGCGTCCTCGATCGCGAAATCGAACCCGAGCTTGCGCCCGGTGGCAAGCCGGTCGATCTCGTTCTGGCCGAGCTCGCCCAGTCCCGAGCCGACCAGCGCCGCTTCGCCGAGCGCGGCATAGACGGCGCTGTCGGCATCAAAAGCACGGTAGCCGGCGCCGAAGCGCACCCGCACCGTCACCCGCCCCGGCTCGGCATCATTGGCCCATACCAGCGCCTTGACGCCGTTGGCGAAATCGACCTGCTGGATTTCGAGCACGCCGAGCGGGCGCTGGCTGGTGATCGTGCCCGGGGGACCCACCGGGGGCAGATCGTCGAAGGAAATGCTCGCCGCGGCCAACCGGGCGCTGCCATCAACCACTGCCTCGCGCGAAAGCGCCAGGCGCAACGCGTCCGCGTCGGCCTCGCCCGCCTGGGGCGTGACATAGACCGAACGCGTCACCGTGCCTTCGAACAGCCCGCGGGTGCGCGCCAGCACCTCCTCGGGATTGAGCCGGGCCTTCATCCCCCGAAACACGTTCAGCACCACCTCGGGCGAGGCCACGGTTTCGCGGATGTCGACCGCGTTGACCAGATTGTTGGCCAGATTCGAACCTGACTGGACGCTTTCCTGTTCGACCTCGTTGGCGAAGACCACGTCGAATTCGGCGGCCTCGCGATCGATCTCCTCCTGCGTCGGCGGGTTGACGAGCGCGTCGGCGATCACCGCGCGCACGTCGGCCAACGCCGCCTGCCAGTCGCCCGTCAGCGGGGCGAAGGTGATGAAAGTGGCATCGGTCGAACGCGAGATGTCGTCCTGCTGGACCTGAGCATAGAGGAAGCTGCCGCCGCCGCGCGCGCGGGCTTCGAGCCGGCGGTTGATGATCGCCTGTGCGATCGCGTCGAGCAGCAGGCCTTCGTTGTAGACGATGGTGTCCTCCACCGGCCGCCACGGGCGCATTACCGCATAGGTGAGGCTGCGCGGCAGATCGGGTTCGACCCCGACCGCGAGTTCGCCGATGGGGGCCGGGACGCCCTCGCCCTCGGCGGCGGCGGCGGTGGGTGCGACCGGATCGCCGAAGGCGGGCACAACCCCGGGCTTGCCGGTACCTTTCCAGTCGCCGAACCACTGTTCCACCAGCCCGGCAAGCACCATCGGGTCTTCATCGCCCGCCACCACGATCACGGTATTTTCCGGCCGATACCAGCGATCGTAGAAGGCTTTCACCGTCTTGCCCTTGGCGGCCTTCAAGGTCTCGTCTGTCCCGATCGGATTGCGGGTGGCGAGCCGCTGTCCGGCAAAGAAGGTGCGGCGCGTGAGATCGGCCATGCGTTCGCCCGCCCCGCCGCGCTCGCGCTTCTCCGCCAGCACGATCGGGCGTTCGGCATCGACATTGGCATCGTTGAGCACGGGCTCGCGGATCATCCCCGAAAGCAGCTTGAAGCTTTCCGAAAGCTTGGTGCGGCTGATGTCGGGAATGTCGAGCTTGTAGACGGTGTGGGTCGGGGTGGTTTCGGCATTGGCATCGCTGCCGAAGGTTGCGCCGAGACGCTGCCAGGCGGAAATCGCCTCGGCCTGCCCGAGATATTTGCTTTCGCGGAACAACAAGTGCTCGAGCAGGTGGGCAAAGCCCTGTTCGCTGTCCTCCTCGTGGAGCGAGCCGGCATCGATCCGCACCCGGATCGAGATCTGGCGCGGAGGCACGCCATTGCCGCGCACGGCATAGCGCAGTCCGTTGGGCAGTTGGCCGAACAGCCACTGATCATCGACCGGGACGTCCGAGCCGCGGTAGAGCCACGGCACCTCGCCGCCGGTCTGCAAACCGGTCGGGGCCGGAATCGGCTCCGGCGCCGGCGCAGGGGCCGCCTCGACGGGCGCGGGTGGCGCCTGTTGGGCCACCAACGGCTGGGCCAGCACAAGCGGAGCGAGCAGGAGGGCGAGAGCGCGACCGGCGCGGGAGAACGGCGTCATGGTTTGGCTTATAGGCCGCTCATGCCTGAAGAGATAGTGAATGCTTGTGCGCGCTTGTCCTTGGGGCTGCAGGCACCTAAATTGGACGTCATGTTCATCGAAACCGAAACCACCCCGAACCCGGCCGCGCTCAAGTTCCTGCCCGGACGCAGCGTCATGGCAACGGGCAGCCGCGAATTCGCCACCCCCGAAGCCGCCGAGGCCAGCCCGCTCGCCCAGGCGATCTTCGACACCGGCGAGGTGGTGAACGTGTTCTTCGGCGCCGATTTCGTCAGCGTCACTGCCGCGCCCGGGGCCGACTGGAGCGCCCTGAAGCCGCAGGTGATCGCGATCCTGCTCGATCATTTCATCTCGGAGGCGCCGCTGTTCGCCGGCGGCAGCGCAAGCGGGATCGCGGTTCCGCCCGAAGACGAATTGGCTGTGGAAGAACGCCCCGAAGACGCCGAGGTCATCGCCGCGATCAACGAACTGCTCGAAACCAGGGTGCGCCCGGCAGTGGCCGGCGACGGCGGCGACATCGCCTATCGCGGCTTCCGCGACGGGGTGGTCTATCTTACGCTGCAAGGCTCGTGTTCGGGCTGCCCATCGAGCACGGCAACCCTCAAACACGGCATCGAGGGACTGCTCAAGCACTACGTCCCCGAAGTCACCGAAGTGCGCGCCGCCTGATATCCGACTGATCTTCGCGGGGGATTTCTCATGACCATCCAGTTCCACGACCACGTCCTTGCGGACGCGGCGCTTGCCCAGCTGTTCACCGAGGCGCGCAGCTACAATGGCTGGCTCGACCAGCCGGTCAGCGACGCACAGCTTCACGCCATCTGGGACCTGATGAAGATGGCCCCGACCTCGGCGAACATGCAGCCGGTGCGGATCGTGTGGGTGAAATCGCCCGAGGCCAAGGCGAGGCTTGCCGATTGCGTGATGGAGGGCAACAGGGCCAAGGTGCTCGGCGCCCCCGTCACCGCAGTGATCGGCTACGACATCGATTTCCACGAAGAACTGCCTTGGCTGTTCCCGCACACCGACGCCAAGAGCTGGTTCGAGGGCAATGAAGCCGGACGCGAGGAAGGCGCCTTCAGAAACTCGTCGCTCCAGGGGGCCTATCTGATGCTCGCCGCGCGCGCGCTCGGGCTCGACTGCGGGCCGATGTCGGGTTTCGATCCGGCCGCCGTCAACGCCGCCTTCTTCGCCGACGAGCCCCGCCACCGGGTCAATTTCATCTGCTCGGTCGGCTATGGCGATCCGGCCAGCATCTTCCCGCGCAGCCCGCGTCCCGAATTCGCGCGCTTCAACCGCATCGCCTGACCCCGCATAACTGCCGCTTGCGCCGCGTCACGCGCTGGGGCATCGCGCTTCGCCATGCGGATGCTCGCCATCGAAACCGCCTCCGAGGCGTGCTCTGTCGCCCTGTTCGATGACGGGCGGCTGATCGCGCAGGATAACCGCGTGATCGGGCGCGGCCATGCCGAGGCGCTGGTGCCGATGATCGCCGCGCTGCCCGACAAGGGCCGCGCCGACTGCATCCTCGTCAGCCTCGGCCCGGGGAGCTTCACGGGCGTTCGGATCGGGCTGGCGACCGCGCGCGCGCTGGGATTTGCCTGGGGCGCGGCAGTGCAGGGCTACCCTACCCTCGCGCTGATCGCGGCGCAGGCGCAAGCAGCGCATCCCGGCCAGCCCGTGACCATCTGCACCAACGGCGGACATGGCGAATGGTTCGTGCAGGATTTCGGCGCGGACGGGATGCCCGAAACCAGCGTGCAGTCGCAGACCCCGGCGGCGGCGCGGGGCGACAAGCACCATTCCTTTGCCGCCGGCAACCGCGCACACGACCTGCTCGAAGGCGGCGGCGCAGGAATGATGGTGCTCGACATCCTGCCCGATGCCGCCGCGGTGCCATTGCTCAGTCCGGCGCTGATGACCGACGATCTCGCTCCGATCTATGGCCGCGGGCCCGATGCCACGCCGATGGCCGGACGTCTCTCCGCATGAGCCCTTGCCCGCTGCTCCTCGACCGGATCATGGCGGTGATGGAGGCGGCGTTCGACCCGGCCTATGGCGAAGCCTGGAACCGGCGGCAGGTGGCCGATGCGCTGAGCCTGCCCAATACCCACGCGCTGGTGGTGGACAGCGATGGCACGCCGCTTTCCGAGGACAAGGCCAGCGCAAGGCCCCCGGCCGGCTTCGTGCTCAGCCGGCATGTCCTTGACGAGGAGGAACTGCTGCTGATCGCGGTGGCGCCGGGTTGCCGCCGAAGGGGAATCGGCGCGATCCTGATCGACCACCTGTTCAATGCCGCCCGCGGGCGCGGCATTACGCGAATCTATCTGGAAATGCGGCGAGGCAACCCTGCGCTTCACCTGTATCGCAAGCTCGGTTTCGAACCGATCGGGGAAAGGCCCAACTATTACCGCATGGCCAATGGCGAGAGAATCGACGCCATTACTTTCGGACGATCAATCTGAAACAAGAAAATTGGCTCGAATACGGTTGACATGCATGGTTTCCCAGTTGCCAAACAAGCATCGCTCGGCCATGCCTGTTCCCAAGCGAAATATCCGCAAGATATCGAGGAACTCATGCAAACCATGGAAATCGAAATGAAAGAAACGCTTATTACGCTGACAAGCGACATCGTCGCAGCGCATGTCAGCAACAACGATGTGGCCGTGGCCGATCTGCCGGGCCTGATCACCAACGTTTACGCCGCGCTTGCCAATCTCGGCGAGACTCCGGTCGTCGAAGAAGCCAAGCCGCAGCCGGCAGTCGCGATCCGCAATTCGGTCAAGCCGGATTACATCGTCTGCCTTGAAGACGGCAAGAAGCTGAAGATGCTCAAGCGTTATCTTCGCACCAACTACAACATGTCGCCGGAAGAATACCGCGCGCGCTGGGGCCTGCCGGCCGATTATCCGATGGTCGCACCGAACTATGCCGAAAAGCGCCGCGATCTCGCCAAAAAGATCGGTCTTGGCCGCAAGCCCGGCACGCCCGCGCCCAAGGGTCGCCGCACGAAGAAGACCGCCTGACAGCAGATCATCGGCCCTGTTGAGAGGCCGCCATGTCAGCTTGAGCAAGCAGCCCCGTCCCTATAAGGATGGGGCTGCTTTGCTATCGACGGGTCCACACTGCGGACCACGCCCCTAGGCGATGGAGCTGTCATTGAGTCAGAAGATCGATCTTGAACAGTTGTGCGCGGAAAAAGGCCTGCGCATCACCGAACAGCGTCGCGTCATCGCCCGCGTGCTGTCCGAAAGCGACGATCATCCCGATGTCGAATTGCTGCACTCGCGCGCCGCGGCGATTGATCCCAAGATCTCGATCGCCACGGTCTATCGCACGGTGCGCCTGTTCGAGGAGGCCGGCATCCTCGACCGGCACGATTTCGGCGACGGTCGCTCGCGCTACGAACCCGTGCCCGAGGCGCACCACGATCACCTGATCGATGTCGAGACCGGCAAGGTGGTCGAATTCGTCGATCCCGAGGTCGAGGCGCTCCAACGCCAGATCGCCGAGCGGCTGGGCTATCGCCTGGTCGATCACCGGATGGAACTTTACGGCGTGCGGCTTTCGCGTGACGACTGAGTCAGGTGACGGGCCGCGCCCCTGGCCCGGCGCACAAGGCGATTGGGAATTGCGGCTGGCGGCCGCGCGCGGCGAGATCACCCCGATCTCGCCGATGGGCTGGGTGCGCATCGCCCTGCGCGCACTGGGGCTGATCGCGCTGATCGTGGTGTTCGTGCCGCTGCACTTCCTCTACCGCACCTTCGCCTATGGTTCGCCCTTCCCGATGCTATTCCTGCGTTATGCCGCGCGGGTCTGCGGGGCGAAGGTCGAGGTGATCGGCACCCATCTACGGCGTGACGTGTTCTATGTCGCCAACCACATTTCCTGGGTCGATATCCTCGCGCTGGCCGGGGCCAGCGGGACAGCCTTCGTCGCCAAGGCCGAACTGGCGACCTCGCCGGTGGTGGGCTGGCTCGCCGGGCTCAACCGCACCGTCTTCGTCAAGCGCGAACACCGCATGGGCGTGGCCGAACAGATCAACGCCTTGAAAGAAGCCCTGGTCGACAACTGGTCGGTGACGGTGTTCCCCGAAGGCACCACCACCGACGGGCAATCGCTGCTGCCGTTCAAGACTTCGATGCTCTCGGTGCTCGAGCCGCCGCCGCCCGGGGTGCTGGTGCAGCCGGTGGTGCTCGATTACGGCCCCGTTGCCGAGTGGATCGGCTGGATCGGCGTCGAGGGCGGGCTCAACAACGCCAAGCGGGTGCTCGCGCGCAAGGGCAGCTTCCGGCTGCGGCTCCACTATCTCGAACCCTTCTCGCCCGAGGATTTCCGCGGGCGCAAGGCGATCGGGATGGAATCGCGCCGCCGGATCGAGGAGGCGCTGGTCGAGATCCTCGGTCGTCCGCTGAGGCCGTTCGCGCACGAAGTCGCCCCGGTGCGCTACCAACCCCGGCCGGAAGAGGCGCCCGCGGACTAGAGCCCCGCGCGCACCAGCCAATCGTGGAAGATCCGCACCGGGCGGCTCTCCAGCGCCACGGGCCGGCACACGAACCAGTAGGAATAGGGGCTCTCGACAGGCACGCCGGGCAGATTGGTCAGGCGGTTGTCGTTGGCGCGGCGCAGGTGATCATCGTGCATGATCGCGATCCCCAGCCCCTGCGCGGCCGCCTCGAGCATCAGGGCGCCCGAATCGTAATGGTCGATCGCCGCCGGGTCCATGTTGTCGAGCCCGTTGGCCTTCTTCCACGCGACGAAGCTTTCGGGCAGTTCGTTGTGGATCAGGAAGGTCTGCTTCGCCATCGCCTCGGGCGTGATCTCGGGGCCGATGCCACGCGCCACTTCCTTGCTGCAGAGGGCGGGGACGAGATTGTGATCGAGCCGCACCGCGTGCAGCCCGCTCGCCGGCCCGCGCGACAGGATGATCGCGGCATCGAGCGTGTCGCCCACCCGGTCTTCCAGATGGGGTGCGGTGTCGATGTCGATGTGGAGCAGCGGGTGGCGCTTGCGCAATTCGCCCAACCGCGGGAACAGCCGCTGGCTCCCGAACATCGGCAGGACGCCGAGCCGCAGACGCAAGAGCGCGATGTTGTCAGACTGGCTCTCCACCGCGCGGGTCAGCGCCTCCATGTGCGGATTGACCGCCTCGTAGAAGGCCTGGCCCTCGTCGGTCAGCTGCATCGACTGACGCGCGCGGGTGAACAGCTTTTTGCCGACGAATTCCTCGAGATTGCTGATCCGCCGCGACAGCGCCGAGGGGCTGAGGCCGATCTCCTCCGCCGCCGCCCGGGCCGAGCCGAGGCGGACGGTGCGCATGAACGCTTCAAGCGCGCGCAGGGGGGGCAGGCGGCGTGCAGGCATAAATTCTCTCCTTGGTGAGAAGAGATACGCCCGAGACGCGCTTTGGATGCAAAAAATCGAAGAAAATTTGCGTGGTGACGGGAAAAGTTGCGCCTACTGCACGTCCGCATCACGGACCGGCGGATGCAGCCGCAGGCGCGTGACATGGGTTTCGTCGCCCGCCGTCACCTCAATCCGCCAGCCGCTCGAATGTTCCAGCACCGTGCCCACCGCGGGCACCGCCTCGGCCAGCACGAAGGCCAGCCCGCCCAGGGTGTCGACCGATTCCTCGACCTCGGCGAGGCGCGGATCGACCAGTTCGGCGACATCGTCGAGCTCGGCCCGCGCGTCGCAGTCCCACATCCCCTCCCCGATCGGCACGATCAGCGCCTGCGGGGCATCGTCGTGCTCGTCCTCGATATCGCCGACGATCTCCTCGACGAGGTCCTCGATGGTGATGAGCCCGTCGGTGCCGGAAAACTCGTCGACCACGATGGCGAGGTGCACCCGCTTGGCGCGCATGTCGGCGAGCACGTCGAGCGCCCCGCGCGCCTGCGGCACATAGAGCGGCTGGCGCAGCAGCGTGGTCCAGTCGTCGGGCGGCGGCGTGCCGCCCGCGAGGAAAGGGAAGATGTCCTTGATGTGGATCATCCCGATCACGTCGTCCAATGTCTCGCGATAGACCGGCATGCGCGAATGGCCGTGTTCGGCGAAGGCGGCGACCATCTCCTCCCAACTGATCGAGGCCTCGACCGCGATGATCTCGCCGCGCGGCACTGCGACATCGTCGGCATCGTGCTCGGAGAAGTGGAGCAGGTTGCGCAGCATCTGCCGTTCGACCCGCGACAGGTCGCCGCGCGCGCCCGAGCTGTCCTCGGACAAGGCCGAGCCGTTCTCGTCCTCGTGCTCGTCGATCGCTTCCTCGAGCTGTTCGCGCAGGGAGCGCGCGCCTTCGAGCCCGAGGATCTTGCGCAAGGCAGGCCACAGCCCGCTGCTACTGTCCGCGTCTCCCGATTGGGGTGCGGAAGATGGGGAATCGGCCATGGCCTTCGACAATGCTCCTCCTGTTGTCACGCGCCATATGGGTCGCTGATGCCCAGTTTTGCAAGTATGGCAGTCTCCAGCGCCTCCATTTCCTCGGCTTGCGCCTCGGAATCGACGTGATCGTGGCCGGCAAGATGGAGCAGTCCATGAACGATCAGATGGGTCGCATGGTGTTCGAGCGGCACGCCCTTGTCCGCCGCCTCGCGCGCGCAGGTCTCGTGCGCGAGCGCGATGTCGCCAAGCATGACCGGGGGGCCATCGGCGGCGAGGTCTGCCAGCTCCGCGCGCTCCAGCATCGGGAAGCTGAGCACGTTGGTCGGCTTGTCGCGCCCGCGCCAATCGCGGTTGAGCGCGTGGACTTCGGCGTCCGAGGTGAACAGCAGGCTCGCGATCAGGCGCGGGTGGGCAAGGCAAGGCTCGCCCTCGCCCACCGCCGCCGCGGCTCTTTCGGCGAGCGCCTCCCAGTCGCCTGGCGGCCAATCCTCGATGTCGATATCAAGCTGCATCACGCGCCGAGCCTTAGCGCGCGCAGCCGCTGCGGCAAAGGATCGGCTTGCCTTCGCTTTTCTTGCAGTGCCATAAGCATTGCGACTTCGCGGCCCGGGGGGCTGCCCGTGGGGGACTTCATGCACCGCATTCTCATCGTCTTCGCCGCCGGCATCTGCGCCGCTGCGCCTCTGCCCGCGCTTGCCCAGCCGGCCATGCCCGATCCCGCCCCGGCCACCGCCGAGGAAGAGGTCGCTGCCGTCGCCTGGCTCAAGGATAAGGGCGTGGCCTTCGATCCGGGTGCCTATGATGGCGACTCTCTCGCTCCGCTGGCCGAGCAGCTCGGCAAGGCGCGCATCATCGGCATCGGCGAGGCGACCCACGGTTCGCATCAGGATCAGGCCTTCAAGGCCGAGCTGATCAAGCAGCTGGTGCGCAGCGGCAAGGTGACGGTGCTGATGCTCGAGGCCAACCGCGATGCGGGCGAGCAGTTCGATCGCTATGTGCGCGAGGGCGCGGGCGATCCGGCCGAGGCGGTGCGGGCGGAGTCCTTCTTCCGCATCTGGAAGAACGACGAATTTGGCGGCCTCTTGCTGTGGCTGCGGGCCTGGAACCAGAAGGCGGCGATCCCGGTGCGGATCATCGGCGTCGATTGTCAGGATGCGGGTCGCGACAGCGGCGTGGCGCTGGAATTCATTGCCGCGCATGATCCAGCCAAGGCGGCGCAGTGGGCGGCGGACATGGGCGGGCTGAAGCCGGGGGTGCGCTTTGTCAACTGGCTCGACACGGCCGAGCGCGCCGAATTCGACCGGGTGACCGCCACCACCGCCGCGCTGGCCGGGTGGTTCGAGAGCGCCGATGACGCCACCCGCGCCGCGCCCGGCTTTGCCCGCGCACGCTTTGCGGCAGTCACCGCGCAGCAGGCGCTGGCCGCCTTCGAATTCGACCGCGACGACAGCGACAAGTCCAGGGCCGATCCCGCTTACTACGCGCGGCGCGACAAGTTCATGGGCGAGAACGCCCTCGCCATGCTCGCCCCCGATGAACGCGCGGTGATCTGGGCGCATGACAGCCACGTGATGGAGGACATCCCCGACTTCTTGGACGCGATGGGCTTTCAGACTCTGGGCACCACCATCGCGGACAAGCTGGGGGCCGATTACGCCACGGTCGGCTTCACCTGGTCGCAGGGCAGTTTCCGCTCGACCGTCGCGCCGCTGAACGCGGACGGCTCGCCCGACATGAAGACCCGGCGCAACCTTGAAGTCGTTACCCTGCCCAACAACCGCACCGGCGAGCTTGGCAACCTGTTCGATCGCACCGGCGCGCAGGCGATGTGGATCGATCTGGCGACCCGTCCGGATACGCCGCTGATCGCCAGCTGGTCAACGCGGCCCTATTGGCGCGGCTGGGCCGGGGCGCTGGTCATGCCCGGAAAGTGGCAGGTCACCGATCTCAGCATCGGCGAATTCGCGGGCGATGCCGTGACCGGCCATGATGTGATCGTGTGGTTCCAGACCATCACCCCCACCCGCCTGTGGCCGCAGGCCGACCCGCCGGTTACAAGCGCGCCCTAGTCCTCGCCGGTCCCCTCGTAAGCCTCGACGATCCGCCCCACGATCGGGTGGCGCACCACGTCGGCGGCGGTGAAGCGGATCGTGCCGAAGCCTTCGATGCCTTCGAGCCGCTCGACCGCGTCGTTCAGCCCGCTCATGCGCGGGCCGCCGGGGATGTCGACCTGCTTGGGATCGCCGCACACCACCATCCGGCTGTTCTGGCCGAAGCGGGTGAGGAACATCTTCATCTGTTCCTTGGTGGTGTTCTGCGCCTCGTCGAGGATGACGAAGGCATCGGCGAGCGTACGCCCGCGCATGAAGGCGATCGGCGCGATCTCGATCTCGCCGCTGGCGATCCGCCGTTCGACCTGTTCGGGGGGCATGCAGTCGTTGAGCGCGTCATAGAGCGGGCGCAGATAGGGATCGACCTTGTCCTTCATGTCGCCGGGAAGGAAGCCGAGCTTCTCCCCCGCCTCGACTGCCGGGCGCGACAGGATCAGGCGCTGGACGCTTCCGGTAATGAGCTGGCTCACCGCCTGTGCGACGGCGATATAGGTCTTGCCGGTGCCCGCCGGGCCAAGCGCGAAGATGATATCCTCCTTCGCCAGCGCGCGCATGTATTCGATCTGCGTCGCGGAGCGCGGGACGATGGTTTTCTTGCGCGTGCGGATCATGATCGGCGGCGTGTCCGCCTCGCCCGAGATGATGCCTTCGAGCGTTGGTTCGGCCGACATCGCGATCAGCGCTTCGACCGCGCCGCTATCGAGATCCTCGCCGCGGGCAAGGCGATCATACATGGTGCGCAGCGTCTCGCGCGCGCGGGCGACATCATCCTCCGGCCCCTCGATCACGATCTGGTGCCCGCGGGCATGGATATAGACCCCGAGCCGGTTTTCGACCTGCACCAGATTGGCGTCGAACTGTCCGAACAGCGCCCCGAGCAGCGACTGGTTCTCGAAGGTCAGCTCCACCCGGGCGCGCCGGGGAGCGGGAATGCCGCGGGGATCGGGCGAAAGAGCCGGATTGGCGGCGCGGGAGGGTCGACGGCCCATAGCTTCCTTTGCTGGGGAGCAAGGGACAATCCCTCGTCCACGAGTCGGAAAGGTAAGCACGCACGGGGGCAAAGCAAGCGGGGGTCGATGACGCGACGGTGGAAAGTCACGCGGCTGCAATGATCCGGAGGGCGCGCGGGTCAGGCCGAGAGCGTCTCGCGCACCAGCCCGCGGAGCGAATTGGGCCCGGCCTCGGCCAGTTCGACCTCGACCAGATCGCCGATGACGTAGTCGCCCTCGAAATGGACGGATTGCAGCCATGGCGACTTGCCGAGCCATTGGCCGGGATGGCGCCCGGTGCGCTCGACCAGCACCAAGCACCGCGCGCCCACGCTCGCCCGGTTGAAGGCATATTGGTGGTGCGCGATGCGGGCCTGCAGCCGCTGAAGGCGATCGTCCATGATCTCGGGCGCGATCTGGCCGTCCATCGTCGCGGCGGGGGTGCCGGGGCGCGGGGAATATTTGAAGCTGAAGCAGGCGGCGTAGCGCACTTCGTCGACGATCTTGAGGGTGTCTTCGAACTCGGCCTCTGTCTCGCCCGGGAAGCCGACGATGAAATCGCCCGACAGCGCGATATCGGGCCGCACCGCGCGGAAGCGCTCGATCAGGCGCAGATAGCTTTCCGCGGTGTGCTGGCGGTTCATCGCCTTGAGGATGCGGTTGTTGCCGCTCTGCACGGGCAAGTGCAGATAGGGCATGAGCTTGCCCACCTCGCCATGCGCGGCGATCAGGCTCTCGTCCATGTCGTTGGGGTGGCTGGTGGTGTAGCGGATGCGCTCCAGCCCGTCGATTGCGGCCAGCGTGCGGATCAGCCCGCCGAGGCCCACGGCGCGGCCCTTGTCGTCTTCACCCGCCCAGGCGTTGACGTTCTGGCCGAGCAAGGTGATCTCCCGCGCCCCCGCCTCGACCAGTTTCTGCGCTTCGGCGACCAGATGCTTGAACGGGCGTGAGATTTCCGCGCCGCGGGTATAGGGCACCACGCAATAGGTGCAGAATTTGTCGCAGCCCTCCTGCACGGTGAGGAAGGCGCTGGGGCCGCGCTTGCGCCGCGCCGGGAGCGCGTCGAACTTGGCGATGGCGGGCATGTCGGTATCGGTCGCGCGCTTGCCGTTGGTGGCGCGGTCGAGCATTTCGGGCAGGCGGTGATAGGCCTGCGGACCGACCACGATGGAGACGGCCGGCGCGCGCGCCATGATCTCCTCGCCCTCGGCCTGCGCGACGCATCCGGCGACCGCGATAAGCGGGGCCTTGCCCGCTTCCTCACCCGCCTTCACCAACCGGCCAATGTCCGAATAGACCTTCTCGGCGGCCTTTTCGCGGATGTGGCAGGTGTTGAGGATGACGAGGTCGGCCTCCTCCCCCTCGGGCGCGGGGGTAATGCCGCGTTCGGCCAGCAATTCGCCCATGCGCTCGCCATCATAGACGTTCATCTGGCAGCCGAAGCTCTTGACCCGGTAGGTCTGGGGGGGCGCGGAGCGTTTCATGAGGGGTGCGCCCTTAGCGCCGATGGGGGCAGGGTTCAATTCCCCCAGCCCCAAAGCCGTTCGTGCTGAGCCTGTCGAAGCACTGTCTTTCTACTTGTGCCGCTGGCTCGGAAGAGAAGTGCGACCGTTGTTCCTCCGGAACAGCTTCGCTTCCGACAGGCTCAGGGCGAACGGGGATTGAGGGGATTCCTTAAGCCAACGTCGCCTTGACGATCTTCCCCGGTGCGCGCGGCGGTTCGCCCTTGGGGATGGCGTGGACGTGTTCCATGCCGCTCTCGACCTGGCCCCACACGGTGTATTGCTTGTCGAGGAAGCGGGCATCGTCGAGGCAGATGAAGAACTGCGAATTGGCGCTATTTGGGTTCTGCGCGCGGGCCATCGAGCAGGTGCCCTCGACATGCGGCGCATCGTTGAATTCGGCCTGAAGATCGGGCTTGTCGCTGCCGCCCATGCCGGTGCCGGTCGGATCGCCGCCCTGCGCCATGAAGCCCGCGATCACGCGGTGGAACACTACCCCGTCATAGAAGCCTTCGCTCGCCAGTTCGGTGATGCGCGCGACGTGGCCGGGGGCCAGATCGGGGCGCAGTTTGATCACCACGTCCTTGGGCTCGCCGTCGCCGGTGTCGAGGGTGAAGGTCAGCGTATCGGCCATATTCGTGTCTCCTGAAAGAATTTGCGCGCTTCTATAGCGCCGGGTGCGCGCCTGTCACCCTCCCGGCTTGCTTTTCATCCCTCCCCGCCTAAACGCCTCGATATGGCCGAAGATCGCCCCCTCGAAGACGACCTTCTCGTCGCCGAAACCGGCCCCGAGTCGCCGGATGCCGAGGTGCGCCCGGACGACCGCGTCGACGATGAGCGCCACGATGAGGAAAACCGTCTGAAGGCCGATTATGTCGGCGCGGTGCGCGTCGCGCTCGACGCGGGCGACAAGGGCGCGGTCTACGATCTCGTCGAACCGCTCCACGCCGCCGACATCGCCGACCTGATCGAGCTGCTCGATCGCTCCGAACGCGCAGCGCTGGCCTCGGCGATCACCGACCTGATGACCAGCGACGTCATCGCCGAACTCAACGATTACGTCCGCGAAGACCTGATGGAGGCCCTGCCCGCGCAGGCCGTGGCCACCATCGCCGAGCAGCTCGACACCGATGATGCGGTGCAGCTGATCGAGGACCTCGACGAGGACGATCAGCGCGCGGTGATGGCCGAGCTCGAGCCGGAAACCCGCGCCGCGGTCTCCAGTGCGCTCGCCTACCCCGAAGAAACCGCCGGCCGCTTGATGAGCCGCGATTTCGTCGCGGTGCCCGAACACATGACGGTGGGCGATCTCATCGATTTCCTGCGCGAGGAAGGCGATCTCGAGCACGATTTCTTCGAGGTCTTCATCATCGACGAGCGCCACCACCCCGTGGGAACCTGCGCGCTTTCGTGGATCCTCACCACCCCGCGCTCGGTGCGTCTTACCGACCTGATGAAGCGCGATCAGACCCTGATCCCGGTGACGATGGATCAGGAAGAAGTCGCGCTGATGTTCCAGAAATACGCGCTGATCTCGGCTGCGGTGGTCGACGAAAGCGGGCGGCTGGTGGGCCAGATGACGGTGGACGATATCGTCCACATCATCTCGGAAGAAGCGGGCGAGGACGCGCTGCTGCTGTCGGGCGCGGGTGATGGCGACATCAACGAGCCGATCGTCGACAGCTACAAGGCCCGCGTGCGTTGGCTGCTCGCCAACCTCGTCACCGCCGCAGTCGCCTCGAGCGTGATCGCGCAGTTCGAGGATGTGATCGCGACCATGGTGGCGCTGGCGGTGCTTATGCCGATCGTCGCCGGAATCGGCGGCAATGCCGGCACGCAGACGCTGGCGGTTACCGTGCGCGCAATCGCCACCAACCAGCTCACCGATGCCAACACCTGGCGCGCGATCCGGCGCGAGCTTTCGATTGCGGCGCTCAACGGGGCGACTGTGGCGGTGGTGATCGGCGCGATCGTCACGGTGCTTTTCGCCAACCCCCTGCTCGGCGCGGTGATCGGTGCGGCGATGCTGTGCAATATCGTGATCGCAGGCTTCGCCGGGGTGCTGGTGCCGCTGACCTTGCAGAAGCTGAAGGCGGACCCCGCGATCTCCTCCTCGATCTTCGTCACCATGACGACCGATTCGATGGGATTCCTGGTCTTCCTCAGTTTGGCAGTGGTCAGCGGATTGGTCGGCTGATAGCCCCGCTCCCGAACCATCGGGGGAGAGAGCGAATGGCAGGACGGGTCGCGGGCAAGGTGGTGCTGCTGACCGGCGGGGCGATGGGCCTCGGCAAGGCGGCAGCCAAGGCGCTGCTGGCCGAAGGGGCGCGTGTGATCATCACCGACATCGACGAGGCCGCCGGCCGCGCCACTGCGGCCGAACTGGGCTGCGGCTTCCTCCACCAGGACGTCACCGACTGGGACCGCTGGCAGGCGGTGATTGCCGAAGTCGAAGCCGCCCACGGCCGGCTCGACGTGCTGGTCAACAACGCCGCGATCACCGTGTTCGGCTCGATCGCCGACATCAGCCCGGAGGATTTCCGCCGCTGCTACACCGTCGATGTCGATTCGATCTTCATGGGCTGCAAGGCGGCGATCCCGCTGATGGCGCGCCACAAGGAGTGGGGGGGCGGCGGCGGCTCGATCATCAACTTCTCCTCCGCGGCCGGCAACAAGCCATCGCCCGATTTGGCCGCCTACAACAGCGCCAAGGCAGCGGTGGTGATGCTGACCAAGTCGATCGCGCTCTATTGCGCGCACGAAAAGAACGGCGTGCGGGTCAATTCGGTGCAACCCGGCACGATCCTCACCCCCAATGTCGAAAGCGTGATCGCCGGCACTCCCGATCCGGAGGCGACCCGCGCGGCGTTCAGCGTGGCGCAGCCGATCGGGCGCATGGGCGAGGCCGAGGATATCGCCCATCTCGTCGTCTATCTCGCCAGCGACGAAAGCCGGTTCGCCACCGGCGCGCCCTTCATTGTGGACGGGGGCCTGTCGATCGCTTGATCGGGCGGGCGATTGGCCCACATTGGCGTCATGCCGCTCCACCTCACCAAGATCGCCTTCGGGGCGAAGAGCTACGAACACCTCGAGGGCTGGTATCGCGGGCGCGGGGAAATCCGCCTCACCACCCGCAACCGCCCGACCCGGCACGAGGACTGCGTCGGCGGCTCGCTCTACTGGATCATCAACCACGCCATCGTCGCGCGCTCGCCGATCACCGGCTTTGCCAAGACCGAGGATGGCCGCTGGGACATCTGCCTCGCACCCGAGCTGGTCCGCGTGCACCAGGTGCCCAAGCGCGCGCACCAGGGCTGGCGCTATCTCACCTCGGACAAGGCCCCGAAGGATGTGGTCGCGGGCGAGGAGATTGGCGACGCGCTGCCCGGTCGTCTGGCGATGAAGCTGGAGCGGCTGGGGCTCGTCTGAACCCGGCTTACTGCAGCTTGCGGCCCTGCCGGACGAGCTGCGCCAGCCGCACGCTGGTGCCGCCGATCTGGCGGCGGGCATGGTCCGCGCCGACGCTCGCCGCGCTCGCCATCGCCTCGGCGAACAGCCGCCCGCCGACCGAAACCACCACGAGATGGCCGGGCGAGGCCTTGCGCGATGCTTCCACCGCCTCGCGCAGCCGCACCAGCGCGCGCTCGCGCGGGAGCGCATCGGACAGCGCGATATCGACCGCATCGTGCCCCTGGCCCGCGACCTGGTTGGCCAGCGCTTCCTTGCTGCCCGGAAAAGCCATTTCGACCTGCCACCCGGCATCGGTGAACTGATCGGCCAGCATTGCGGTACCAAGCATGTGTGGCTCGCCCGGCGCGGTCGCCAGCAGAATCGAATAGCGGCTGCGGCGCAGCTCGCCGGTGCAGGCGTGCGAGCGCACCGCATGGCCGGCCAGCTGCAGCATGCTGAGGCCGATGGTGAGATCGAACTCGCAGCACTTGTCGGCGAGCCAGGCATCGCCCATCGCGCGGGCCACGGGCTCGATCAGGTGCGAGACGATGTCGTCCGCGCTCCAGCCCTGATCCGCAAGCTCCGCCAGCTGCGCGTTGATCCGCGCATCATCGCCCGCGAGCGCCAGCCGCGCCACGCCCGGCACGTAATGCGCCAGCGCGTGCGGGGCGAGATCGCTCGATCGGGTGCGGCGGCACGGTGGCTCGCTGCGGCTGTAGAGCAGCAGGTCCCAGTCCGAGAACAGCCGGGTGGAGACCATGTGTTCGGACAGCACTTCGATATCGCTGTGGCGATGGTCGCGGCGGATCGAGTCCCACACCTGTTCAAGCCCCGCAGGCGGACCCTCGAGGGTCTGGAGAAACCGCCCGTCCTCGTAAAGCAACATGCCGGTGACGCCGAGGCTGTGATTGCGGCGCCGGGCCTGCGCCACCAACTGCTCAAGCTCGCTTTGCGAAGGCCGTGCGACCGCGCGGCTCTGATAGGTCATGCATCCGATCCACTCGCCCGGATCGACCCTGGCGGTCTCTGTGTGCACCTGCATTGCTTCCCTCCCTTCGCAGAGCGGGACATGCAGGCAAACCGTCCGGCCATCTTGCGCGGCCCCTAGCGATCACCCGGCGGCGCATCCCGTCCGCGGATTTATCGTCTTCTGCAGCAAGGCGCGAACCGCACGATGGCGACTGGCCCCTTTGCAAGGCCTGTCGCACCAACCCGGCGCAACAAGCCCGGAAGGCAGGAAGCGTCACTCAAGTCGGGTGGTGCGTCAATCCTTAAAAGCGATTCACCGCGCTGCGGGAGCGCTCCACCACGAAAGCGTCTGGTTATCATGCGCCGAGGTCCACACCCCGGCGGGGGTCCAGCGCAGCGCGCCGCTGCCGACCGCCTTGCCGAGTCGCGCGCGAATCGCCAGCGTTTGGGGGTCGATCACCACCAGCGTCTGATCGTCGGTGGTGCGCAGCCACACCGCGCCGCCGCCGGTGTCGATATCGCCCCACTTGAGATTGTCGCCAACCTTGGTGCGGCCCGCCACGGTGAGTCCTGCGGGATCGACCTTGGCCACGGTGCCGTCGCCCTGTTCCTGCACCCACACGGCGCCCTCGCCCGCGGCCAGGAACCCCGGCGTATCGCCCAGCGCGACGGTGCCGGTGACGGCATTGGTGGCAGGATCGATCTTCTGCAGCACCTTGCCTTCGCTCGACACCGCCCACAGCGCGTCGAAGCCATAGGCGAGATACCAGGTCTCGGGCGCGACCGCGATGGTGGCGATGACCGCGTTGGTGGCCGGATCGATCCGCGCGACCGCGCCGGCCGGATCGCTCGCCACCCACACCGAACCCGCGCCCGCGACCACGTTGGTTTCACCCTTGGGGTTGGCGAGGCCGCTCGCCACCTTGGCCTCGAGCTGGGCGGTCTCGAGATTGATGCGATAGATTTCCGCGCCCTTGCAATTGGCGACCCACAGCGATCCCTCGGCAATCGCCATGGTGCCGCAGGGACGCGGAACGGGAACGCTGGCGACCTTGCCGCTGGTCGACCATTGCTCCACCCGCCCGCCATTGGTGACCCACACGGTATCCCCGTCGACCGCGAGGAAATCGGCGAAACCCGGAACGTCCAGCGCCTTTTCGACCAGATCGGGCGCGGGGCCAACGGCCGGTGGCGGCGGCTCCTCGGCGGCGCAGGAGACCACGAGGGCCGAGGCCATGATCGTCGCAAGGGGGCGTGCTGCCGGGCGTTTGGCCATCGCAATCCTTTCCATGTCGCTGCGGCCTGCCAATCGCGCGCACAAGCGCACTTGGTGGCCGGCATGGGTCAAAGAATAGGCATATTACATTTCTTCGCAATCGTAATAATTCCCCATGGACAATCGCTCACATTGGGGAGATGCTGCGCTTGCGAAAGGATTATCGAATCATGCTCCACTTGGCGAAACGCGCGGCCCGCTTCCTGCTCATCGCCTGCGCGCTCGCGGTGGCAGCCTGCACCCCTGCCTCCGACGAAACCGCCGAACCGCGCACCAAGTTCAATATCGGCTGGTCGATCTATGCCGGATGGATGCCCTGGCCCTATGCCGAGCAGGCGGGGATCGTGAAGAAGTGGGCCGACAAATACGGCATCGAAATCACCTTCGTACAGGTCAACGACTATGTCGAATCGGTCAACCAGTACACCGCCGGCAAGCTTGACGGGGTGACGGTGGCCAACATGGACGCGCTCACCATTCCGGCGGCGGGTGGCAAGGATACCAGCGCGATCATTCTCGGTGACTATTCCAACGGCAATGATGCGGTGCTGCTGAAAGGTGCCGACACAGTCGCAGCGATCAAGGGGCGCGAGGTTTACCTCGTCGAGCTGTCGGTGTCGCACTACCTGCTCGCCCGCGCGCTCGAAAAGAACGGCATGAAGCTGACCGACGTCAAGACGGTCAACACCTCGGATGCCGACATCGCCAGCGCCTTCGCCTCGCCGCAGATCACCGCCGCGGTGGCCTGGAACCCGCAAGTCACCACGATGAAGGGCGTGCCGGGCACCACCGCGGTGTTCACCTCGGCCGACATTCCGGGCGAGATCCTCGACCTGATGGTGGTCGATACCGCGACGCTCAAGGCCAATCCGAACCTCGGCAAGGCGCTGGCCGGGATCTGGTTCGAAACCATGGCGCTGATGGCGAAGGACGATGCCGAAGGCCAGGCCGCGCGGGCGGCGATGGCCAAGCTGGCCGGCACCACGCCCGAGGAATTCGAGGGCCAGCTGTCGACCACCTTCCTCTACGCCGATCCCAAGGCTGCGCTGGCGGCGATGGCCTCGCCCGATCTCGTGACCACGATGCAGCGGGTGCGCGACTTCAGCTTCGCGCAAGGGCTGTTCGGTCAGGGCGCGCGCTCGGCCGATGCGGTGGGGATGGAGTTCCCGGGCGGCAAGACGCTGGGCGACGAGAACAACATCACGCTACGCTTCGATCCCACTTTCATGCAGCTCGCCGCGGACGGAAAGCTCTGAGGCGTCCGGGAGCTCATAGCGGAACCGCGGCCCGATGCGCTGGGTGAACCGCACCATTTCCCGCAGCCACGCGCTGTTGCTGGGCGCGCTGCCGCTGGCGGGCCTTGCGATCGCCTACATCATCGCCGCCGCCAGCCGCCACGCCGCGAACCCGGCCGACAAGATCCTCCCCCTGCCCGCCGCCATGGTCGAGGCGATGGCGACGCTGCTGTTCGAGGCCGATCCGCTCTCGGGGCAATTGCTGTTCTGGGCCGATACGCTGGCAAGCCTGCAGCGGCTCGGCTTCGGGCTCGGTATCGCGACGCTCTCGGCGCTGCTGGTGGGCCTTGTACTCGGCGCGCTTCCGCCGGTGCGCGCCACGCTCGGCCCGACGGTGACGGCGATCGCGGTAATCCCGCCGATCGCGCTGCTGCCGATCCTGTTCATCGTCTTCGGTCTCGGCGAGACTGCCAAGGTAGCGCTGATCGTGGTCGGCATCGCCCCCTTCATGATCCGCGACCTTGCCGGACACATCGCCGCGCTCCCGCGCGAACAGGTGGTCAAGGCGCTCACGCTCGGCGCGTCGAGCTGGCAGCTGATCCTGCGCGTCGCGCTGCCGCAGGCCATGCCGCGGCTGATCGAAGCCTTGCGCCTCTCGCTGGGACCCGCGTGGGTGTTCCTGATCTCGGCCGAGGCGATCGCCGCCGACGTGGGCCTCGGCTACCGCATCTTCCTCGTCCGCCGCTATCTCGCGATGGACGTTATCATCCCCTACGTCGTGTGGATCGCGCTGCTGGCGGTGGCAATGGATTTCCTGCTGACCCGCACCAGCCGCGGCCTGTTCGGCTGGGCGCACAAGGCAGGGCACTGACGCGATGCTGCGCCTCAGCAACGTGTGGGTCGAATATGGCGACAAGATCGTGCTCGAACGCATATCGCTCGAGATTGCCGAGGGCGCCTTCGTCTCGATCATCGGGCCTTCGGGCGCGGGCAAGAGCAGCCTGCTGCGGGTGATCCTCGGGCAGGACCGGCCGAGCCGCGGCAGCATCACGCTCGACGGCCAGCCGCTGCCGGCCGAATGCGGGCCGGATCGCGGGGTGGTGTTCCAGCGCTATTCGGTGTTCCCGCATCTGACCGCGCTCGGCAACACCATGCTCGGGCTGGAGTTCGCCCAGGCCCCGCTCACCGCCCGCCTGTTCGGCGCCGCCCGCCGCGCCGCGCGGGCCGAGGCCGAGGCGATGCTCGCCGCAGTGGGCCTCGGCGACAGCCTCACGCTCTACCCGTCCGAGATGTCGGGCGGGATGCAGCAGCGCCTCGCCATCGCGCAGGCGCTGATCAAGCGGCCGCGCATCCTGCTGCTCGACGAACCATTCGGCGCGCTCGATCCCGGCATCCGCACCGACATGCACACGCTCATCACCCGGCTGTGGCGCGAATTCGGGCTGACCATCATCATGGTCACCCACGACATCAAGGAGGCCTTCGGGCTCGGCACGCGGGTGCTCACACTCGACAAGCGCCGCCACGATCCGCACGCCCCGCACCGCTACGGCGCGGGGGTGATCTACGACATCGCGCTGACCCGCAAGACACAAGGCACGGCGGAGGAGCCCAATCCCGGTATTACGATTGACTCAAATGGTAATAATTGAGATGGTCAACCCATGAGCACCGAGCCCTCCCGCCCCGAACCCGCACGGCTCGCCCGGCTGAGCATGAGCCTTCCGGCAGAACTGTTCCGCCAGCTCGACGTGATGGTCGAGGAGCGCGGGTTGCCCTCGCGCTCGCAGCTGATCGCCGAACTGATCCGCCACGCCCTCGCCGAGCACGAGGCGCTGACCCGGCCCGACGAGATGCTCGCGGGGACCATCACCATCGTCTACGCGGGCGGCGGCGGGCGGGTGCGCCAGCAGCTTGCCGAAACCCAGAGCGATTACCTCAAGGAGGTGATCTCCTCGCAGCACGTGTTCCTCGAACAGGACCAGTCATTGGAGGTGCTGCTGGTGCAGGGCCCGGCGGTGCGGCTGAAGCAGCTGTGCGATGCGCTGCGCAAGATCAGGGGCGTGCAGCAATTGCAGCTGGTCACCACCACCGCGCTGCTGCCGCCGCTGCACGAACAGGATGCCCCACCGGCGCGGCAGGAGGCGGCGGAATGAGCGGCGGCCTCGCCGATCCGAAAGCCGCGCGCGAACACGCCAGGGCGCAAGGCAGCACCCGGATCGAGACCATGCCGGTGCTCCCGCCGGTCGCCGACGATCTGCCCAAAGGCGTCGCGACGCAGGATCTGGTGTGGGAGGAGACCATCGCACCCGGCGGCTATGCCTCGCGCCGGCTGGCGCGCGGCACCCGGCTGCGGCTGATCGACAAGGACGGCGATGCCTGCGCTTCGCTGAACATCTTCAATGCCGAGATGCCGACCGAGCGACTGAACGTCGCCGACACGGTGAAGGTCCAGTGGAATGCCTATCTCGGCGCAGGCAAGCTGCTGCTCAGCGACATGGGCCGGGTGCTGGCAACTATCGTGGATGACAGTGCGGGGACGCATGACACCTTCTGCGGCGTCTCAAACGCGGCCACCAACGCACGGAAATATGGCGAGGGGCGCAATTCGGGGGCCTATCCGAACGGGCGTGACCGGCTGATCCTCGGCGCGGCCAAGCACGGCCTCACCCGCCGCGACGTCCACCCCTGCGTCAACCTGTTCAAGCGCACCCGGATCGAGGCCGACGGGGCGATCACGCCCATTGTCGGCCCCTTCGCGCCCGGACGCGCCGTGATCTTGCGCGCCGAGATGGAGGTGATCGTGGTGATCGCCAATTGCCCGCACGTGCTCGACAAGCGCCCCGAATACAGTTCGACGCCGCTGCGGGTCACCGCATGGCGCGGGCCTGTCACCCCGGAACAAGACCCCTTGCGCAAAGCAACGCCCGAAGGGCTGCGCGCCTTCCTCAACACCGAGGATTACTACCGCCGATAACCTCCCCAACGGGAACGCAGACATGACCGACGACCCGGCCCTCTCCGGCCTTTCCGGCTCCATCCTCCACGACGCGATCGTCCCGGCACGCGCACCGTGGCTGCACCATGTCATGGCCGGGCAGACGCTCAGGATCGTCGATGTCGAGGGCAACCAGGCGGTCGATTTCCTGATCTATTCCGCCGCCGACGATGCCGAGCGCTACTCCGCGCAGGACACCGTCGCAGCGCAGGGCAACCTGTTCCTGCGGAAAGGCACCGTGCTGCTTTCGAACGAGGGCAATCCGATGATGACCATCACCGCCAGCGCGGTCGACTATCACGACACCATCGGCGGCGCATGTTCGTGCGAGAGCAACACCTTGCGCTACGGCCATCACACCAAGCACCAGCACGCCTGCGTCGACAATTTCCTCGAGGCCAATCTCACCCAGGGCCGCGGCAAGCGCGACATCGTCTCCAACATCAATTTCTTCATGAACGTGCCGGTGATGGAGGATGGCACGCTCGGCATCGTCGACGGCATTTCCGCCCCCGGCCTGACGGTGGATCTGCGCGCCGAGATGGACGTGATCGTGGTGGTCTCCAACTGCCCGCAGATCAACAATCCCTGCAACGCCTTCAACCCCACCCCCGTGCGCATGATCGTCGCCCGATGAGCTTCGATACCGTCCTGGTCGCCAACCGGGGCGCGATCGCCACCCGGATCATCCGCACGGCGAGGCGGATGGGGCTGAAGTCGGTGGCGGTCTATTCGCAAGCCGACGCGGGCTCGCTCCATGTCGCGCAGGCCGACGCGGCGGTGTGCATCGGCCCGGCCCCGGCAGCCGAGAGCTACCTCAACGTCGCCGCGATCCTTGCCGCTGCCAAGGCCACCGGCGCAGGCGCGATCCATCCGGGCTATGGCTTTCTCGCCGAAAATGCCGAGTTCGCCGAGGCCTGCGCAGCGGCCGGCATCGCCTTCATCGGCCCCACCCCCGAAAACATCCGCACCTTCGGCCTCAAGCATTCCGCGCGCGCGCTCGCCGAGGCGCATGACCTGCCGCTGGCGCCCGGCACCGGGCTCCTGACCGACGCCGACGCGGCGGCGGAGGCGGCGGCGCGGATCGGCTACCCGGTGATGCTCAAGGCCACGGCAGGCGGCGGCGGGATCGGGATGCGCATCTGCGCCGACGAGGCCGCCCTGCGCGACGGCTTTGCCACGGTGGTGCGGCAGGGGCAGGCCAGTTTCGGCGACGCGGCCGTCTTCCTCGAACGCTACATTGCCCATGCCCGCCACATCGAGGTGCAGATCTTCGGCGACGGGCGGGGCCGCGTGATGGCGCTGGGCGAGCGCGACTGCTCGCTCCAGCGCCGCAACCAGAAAGTGGTCGAGGAAGCCCCCGCCCCGTGCCTGCCCGAGGCCAAGCGCGCCGAGCTGATCGCCGCGGCGGTGCGGCTGGGCAAGGCGGCGCGCTATCTCTCCGCCGGGACGGTCGAGTTCCTCTACGATGCCGACCGGGCGGAGTTCTTCTTCCTCGAGATGAACACCCGGCTGCAGGTCGAACACGGGGTCACCGAGGAGGTAATGGGGATCGACCTCGTCGAATGGATGATCCGCGGGGCTGGCGGCGATTTCGCGATGCTGGACGCGCCCGCGCCCGCGCCCGCGGGCCACGCGGTGCAGGTGCGGCTCTATGCCGAGGATCCCGCGCTCGATTATCGCCCCACCACCGGCACGCTCACCAATGTCGCCTTCCCGGCCGATATTCGCGCCGAGACCTGGGTGATGGCGGGCACCGAGGTGAGCGCCTTCTACGATCCGATGCTGGCCAAGCTGATCGCCCATGCGCCCACCCGCGCCGATGCGATCGCGGCGATGCAGGCGGCGCTCGATGCGTCGCGCGTGGACGGGATCGAAACCAATCTCAGATGGTTGCGCGACGTGCTGCGCGAACCCCGTTTCGTGAGCGGTGACGTGACCACACGGCTGCTCGCCCAGGTCGCGCACCGCCCGGCGAGCATCCGCGTGATCGCGGGCGGCACCGCGACCACAGTGCAGGACTGGCCCGGCAGGCTCGGCCTGTGGAACGTGGGCGTGCCGCCTTCGGGGCCGATGGATGACCGCAGCTTGCGGCTCGGCAACCTGCTGCTCGGCAATCCCGAAGGCACCGCAGGGCTGGAAGTGACCGCGAGCGGCCCGACCCTGCTGTTCGAGTGTCCTGCCCGCATCTGCCTGACCGGTGCGGATTTCGGCGCGCGGCTCGATAGCGAGCCGGTGATGCTGGGCGTGGCGACCGATGTCGCCGCGGGACAGACGCTCAGCCTCGGCCGCGTTTCGGGCGGGGGACTGCGCGGCTATATCCTGTTTGCCGGCGGGCTCGACATTCCTGCCTATCTTGGAAGCCGGAGCACCTTCACCCTCGGCCAGTTCGGCGGCCATGCGGCGCGCGCGCTGGTGGCGGGCGACGTGCTGCATCTCGGCGGCGCGGACACCGTGTCTCCTGCTTTGGCCGACCTCCCGGAACTCGGCAGGAACTGGGAGCTTCGCGTGCTCTACGGCCCCCACGGCGCGCCCGATTTCTTCACGCCCGGCGATATCGACCGCTTCCTCGAAGCCGAGTGGCAGGTGCATTACAACTCGAACCGCACCGGGGTGCGGCTGGTCGGTCCCAAGCCCGAGTGGGCGCGGCGCGACGGGGGCGAGGCGGGGCTCCACCCCTCGAACATCCACGACAATCCCTATGCCATCGGCGCGGTCGATTTCACCGGAGACATGCCGATCATCCTGGGGCCGGACGGGCCTTCGTTGGGCGGCTTCGTCTGCCCCTTCACCGTCATCGCCGCCGACCGCTGGAAGATCGGCCAGCTTGCGCCCGAAGACCGCGTGCGCTTCGTGCCGGTGACCATCGCCGACGCCATGACGGCAGACGCCGCGCCGCTGACCGTGCCGCCCGCCCCAACCCTGCCGCGCGCCATCGCCGAACTCTCGCCGATCCTCGCCGAGATTCCCGCAAGCGGTGTGCGCCCGCGCACCACCTATCGCCAGCAGGGGGATCGCAACATCCTCGTCGAATATGGCGCAATCGTGCTCGACATCGAGCTGCGCATCCGCGTCCATGCGCTGATGCAGGCGCTCGAGGCGATGGCGCTGCCCGGGGTGATCGACATCACCCCCGGCATCCGCTCGCTCCAGCTCCATTTCGACGGGCGGGTGCTCGATCAGGCCGGCGCGCTCGACGCGCTGATGGCAGCCGAGGAGGCGATGGGCGATCTCGACGATTTCGCGGTCCCCTCGCGCATCGTCCACCTGCCCCTGAGCTGGCGCGATCCGGCGATCGTCGAGACCATCGCGAAATACATGGGCGCGGTGCGCGAGGATGCGCCGTGGTGTCCGGACAACATCGAGTTCATCCGCCGCATCAATGGCCTGCCCGATGTGGCTGCGGTGGAGGACCTGATCTTCGCCGCGAGCTACCTCGTGCTCGGGCTCGGCGATGTCTATCTCGGCGCGCCGGTCGCCACCCCGGTCGATCCGCGCCACCGGCTGGTGACCACCAAGTACAACCCCGCGCGCACCTGGACTCCGCCGAACGTGGTCGGGATCGGGGGTGCTTACATGTGCATCTACGGGATGGAAGGCCCTGGCGGCTACCAGTTGTTCGGGCGCACGATCCAGGTGTGGAACACGCACCGCCAGACCGATGCCTTCACTGAAGGCAAGCCGTGGCTCTTGCGGTTCTTCGACCAGATCCGCTTCTTTCCCGTCAGCGCCGAGGAGCTGGCCGAATGGCGGCGCGATTTTCCCGCCGGGCGGCGCGCGATCCGGATCGAGCAAAGCACCTTCCGTCTCGCCGACTACCGCGCGTTCCTTGCCGAACACGCGGCCAGCATCGCCGCCTTCGAGGCCACGCGGCAGGCCGCCTTCGATGCCGAGCGCGCCGCGTGGCAGGCGAGCGGCGAGTTCGACCGGGTCACCGATCTGCTCGCCGGGGACGCGCCGGGCGAGGCTGCGGCCTTCGACATTCCCGAGGGCGCAGAGCTAATCGAGGCACCTTTCGGCGGGAGCGTTTGGAAGCTGCTGGTTCGCCCGGGGGACACGGTCGCGGCCGGCGACATAATCGCGGTGATCGAGGCGATGAAGATGGAATGCCCGCTCGAAAGCCCGGCGAGCGGCACCGTCGCCGCGCTCTACATCGCCGAGCGGCAGTCGCTCCAGCCCGGCGCGCCGATGCTGGCGCTGCGGAGAGCCTCGTGAACGCGCCCGAGCGCCTCTCCGCCGGAGCCATCGCCGCTGCCGTGAGCGCGGGCGAGACCAGCGCGGTCGCGGTGATGGAGGCCGCCCTCGCCCGCCTTGCGGCCTACGACGCGGTGCAGCCGCAGGTGTGGATCAGCCGCGCCTCCCCCGAAAGCCTGATCGCGCAGGCCCGCGCCATCGACGCGCGCGTGGCGGCGGGCGAACAGCTCCCGATTGCGGGCGTGCCCTATGCGGCCAAGGACAATATCGATGTCGCTGGGTTCGAGACCACCGCCGCCTGCCCCGCTTTCGCCTACCGGCCTGAACGGTCCGCCACCGTCATCGAGAAGCTGGACGCGGCAGGCGCGATTTGCGTGGGCAAGACCAATCTCGATCAGTTCGCCACCGGCCTCGTCGGCACCCGCAGCCCCTACGGCGCGCCGCGCAACGCCTTCAACCTCGGCTATGTCAGCGGGGGTTCCAGTTCCGGCTCGGCGGTGGCGGTGGCGGCCGGGCTGGTCGCCTTCGCGCTCGGCACCGACACCGCCGGATCGGGGCGGGTACCGGCGGCGTTCAACCACCTTGTCGGATTGAAGCCCACCAAGGGCCGCTGGAGCACCCGCGGGCTGGTGCCCGCCTGCCGCAGCATCGATTGCATCACGGTGTTCACCGACCAACTTGCCGATGCGCGACTGATCGACGCTGTGGTGGCGGGCTTCGATGCCGCCGATCCCTTCTCGCGCCCGCTCGCAGATGTGCCGATCACCGGCCGGCGCATCGGCGTGCCGCGTCCCGACCAGCGGGTGTTCTTCGGCGATCTCAGGTCGGAGGAACTCTACGAGCGCGCGCTCGACGTGCTGGCGGAGCAGGCCGAACTCGTCGCAATCGACATCGCCCCGCTGCTCGAAGCCGCGCAACTGCTCTACGGCGGCCCGTGGGTGGCCGAGCGCAGCGCCGCGATCGAGCCCCTGCTGCGCGCGACCCCGGACGCCATCGACCCGACCGTTCGCGCCATCGTCGAACCCGGCCTCGCGATGAGCGCGGTCGACACCTGGAACGGCATCTATCGTTTAGCCGAACTCGCTCGCCAGGCCGAGGCGCTGTGGGTCGAGGTCGATGCGCTGGCCTTCCCCACCACCGGCACCACCTACCGGCTCGCCGAACTCGCGGCCGCACCGGTGGCGCTCAACAGCAATCTCGGGCGCTACACCAATTTCGTGAACCTGCTCGACATGGCCGCGGTGGCGGTGCCGGCGGGTGCGCGCGACAACGCCACCGGCTTCGGCATAACCCTGATCGGCCCGGCACACAGCGATCGGGCGCTGATCGAACTGGCTGATCGCTATCTTGCCGCCGCCGCCCTGGCGCCGCTACCCCCGTTCGATATTGGAGACCACATGGACACAGTCAAACTCGCCGTCGTCGGCGCGCATCTCGAAGGCATGCCGCTGCACTGGCAGCTCACCAGCCGCAACGCACGCTTCGTGGGAGCCTTCAACACCGCGCCGACCTATCGGCTCTATGCGATGGCCGACAGCGTCCCGCCCAAGCCCGCGCTGGTGCACAGCAAGGACGGCGGCGCGATCGCGCTCGAGGTCTACGAACTCGGCCTCGCCGAATTCGGCAGCTTCGTGGCCGAGGTGCCTCCGCCGCTCGCCATCGGCACGGTGCAACTGGCCGACGGCACTCACGTCAAGGGCTTCGTTGCCGAACCGCGCGCGCTCGAGGGGGCAGAGGATATCACCCACCTCGGCGGCTGGCGGGCCTATATCGGGGGGCTGTAGTTGCCGCAGACTGCCGCACAGACCCTGCTGGCCTGGCTGCGTGAGCGCGGCGATGGCGCCCATGTCGCGGCACTCGAAGCGCTGCTTGCGGATCATACGGAACTGGCGCGCGCCAAGCAGGCCGCCGAGGCCGCCAACGAGGCCAAGACCCGCTTCCTTGCCAGCGTCAGCCACGAGATCCGCTCGCCGCTCAACGCGATCTACGGCTATGCCCAATTGCTCGAACGCAGTGCCGATCACGAGGCGATCAAGGCAGGCAAGGTCATCCGCCGCAGCGCCGAGCACCTCTCCAACCTCGTCGAGGGCTTGCTCGATATCGCGCAGGTTGAAAGCGGTTCGCTGAAGCTGGCACGCGACACCATCCGCTTCGCACCCTTCCTCGAACAGATCGCGGCGATGTTCGAGCCGCAGGCGGCGATCAAGGGGCTGACTCTGCGGCTCGAGCTGCCGCCCAACCTGCCCGAATTCGTCCGCACCGATCCCAAGCGCCTGCGCCAGGTGCTGCTCAACCTCCTGTCCAACGCGATCAAGTTCACCGATGAAGGCGCGGTCACGCTCAGGGTACATTACCGCAACGAACTCGCCACCTTTGAAGTCGTCGACAGCGGCATCGGTATCGCGCCCGCCGATATCGACCGCATTCTGCTGCCCTTCGAGCGCGGTGCAGGGGTGTCAGCTGAGCGCGCCGGGGTCGGGCTCGGCCTCGCGATCACCCAGGCGCTGGTGCATATCATGGGCGGCGAGATGCGGGTGGAGAGCACGCCGGGGGAAGGTTCGCGCTTCATCGTGCGGCTGATGCTGTCGCAGCCGCTCGCCCCTCCCGCCGATTGGCCCGAGCGCGAGGGCGCGCCGGCCTATCTCGGTCGCGAACGCAAGCTGTTGGTGATCGACGACGATCCGGCCCACCGCGAGGCGCTGCGCGGCCTGCTCGAACCGCGCGGCTTTGCGGTGCTGGCGGCGGCGGACGGTGCGGAAGGACTGGCGTTGGCGGGCGCGGCACAGCCCGATCTCGTGCTGCTCGACGTGGCGATGCCCGGCCTGAATGGCTGGGAAACAGCCGCGGCGCTGCGTCAGCGCCATGGGCCGGCCTTGCGCATCGTGATGCTCTCGGGCGAGGCAGCGGATTCGGGGCCGGGCGCGCCCGCAGACCAGATTTTCGTAACCAAGCCCTTCGACTTCGATCAGCTTCTCGACGTGATCACGGGCCAACTAGGGCTCGAATGGCCGCAGCCAGCGGCGCGCGGGGCGGTTGCGCCCGCCAGCCTGCCGGCATCGCTCTCCGCCAGCGCCAGCCCGCACCTCGACAAGATCGCACGGCTGGTGCGGATCGGCCATGTGCGCGCCATCGAAGCGCGGATCGACGCGCTCGCCGCGCTCGGCCCCGAGGCCGCAGCGCTGGCCGACCGGATGAGGGCGCAGCTCGACGCCTTCGATCTGAAGGCGCTGGCCGCGCTGGCGGCGCAGGCTGCGGCGGGAGGGACGTCATGACCTTTCGCGGCCGGGCCATGCACCAGCGCGACCGCATCCTTGTGGTCGACGACAACCCTGAATCGCTGCGTTTCCTCGTCGACACGCTCGAGGCCGAGGGGATAGACGTGCTGATCGCGCGCAGCGGCGAGGCGACGCTCGAACTGCTGGCGGAGGCCGCCCCCGATCTCATCCTGATGGATGCGCTGATGCCCGGTCTGAGCGGGCTCGATACCACCCGCGAAATCAAGCGCAATCCGGCAACCGCGCATATCCCGGTGATCTTCATGACCGGGTTGACCGATCCCGAACACGTCGTCGCCGCGCTTGAGACTGGCGGAGTGGACTATGTCAGAAAGCCGGTGGTGGTGGGCGAACTGCTGGCGCGAATACGAGTGCACCTGGCCAATGCCCGCGCCACCTACCGCTCGCGCCTCGCGCTCGGACGGGCCGGGCGCAGCCTCGCTGCGGTCGCACCTGGCGGCGCGCTGATCTGGTGCACTCCCCAGGCCGAGAGCCTGTTCCAGCGGATCGAGCCGGAGTGGGACAGCAACGGCGCGGCACTGCCTGCGGGGCTCGAGGCGGTGGTACGGCGGCTAATGCGCGAGCCCGGCCCGGGCGCAACCGCGCAGCTCGCGCTCAAGGCCCTCGAAATCGAGCTCGCGCGGGTCGAGGGCGATCGGCCGGGCGAGACCCTTTTCAAGATCACCGAGGTCGGCGAGGCGTCTAAGGTGGATGTGCTCCTCGCCCAGACCGGGCTCACCAGGCGCGAAGCCGAAGTGCTGCTGTGGGTCAGTTACGGCAAGACCAACCGCACCGTCAGCGAGATCCTCGGGATCAGCCCGCGCACCGTCAACAAGCATCTCGAACAGGTATTCAAGAAGCTCGGCGTGGAAACCCGCGCCGCGGCGACGGCGATTGCGGTGCGGATGATATCGGAGTAAGCCCGTCGCCGCACACAGAGCCGCGCGGGGGCGCCGCCTACGTCATTTGGACACTTACTCTGAACCGTGAGCTTGCCAAGGAAGGCGAGACGAGAACGGGCGGAGAGGGTTGCATCGCTGGGGCCAATCTTCCGGCCCTTGAGCAATCAGTCGGGTCGTCATGCGACGCGAAGGTGGAGTGCGCCATGTCCGGAGTGCAGGTGGGGAAACGGATCATCGGGGCGGATGCGCCCGTGACGGTGGGGTGGGAAAATATCGGCCGGGTCGAAGGCGGGCCGATCAAGCAGTTCGTGTTCACCTGGTTCCAGCCCGCCGTGCTCTTCGGCCTGATCGCGTTCTGGTATTACGCACCCAACGAATGGGCGCTGGCATCGATCGGCATCGCCATCGGGCTCGGCTTCAAGGTACTGCTGCTCGGCCTCGAATGGGTCAATCCGCGCTATCGCAGCTGGCAGCTGACCTGGAAGGAGTTCGCCACCGACGTGTTCTATGTCGGGCTCGGCTACACCGTGCTCAGGATGGTCGACGCGTATATCGGCGACGGTGTGATGATCGAGGCGATCCAGAACGCCTTCGACTGGGAGAAATTCGCCTGGTTCACCGGGTTGCCGCTGCTGCTGCAGGCGATCCTGATCTCGATGATCTTCGATTTCGGCCAATACTGGATGCATCGCGGGATGCACAACTGGTATCCGCTGTGGCTGACCCACGCGCCGCACCACTACATCACCCAGCTCAACATCAACAAGGGTGCGGTCGGCAACCCGGTTGAGCTGTTCCTGATCGGGCTCGGGATCGGGGGATTCTTCGACTTCCTGCCGCGCGCCTTCCTCATCGCAGGCGCGATCGGCATGGCGGTGTCGACCTACCAGCACATCAACGTGCGCTTCAACACGCCGCGCTGGTGGCGCTTCATCTTCAACACGGTCGAGCATCACTCGGTCCACCACTCGCAGGACTACGAGGCGACCCGCAGCAATTATTCGGGCACATGGATCATCTGGGACCGCATCTTCGGCACCTGCGTCGATGGTGAGGCGGAACTGCTCGGCATGGAGGGCGGCCGCCGGATGGATATCGCCGAAACCATGCATTTCCCCTTTACCGAGGGCTACAAGTCGATCCGCGCATGGCTGCGCCGGCGGCTGCAACTGCCCGCAGCCACAAACCACCAGCCGGAACCCGCCGAGTGAGCGGCGGTGGCCGGACCGGACGCTGCGGATGACGATCACTCTGCCGTATATCGACCGGATCTGGCGTTCCGAGGGCGAGGTTCGCCTCCCCGTGCCTATGTCCCCGGAGGAGGCTTTCCCCCGGCTCGATCCGCTGTTCCAGACCCCCGGAACCACTTACCACATCGACGACGACACCCTCACCTATAAAAAGCGCAATCCTGCCGCCCAGGACAAACTCGCCACCTTCACCCGTGGCACCCTTCGGGTCGCACAACACCAGGACGGCACTGCAAGATTGCGCTTCAACGTGTCGAGCACGGCGCTGCTGCTGTGCTTTCTTGCGCCGCTCCTCTTCCTTGCTCTGGGGCAGACGATGGAGGCGGTGAACGCGTGGGAGAAGGCCGCCGAAGCAGCAGCCCCGGACGACAAGGACAAGGACAAGGATAAGGCCAGTCCCAAGCCCGAGCTGCACCCGCTCGATCAATGGCTCGGCGCGCCCGAACCCGAGGACCCGGCCAAGAAGAAGGACGAGAAGAAGGACGAGGGCAAGTTCGATCCGATCCCGGCCTATGTCCTGGCGGGCCTGTTCTTGGCGATCTATCTGGTGGGCCGCGTGCTCGAACCGTGGCTGCTCAAGCGCACCTTGCGCGCCGCGTTGACCCCAAGTGCGGGCGACTCGTCGGCCAGCGTGGCGGCGGAGGCCCTTCCCTTCGCGCAGCCCCAAGCCGAGGCCCGCTAACCGCCAAACCGGCGCGCTGCCGCCCTTCGCGCCGGGTACGATGCCCGCGCAGGCACGCCAAGCCCTTGCGCAAACGGGCGAAAAAATCCGCACCTTTTCCGCAGGCGTGCCGTCGACCGCGTCCTGCCCGATATAAGTCAAATGGCGCATAGCGCCGCTGCGGCGAAATCCACATCACTGTTACGGTTGCGTTGCACCAAAGGGGAAGCGTGCGCGTGACCGGAGCGAACCGGCGCACAAGACGCAGGGCCGCCGACGAAAGGGGAGGAACATTTCACCCATCTTTCGGGGGCATTGATGACTATTACCAAAAGAATTCCTGTTCGCCGCGCACTGCTCTGCACCACCCTCCTGACCGGTTTTGTCGCCATTCCGCCTACGGCAGCAGCTGCGGCGAATGAAGCCGCGGCCGAGACCGCCGCCGAACCCGAGGTGCTCGCCGCCAGTGCTGCGGCTGCCGATGCGCCGGGCGACGAGGCGATCGTCGTGACCGGATCGCGCCTGCGCCGCGATTCCAACCTCGATTCCCCCTCCCCCGTGGTCAGCATCACCGCCGAGACCTTCCGCGGCGAACAGGAAGTGGCCGATGCGCTGCGCACCATTCCGGCGCTGTCGGCGTCGGTTACCTCGGCCCAGTCGATCGCGCCCAGCGAAACCGACGGCGGCGGCGCGGTGGGCGCGGCGACGCTCAACCTGCGTGGCCTGGGCGCGGAACGCACGCTCGTGCTGGTCAACGGCCGTCGCCACGTCGCGGGCGTGGCCGAAACCGCGGTGGTAGACATCAACTCGATCCCGGCCTCGCTGATCAAGGAAGTCGAGGTGCTCACCGGCGGCGCTTCGGCGGTCTATGGCGCGGACGCCGTGACCGGGGTGGTCAACTTCATCCTCGAGCGCGATTTCGACGGGCTTGAGCTCGGCATGACCGGGGGCGTGTCGGACCAGGGCGACGGCGAGAACTTCGACGCCTTCGTCAAGTTCGGCAAGAACTTCGCCGACGGGCGCGGCAACATCACGCTGGTGGGCGACTACAACTGGGACAAGGGCCTGCGCTTCGGCAACCGGGAACAGTTTCGCGACGGCAACATCGCGACCAACGGCCCCAACCCGGCACGGCGCTTCCAGCGCGGCGATCTGGGTGCCGACACCCCCAATTTCAGCAACTTCTACAGCCTCGACAACGGCCGGTTTCCCTATGGCTTCGTGATTCCGACCCCATCGCGCGATCCCGTGGAAGACCCCGGCATCTATGAAGCGATCTTTTCCGGCATCACCCCGACTGCCGCCGAACAGGCACTGATCGACCGTGCGCTGGGTTCGCCCACACGGGCAATCGGCTCGCGCTACGGTTTCCAGATCACTTCGGCCGGCGGGGTGATCATTCCGGGCGACTTTGCCGATCCCAATTCGGACATCGACAATGACGGCTTGAGCGACTGCACCGAAAGCTTCACCGGGTTCAACGGGCTGCTCGACTACAACGGCTTCGGCTTGCTCGGCGGCTGCTACATCGCGACCGCGAACGGGATCGAGGTGCTCGACGAAGACGGGCTGATCGCAGGCGACTTCAACGCCTTCGGGGGTGAAGGCAATATCTTCGACAATCGCGCCAGCCTGATTCCGGAAACCGAACGCTACGGCATCAACCTGCTGGCGGACTTCGACATCAGCGACAGCCTCAACGTCTATGTCGAAGGCAAGTATTTCCGTCAGGAAACCACCTTCGGCGACCGCCGCAACTCGTTCTACGACCTGCTCACGGTGGCGCCGGACAATCCCTTCATCCCCGATGTTCTGCAGCCCATCGCGGACTCCGCAGGCGGGCTGTTCATCACCCGCGATCCGACCGATCTTGGCCCCAATGTCGACACCAACATCTCGGAGACTTGGCGTTTCGTCGGCGGGCTCAAAGGCAACCTTTCGGACGAGATCAGTTTCGACATCTCGGCCAACTGGGGCCGCTACGATCTGGAGGAGATCAACCGCAACAACGTGCTCTACGATCGCTTCCTCGCCGCGATCGACGTGACCACCGACGCGCAGGGTAACCCGGTGTGCCGCAGCGAACTCGATCCGACGGTGCGCTCGCCCTCAACCATTTTCGGCATTCCGACCGGCGAATTCGGCTATCTCACCTTTGTGCCGGGACAAGGCGAGTGCCAGCCGGCCAACCTGTTCGGGGTGGGCTCGATCAGCCAAGCGGCGGTGGACTTCATCACCACCACCACGACCAACACCTTCCGCACCGAGCAGTTCGAGATCCACGCGTTGGTGAGCGGCGACACCTCGGCCTTCTTCAACCTGCCCTATGACAGCATCCAGTTCGCGCTGGGCGCCGAGTATCGCGAGGAAAAGAGCAATTCGGCGTTCGATCCGCTGGTGCGGGGCATCCTGCCGGTCACCACGGTCGACGGCACTGCCGGGCAGTTCGTCGGCGATGCACCGGGCTTCGACGGCAGCGGCTTCTCGCAAACCTCGCTCGCCACCCCGCCCGATGGGTTCTTCCAGAATTCGGGCGGCCAGTACGACGTGATCGAGATCTTCGGCGAAATTGGCACCACGCTGGTCGAGGGCGTGCCCTTCGTCGAGGAGCTGCGGCTCGAACTGGCCGGCCGCTACTCCGACTACAGCACGGTCGGCGGGGTGTTCACCTACGCAATCAACGGCTTCTGGGCACCGATCGAGGATATCCGGATCCGCGGCACCTATTCTCGCGCGATCCGCGCGCCGAATATCTCGGAGCTGTTCGCGCCGCCCCAAGCCGCATTCTTCCGCCCCTTCGACCCGTGCGATCAGGCCGAGATCGACGCGCTGTTGGACGCTGGCGATCCCAACGTCCAGACCCGCATCGCCAACTGCCGCGCGGACGGCATCCCCGAAGGCTTCACCGATCCCCTGAGCGCACGCTTTGCCGGGACGATCGCAGGTAACCCCGACTTGCGGGAGGAAACCGCGGACACTTACACCGTCGGCATGGTGCTGCAGCCGCGCTTCATTCCGGGGCTGGCATTCACGGCGGACTATTACCACATCCAGATCGACGACGCGATCAGCACCGTCGCAGCGCAGGATGTGGTCGACAACTGCTACGACAGCACCACCTTCCCGAACGAATTCTGCAACAGCTTCACCCGCAACCGCGATCCCAGCTCGGCGCAGTTCCTCGGCTTCACCTCGCTCAATCTCACCACGATCAATTTCGTGCGGATCGAGACCGCGGGGGTGGATGCCTCGCTGTCCTACAACACCACCATCGGCGAACACCGGCTCGGGCTGTCGGCAACCGCCTCGTGGGTCGACAAGATCGATTTCTTCTTCGATCCCAACGATCTCACCCGCATCGATCCCGAGCTGGGCGAATTGCAGCGCCCCGAATGGTCGGGCCGGGCCACCGCGACCTATGGCATCGGCGGCTTCAACCTCAACTACACCGTCACCTATTTGGGCGAGATGGCCTTGCGCGGGGTCGAGATCGAAACCATCGACACCCAGTTCGGCCCGTCCGGCCTCACCGGCGAGACCTGGACGCACAATCTCGGGGCATCCTACACCTTCGCCGAACCGCCGCTCGAGGTGTTCGGCGGGGTGAACAACCTTTCCGACGTCAAGCCCTTCATCACCGAACGCGCCTACCCGGTCAGCCCGGTCGGCCGCTCTTTCTTCCTCGGAGCGCGTCTGACCTTCTAGGACGGGCTGCGGCGTGTCGGCAGAAGCCGGGGAGTCCTAGCAGGCTTCCCGGCTTTTTGCCGCCACCCGGCGCAGGGCGTTGACATAGACCTCGGGCGCCTGCGCGCCGGGGATCAGGAACTTGCCGTTGACGATCATCGCCGGCACCCCGGTGATGTTGAGGTCCCACGCCTGCCGCTCCTCGGCGAGCACGCGGGCTTCGAGAACGGGATCGTCGAGCGCGTCCTTGGCGGCGGCGCGGTGCAGACCCGCCGCGGCCGCGATGTCGAGCAGCACGGCGCGGTCGCCGAGATTGGCGCGCCGGTTGAAATGGGCGCGGAACATCTCGATCTTCAATGCGGTCTGCGACTGCGGCCCCGCCTGTTCGAGCGCAAAGGCCAGCAGCTTGTGGCACAGTCTCGTGTTCCACATCATCGCCGGCGGGGCCTCGCCTTCCCCCTCCCACGACAGCGACACGCCCGCGCTCTCGGCAATCGCCTTCATCTGCTCGCGGATCGCCGCGCCCTCTTCAACCGAGCGGCGGTACTTGCGTTGAAGGTGGGCTTCCTGTTCTTCGCCCTCGGGCGGCATGTCGGGGTTCAATTCGAACGGTCGCCAGCGGATTTCCGCCGCGATTTCGCCCTCAAGGCTCGCCAGCGCCTTGGTCAGCTGCCCGTAGCCGATCAGGCACCACGGGCACATGACATCGGAATAGATGTCGATGGTGAGGCTATCGGTCATTTGTCCAACCACCACGCGATGAGGTGATGGGCGATGGCGAAGGGGCGCGGGAAATAGAGCAGGTCGGTGCCTTGCTCCCCCGCCGCGCGCGCTTCTTCGAGCTCGGCGCGGGTGAACCAGCGCGCATCGTCGAGTTCGGTGGTGTCGATGGTCAGCGCCGGGTCGTCGGCGACACTGGTGCAGCCGATCATCAGCTGGCTCGGGAAGGGCCAGGGCTGGCTGGCGATGTAGCGCACGTCGCGCACCTTGACGCCCGCCTCCTCGTGGATTTCGCGCGCGACCGCCTCCTCGATCGTCTCGCCCGGCTCGACGAAACCGGCGAGCGCCGAATACATCCGCGGCGGAAAGCGCGGCTGGCGGCCGAGCAGCAGCCTGTCCTCATGCTCAACCAGCATGATCGTCACCGGATCGGTGCGCGGGAAATGCTGCGCACCGCAATTGTCGCAATTGCGCTGCCAGCCGCCCTTGGCGGGCTTGGTCGGCGCGCCGCAATTGGCGCAGAAGCGGTGACGCGCATGCCAATCGACCAGGCTGCGCGCCCCGCCGAAGATCGCCAGATCCTCGGGACAAAGCATCTGCATAACCTGCCAGGCCCGCGGCATCGCCGGGCCGCTCGCCCCTTCGGCCGGGACGGGTGCGAAGTGCGCCTTGTCGTCCATCATCCCGAGGAACACCAGTTCGGTACCCTCGGGCACATCGGCGATGGTGTGCCACAGCAGCCGCCCCTGGTCGTCGAACTCGGGCAGCAGCCCGTCGAGATTGAGCACCCGCGCGCGCCAGTTCATCAGGTTGCCGAGCGCCGCCGGATCGGCGCGGATATGGTCCGCCCGGTCCATCGGCGAACCCGAAAAGGCCATCGGTGCGGGCGCGTCGGCGCGATGCATCACGCCGCTTTCTGCCGCTCGCGCATTGCTGCCAGATCGGTCTCGAGCGCGGCGAGGAATTCCTCACGGATCGGAAAGGCCTCGGACGGCATGTATTGAGTGAACAGGGTCGAACGCAACTTCAGGCCATAATCGACCGCCGCGAGCGTGCCCGCTGCGCCGCCCCAGCCGAACTGCGATCCCTTGGAGCGCCCGCCTGCGCCGTGGCCTTCGTTTTCAATCCAGCTGCCGGTGCGATCGACCGTTGACGGGATCAGATCGGACACGCCGACCCGCACAGCCTCCTCGCTCATGACCCGTACCCCGTCGATCAAGCCATAGCCGAGCAGCATCCTGAGGAAGCGGTCATAATCCTTGGGGCTCGACACAAGCCCGCCCCCGCCGGCGGGCACCTCGGGCGGATCGAGGAAGATCGAGTTCACCCCGGGATCGAGCGGGAAGACATTGCCCGAGATGATCCCGTAATTGTCGGTGAGGCGATAGGCCTCGCTCTGCGGCACCTGCATGAAAGTGCTGTTCATTCCGCAGGGCGCGAAGATGCGCTGCTGGAGGAAGGCTTCGAATTCCATCCCGCTCACGACCTCGATCACCCGGCCGAGCAGATCGATACTGGCTGAATAGCTCCATTTGGTCGCCGGCTGATACATCAGCGGCAGTTCGGCGAGACGATCGGCCCAGACCTTGAGGCCCGGTGCGGGGGTCACTGGCGGGAAGCCGGGGATCGGCATTCGGCTCACCCGTCCGCCGACGATGCCGGCTTCGTTATAGGCAGCGAGCAGCGGGCCCTTGCTGACGATCTGATAGCCCAGACCCGCGGTGTGGGTGAGCAGCTGACGGATGGTGATCGCACGTTCGGCCGGGACGGTATTTTCCAGCGGACCTGCGGGATCGACCAGCACCCGCATGTCGCGGAAGGCAGGCAGGATGTCGTGCAACGGCTGATCGAGCCCGAGCTTGCCCTCGTCGATCAGGATCATCGTCGCCATGCCGGTGATGGGCTTCGACATCGAATAGATGCGGTAGAGCGAGTTCTCGTCGACCGGCGTCGGCTTGGCGAGCGAGAGCGTGCCGCCGCCGACGGTGTGGGCGTGATCCTCCTGCCCCCAGCCCAAGGTGACGAGCAGGTTGGCAACCTTGCGGCCCGAAACATACTTGTCGGCCAGCGCGGCGACATTGGGCCAGGCCTCGCTGACATCATGCGCCAGCAGCGCGCGGCCGAAGGGCAGGCCGGACAGTGCGGCGCCTGCCACCAGCAGGGAGCCGCCCCGGAACAGGGCACGGCGGGACATCACGGCGGAATCGAGTGCGACGCTGGACATGGGGGCGATGAATCTCCGAAGGTTTTGCGCGCCCTGTTTGCGGCACACGGGCGCCAGGGTCAATCGCCGCAGGGCGTTCAGGGCTTGCAAACTTCCGGTGTGCTAGTCATATAAGACACATGCTCAACATTCTCGCCTATCTCGTCGGGCTCGTCAGCCTCGTGATCGTCATTCCGGCGCAGATTCCGCTGCTTGGCTGGGCCAACTGGCTGGCGCTGCCGCTAATCGTCGTCGGGGTGATCCTCGGCGCGCTGTCGTCCAAGGATGGCGGGCGCAATTTCTGCCTGGTCGTGCTGCTGATCGCGGCCATCCGCCTCGCCATCGGCGGCGGGTTCTTCTAGGCCAGCGCCAGCACGGCGACCTTGGCGAACAGGGTTGCAAGGCCCGCCCCGCCGAGCCGTTCGACCGGCCACCACTGACCTTCGCCCGGCGGCGCTTGCACGGTTTCCAGCGCCTTCACCTCCAGCGTCAGGCTGGCATGGGTGAAGCCGTGCCGCACCGCGCCGAGGCTGGTCCAGTCGCCCGGCAGCGGCGTCGCACCCGAGCCGTCGGCCTGCGCGCTCCAGCCATCATCGGGCAGCGCGCGCATCCCGCCGAGCATCCCCGTGGATGGCCGGGTGACGAGCCATACCTCTGCTCCCGCCTTGCGCGTGATCCAGAACGCGGTCCCGCGCCGTTCGGGGACGGCCTTCTTGGCCGACTTGACCGGCATTCGCTCGGGATCCCCCGCAGCCTGCGCGCGGCAATCGCTCCGCAGAGGGCAGAGCAGACAGCGCGGGCTGCGGGTGGTGCAGATCTGCGCGCCGAGATCCATCATCGCCTGCGCGAAATCACCCGCCCGCGCATCGGGCGTTATCGCGTCGGCGGCGGCGCGGATCGCCTTTCTCGCGCCCGGCAGCGGCGCGTCGATCGCAAACAGCCGCGCCACCACCCGCTCGACATTGGCATCGACCACCACCGCCCGCTGCCCGAACGCGATCGCGGCGATCGCCGCGGCGGTGTAATCGCCAAGGCCGGGTAGCCGGCGCAATTCGGCCTCGGTCGCGGGAAAGCCGCCGCCCGCCGCCACCGCGCGCGCGCATTTCACCAGATTGCGCGCGCGCGAATAATAGCCCAGCCCCGCCCAGGCCGCCATGATCTCGTCCTCGGGCGCGGCGGCGAGCGCCTCCACCGTCGGCCAGCACGCGGTGAATTTCGCGAAATAGGGCTTCACCGCCGCCACCGTGGTCTGCTGCAGCATCACTTCCGACAGCCACACGCGATAGGGCCAGGCCGGATCATCGGGCGGCGCGCTGCCCGGCATCAGCCGCCACGGCAGCTCGCGCGCATGAGCGTCATACCAGTGCAGCAGAGTCTCGGAGATACTGGCGGTCACGCCGCGCCTATGGCATGGCGGGCGCAAGCATGGGAAGCGACAAGAAACCTAAGCCCTATTCCCGGCCGCGCGGCACCGGCGTGCGCGCGATCGGCGATCTGATGCCCGAAATCGGCCGCACCGCCTTTCGCCGCTTCGGCTTCGTGCAGAGCTCGGTTGTCACCCGCTGGCCCGAGATCGTCGGCCCCGCGCACGCCCGGGTGTGCAGCCCCGAGGCGATCCGGTTTCCGCCCGGCGAAAAGGCCGAGGGAATCCTCGAGCTGGTGGTCGTCCCCGCCCATTCTCCGCTGATTCAGCAGGTCATCCCCGAGATCATCGAACGGGTGAACCGCTTCTTCGGCTACAAGGCGGTGGCACGGGTCAAGCTGCGGCAGGGGGCGGTCAACCCGGCGCAGGCCGAACGGCCGGCCAAGCCCCCGCCTTCATTGAAGCCGATACCGCTTGAACTGGGCGACAGCTTGCGCGACATCGGCGATCCCGAATTGCGTACCGTGCTCGAATCCCTCGCCCGCAGTCTGGGCGAGCGGGACTCTGCGAAGAACGAACAGGACCCGGAATGAAACTTCGCCACTTCACCCTGATCGGTGCCGCTCTGGTCACCCTTGCCGCGACGGCCGGCGCCCAACAGACCCTCGAAGCGCCGCGCAGCGCCTTCAAGGGGGTCGATCCGCAGGGCAATTGGAGCGCCGCGATCGTCCGTACCGAACGCGGGCACCTGATCGGCAATCCCGAGGCCGAGACGCGCCTGATCGAATTCGTCAGTTACACCTGCGGCCACTGTGCCAATTTCGCGGTGGAGGGCGAACCGGCGATCGATCTCACCCTGCTGACGCCGGGCAAGATGTCGCTCGAGGTGCGCCCGGTGATCCGCAACGCGCTCGATCTCACCGTCTCGCTGCTCGTCCAATGCGGCGATCCGGCCGGGTTCAAGGATCGCCATCGCGCCTTCATGTATGGCCAGAGCCAATGGCTCGCCAAGTTCCAGAACGCGCCGCAGAGCCAGCAGGCGATCTGGGCGCGCGCCGACAAGGCCAGTCGGATGAACGCCGCGAGCGCGCTCGGGCTGGCCGACATGATGGTGCAGCGCGGCCAGTCGCTGACCGAAGTCAATGCCTGCATCATGAACGATGCCGCGGCGCAGAAGCTAATCGACAACAACACCGCCGACCGGCTCGAATTCAAGGTGCCGGGCACGCCCAGCTTCGCGCTCGACGGCAATCTGCTCAGCGAGGTCCATTCCTGGGACGCGCTCTATCCCGTGCTGTCCGAACGCGTTGCTGCCGTCGAGGCCGCCGCCACGCCCACGCCCTGATCCACTTGTTCACAGCATCCCGCCCTGCCCTTGCTGCAACGGCGCGGGCGGGGCTATCCTGCCACCCCACTGTTCCAAGGACTGCCTTCCGATGAAACCGACCCGCCTGTTCGCGCTCAGCCTTCTTGCTGCCACTCCGCTGGCGCTCGCCGCCTGCGGTGACGAGGCGGCCCCGGGCGACATCGCCGAAAGCGAGGCCCTGTCTGCGGTCGCGGCACCGGCCGGGACCAGCTGGACCGAAACCGTCACCGTGACGCCCGAAGGCGGTTTCAAGATCGGCAATCCCGACGCGCCGCTCAAGCTGGTCGAATTCGCCTCGCACACCTGCGGCCACTGCGCGACCTTCTCGGTCACCGGCAAGCAGCCGCTCAAGGACAAGTATGTCGCCAGCGGCGTCGTCAGCTTCGAACAGCGCGAGATCTTCCTCAATTCCTTCGACGTGGTGCTTGCCACGCTCGCTCAGTGCGGTGCGAAGGAACGCATGCAACCGCTCTCGGACGAAGTTTGGCAGAACCTCGAACAGGTCTTCGCCGGCATCCAGGCCAACCCCGCCGCAGTGCAGGCGGCGGACGCCCTGCCGCCCGAACAGCGCTTTGCCACGGTGGCGGAGGCGACCGGCCTGCTCGAATTCTTCGCCGCGCGCGGACTCAGCGCCGATCAGGCGCGCAGCTGCCTGACCGACACGGCCAAGATCGATGCCATGGTCAAGGCATCCGAGGCCCAGGCGCGCGAGCTGGGCATCACCGGCACACCGACCTTCATGCTCAATGACAAGAAGCTCGAGGTCAACACCTGGGCCGCGCTCGAGCCGATCCTGCAGCGCGCCGGGGCGCGCTGAGGCGAGACGGGGCGCAGCGACAGCGCGATGCAGATCCACCGGCTCAAGCTCAGCGGCTTCAAGAGCTTCGTCGAGCCGGCGGAACTGCGCATCGAACCGGGGCTGACCGGGGTCGTCGGCCCCAACGGCTGCGGCAAATCCAACCTGCTCGAAGCGATCCGCTGGGTCATGGGGGAAACCTCGGCCAAGTCGCTGCGCTCGGGTGGGATGGAGGACGTGATCTTCGCAGGCACCTCCACCCGCCCGCCGCGCGATTTCGCCGAGGTCGTGCTCCACGCCGAGGATGATGCCGGCGAGGAACTGGTCGTCACCCGCCGGATCGAGCGCGGGGCAGGCTCCGCCTACCGCGTCAACGGCCGCGACGTGCGGGCCAAGGACGTCGCCCTCACCTTTGCCGATGCGGCGACCGGCGCGCACTCCCCGGCGCTGGTGAGCCAGGGCAAGATCGCAGCGGTGATCGCCGCCAAACCGGTCGAACGTCGCGCAATGCTGGAGGAGGCGGCGGGGATTGCGGGCCTGCACGTGCGGCGCAAGGATGCCGAAGCCAAGCTGCGCTCCACCGAGGCGAACCTTGCCCGGCTCGAAGACCTGATGGCCGGGCTCGACGCGCAGATTGCCAGCCTCAAGCGCCAGGCCAAGCAGGCCGAACGTTACACCGAACTGACCCTCAAGATCCAGGCCGCCGAGGCGCGGCTGCTGTTCGCGCGCTGGCGCGAGGCGGCATATGCCGCAAAGGAAGCCCGCGCCGCAGCCGAAAGCGCCAATGCCGCGGTCGCCGAGGCACAAGGTCAGGTCGCCGTCGCGCAGGCCGAACAGGCCGAGGCCGCGCGTACGCTCGCCGAAGCGCGCGACGAGCTTGCCGACCGGCGTGACGATTGCACCGCCCACGGCCACCGCATGGCTGCGCTCGCCGAAAAGCTCGAAGCCTCCGAAACCCGGCTCGCCGATCTCACCCGCCAGCAGTCCCGGCTCGAGGAAGATCGCGCCGATGCCGATCGGCTCACCAGCAGCGCGGTCGCAGCGCTTGCACGGCTCGAACTGGACGTCGCCGCCAGCCGCACCGCCGTGGCCGATGCCGAGGCGGCCCGCCCGGCGCTCGCCGCCCGCGCCGAGGACGCCGACCGCGCCAGCCGCGCCGCTGAACTCGCGCTGGCCAAGGCGACCGCCGATCACGCCGGGGTCGAAGCCGAGTGGCGCGTGGCCGAGGCAGCAGTCGAACAGGCCGAGACGCGGCTCGCGCGGGTCGAAGCGGAGATGGCGCGACTGGAGCGCAGCCGCGCCGAGTTGGCGCAGAACGGGGATACCGAGGCCGAGCTGAGCGCCGCGCGCGCCGCGGCCGAACAAGCGGCGGCGACGCTGGCTATGCTCCGCGAAAAGCTCACCGCGGATCAGGCGCGCAAGGGCGAATTGCAGAGTTTGCGCGATGAAGCCGCGGCCCGGCTCGCAACAGCGCGCGCCGAACTGGCCGGGGTGGAGCGCGAACACACGGCCCTCGCCCGCGACCGCGAGGCGCGCGCCAAGCGTGAGGCCGGACGGCAGGGACTTCCCGCCGCGCTCGACCGGGTCAGCGTGGCACCGGGCTACGAACGCGCTCTTGCGGCGGTGCTGGGGCGCGACGGCAAGGCACCGCTGGGCGCGCCTGCGGCCCCGCAGGACGGACGGTTCTGGACCGGCGCCAAGGCACCGGCCCCGGTCGCCGACAGCCTGCTCGCCCATCTTGCCGACTGCCCGCAGGAACTCGCCGCCCGGCTCGCGCTGGTCCATTGCCTCGACGAGGACGACGGTCGCACGCTCGCGGCCGGCGAATGGCTGGTGACCCGCGCCGGGCACCTCAGGCGCTGGGACGGATTCATCGCGCGGGGCGAAGGCGCGGCCGAAGCCGCGCAGCTCGAAGCCGCCAACCGCTTTGCCGAACTCGATGCCGCGCTCCCCCCGCTGCGCGCCGCCGCTGCGGCCGCAGAGGCCGAGGACAGGGCCGTGCGCGAGGAGCTGGCCGCGCTGCAGACCGCATTGGTCGCGCAGGAGCGCGGCATTGCCGCAGCGATCGAGACCGAACGTCAGGCGCTGCGCCGCCTCGATCAGGCCGAGGCGGCAAAGGAACGGCTGGCGGTGCGGCTCGCCGAACTGGCCGCCAGCACCGCAGAGATCGACAGCCAGATCGCCGCCGCGCGGGCCGAGATCGCAGCAGCGAAGGAGACCCGCGCGCGCCTTCCGGCACGCGATGCCGGGCGCGCCGCGCTCGAGGCGGCGCAGGCGAAGAACGAGGCGGCCCGCAACGCGGTGCAGGCCGCGCTCGCCGATCTCGCCGCGCAGGATCAGGCGCTCGCCGTGGCGCGCGAACGGCTCGCGGCACAGCAGGCCGAGCAGTCGGGCTGGAAGGCGCGTTCGAGCGATGCCGAACGCCGCATGGCCGAAGCCGCTCGCCGCCTCGCCGAAATCGCCGAGGAACGCGCGGTCCATGCCGGCAAGCCCCTTGCACTCACTGCCGAGATCGAGGCGGGCGAAGCCACCCGTATACGGCTCGGCGAGGAACTGGCGGCTGCCGAGACGGCAATGCGCGAAGCCGAAGCCCGCAGCCGCGCCGCCGATGCCGCGCTCGCCCAGTGCACCGAAACCCTGGCGCAGGCACGCGAGGGCCGCGCCACCCTCGCCGCGCGCGCCGAGAACGAGGAGGCGCGCCGCACCGAACTGGCACGGATTGCCGGCGAGCGGTTCCAGTGCCCGCCCCCGCTGCTGGGCGAACGCTTCGGCTTCACGGAGGAGGACATCCTCGCCGCCAGCAGCGAATCCGAAGAGCTCGAGCGCCTGACCGCCTCGCGCGAGCGGATCGGCCCAGTCAATCTCGTCGCTGCAGAGGAACTTGCGCGGATCGAGGCCGAGCAGGGCAGCAGTGCCGCCGAACAGGCCGAACTGGCCGAGGCAGTGGCGCGGCTGCGCGGCTCGATCGGCAACCTCAACCGCGAAGGCCGTGAGCGCCTGCGCGCCGCTTTCGCCGAGGTGGACGCGCATTTCCGTGTGTTGTTCACCCGGCTGTTCGAGGGGGGGCAGGCCCATCTCGCGCTGGTCGACAGCGACGATCCGCTCGAGGCGGGGCTTGAGATCTACGCCCAGCCGCCCGGCAAGCGGCTGCAATCGCTGTCGCTGCTGTCGGGCGGCGAGCAGGCGCTCACCGCAACCGCGCTGATCTTCGCGCTGTTCCTCACCAACCCCGCGCCGATCTGCGTGCTCGACGAGGTCGACGCGCCGCTCGACGACGCCAATGTCGAGCGCTTCTGCGATCTGCTCGATTCGATGGTGCGCACCACCACCACGCGCTACCTGATCGTCACCCACAACGCAGTGACGATGAGCCGGATGCATCGGTTGTTCGGGGTGACCATGGCGGAACAGGGCGTCTCGCGCCTCGTCAGCGTCGATCTGGGCGAGGCCGCGCTGCTGGCAGCGGAGTAGTGAGCGCGCCTGACATCTATGATCCCGCCTATGTCAGGGATGTATTCGATCGCTGCTCCGGAAAATACATTGCATTCAGCACCTTGTGCTCCTTGGGCTTTACCGAGCGCTGGCGGCGGCAATGCACCGAAATGCTGGCGGATTTGCCGCCGGGTGCACGCGGCTATGACTTTATGGCCGGAACAGGCGAAGTCTGGCCGCATCTCCTGCGCGCCTACCCCGACTTGGGAGAAATCACGGCGGTCGACATCTCCTCGGGGATGCACCGGCGGGCAATGGAGCGATTGCACGCCATGCGCGCGCACAAGATTGCCTTCATCGAAGACGATGTGCTGGCCAGCGAACTGCCTGAAGCGAGCGCGGATTTCGTTATTTCAACCTTCGGGCTCAAGACCTTTGCCCCAGCTCAACATGAACGCCTGGCGAATTTGACAGCGCATGTGCTGCGGCCCGGCGGGCGGTTCGCGTTTATCGAAGCCTCCGATCCGCGCGGTTGGTGGCTACGCTGGCTTTATCTGTTCCACCTCAAGGCGGTGCTACCCGCAATCGAACGGATCATGCTGCGCGGGGCGCAGGATTTCGCCATGATTGGCACCTATTCGACCCGGTTCGGCAATGCCTCAGGCTTTGCGCTAATGCTCGAGGATGCCGGCCTCAGCGCCGATTATCGGCGGTTCTTTTTCGGTTGTGCCACGGGCGTGTGCGGGCACAAGCAACCGGCCTAAGCCTCCAGCGCGGCGGCGAGCCGGGCGCGCAGCGATTTGAGCGCGGCGATGGTTTCGCCCATGTCGGGGCCTTCGCTCACCAGCAGGCGCACGCCGGGAGCGTCATCCGCAGCATCATTGCCCGTTTCGGTCTCGGCGCGGCGATCGCCGGCGCGGCGATCCGCGCTGCGGCGGTCGAAGCCGGACTTCGCCGAGGCGCGCAGCACCGCCTCGGCCCCCTTGAGCGTATAGCCCTCACGATTGACCAGCCGGTCGATGGTTTCGACCATGGCGACATCGCTGGCGCGATAATAGCGTCGCCCGCCGCTGCGCTTCAATGGTTTGAGCAAGGGAAACTGTTGTTCCCAGTAACGCAGCACGTGGGGTTTGATGCCGAGCGCCTCACTCACTTCGCCGATGGTGCGAAGTGCGCTTTCGTCCTTGCCGTCACCGAATTCGGCCATCAGCCCTCACCCTTGCTGTCATCCCTTGGCGATGCGTTCCTTGAGCAGTTGGCTCGCGCGGAAGGTCATCACCCGTCGCGGCGTTATCGGGACTTCGATCCCCGTTTTGGGATTGCGCCCGATCCGTTCGTTCTTGTCACGCAGCACGAAGCTGCCGAAGCCCGAGATTTTCACGTTTTCCCCGCGCGCGAGCGCGTCGCTCATCTTGCCGAGGATGGCTTCCACCAGTTCGAGCGATTCCGCCCGGCTGAAGCCCATCTTGCGGTTGATCGTTTCCGCCAGATCGGCGCGGGTCAAAGTGCCTACCGAACGCATCATGCGTCTTCTCCTTCGTGGCGCGACCCATCGAAGAATCCCAACTTACTATTTTCCGGCGCTTTTGCAACGCGATGGAGGCACGGATGTTGAGTTTTCAGCAATTGTGTTAGCTGCAGGGGTTTGCAGACACCGCGCGAGGGTCAAAGCCGGATCAGGCTCGCCCCCCAGGTGAAGCCCCCACCCATCGCCTCCAGCATCACCAGATCGCCCGGCTTGATTCGTCCGTCCTTGCGCGCGAAATCGAGCGCCAGCGGGACCGAGGCGGCCGAGGTGTTGGCGTGGCGATCGACCGTGACGATCACCCTTTCCGGCGCAATTCCGAGCTTCCTGGCGGTCGCATCGAGGATCCGGGCATTGGCCTGGTGCGGCACCACCCAGTCGATCTCTTCGACCGAAATGCCTGTGTCTTCAAGCACTTCCTTGAGAACATCGGCGAGGTTCACCACCGCGTGGCGGAACACTTCACGGCCCTTCATGCGCACGTGGCCGACGGTTTGCGTGGTCGAGGGGCCGCCGTCGACATAGAGCAGATCATGGCTGGCACCATCGGCATGCAGCCGCGTGCCGATGATTCCCGGCGCGTCCTTGTCGGCATTTTCGCCCGAAGGCGCCTCGAGCACCACCGCGCCCGCCCCGTCGCCGAACAGCACGCAGGTGGTGCGATCCTCCCAGTCGAGGATCCGGCTGAAGGTTTCCGCCCCGATCACCAGCGCGCGCTTGGCCATGCCGGTACGCAGCAGCGAATCGGCGGTGGCGAGCGCATAGAGGAAGCCCGAGCACACCGCCGCGACATCGAAGGCGATGCCCCCGTTGCACCCCAGCGCCGCCTGCACCTTGGTGGCGGTGGCGGGAAAGGTGTTGTCGGGGGTGGCGGTGGCGAGCACGATCAACCCGATGCTCGACGCCTCGACCCCGGCATCGGCCAGCGCCGCGCGGGCGGCAGCGGTTGCCAGCGTCGCGGTGGTCTCGTCGGCCTCGGCGATATGGCGCTGGCGGATGCCGGTGCGCTCCACGATCCATTCGTCGGAGGTGTCCACCCGGCTGGCCAGGTCGGCATTGGTCACCACCCGGCGCGGGAGCGCCGAGCCGGTGCCCAGCAAGCGGGATCCGTTCACGCAGTCTCCTCGCTGTCTTTAGCCGGGTTCGCCTGCCCGTTCTGCCCCAACGCACCCTCGCCCAGTTGCGACAGGTCGTGTGCGATCCGTTCGGTCAGCTTGTTCTCGAGCAGTCGCGCCGCCACGGCCACGGCATTGGCCACGCCCTTGGCATTGGCGCTGCCGTGGCTCTTCACCACCACGCCGTTGAGGCCGAGGAACACCGCGCCATTGTGGTTGTTGGGATCGAGATGGTGCTTGAGCAGCTCGGTCGCCGGGCGCGAGACGAGGAAGCCGATCTTCGAACGCAGCGAGGAGGTAAAGGCCTGGCGCAGCAGATCGGTGACGAAGCGGGCCGATCCCTCGATCGCCTTCAGTGCGATGTTGCCCGAAAAGCCGTCAGTCACGACCACATGGGTCTCGCCGCGGTTGATCTTGTCGCTTTCGACGAAGCCGTCGAATTCGAGCGCCAGCCCGCCGTCCTTGCGCGCCGAGGCTGCGGTGAGCATCGCGGCGGCCTCGCGCAGTTCCTCGGTGCCCTTGATTTCCTCGGTACCGATGTTGAGCAGCCGCACCACGGGGCGCTCGAAACCGTTGACGATGCGCGAATAGGCCGCGCCCATCACCGCGAACTGGACGAGGTTCCTGGCATCGGCCTCGGTATTGGCACCCAGATCGAGCATCACCACGTCTTGCGCCTGCAAGGTCGGCATGATCGCGGCGAGCGCGGGCCGGTCGATCCCCGGCATGGTTCGGAGGGCGATCTTGCTCATCGCCATCAGCGCGCCGGTATTGCCTGCGCTGACCGCGGCGCCCGCCGCGCCGGTCTTCACCGCATTGACGGCAAGGCCCATGCTGGTGGTCTTGGCGCGGCGGATCGCCTTGCTGGGTAGCTCGTCACCCCCCACCACGTCATCGCAATGCAGGATTTCGGACGCGGCGCGCAGATTGGGGTGATGGTCGAGCGCGGCGGCAATGCGCGGCTCGTCGCCCACCAGCAGAAACTTGAAGTCCTCGTGGCGACGGCGGGCGAGTGCCGCGCCTTCGACCATGACGCGCACGCCTTCATCGCCGCCCATCGCATCGACAGCGATACGCGGCAGATTCATGGTGCTTTTCTCCGGCCTTGTGTCAATGCCTGCGGCAATCAGCCGACGGCAACAACCTGACGCCCGTTATAGTGGCCGCAGTGGCCGCAGATGTTGTGCGGACGCTTCAGCTCGCCGCAGTTGGAGCATTCGTGGAATGCCTCAACCTTGAGCGAGTCGTGCGCGCGGCGCATGCCACGGCGGGAGGGCGATACTTTTCTCTTGGGGACAGCCATGGCGGCACCAATTCCTCAAATAAACACGTGTGTGAGCGCCATGGGCGCCGCGATTCTCGATGGCCGCCCTTACGGCAAGGAAGGCGCGCGCACAAGCCAATGCAGGTGCATGCATTCCATTGCCAGCAGCGGCGGGAAGGCGCGCGCTATAGCGGAAAAATCGCGCGTTGCAACCCGCCAGCGCGCGCCCTAGCAAAGCGGGAAGACAAACGAGGGGATCCTATTCATGACCGTGCTTCCTGTGACGCTCGCCGCTGCGGCGTCGGCCGCCGTGCTCAACACTTGGCTTTCGCTGCGGATCGGCGCGGTGCGTCGGGCGCTGTCGATCAGCGTTGGCGATGGCGGGAACGAAAGCCTGCAGCGCCGGATGCGCGCGCAGCTCAACTATGTCGAGAACACCGCCTTCGTGCTGGTCCTGATCGCCGCGCTGGAATTGGCGGGCAAGGGCAGCTGGTGGCTCAGCCTTGTGGCGGCGGCCTATTTTGCGGCCCGCGTGGCCCAC
>Ga0073934_10001458_pt1 | contig 56460 bp, 62 predicted proteins | sample LarsenN4metaG_FD_76834 | JGI IMG/M metagenome (GOLD analysis project Ga0073934, IMG submission 76834) | Hot spring sediment bacterial and archeal communities from British Columbia, Canada, to study Microbial Dark Matter (Phase II) - Larsen... ...
AGTCGCGGGCGGCTGGCCTGGCTCGGATGGCCGAGCCAGCCGCCCGCTACCATTGAAAACAGGATCGGGCTAAACAGCGTTGACTCTACCTTCCGGCGCGGGACGCCGAGGGGGCGCCTCACTTCGCGGGATTCATATTTCTCGATGAGGGCATCGCGAAATTGCTTCGAAAATGCACTGCGACCGCCAACTCGTCCTTCCTTGATCTTCGATACGTCGCCAAATTTGTACGCAGCCACCATGCGCCCGGTGCGGGCGCTCTTAACCTTGAAAGTTTCGAGTGGAATGCCGTTGTCTCGAACGTCCCGGGCGGCGCGGGGGGGATGGTCGTAGCCGTACAGCCCCTGGAGGTCGTCCGTGCTGATGAATCCGTGCTCGATGATATGGTCAATTACGGTCCGAGCACGCTTTGCAGTTACCTGCTCGCAAAGCGCCAAGATACGTGGGTCAACTTCCTGCTGGCTCATAGAGCCCGACTAGCAAAAAAGCCCAAGTTTGTGTAGCATGCCAATCATGCGAGGGGTCCAACCGCCACGATTTAAGAACCCACCAGGGAAGCAATTCCTAGATGTGGCTAGGAAAGTTCTGGAGCGAGAAAGCCGCCCCATGACTTGCGCTGAAATTGTCGTCCGCGCGGGCTCCCAGATCATCTCTACTGGCAAAACACCCGACCGGACCTTGTACTCTCTACTCTTGAAGCGGATAGCGAGAGAGGGTGATGCGTCCGGGTTCAAGAAGGTCGGACCTGGGCTCTTCGATATTTCCGACCGCGCCCGCAGACGGGCAAAGTGACGAAGGCGAGTGTGGCGACCCCGGCAGGAGTTGAACCTGCGACCGATCGCTTAGAAGGCGATTGCTCTATCCAGCTGAGCTACGGGGTCAACACTTTCGACACGGTTCGCGACGCGGTTCGCGACGTGCCGGAAACTACCTAACCACCAACACTACCACAAGATTTCCTGCTCAGACCGTCCGCTTAGAAGGCAGGTGCTCTATCCAGTTGAGCTACGGGCGCACGCGCTGTCGCGCAAGCAGTAGGCAATAGGCACTGGGGGTCAAGGACAAGCATCCCGGGCGGCGCCCGCTCGCTCGCTTGCTCTTACCGCTATCGCCCACTGTCCATTCTCTTCAATGGGACCACGGCTCTCTTCGGCGAAACGCGAAGTTGTCGCTGTACGACTTGATCTGGCGTTTGGCTTCGGGTGGCTCGATCACCTGGTGCGGGATGCCGTGCTCGCGCGCGAAGGCAATGGCGGCTTCCTTGGAGTCGAAGTCGATGCGCACTTGGCCCCGGGTGTCCGCCGAGCTGATCCAGCCCATCAGCGCCTCCGGGCGCTGGGCGCGGGCAGGTTCGAACTCGAGGCGCCAACGCTTTGTCAGCGCCTTGCCGGACTGCATCGCGTTCTTCGGCGGCTTATAGATACGCGCCAGCATCTCAACCTCTTGCCGCGGCCCAGCTACACGCCGGCGGCGGAAATGAAAAGGGCGGCCTCATGGCCGCCCCTCCAGGCGATCCGCCATTCTCAGTTGAGCGCTTCCTTCAGCGCCTTGCCTGGCTTGAAGCGCGCCTTCTTGCCGGCGGGCACGATGACCTCTTCCTTGGTCTGCGGATTGCGCGCTGTACGCTGAGCGGTCTCCTTCACGTCGAACACGCCGAAACTGGGCAGGCGCACGTCTTCGCCTTTCTTCAGCGCCGCCGTGATCGCGTCAAACACGGCGTTCACAGCCTCCTCGGCCTTCATTTTGGAATCGCTCATCCGCTCGGCGACATCGGCGACCAACTCAGCTTTGTTCATCTCGAACCCCCGTTCACCGCCGTTCCCCGGCGTACCGAAACGGACGCTAGGGGCAATTTGCGGGAGTGCGCAAGCGTTTGCGCCTTTGTTGCGCCTGCGAAAACGTGCGCCCTAGTGGGGACGCACGCCTTCGAGGTCAGTTGTTCCATCTGCGCGTCGGGTCTCGGCGAGCTCGTCCTCGTCGGTCCACTCAACCGGCGTCAGCGGCCGCATCAGCGCCTTGGCGAGCACTTCGTCGACAGTGGACACGGCGATAATTTCAAGACCCTGTTTCACGTTATCCGGAATGTCCGCGAGATCTTTCTCATTGTCTTTGGGGATCAACACCGTCTTCACGCCGCCGCGCAGCGCGGCCAGCAGCTTTTCCTTCAGCCCGCCGATCGGCAGCACGCGGCCGCGCAAGGTGATCTCGCCGGTCATGGCGATGTCCTTGCGGATCGGGTTTTGCGTCAGGATCGACACGATCGCTGTGGCCATTGCGACGCCAGCCGACGGACCATCCTTCGGCGTCGCGCCTTCCGGCACGTGTACGTGAATGTCGCGCGTGCGGAACACGGGCGGCTTCACGCCAAATGCGATCGAACGCGAACGCACATAGGAAGATGCGGCTGAAATGGACTCCTTCATCACGTCGCGTAGATTGCCTGTCACCGTCATCACGCCCTTGCCGGGCATGGAAACGGCTTCGATCGTCAGCAGATCGCCGCCGACTTCGGTCCAGGCGAGACCGGTGACGACGCCGATGCGGTCCTCAAGATCTGCTTCGCCGTACCGATACTTCCACACGCCCGCGTAGTCAGGGAGATTCTCAGTGGTGATTTCCACCTTCTCCACTTTTTTCTGTTCGAGCTGACGCACAGCCTTACGCGCCAGATTGCCGATCTCGCGTTCCAGCGAGCGCACGCCCGCTTCCCGCGTGTAGCGGCGAATGAGGTCGCGCAGCGCATCGTCGGTGACGCTGAACTCCTCGGGCCGCAGGCCGTTCGCCTCGTACTGCTTCGGCAGCAGGTGACGCTTCGCTATTTCGAGCTTTTCCTCTTCCGTGTAGCCTGGGATGCGGATGATCTCCATCCGGTCCAGCAAGGGCTGGGGCATGTTGAGGCTGTTCGCCGTGGTGATGAACAGCACGTCCGAAAGATCGTAGTCCACTTCGAGATAGTGGTCGTTGAACGTGTTGTTTTGCTCAGGATCCAGGACCTCGAGCAACGCCGCCGCGGGATCGCCGCGATAATCCGCGCCCAGCTTGTCGATCTCGTCCAGAAGGAAGAGCGGGTTCGACGACTTCGCCTTTTTCATCGACTGGATGATGCGGCCCGGCATGGAGCCGATGTACGTGCGGCGGTGTCCGCGAATCTCCGCTTCATCGCGGACGCCGCCGAGCGACATACGCACGAAATCGCGGCCGGTGGCCTTGGCGATCGATTTGCCCAGCGAGGTTTTGCCGACGCCGGGCGGGCCAACCAGGCAGAGGATGGGGCCGCGAAGCTTCGACGTGCGCGCCTGGACGGCAAGGTATTCGAGAATGCGGTCCTTGACCTTCTCAAGCCCGTAGTGATCGGCGTCGAGCACTTCCTGCGCGGCGTCGATGTCCTTCTTGACCTTTTTCTTGATGCCCCACGGCAGCGACAGCAGCCAGTCGAGATAATTGCGCACGACCGTGGACTCCGCGCTCATCGGCGACATTTGCTTGAGCTTCTTCAGCTCAGCGTCTGCCTTGGTGCGCGCTTCCTTGGAGAGCTTGGTCTCCTTGATCCGCTTTTCGAGTTCGTTGACGTCCTCGCGGCCTTCGTCGCCGTCGCCCAGCTCGCGCTGGATCGCCTTCATCTGCTCGTTCAAATAATATTCGCGCTGCGTCTTCTCCATTTGACGCTTTACGCGATTGCGGATCTTCCGCTCGACCTGCAGCATGCCGATCTCGCCTTCGATCAGCGAAAGGACGCGCTCGAGCCGTTGCGGCACATCGGCGATTTCCAGCAGCTGCTGCTTGTCGGGAATCTTGATGGTCAGGTGAGCGGCGACGGAGTCGGCCAGCCGAGCCGGCTCGTTGATCTGGCCGATCGCCTGATGCACCTCGGGCGGGGTCTTGCGCGAAAGTTTGACGTAATTGTCCCACTGATCGATAACCGCTCGCGCCGTCGCGCGCGCTTCGGGCGTGTCGGCGTTTTCTTCCTCGATGCGCTCCACCTCCGCTTCGAAGAATTCGTCGCGGCCGGTGAAATTGCGGATGCGCGCACGATAGGCGCCTTCGACCAGAACACGAACGGTGCCGTCGGGCAGCTTCAGCAGCTGCACCACAGTCGCCACGGTTCCGACGGTGAAGATGCGATCCGGCGCAGGCTCGTCCTCGGAAGCGTCTACCTGCGCGGCCAACAGGATCTGCTTGTCCTTGCGCATGACCTCGTCGAGCGCGCGGACCGATTTTTCCCGGCCGACGAACAGCGGCGCGGCCATCTTTGGATACACGACGATGTCGCGCAGCGGCAGAACAGGAAGAACGCGGCTCTCGGCCATCACCTTGCTCCTTGGCTGCACTCGCACTCGGATTGGGAACCGCCCCACACGCCCGCAGCCTTAACGTTTGAAAATGTGGAAGGGTTCGCACCCCGCTTCAAGTGCCGCGGCGACACATGCATCTGCGCGGGCGCACACGTTCGCGTGGGACGACAGCGAAACGTCTTCTCGTTCAGATCGTATTCAGCCGGCCGATTCCTGACCGTTTCGCCGCTCGGAATAGATTTGGAGCGGCTTGGCGCGGCCTTCCACCACGTCGGCGGACACCACGACCTCCTCCACGCCCCGCATGGAAGGCAGTTCGAACATCGTGTCGAGCAGGATGCTTTCGAGGATGGAACGCAGGCCGCGCGCGCCGGTCTTGCGGGCAATGGCCTTCTTGGCAATGGCGCGAAGCGCCTCGTCCGGGAATGTGAGGCGCACGTTCTCCATCTCGAACATGCGCTGGTACTGTTTCACCAGCGCATTCTTCGGCTCCGTGAGAATCGTCATTAGCGCGGGCTCATCGAGATCTTCCAGCGTGGCCAACACCGGCAACCGCCCGACGAATTCGGGGATAAGGCCGAACTTCAACAAGTCGTCCGGCTCCACCTCGCGGAGGATCTCGCCGGTGCGGCGATCTTCTTCGTCGCGCACCAGCGCGCCGAACCCGATCGACGAGCCGCGTCCGCGCTGGCTGATGATCTTATCGAGGCCCGCGAAGGCTCCACCGCAGATGAAGAGGATGTTGGTGGTGTCGACCTGCAGGAATTCCTGCTGCGGATGCTTCCGGCCGCCTTGGGGAGGCACGGATGCGATCGTGCCCTCCATGATCTTCAAGAGGGCCTGTTGTACGCCCTCGCCCGACACGTCGCGCGTGATGCTCGGGTTGTCGGACTTGCGCGAAATCTTGTCGACTTCGTCGATGTAAACGATGCCGCGCTGCGCACGTTCGACATTGTAGTCGGCCGCCTGCAGCAGCTTCAGAATGATGTTCTCGACGTCTTCACCGACATAACCCGCCTCGGTCAGCGTCGTCGCATCGGCCATCGTGAAGGGCACGTCGATGATGCGGGCGAGCGTTTGTGCGAGCAGTGTCTTGCCGCAGCCCGTTGGGCCAATCAGCAGAATGTTCGATTTGGCGAGTTCAACGTCGCCATTCTTCGAAGCATGGTTTAGCCGCTTGTAGTGGTTGTGGACCGCCACGGAGAGGACGCGCTTGGCGTGCTCCTGGCCCACCACGTAATCGTCCAGAACGCCCTTGATCTCCTTCGGGGACGGCACGCCCTCCTTGGATTTGACCAGCGAGGATTTGTGCTCCTCGCGGATGATGTCCATGCATAGCTCGACGCATTCGTCGCAAATGAACACGGTCGGACCGGCGATAAGCTTCCGGACTTCGTGCTGCGACTTTCCGCAGAACGAGCAGTAGAGAGTGTTCTTGGACTCTCCGCCGGTCGTGCCTTTGCTCATGCGCGATCCTTCGAGGGGCAGTACTGAAAGCCAACCTAGGTAGGGAAAACGGCGGGCTGATGACCCCCAGAACTCCCCTCATGCCAAATGGTTGACCCCTATCCCTTTCAAAAACGTTCACCACCACCCGACCGCCCCACGGTCCGGGCAATTCGATCATAGCAAGGATGGGGCCGCAAGCGGGGGAAGCGGTCGCGCCCTGGCAAAGCACGCCCGCAGCCGCCTGAATTTTCCCATAATCCAGCCTGTCGGAAGGCGAGATGGCGTCCGAAAGCCTATCGATCAAGCCCACAAAACTGACGTTCCGTCAGAAACTGGGGCTGCTCCCTTCCGCCAATTCGCGCTTCTCATAGACGCGATCCACGATCCCGAACGCTCGCGCCTCCTCGGCGGTCATGAAGTGGTCCCGGTCAAGCGTCCTTTCCACGCGCTCCAGCGGCTGACCGGTGTGCTTCACGTAGATCTCGTTAAGGCGGCGCTTGGTGTAGAGAATGTCTTCGGCGTGGCGCTCGATGTCAGATGCCGGCCCACGGAAGCCGCCCGAGGGCTGGTGAACCATGACCCGCGCGTTCGGCAAACAGATGCGCAGGCCCTTCTCGCCGGCCGCCAACAGGAGCGAGCCCATCGAAGCCGCCAGGCCGATACAGACGGTGGAAACGGGGCTGCGGATGTATTGCATAGTGTCGTAGATCGCGAGCCCGCTGGTAACGTAGCCGCCCGGGCTGTTGATATACATGGCGATTTCGCGCTTGGGGTTTTCCGATTCCAGAAACAGGAGCTGGGCCGTCACGAGGGCTGCAAGCCCGTCGTCGACGCCGCCCGTGACGAACACGATCCGCTCCTTGAGCAGGCGCGAGAAGATGTCGAACGCACGTTCGCCGCGGCTCGTCTGCTCGACCACCATGGGGACGAGGTTGGAATATCTCTGGACTGGGTCGAACGACATGACGGCCTTTCGGGAAGCGGCCGGAATCGGCCGCGCCAGCTCATATTTGACGCATCGCGGCGAGCCGCAAGCCCCGGCGGCTGCGCAGCGGGCTTGCGGTTAGTCCTCGGTCTGGGCGGCCTTGGCAGTCTTGGCTCGCTTCGGCGCCGGCGCGGGCGGCTCCTCGTCGGCAAAGAGTTCGTCGCGGCTGACGGTTTGGTTCGTGACCTTCACAAGTTCGAGTACGTAATCCACAACCTTCTCTTCGTAGAGCGGGGCGCGCACCTGCGCGACCATGGCCGGATTACGTTGATAAGCCTCGAAAATCTGGCGTTCCTGTCCCGGATAGTTGCGTGCTTGCGCTGAGATTGCCTGCGCGACTTCCTGATCGGAAACCTCGATTTTGTTGCGCCGGCCAATTTCCGCCAGCACCAGGCCGAGCCGCACGCGCCGCTCGGCGATGCTGCGATATTCGGACCGCAACTCCTCCTCGCTCTTGCCCTCGTCGCTCGGGTCGAGCCTGCCGGCCTTTCTATCCGCTTCGATTTGACGCCAAATCTGATTGAACTCGGCCTCAACCATGCGCGGCGGCAGGTCGAACTCGTGCGCCTCGTCGAGTTTATCGAACAGGGCGCGCTTGGCCTTGGAGCGCGATTGCTGCGCGTGTTCTGACTCGATGCGCTGCTTCAGCGCTTCCTTGAGCGCGGGCAGGCTGTCGAAGCCAAGGTCGGCGGCCCATGCATCGTCCAGCGGCCCTTCCTTCGGCTTGCGCACGGCGTTGATCGTCGTTTCGAACTCGCCCGCTTTGCCCTTCAGCGATGCGACTGGATAATCGTCGGGAAAGGCTACTTTAAGCGTGCGCTGTTCGCCGGCTTTCGCACCCACAAGCTGCTCTTCGAAGCCGGGAATGAATTGCCTGGAGCCGATGACGACGCGAGCGCCTTTCGCAGAACCGCCGTCGAACGTCTCGCCATCGATCCGGCCGACAAAGTCCACGTTGACTTCATCGCCCTCAGCGGCAGGACCGTCCTTGTCCTCAAAGCCGCGCTGGGCCTTGGCGAGGTCGTTCAGAGCATCTTCCACCTGCTCATCAGTAACCGGCGCGATAGGGCGGGTAATGGAGATGCCTTTCAGATCGATCGGCTCAAAGTCAGGCATGACTTCCAGCGTCAGTTCGAACTGGAGATCCTGCTGGCCCGCCACCACCTTTTGAATGTCGCTCTTGAGGTCCAGCGAGGGCTCGGACGCGGCGCGGACCTTCTCAAGACTCTGCTTTGTCGACTTCTGAACGGCATCGTTGATGATGTCTTGCATCATCGAAGGACCGTAGATCTTGCGGATATGGCTGGCCGGGACCTTGCCGGGCCGGAAGCCGTTGATGCGCACGCGAGGGCGGACCTCCTCGATCTTGGCGTTCAGCTTCTGTTGCAGTTCCGCCGCGGGGACGGTGACATCGTAAACGCGCAGAAGACCTTCGGAACGGCGCTCGGTGAGCTGCATGGAACGGGCTTTCGACATAGGCGCGCCGCTGCAAATCCTCTGCCGCGGCGGCCAATTTTTGAAAGCGCGGCTTATGGCATTGCAACCCTGCAAAGTCCACGGGGGCGCGCTGCGGGTCCCGAACGCCCAGGGCTGGTGCGGACGGCGGGAGTCGAACCCGCACGCCTTGCGGCGCTGGAACCTAAATCCAGTGCGTCTGCCAGTTCCGCCACGTCCGCTGGTGGTGGGGGTTTAAGCCCCGTTTCCGCTTGCGCGTCCACAACCTAATTCGGCGCCGGCTCGGTGCGCACGCGCGTCGTGCCCCACTCATTAATGGCATCCACCGCCGCGTCGCCCTCCGGGTCAGCGCGCAGGTCGCCCTGGGCCGTCAGGTAAATCTGATAGCGCGCCCCATCGGCGATCGGCCAATAGATCGCCTCGCCCGGTTGCGTGCCTGCCGACACCTCGAACAGGGGCAAACGCTCGCTGACTGCGCGTGCCGCGGGGTAAAAGTCGAGACCGGTGCGCCGCGTGGGCCGCAGATCGATGACGGTCGGAAGCGTCGTGCGCCTCTGAGCCTGGTCTCGATATGTCCCGTCGAGACTCTCAAGGCGGTACTGCGCGTCCAGCCCCAGCACCGTCGCCCACGGCTTCCAACGGATGACGCGCGCGCGCATTAGCCATTCGTCGCCAGTGATCTCGAAGGTTCTGGCCGCCTGAGCCTGCCCGTCGACATATTCCGTGATTTGCACGGCGTAGGTTTGGGGCGCTGCGTTCTCGGGTTGGCTGAATTCCAACGTGGCTATGTGCTGCCTGTCTACTCCGAGGCGATGATAGCTCTGGATGTTGAGGCCCATCAGCGCGAGCACCGCTGCGATGGCCAGGAAGGCCCCGCCGCCGCCAACCCCGCGTCCGCCCTTGAACGGACGTCCGCGAAACATCCAGCCGAGCCCGCTCAATGCGAGCGCAAGCCCAATGACGGCCACCACGCCCGGAATGATCCACCACCAGAAAACCACCGGCACCCCCTCGCTCACGCACGTCCCGCCCCAAAGCGTTAGCGCAAAAGAAGGCGCCGAAACAGGCCGATTCACGCATCTGGCGCAGGAGCGATTAACCCGGGCGGCGCCAAGCTGTTGAGAACGTGCGGCAATTTTTCAGGCAAGTCCTCGGCGATCAGCCCGGTCCGCCGGCTTCGCCAGCGCGGCCATGCAGCCATGCGCCGGCCGCGGCCGCCTCGAAGCTGTTCACGCCTTGCGCGATGAGACCCGCAATCACGCCCGCGAGCACATCCCCGCTGCCTGCGGTTGCAAGAAAGGGCGTGCCGGTGGTGTTGACGATCGCCCGCCCATCGGGCGCCGCGATAACCGTGTCAGGCCCCTTGAGCAGCGCGACGCATCGTGCGTAGGCAGCAGCGGCGCGCGCCGCATCAATACGCGTTTCCGCCGAAGAAAAAATGCCAGGAAAAGCGCGGCGAAATTCGCCGACGTGGGGCGTCAGCACATCGCTGTCCGTGAACCCGTGCGTCATAGGCGAGAGCAAGGTCAGCGCATCGGCGTCGAGCACGAGCGGACAGCGCGGCGTTGCTTCAATGGCGGCGCAGAGCAACTTGTAGTGCGCGTCGGTCGTGCCAAAAGCCGGGCCGATGACGAGGCACTGCCCAGTGCGCGCCGCTTCCGCGTAAGCGCTTTCATCGCGCGCTTCGCGCAGCATGATGGCGGTCAGCTGCGCTGCATTCTCCGCGAGCGCTTTTGGAGGACTGAGCACTGTAACCAGGCCCGCGCCGGCGCGAAGCGCCGCGCGTGCAGCAAGCCGCGCAGCGCCGGTGCGCGCCGGCCCGCCGCTCGCCACATAGGCATGTCCGCGCGCATGCTTGTGCGCCTCCGCCTCGGGCCATGGCAGTCGCCAGAGCGACGGATGGTTCTCCCATAATGTGACGCGCTGTTCGGCGACAACGCTTTCGGGCGCACCGATATCGGCGACGACGACATCGCCACATGTCGCGCGTCCAGGCATGAGCACGTGCGCCGGCTTCTTGCGCACGAACGTCACCGTGAGAACGGCGCGAAAACTCAAGTCGTTCAAGGCTTGACCGGTATCGCCGTCGAGTCCGCTGGGCACGTCGATCGCGACGACTCGCTCCGGAGCGGCTGCCAATGCCTTCGCCAGACGCGCCGCCTCGCCTTCCAAAGGCCGAGACAAGCCAGCGCCGAACAGCGCGTCGACGACCAGCTCCGGCATTGGGTTATCCCGGCCGATTGCGAACGTCTCGCCGGACCACAAGGCCGCGGCCGCCGCGGCGTCGCCTCTGAGTTGTTCGCGCGGCACAAGCGTTTCGACCCAGACGGGCCAGCCGAGCGCCCGGAGGGTGCGCGCCGTCACCCAGCCGTCGCCGCCATTGTTTCCAGGGCCGCAAAGCACCGCGGTGGGGCGCGGCGTGAAGCACTGCACGATCGCGTCGGCGACGGCGCGGCCGGCGTTCTCCATCAACGTCATGCTCGGCACGCCGGCGCGCACAGCGCCTTCGTCGATGGCGCGCATCTGTGCGACGGTGACGATCTCATGGCTCACCGCACGTCGTCCACCTGCATCGCCGCGCCATGCCGCACGAGACGCAAGACGCCCCTCTCCGCTTCCATCTCGGTGATCGAAGCGTGATCAGGGATACAGACAATCGTCTGGTCCACGCCAAGCGCGGCGCCGGCAATCACATTGATGGCGATGAAATGGGTGAACACGGCCGTGTCTTCGCGAAGGGCGCGGACGAAGCCCAGCATTTGCTCGCGCCAGGCATGAAGGCGCGGCTCAAGGCTCGACCAAGAGATTTGCTTGTTGGGATCCCGCCAAGGAAAGCGTTCCTGCAGCCAAGCGGCGCGATCTTCGACGCCTTCGTCCGCAACGATCTCGCTGACGCGCGGCTCAATCTGAGGCTCTAGGCCCCGCCAACTTGCGTAAGGCGCCGCTGTTTCGAGACACCGCCGCATCGGCGACGAAACGACGTTAAGGCGTCCATACCCTCGCAGGCGTTCCGCGGCGGTTTCAGCTTGCGCTCGGCCGAACTCGGACAATCCTGGGTCGCAGCCTCGCTCACCCCACACTTGGGAAGGCCTGCCGTGCCGGATCAGAAGAACGCGGGTCATCACCCCAAGCATATGCCCTCTGCTTCCCTCCGCCAGCCGTTGGTTTGGGCGCCGTCGCCTACAAAATAGGCGCCCTCCTCTGCCCCAGCCGAAGCGCGCAGTTGCCCAGCTTCCAGACTCAGCGTGACGGGTCCATGCGGGGCCCCGCGCAAACAAGAACCAAGGGGCGCACCCGTGAAGAAGATCGAAGCCATCATCAAGCCGTTCAAACTCGACGACGTCAAAGAGGCGCTCCAGGAAATCGGCCTCCAGGGCATGACCGTTACCGAGGCGAAGGGCTTCGGCCGGCAGAAAGGCCACACCGAACTCTATCGCGGCGCCGAATATGTCGTCGATTTCCTGCCCAAGCTGAAAATCGAGGTGGTGCTGGCGGACGACCAAGTCGAGGCGGCGCTGGAGGCGATCCAGAAGGCGGCCAAAACCGGAAAGATCGGAGACGGAAAAATCTTCGTGCTGGATGTGCACAACGTCGTGCGCATCCGCACTGGCGAGACCGGCCCGGCGGCGGTCTGATCGTCGCGCGCAACTGATTCTCCGGGCTGCGCCGGACCGAGCCGCGCGCCGCCTGACACAACATTCAACACGCGCTCGGGGAGATGGCGATGTCTGACGAAGTCATGAAGCTGATCAAGGACAAGGAAGTCCAGTATGTCGATCTGAGGTTCACCGACCTGCGCGGGAAGATGCAGCACGTCACCTTCGATGTCGGCATGATCGACAGGGACACCTTCGAAGAAGGCGTGATGTTCGATGGCTCCTCGATCGCCGGCTGGAAAGCGATCAACGAGAGCGACATGGTCATGCGCCCTGACCCAGCTGGCGCGCATATCGACCCGTTCTACCAGCAGACGACGCTCGCCCTTTTCTGCGACGTGCTCGAGCCCGGCACGCTACAGCCCTACTCGCGCGATCCGCGCTCGATCGCGAAAAAGGCCGAAGCCTATGTAAAGTCTTCGGGCGCTGGCGAGACCGCGTATTTCGGGCCTGAGGCCGAGTTCTTCGTGTTCGACGACGTGCGCTGGTCAACCGATCCATGGAACACCGGCTATTCGTTCGACTCCTCCGAATTGCCGGTGAACACAAGCAAGCCCTACGAAGGCGGCAATCTCGGCCACCGCCCCGGGCCTAAAGGCGGCTACTTTCCGGTGCCGCCGATCGACAGTTTGCAGGACATGCGCGGCGAAATGCTCGAAGTCATGGGGCAGATTGGCCTCAAGCCTGAGAAGCACCACCACGAAGTGGCGCCTGCGCAGCACGAACTTGGCCTCAAGTTCAACACGCTGACGCGCATGGCCGACAGCATGAACCTCTACAAATACGTGATCCACCAGGTGGCGGCCTCGTACGGAAAGAGCGCGACCTTCATGCCCAAGCCTTTCTACAAGGACAACGGTTCGGGCATGCATGTGCACATGTCGATCTGGAAAGGCGGCAATAACCTTTTCGCCGGCGACCGCTACGCCGATCTTAGCGAAACGTGTCTCTACTATATCGGCGGCATCATCAAGCACGCACGCGCGATCAACGCGTTCGCGAACTCCACGACCAATTCGTACAAGCGCCTAGTGCCAGGGTACGAGGCGCCCGTGCTGCTGGCGTATTCAGCACGCAATCGTTCGGCGTCGTGCCGCATTCCGCATGGCACGGGCGCCAAAGCTAAGCGCGTTGAGGTGCGTTTCCCTGATCCGGCCGGGAACATGTACCTCACGTTCACGGCGCTGTTGATGGCCGGTCTCGACGGCATCGAAAAGAAAATCCATCCGGGCGATCCGCTCGACAAAAACCTGTACGATCTGCCGCCCGAAGAACTGAAGGATGTGCCCACCGTGTGTTCGAGCCTGCGCCAGGCTCTGACCGCGCTCGACGCCGATCGCGACTTCCTGATCAAGGGCGGAGTCATGAACGACGACGTGATCGATGCCTACATCGAACTGAAAAAGGAAGAACTCGATCGCTTCGAGACCCATCCGCACCCGGTCGAGTTCGACATGTACTACAAGGCATAATCGCGCCTGCGGGACAGAAATACGGGCCGGAGAGCGATCTCCGGCCCGCTTCATTTTGGTCGTTCGACAAAACTATCAGAACGCCCAAACGCCCGACAGCGTCCAAGCGTCGACTCCATCGTCATCATCCGCGACATAGCGCGTGTACTCGCCGCGAACGCCGAAGTTCGGTGTGAACGCATATTGTACGCCGAGACCGGCCGCCAAGCCGTCGTCGTCAACCCCCGCCGTAAAGCCGCCGAAGGTATTCTCAGCGTCTATGGTTGCGTACCCGGCGCGCGCCAGCAGTTCGAAATTCTGACCCAGCGGCAGGAAGCCGACAGCATAGGCGCCAAACTGATCGTCGAGATCCACGTCCACGGGCGTGCCGAGCACGTCAGCGGTGTCGCCGTCGATGCCAAAGGAGGCTTCCCCTTCAATGCCGAAATTTGGATGCAGGCGATAACCGAACCGACCGGTGACGCCGGTGACATCGACATCTTCGTCCTCAGTGTTGAACCAGGTTCCGCCGAGATTCACATAAGGACCGGTCGAGTTGACAACGTCGGCCGCGGCGGGCGTGGCCACAGCCGCCATCATGGCGGCAGCAGCGACTGCAAGTTTGCGGATCATTCTAATCTCCTCGCGAAATCCCCCGCCAAATCGACGTCCGAACCCATTCCTCCGCTTGAGGTTTCCCAGTTCCGCTGACATTTGATCCTGCGCGACGCGTCCGTTGCCGGAGCGACACGACGTTCGCGTGAGACTTGCATTTACTTGCCGGAAACCTGCGGGCCCTGAGGGATGACGGCGCCAAGGAGATTGGCGGCGGCGCGCGAAGCGGCATAAGGAACCTACATGGCGCAGGCAGAGAAGAAATCCGTCACGCCCAAGGCAGGCGAAGCCGGGCTGTGGAACGAAGACCTGTTCGGCGCGAACGAACCGCCGCCCGCGGCCGCGGGCGCGTACACCGCGAAAGACATCGAGGTGCTGGAAGGCCTCGAACCTGTCCGGCGCCGGCCGGGGATGTACATTGGCGGAACCGACGAACGCGCACTGCACCACTTGTTCGCGGAAGTGCTCGACAATTCGATGGACGAGGCCGTCGCCGGCTATGCCGATCGCATCGAGGTGGAACTGGAGGCAGACGGCACGCTGCGGGTGACGGACAACGGGCGCGGCATGCCGATCGACCCTCATCCCAAGTTTCCGAAGAAATCCGCGCTCGAAATCATCATGACCGTGCTGCACGCGGGCGGGAAGTTTTCCGACAAGGTGTACCACACCAGCGGCGGGCTGCATGGCGTTGGCGTTTCGGTCGTCAATGCGCTGTCCGACCGGGTGGAAGTCGAAGTCGCCCGCGAACGAAAGCTCTATCGTCAGACCTTTTCGCGCGGCGCGCCGACCTCGAAGTTGGTTGAGGTCGGCCCCGCGCACAATCGCCGCGGAACCACGGTGCGCTTCCATCCTGACGCGGAGATTTTTGGGGCAGGCGCCGCGTTCAAACCCTCGCGCCTCTTTCAGATGGCGCGCTCAAAGGCCTATCTGCAGCGTGGCGTGCAGATCCGCTGGAAATGCGCGCCCGAGCGCATCAAGGACGACACGCCCGCCGAGGCCGTGCTCCATTTCCCAAATGGCCTCGCGGATTTTCTCGCGGAGCTGACGCGCGAGAAGAAAGCGGTGGTCACTGAGCCGTTCAGCGGCCGCAGCGAAAAGAGCGGCCCGCACGGTCGCGTTGAGTGGGCGATCACCTGGGTGACGGATGGGTTCGGCGAAGCGGACGGCTTCCTGCGCTCCTACTGCAACACGATCTACACGCCGGACGGCGGCTTCCATGAAGCCGGTTTCCGGGCGGCTATCGCCAAGGGCCTGAAAGCCTACGCCGAACTGCGCAACAACAAGAAGGCGACGCTCATCACGCAGGAAGACGTGATGAACACCGGCGCGGCGCTCGTTTCGGTGTTCATCCGCGATCCGCAATTCGAAGGCCAGACTAAGGGCCGCCTCGTTTCCACGGAAGCGGCGAAAATCGTTGAACAAGCGGTGCGCGATCCGTTCGATCATTGGCTCGCGGCGAACGTAGCCGATGCAAACCGGCTGTTGGACTGGACCATCACGCAGGCGGAAGATCGCCTGCGGCGCCGTAAGGAGAAAGAGGTTTCGCGCCAAAGCGCGACGCGCAAGCTGCGCCTGCCCGGCAAGCTGGCGGACTGCGCGCGCTCGGACGCGAAGGACACGGAAATCTTCCTGGTCGAGGGCGACAGCGCGGGCGGCTCGGCCAAGCAGGCGCGTAATCGCGAGACGCAGGCGATCCTGCCGTTACGCGGGAAAATTCTCAACGTCGCCTCCGCCGGCGCGGACAAGATGAGCGGCAATCAGGAACTCTCGGACCTGGCGCTGGCGCTTGGCGTGCAGACCGGCGCGCGTTTCAAGCTGGACGATCTGCGCTACGAGCGCGTGATCATCATGACCGACGCCGATGTGGACGGCGCGCACATCGCCTCACTCCTGATCACCTACTTCCACAAGCAGATGCCGCAGCTCATCCGCGCGGGCCGGCTCTATCTCGCCATGCCCCCGCTCTACCGTGTCACCGCCGGAAAGGAGAGTATCTACGCCCGCGACGACGCCCACAAAGAGGCGCTGCTGAACGGCGAGTTCAAAGGCAAGAAGGTCGACATCTCCCGCTTCAAGGGTCTCGGCGAAATGATGCCGGCCGATCTGAAGGAAACCACGATGGACCCTTCGACCCGCACCCTGGCGCGCGTCGTGTTGGACGAGAAGGGCGAGCCTGCGTTCGAGGCGTTGGTCGAAACGTTGATGGGCAAGAAGGCCGAGAAGCGTTTCGAATACATCCAGGAACACGCCACCTTCGTGCGCGAAGCGATCGACGTCTGAATCCCAAAGGACGTCAGACCGCGCATCGGCTAGGCGGAAACCACGTTAATGTTGACTTTTTCGTCGAACAGCCCCATTTCCGCGCTGTCCGTTGTGCGCGCCCGAGGGCGTGCTCGCCCTTGCTGGACGCCCTTCCGCCTCAATCCGGAGGCGATGGGCCGAAGCGCCAACCCAAGCGGCCCGCTTGATCTTCGCGCCAGAAGCGAAGCTCCGCGCGCCCAAGTGAGATTGAATGACCTCTGAAAATACCGCGCCCGCAGGCGCAGAACCCGCACTAAGCCAAACCACGTTCAACGATCTGGGCCTTTCCGAAGCCACGCTGCGCGCGGTGCACGAGAGCGGCTACAGCACCCCCACGCCCATCCAGGCGCAAGCCATTCCCGAGGTGCTGAAGGGCCGGGACGTGCTCGGCATCGCTCAGACCGGCACCGGCAAGACCGCGGCGTTCACGCTGCCGATGATCGACATCCTCGCCGCCGGACGCGCTCGCGCGCGAATGCCGCGCACGCTGATCTTGGAGCCGACCCGCGAACTCGCCGCGCAGGTCGCCGAAGGCTTCGACAAATACGGCAAGTACCAGAAACTCACCAAGGCGCTGCTAATCGGCGGCGTCTCCTTTGGCGACCAAGACGCGCTTCTGGCGCGCGGCGTCGACGTGCTCATCGCAACGCCCGGACGGCTGCTCGACCACTTCGAGCGCGGCAAGCTCTTGCTTACGGGCGTTCAAGTCATGGTGGTCGACGAAGCGGATCGCATGCTCGACATGGGCTTCATCCCGGACATCGAGCGCATCTTCAAGCTGACGCCGTTCACGCGCCAGACGCTGTTCTTCTCCGCAACCATGCCGCCTGAAATTACGCGGCTCACCCAACAATTCCTGCACAATCCGGTGCGCGTCGAAGTCGCCAAGCCTGCCACGGCGGCGGCGACCATCGAACAGCGCATCGTCAAGCTGCCTGGCGGCGATCCCCGCACGCGGCGCGCGGCGCTGCGCGCGGCGATGACCAGCGCCAATGTCCGCAATGGCATCATCTTCTGCAATCGCAAGACCGATGTCGATGTTGTCGCACTTTCGTTGAAGCGACACGGCTTCAACGCTGCGCCAATCCACGGCGACCTCGATCAATCTTTACGCACGAAAACGCTGGAGCGTTTCCGCAGCGGCGATCTCCAGTTTTTGATTGCCAGCGATGTCGCGGCGCGCGGGCTGGATATTCCGGACGTTAGCCACGTGTTCAATTATGAACCGCCCCGCAGCCCGGACGATTACGTCCACCGCATCGGACGGACCGGGCGCGCCGGCAAGCAAGGCGCTTCGTTCACGCTGATTGCGCCGAGCGACCGCAAGAGCCTGGAAGCGATCGAGAAGTTGATCGGCAAGGCGATCGAGCCAGCCCCGATCGAGGGCGTGCCGGAGGCCGCGCTGGGCGATCCGCGCGACAGCGGCGGGCGCGGCCGCCGCGCCGAAGAGCTGAAGCGCGAACATGCGCGACGGTTGTCGGAGAAAAAGCAGAAATACATGAAGCGCGACGCGCAGCGTGGGGAAGCGTCCACCGAACCAGTGAAGCGCGAAGAACCAAGAGTTCAGACAGAGGCGGCGTTGGAGAAGCGCGTTCAGCAAAGCCGCGATAAACGGACCCAACCGCAACGGCGGGAGCAGGAACGGCCTCAACGCGAGCAGCGCTCGCCGGTGCAGGGTTTCGGGGACAACGCGCCCGCGTTCTTGAGGCGCAAGTAGACTGCCGCTCCCTCCGTTGCTGAGAGGGGGCCAATGACTACGGCTTCAGCCGCGCGGCCACCTGCTTGCGGAATTTTTCGCCGTAAGGCGGGCGCAGCATGGCGATCAGTTCGCTGCCAGTCTGGCGGAAGACCGCCTTTTCGTGGCTGAACTCACGGAAGCCGCGCTCGCCGTGATAAGCGCCCATGCCCGACGGGCCCACGCCGCCGAACGGAAGATCGTCCATGCTGAAATGGAAGATCACGTCGTTGATAGTAACGCCGCCCGATGTGGTGCGGTTGAGCAGCGCCTCGCTCTCGGCTTCGTCATCGCCGAAATAATAAAGCGCCAGCGGTCGCGGGCGCGCATTGATATCCGCGATCGTACTGTCGAAGGTGTCGTAGGCGCGCACCGGCAATACCGGCCCGAAAATCTCTTCCTGCATCACGGCCATCTCGTCGGTTGCATTGAGAATGAGCGTCGGCGGGATCTTGCGATGCTCTTGCTGGCTGAAATCTTCGCTTGCCGGATTGATCTCGATGACTTCCGCGCCCTTGGCGCGCGCATCGCTGATAAGGCCTCTGACGCGCTCGTAATGGCGCTGATTGATCATCGCCGTATAGTCGCCATTGTCCTTGATGGTCGGGAACATCTGCGCTGTCGCGGCCTTCGCGGCACTCACGAAATCTGCAATCTTTTCCTGCGGCGCGAGCACGTAATCCGGCGCAAGGCACACTTGCCCCGCGTTCAGTGTCTTGCCGGCCATGATGCGGGCAGCCGTCTTTGCCATGTCGGCGCTGCGGCCGATGACGACGGGCGACTTGCCGCCGAGCTCGAGCGTCACGGGCGTCAGGTTCTCCGCGGCCGCGCGCATGACGCTGCGGCCGATCGAGGTGGCGCCCGTGAAAATGAGATGATCGAACGGCAGTCCGGCGAAGGCGGCCCCGACATCCGGTCCGCCAAGAAAAACGGCAATCTCGTCATCGTCGAAATAGAGATCGATGGTTTGTGCAAGCAGCGCCGACGTCGCCGGCGTGAACTCCGACGGTTTCAGCATGACGCGGTTGCCGGCCGCTACGGCCCCGGCGATCGCGTCCATGGCCAGCTGCACCGGGAAATTCCAGGGCGTCATCACGCCGACGACGCCCTTGGGCTGGAAACGAACTTCCGCCTTCGCGCCGAGCACGCCGAGCGCGGCTGGCGTAACCTTGCGCGCGCGGAGGCGCATCCATTTATCGAGTTGTGACCGCGCTTGTTTGAGCGGCCCTATCGCGGCGGCGATGTCGGTGAGCAGCGTCATGTCCCGAGACCGCGCCCCGAAGTCCGCGATGATGGCGTCGACGAACTCATCCTTGTGCGTTAGCAGCAGATCGATACAGCGCGTGAGCCGATCCTTGCGCAACGGTGCGCTCGGCGGCCCCTTCCTGGTCTGTGCCGCTTTCTGCATGTCCAGCACGGCGCGCATGCGGACTTTTGTTTCTTCAACGGAAGGATCGACGGGTCTGTTCATGGCGGGTCCCCAATCCGGGATAACCTAGCGCCTTACGCCGGCGTAAGCGCAATTACTAATTTTCGCTCCCAGCCCGATCCGAATTTACCACTCATCCATATCCTGGCTCGTAGCGTCCCCAAGGACCCCAGATTCACGGATTGACCGCCGCGTGACCGACCAAGACGTTCTGATGCAGGGACCGGGCGGCGCGGCCGTCGCTCAGGAAACGCTTGAGCTCATGCGGCTGCACGGCGTGCCTCCAACCAGCGCCAATTACGAAATCTGGCTAGGTTACCGGCTTGGCCGCAACGCCGCGCTGCGTGAAGCGGTCGACACGCGCATTGCTTCCGGTCAGGGCTTCACGTCCGAGTTCAACGACAAGCTTCATGAACGCTTCTTCACTGGGCTTGGAGCTTCGGCGCAGATCGTTCTGGCCGGCGAGCAGATCGCGCGCGATCTCGGCAGCGTTCTCAGTTTCCTGAAAGAGGCAGAGGCCAAGAGCGGCGATTATGGTCGCACTCTCGAAAGCGCGGCGACGGATCTGAACCGGGGCCTTGGCCCGGAGCAGATTAGGCAGATCGTGTCGGGCCTGGCGGCCGCGACGCTCGACATGGCCAACCACAACCAGCACCTGAACGAGCAGCTGCAGCGCTCGACGCGTGAAATCGAGACGCTGCGCAACAGCCTGGAATCGGTTCGCATAGAGTCGCTGACGGACAGTCTCACGGGCCTCGCCAACAGGCGGATGTTCGACGAAACGCTGCGCATGCGCATTGAAGAAGCGCGCGCGCAGCGCACCGACCTCAGCCTGCTGCTTGTCGACATCGACCACTTCAAGCGCTTCAACGACACTTGGGGCCATCACACCGGCGACCAGATTTTGCGCTTCTTGGCGAGCGCCATGCAGGCGCACGCGCGGCCAGATTTTCTTGTCGCCCGGCATGGCGGTGAAGAGTTCGCTATGCTGCTGCCGCGCGTGAGCCAACGCGCAGCGACGCAAATCGCCGAAGGGCTGCGCACCGCCATCCAGACCAAGCGGTTGCGCCGCCGCTCCACGAACGAAGACTTGGGCCAAGTCACGGTCTCGATCGGCATTGCACGACTACAGCCTGGCGACACGCCGCAGGGCTTCGTCGAGCGCGCCGATGCTTGCCTTTACGCCTCCAAGCGCAATGGCCGTAATCAGGTCACCAGCGACGCCACGCCCGTGCTTTATGTGGCCTAGCTGACGCGCCGGCAGCGTATCGCGCCAGTCTCCATCTCTGCTAGGCTTCGCGCACTGAGCGGAGCATGCGATGCCCAAAGTCAAATATGAGCAGGATGGCGCGGTTGCGATCGTGACCATGTCCGACCCGGCCACGCTCAACGCGATCGCCGTCGACATGACCGAGGAGCTGGTGGAGGCGTTCGATCGCGCCGTGAGCGATGCACGCTGCGTGGTGCTTACCGGGGAAGGACGCGCTTTTTCCTCGGGGGCCAACCTTTCGGCAGGAGCCCCGCCAGTGGACGCAGAGGGCTTGCCCGATCTCGGCGGGCGCCTCGAACTCACGTTCAATCCGTTCGTCAGCAAACTGCGCGATTTGCCGATTCCCTACGTGAGCGCCGTTAATGGCGTGGCCGCCGGGATAGGTTGTTCGTTCGCGCTGGTTGCAGACCTCATTGTCGCGAGCGAAAGCGCCTACTTCCTGCAGGCCTTCCGCCGCATCGGGCTCGTGCCGGATGGCAGCGCCACCTATCATCTGCCGCGCATGGTGGGCCGCGCGCGGGCGATGGAGATGATGCTGCTCGGTGAGCGATTGCCAGCGAGAACGGCGCTGGAATGGGGCCTTATCAATCGCTGTGTGCCGGACGCGGATCTAATGCAAGTGGCGAAAGCGCTCGCGACCGAATTGGCCAACGGACCCACCAAAACGCTCGGAATGATCCGTCGCCTGGCCTGGGCCTCGCTGGACAACACGTGGACCGAGCAGTTGCAGGCGGAGCGGCAGGCCCAGCGCGCCGCCGGGCGTACCGAAGATTTCCGCGAAGGCGTGCAGGCGTTCTTTCAGAAACGACCGCCGAACTTCAAGGGCGCTTAATCGCGTGGCGCTAAACTGGATCGATGCAAGAGCTGGCGTGGCTGGCGGAGGTCGTCCGCATCTGGCTGGAAGGCGGCACGTGGGCCGACATCCAGGCCGCGCCCGGGTTTCAGGGTCTGGCAGTGCTTGCCGCGTTCCTAATTCCGGCGAGCCTCATCCTCATCGGCATCGGCGGCTGGGCCGAATGGCGCGAGACGCCGCTGGCGGCGTGGCTCGGCTTTGCGCCGCGCGATCCGAACGAGAACTGGGCTGAGAGCGCCCGCGATATCGACAAAGATGGCACGCCAGATTTCTAGCGCTTTTTCGCCGGTATCTTTTTCTGAACGGAGTTCCTCGCTGGCTTGTCCTTCCTCATCCCTTTTGCCCTTGCCTTGGCTTTAGCAATCGCGAGCGCCTTGCGGCCCCAGTCCGCTGCCAAATCCGGGTCGTCGAGCGCCGCTTCGGGAAGCCGCCAATAACCAAGATCGACTTTCTCCCCTTTGCGCGGGCCGCTTCGGGGCTCCCATACGAAGGGGCCTGAGCCCTCTTCACGCAGCTCTGCCCTCAGCGCTTCGTCTACCTTGATGTGAATCGTGTCGTCGGCGAGCAGCAGGAACATCATCCCGTCGCAATAGCCCCCGGCGCCGCCGAACATGCGTTTGATCTCGACGCGTCCCATGCCAGCGAACAGCTCCTTCACGTAATCGTGGAAGCTGTGGTCCGTCATGCCTCAACTTTCGAGCTTCGCGGGTTCTATAGTGACGCTTTCGCCGCAACCGCAGGCATCGGTCTGGTTCGGGTTGCGGAAGACGAACTTGGACGAAAGGCGCGTCGTTTCGTAATCGATCTCCGAGCCGAGCAGGAACATCACGGCGTCGGCTGCGACGAGAATGTTGACGCCCTTGTCCTCCACCAGTTCGTCGAATGGACCGGGCGCTTCGGCGTAGGCCATCGTGTATTCCATGCCGGCGCAGCCACCATTGTTCACGCCAACGCGCAGATAGGGCTTGGCCCCCTTGGCCATGATTTCCTGCACGCGCGCCGCGGCGGCGTCGGTGAGGGTCACGATCTTCGGTCTTGGCCTTCTGCTCATCTCACAACATGTTCAGTTCGAGTTTGGCTTCGTCGCTCATGCGCGCCGGCGTCCAGGGCGGATCGAACACCAGGTTCACGCTCGCCGACTTCACGCCCTCAACGCGCCGCGCCGCTGCTTCAACCCAACCCGGCATTTCGCCGGCTACTGGGCATCCCGGCGCCGTCAGCGTCATCTCGATATCGACGTGCCGGTCATCGTTGATGTCGACTTTGTAGATGAGGCCGAGTTCGTAGATATCAACCGGGATCTCCGGATCGAACACGGTCTTGAACTGCGTCACCAGGTCATCGGTGATGCGGTCAAGCTCGGCTTTCGACAGAGCGGATTGCGGAGGAGAAAGAGCGCCGTCCATTGATCCTTAGCTCAGAAGCTTGCGGGCCTTGTGCAAGGCCTCGATGAACACATCCACCTCTTCAAGTCGATTATAACACGCAAAGCTGGCGCGCGCGGTGGCGGTAACGCCGAGACGCTGCATTAATGGCTGCGCGCAGTGATGGCCGGCGCGGACGGCCACCCCCTTGCGATCCAGGATCTGGGCCACGTCGTGCGGATGCGCGCCCTCGATTGAGAATGCGACGATTGCGCCCTTGTGCGGCGCCTCGCCGTGCAGCTTGATCCAATTAAGCCGCCGCAGTGACTCCATGGCGTGATCGCGCAGCGCGGCTTCATGTGCTTCAATCGCCGCACGATCCTGGCTCGTGAGCCAATCGATGGCGGCTTTCAGGCCAATCGCCTCCAAAATGGGCGGCGTGCCGGCCTCGAAGCGGTGCGGCGGCTCGTTGTAGGTGATGCGGCCCTGTTCGACGATGTCGATCATCTCGCCGCCGCCTTCGAAGGGCGATAGCGCTGTGAGACATTCGGGCTTGCCGTACAGCACGCCGATGCCGGTGGGGCCATAGAGTTTATGCCCGGTGAAGGCATAATAATCGGCGTCAAGCGCTTGCACGTCCACGCGGCTGTGGACGACGCGCTGGCAGCCGTCGAGCAGCATCGGCACGCCCTTCGCATGTGCGACGGCGATGGCTTCGTCCGGCGCGCCGACCCCCAGCACATTCGACATGTGCGTCAGCGCCACGATCTTGGTGCGCGGACCGATGAGCGCATCGAGCGCAGCGGGATCGATGCGGCCGTCATCATCGATATCGAGCCATTTGAGTACTGCGCCTTTGCGTTCGCGCAGGAAATGCCAGGGCACGATGTTGGAATGGTGCTCCATGACCGAGAGCACGATCTCGTCGCCCGGCTGGATATCGAGGCCGGCGGCGACGATGTTGATCGCTTGCGTGCCGCTCTTGGTGAAAACGATGTTCTCGGGAGAACCCGCGTTGATGAAGCGCGCCACGGTGGCGCGGGACGCCTCGAAGGCCTCGGTGGTCTCGTTCGCCAGCGCATGCAGGCCGCGGTGCACATTGGCGTAGGCCCCGCGCATGGCGCCGGACATCGCTTCGATCACGGCCTCAGGCTTCTGCGCACTGGCGGCGTTATCGAGATAGACGAGCGGGCGGTCATGCACCTTGCGCGACAGGATCGGAAACTGCGCGCGGACGGCTTCGACGTCGAATGGGCGCTTAATCAGAGGCGCGTTCATGCCCGCTCCCGCAACCATGCGCCGATGCGGCCCGTGAGCTCGTCACGGATAGCGGCATCGAGCTCCTCCGGAATCGCCTCTACCAGAAACGCCTCGATCAGCAGCGCCCGCGCTTCTGCCTCAGGCAGGCCGCGCGAGCGCATGTAGAAGAGCGCGCGCTCATCGAGGCCGCCCGCGGTGTTGCCGTGCGCGCACTGCACGTCATCGGCGTGGATCATCAGCTCGGGTTTGGCAAAGACTTCCGCGCCGTCCTCGAGCAGCATGCCGTGGTGATACTGACGCGCGTCCGTCTTCTGCGCCAGCGGCGCGACAACAATCTTGCCCTGAAACACACCACGCCCACCTTTGGCGGCGACGCCTTTGATGAGCTGGCGCGTGATTCCGCCGCCGACTTTGTGTTCGATGACGGAGGTGAGGTCGGCGTGCCGACCGGGGCCGCACATATACACTCCGTTAAGTTCGACCTCCGCGCCATCCCCCTCAAGGGCGACATGCGTTTCGATACGGCCCAGTCGGCCCCCCGTGGCGAAGACGAACTGCTTGAACGACGCGCCTTTATCCAGCCCAACACGCGCGACTGAGAGCGGAATGCCGTCACCCGTTTGAATGACGATCCGCGTCAGCTTGGCGTTGTCGTGAACAAAGATGTCCGAGGCCCGCGCATCCAGGGCACTCCCATCAAAGCGCTCAATGAGCACGCGCTGGTCGCCAGGCGTCATTTCGATGCTCTCGAGGCAAGGCGCCAGTCGCTCAATGATGTCACGACCACCACGCAGGGCGTAAGGCGCGTCACCGACTGCGGCCCGCAAATCGCTGTACTTCCACGCCTCAACGCGGCGATTGGGGAGTTCGGCCAGGTTCACGCCGCCCTCAGATATTTGTCGTAGCCCTCGCGCTCGAGTTCGAGTGCGAGTTCAGGCCCGCCAGACGCCGCGATGCGGCCACGCGCGAGCACGTGCACGCGATCCGGTTTGATGTAGTCCAGCAGGCGCTGATAGTGCGTGATCACCAGCATGCCGCGCGTCGGCGCGCGCAGAGCATTCACGTTTTCCGCGACGATGCGCAGCGCGTCGATGTCGAGGCCGGAGTCCGTTTCATCGAGGATCGCGAAGCGTGGTTCGAGCACGGCCATCTGCAGCGCCTCAAAACGCTTCTTCTCTCCGCCTGAGAAACCGACATTGAGCGGCCGTTTCAGCATGTCTTCTTCGATCTTCAGCGCCTCGGCCTTGGCTCGCATCAGCTTCAGCAGTTCCGGCGCCGGCATTGGCGCCAAGCCGCGCGCCTTGCGCTGCGCGTTCACCGCAGCCTTCAGGAAGGCGATCGCCGAGAGGCCGGGAATTTCGACTGGGTACTGGAACGAAAGGAACAGTCCCTTCGCCGCTCGCTCTTCCGGCGTCAGCGCGAGCAGATCCTCGCCGTCGAGCGTCGCCGAGCCTTGCGTGATTTCGTATCCTTCGCGCCCGCTCAGCGCGTAGGCGAGCGTCGATTTGCCCGACCCGTTCGGCCCCATCAGCGCATGCGTTTCGCCGGCTGGGACGTGCAGCGTCAGGCCCTTAATGATCTCGGCGCCGTCCACGACAACATGGAGATTGCGGACGTCAAACACGGCGCGCGTCCTTGCGATACTCAGCGGCAGTGCGCGTCTTGTCGCCTTTCGCCGCAGACAAAGAGATGAACAGGCCCGCGCCGAGGACTGCCGCCGCGGTAAAAATCATCGCGCCCAAAATCAGCTCGCCGCTCGCCCCTAGCCACGCGAACGCCACGCCGCCCAGGATCAACGTCGTCACATAAACAGCGACGACCGCATAGCCTTTCCAGTGAACCGGCGACATCGCGTTACGCGGACTGCCGACCGGAAAGCGGCGAGCGAACCAGTATTCCGTCATGGACACATCCCTGCGGTCCACTGACCGGCTGCATCGCCGCGCCGGCACAATGACCGGCGATACGCGTTGGTCGGAAACCAACCCTCCGGCTCGCGGCGAAACTCCACGCGCACGTGACCGGCGGCGACTGAATCGTCCGGGATATTCGAGCGCACAATATCCGCCGTGGCGAGATCGCCGTTCTCGCGAATGGTCAGGCTGACGGATGCGCCTTCTTCGTGCGCCTCGGGCGAGCCGACGAGCGGGTCGATGGTTGCTTCGATCGTGGGCGCTGCAGAAACGCCCAGTTCGCTCGGCTCAACCGCCGTGAACGCCGTCGCCGGCGCTTCCAAAAGCGCTCCGTCGACTTGGGGAAGCGGCGGGAGGTCACCCGCGTCATCGCCGGCCGCGCCATCCTCAATTTGCGAGGACGGCCCGGTTTCCTCACCTGTTTGCGTTTGCTGGCCGCACGCGCTGACTGCTAACGCGGCCGCGAGCACAATCCAATGCGCGCCTCTCATCATCCGACGCTCCCCTCAACCTTCGGATTGATATCTTTCATTGCGACTTTCCGTGCTTTCTACTGCCGTAATAGAGTAATGCGCCAATTGGACCACGTCCGGAAAAGAACATCGCAGCTGCCCACGGCGCCACCGCGAACGGGACCACCACAATCCACAACCACCACGGAACAGCGCCTTGCGTTACCCAAACGCCGACCACCATGGCGATGAGCATCCAACTGGCAACATCCCACGCCGCAAGTAGCCTCTGGCCCCGCGCTGTGGGACGAAAGCCTCGACCGTTCTCGTTACGAACGAAGAATTTTGTCTCTGCTGGTGCGCCATTCATCCGACGCTCCCCTCAAGACTCACTTCCAAGAGCTTCTGCGCTTCCACCGCAAACTCCATCGGCAGCTTCTGCAGCACTTCTCGGACAAACCCGTTCACCAAGAGCGCCACCGCCTCCTCCTCCGGCACGCCGCGAGCGCGCAGATAGAAGAGCTGATCCTCGGATAGCTTCGTGGTCGTGGCTTCATGCTCGAACTGCGCATCCGGCGTACGCGCTTCGACATAAGGAATTGTATGCGCAGCACATTGATTGCCGATCAGCAGCGAGTCGCACTGCGTGTAGTTGCGCGCGCCTTTGGCCTTAACGTGCGCCGAGACGAGCCCGCGATAGGCGTTGGAAGAGCGTCCGGCGCTGATGCCTTTCGAGATGATGCGTGAGCGCGTGTTCCTGCCCAGGTGGATCATCTTTGTGCCGGTGTCGGCCTGCTGGCGCCCGTTCGTGACGGCGATCGAGTAGAATTCGCCGGCGCTATCGTCGCCGCGCAGTATGCAGCTAGGGTATTTCCAGGTGATGGCGGAGCCGGTTTCGACCTGCGTCCAGCTGATTTTCGAGCGCGGCCCGCGACAGTCGCCACGCTTGGTGACGAAATTGTAGATGCCGCCTTTGCCTTCCGAGTCGCCCGGCCACCAGTTCTGCACCGTCGAATATTTGATCTCCGCGTCGTCCAGCGCAACGAGTTCGACCACCGCCGCGTGCAGCTGGTTTTCGTCGCGCATAGGGGCGGTGCAGCCTTCGAGATAGGAGACGTAAGCCCCTTTGTCGGCGATAATGAGCGTGCGCTCGAATTGGCCGGTGCCTTCGGCATTCATGCGGAAGTAGGTTGAGAGCTCCATCGGGCAGCGCACGCCCGGCGGAACGTAAACGAACGATCCGTCCGAGAAGACGGCGCTGTTGAGCGTGGCGAAGAAATTGTCCGTGGTCGGCACGACGGAGCCGAGATACTGACGGACCAATTCGCCGTGCTCGCGGAGCGCTTCGCTCATCGAGCAGAAAATGACGCCGGCTTTGGCCAGCTCGTCCTTGAACGTGGTGACGACCGAAACGCTGTCGAACACGGCGTCCACCGCGACCTTCGGCGCGCCTTCAACGCCGAGCAGTACCTCCGCTTCGCGCAGTGGAATGCCGAGTTTCTTGTAGGTGTCGAGGATTTCCGGATCGACTTCGTCGAGGCTCTTGTATTTGGAGCCGCTCTTCGGCGCCGCGTAATAGCGCGCCGATTGGTAATCGATCGGCGGATAATGAACGAGCGCCCAGGTCGGCTCTTCCAGTGTCAGCCAACGGCGGAACGCTTCGAGCCGCCACTGCAACATCCACTCCGGCTCGCCCTTCTTAGCCGAGATATACCGAACGATCTCTTCATTGAGACCAGGCGGCGCGAGATCCTGCTCGACCGCCGTCACGAAGCCGTGCTTGTACTTCTCGGCCTCCAGGGCGCGCGCGGCCGCGATCGTGTTCTTATCGATGCTTTCCTTGACGGTCGTCATGCCGCCGCTCCCTGCGTGCGACGCGCGGCAATCTTGTGTAGCGCGCGTAGAGCCGCGTCGACATCGCTCTCCTTCGACTCGTGACCGAAGCTGACACGCAAAGCGCCCCGCGCGAGTTCTGGCGCAACGCCCATTGCAGCCAGCACGCGGCTTGAGCGCACCTTGCCCGATGAGCATGCCGCGCCAGAGCTGACTGCGACGCCTTCGAGGTCCATCGCGATGACAGCCGTCTCGGCAATAAGGTCTGGAAGCGCGAAGTTCGACGTATTCGGCAAGCGCGGGGCCTCGGCGCCGAACACTATCGCATCCCTTGGCAGACTCGCTTCGAAGCGGTTGCGCATTGCGGCAAGCCGCTTTGCTTCGACCTCGCGTTCGCGCAGCGCCCATTCGGCGGCGACTGCGAAGCCGACAGCGGCTGGCATGTTCTCTGTCCCGGGCCGGCGGCCGCGCTCCTGTCCGCCGCCAAAGCGCAAGATCGCAAACGGCGCGCCCGGCGCCAGCGCAAGCGCGCCCGCGCCCGGAGGGCCGCCGAGCTTGTGGCTGGAGACTACCAGGTACGTCGCGTCGATATCGGCGATGTCGACAGGGATGCGGCCAAAAGCCTGCGCGGCATCGACAAGCAGAAGAGCCCCGTGCTCGCGACAAAGCGCAGCTACGCGGCCGATGGGCTGGATCACTCCGGTCTCGTTGTTGGCCAACTGCACCGCGACGAGGGCAGGCCTTGGCGCCCCAGCCAGCAAGGCTGCCAATGCCGCGAGATCGATGAGGCCCTTTGCATCGACAGGCGCAACGCGTGCGGCATTTAGACCCCGCGTTGCATGTTCGTACACCGCATCGTGTTCGACTGCCGACATAATCAGCGATGCTGCGCTGGCGCCCGCCAGCGCCAGATGTAGCGCTTCGGTCGCCCCGGACGTCAGCACGACATTCGCCGCGTTCGCACCAAGCATGCGGGCAAGCTTTTCGCGTGCGTCTTCGATTAGCGCGCGCGCGCGCCGCCCACTGGCGTGTACCGAAGACGGGTTGCCCCCCGCAGCTAGCGCGCGCGACATCGCGACAGCCGCTTCCGCCCGAACAGGAGCGCCGGCATTATAGTCGCAATAGACGGGCGTCTTATTCATCAACTCATTCCGCGGCGATGCGCGCGCTCCCGTCGAAGCGTTGCTCGAGCACGTCGGCGAGCGATACCGACGCGAGGAACGACTGGATGCGGTCGCCCATCTCCTGCCAGAGCCCATGCGCGATGCAGCGACCCTGCTTGCCGATGCAGCTCTTGGTCGAGGCGGCGTCGCAGCGCGTGGCTTTTATCGGCTCGTTCACCGCGTCGATGATGTCGGCGATCGTCACCGCGCCAGCCGGGCGCGCGAGACGGTACCCGCCGCCCGGACCGCGAACTCCTGACACCAGCCCAGCGCGCCGCATGCGCGCGAACAGCTGCTCCAGATAGGACAGCGAGATTTCCTGCCGACGGGCCACTTCCTGCAGCGGAACGGCCCGCTCGGAGCCGCCGTGCAAAGCAAGATCCGCCATGGCCATGACCGCGTACCGGCCTTTCGACGTCAAACGCATCCTCGTCCCTTCCCGCGCCCTCGCACGTTTCCGAAAACATGCTAGAAGCCGCCCCCTTCAGGGGCCGGGCTCACCGCCTTATCTAAGCCGAGAGCTAAGATACCCAAGTGTTTTGGTCAAGAATTAGCCGGGTGGCCAAGCGCCGTACGGCCGGGGTCGCATGAAATGCCGGAAGTGATTTTCCCGGGCGCTGCCGGGCGCGTGGAAGGCCGTTACCAGGAGCCCTCGAAAGAGGGCGCGCCGATCGCCCTCATACTGCACGGCCACCCGCGCGCGGGCGGTTCGATGCAGGATCGCGTGACCGTGCAGCTTTACAAGCTGTTCGCGGACTACGGTTTTGGCGTGCTGCGTTTCAACTTCCGCGGCATCGGCCGAAGCCAGGGCGTGTTCGATAACGGCATGGGGGAATTGTCCGACGCAGCGTCCGCGCTCGACTATTTGCAGAGCATGAACCCCAATGCCGAGCAGTGCTGGGTTGGCGGCTATTCATTTGGCGCCTGGATTGGCTTGCAGCTGCTGATGCGCAGGCCGGAGATCGACGGCTTCATCGCCGTGGCGCCGCCGGCAAACCACTATGATCTGTCGTTCCTTGCGCCATGCCCAGCGTCGGGGATCATCATCTACGGCACGCGCGATAGCGTCACGACGGCGCAAGACATGGAGCGGGTGATCGGCCGCATCCGCACCCAAAAGAACATCAAGGTGGATGGACAGGCCGTTGAGGGGGCCGACCACTTCTTTCGCGGACGCGATCCGGGCGAAGATCATCTCGCCGACGTGGAGCGGCACGCGCGCGCATATCTTGAACGCAGGCTTGCCGCGCCGCCCCGGCCCCCTACAGCGAAACGTTAGGATTAGTCGCGCAGGAAAGCGGGCTTTGGACCGTTAGAGAAGCCTTCCGGCCCAGCCTCTTCCCGCTGCTCACGCGGCGGCCTTTCGCGCCGCTCGCGCCGCTCTTCGCGCGCTTCGCCGCCCTCCCGTTCGCCGCTTTCGCGGGTTTCTCGCGGCTCACCCTCGCCCTCGTTGGGGCGATAGCGATTGCGACGTCCACGTCGACGGCGATGTTCGCCATCGCGATCAAACTGCTGTTGCGGTTGGCCCTGCGGGAAATCCACATCCGGCTGGTCGCTGCCTTCGGCGGCCGTCTCGCCATCGCGGGCCGCTTCCATATCGGCTGCTTCTTCATCGCCCTCAGCTTCATCGCCTTCGTAGCGGTCATTCATGTTGGGCTGGGGCGGCGTCGCAGGCTGGATTGAGCGCCAGAGCCGGAAATAGTGGTCGGCGTGCTGCAAATAATTTTCGCTGAGCACCCGATCCCCCGAGGAGGCCGCGTCGCGCGCCAGCTGCAAGTAGCGCTCGTGGATCATGGCGGCCGGACCGCGCACCTTGCCCCCTTCCGGCCCGGAGCTCTCCATCGACCGATTAGGGTTCTGATGTTGATTGTGCTGATGTCCACCGCCCGGCCTACGGCCGCGGCCCCGCTGACGCTTCATTGAGGGTTCACCATTCTAGTCGTCGTGGTCCTTAAGACGCGCCCCGTACGTGAGCCCAAGCGCTCGCGCCGATCCTGCGCCTCGTTTCAAAAGCCAATGGCCCGGTTCTGACACGTCGGGCCTGCCACTCGGCGGTTACGCCGTTCCCTGACCTCTTGCTGAGGATAGCGCGGGGGCCATGGGCGCCCTGCCGCCTTCAACGAAATCGCGGCCGAGCCCCGAAACGCACCGGCCCATCGATTCCGGTCACCAACGTAATGCTTCCAGGCAGCCGATCCAAGGGATTTTTCAGACCCCGCGTTACGTTATGGACCTTCCCCATACCACACGGGGAATGCCTGCCAGGTCCCGGCGCGGGGGCTCGGTAGATAAGCCCGCGGCATTCACGAGCGCCGTCACGGTTTCCGCTTGGCCCCGGCCCACCTCAAACGCGAAGGCGCCGCCCGGCCTCAAGAGACGCGCCGCTCCCGCGCTGATCGCTCGGTAGGCGTCCAAGCCGTCCGCGCCGCCGTCGAGCGCCACTCGTGGTTCGAACCGCGCGATCTCGGGCGCGAGTGAGTCAATGTCACCCGTCGGGATGTAAGGGGGATTGGAAACCACAAGATCGAAATCTCCTTGCTGCGCCAAATCCCAGCCGCCATGCTCCAGCGCCACGCGATTGGTAAGCCCCAGCGCCGCAGCATTCGCCTGCGCGATCGCCAATGCGGCGTGGCTGATGTCCACGCCGACGCCAGTTGCGTTCACACGCTCGGACAACACGGCAAGCAGGATCGCGCCCGAACCCACTCCCAAATCTAGCACCCGCGCCGGCTCGTCTTTAGGCAGCATCGCGAGCGCAGTCTCAACCAGCAACTCCGTTTCCGGCCGCGGTATCAGCACGGCCGGACTGACTAGAAGGTTGAGCGTCCAGAAATGCCTGTGACCTGTTATGTATCCGACCGGCTCTCGCGCTTCGCGCCGCCGCGCCAATCGGTCGACGGCTGCGATCTGCGCTTCAGTCAACGGGCGTCGCGGATCGGTAACAATGTCGAGGCGAGAAACGCCGGCGCCGGCTTCGAGCAGTAAACGCGCATCTAACACGGGCGTATCGACGCCGGCGGCCTCCAGCCGGCGGCGAACCTCAGTCCAAAGAGAAACGAGCGTGGTGCTCACGCTTCTTGCTCGAGCGCGGCGAGTTTTTGCGCCTGATCTTCCGCCGCAAGCGCGTCGAGAATTTCATCGAGGTCGCCGTTGATGACATCCGGCAGGTTGTAAACCGTGAGGTTGATGCGGTGGTCTGTGACGCGGCCCTGCGGGAAATTATAGGTCCGGATGCGTTCGCTGCGATCGCCTGAACCGATCTGGCCCTTGCGTTGGGCTGCGCGGGCGGCGTCGCGCTTTTCGCGCTCCATGTCGTAAAGCTTCGCCTTCAACATCATCATTGCCTGCGCGCGGTTCTGATGCTGCGACTTGAGCTGGCTGATGACCACAATGCCCGTCGGCAGGTGTGTGATGCGGACGGCGCTGTCCGTCTTGTTCACGTGCTGGCCGCCCGCCCCGGAAGCGCGCATGGTGTCGATGCGGATGTCCTTGTCGTCGATCACAACATCGACGTCGCCTTCGGGCTGGGGCAGTACAGCGACGGTGGCCGCAGAGGTATGGATGCGTCCTCCGGCTTCCGTCTCGGGCACGCGCTGCACGCGGTGCACGCCGCTTTCGAATTGCAGGCGCCCGAACACGCCCTTGCCGCTCACGCTAGCCACCGCTTCCTTCACGCCGCCGATCCCGGTTTCGGAGATGTCCTCCAATTCAAATCTCCAGCCGCGGCGGGCTGCGTAGCGCTGGTACATGCGCAAGAGGTCTCCAGCGAACAGCGCCGCTTCCTCCCCGCCAGTGCCGGCGCGAATTTCCAGAATCGCCGAGGCGCTCTCGTCCTTGTCTTTCGGGGCGAGGAGCAACAAGGCGCGCTGTTCCAGCTCAGGCAGGCGCGCGCGCGCTTCCTCCAGCTCTTCGCGGGCGAGCGCGGCCATCTCGGCGTCGGCGTCCCTTGCTATCGCTTCGAGACTGGCGATCTCCGCGCGCAGCGCGCGAACCTCCGCGACAGCTTCAACAAGAGGTTTGAGTTCAGCATGCTCTTGGCCGAGCTTGACGATCTCGGCGCCGTCGCTGGCGGCGGCGAGGCGCGCTTCGACGCGTTCGAAGCGGTCTACCGCCTGATCCAGGCGGCGCTGCAGACGCTCAAACGCGCTCATCAGCTACATCACGTCGGTGAAAATCTCGGGCTCGACTTCAGAAACCTGCGGATTGTCGAACGCGATCTGATCGACGCCTCGGCGTGCATAAGGAACGATGACTTCCACCGCCTTGCCGTTGGCGCCCTCAATATGGAAGCAGAGCGCGCTTGCATCGTCGCTGCGGGCGCGGCCATCGAACACCAGGCCAGCGGCGATCAGCCCGTTCTCCTGCTCGTCGAGACGAAACCCAGCGATAAGGCCTGAGATGTGATCGGCCGGTGCGGATCGGTCGATCGGCAGGTCGACGTTTGTATGGATCTGTTCGCCGGTCTTGCGAATGCCCGCGCCGAACGGCGCGAACGAGCCGCCTTCCTTCAGCGCGCGATGCGCCGTATCGAAAAGATACTCGTATGTGTCCTGCAGGTGCTGCTGCAGCATCGTCAGCCCTTCGCCGCTTCACGTCGCTCCCGAAGCGCTCGCGCGCGGTCCTCAACCAAGCCCACGATATGGTCGATCATGGCGGCGTTGTCGACCTTGTGATCGGCCTTACCGGACACATACACCATGCCTGCGCCTTTTCCGCCCCCCGTAAAGCCCAAGTCCGTCATCAGCGCCTCGCCCGGCCCATTCACGACGCAACCGATAATCGACAAAGTGATAGGCTCGGCGACGTGGGCGAGCCGACGTTCAAGTTCATCGACCGTCGCGATCACATTGAAGCCTTGCCGGGCGCAGGATGGGCAGGCGATGATGGTGACCCCGCGCTGGCGCAGACCGAGCGCCTTCAGCAGCTCGTGGCCCACTTTCACCTCTTCCACGGGGTCCGCCGCCAGCGAAACGCGGATCGTGTCGCCAATCCCGGCCCACAGCAGCGATCCCATGGCGATCGACGACTTGACGGTGCCGGCTCTCAGGGCGCCGGCTTCGGTGACGCCCAAGTGCAATGGAGCGTCAGTGGCTTCAGCCAGCATCTGATAGGCCGCCACCGTGAGGAATGGGTCCGAGGCCTTCACACTGATCTTGTATTCGCGAAAGTCGTGCTCTTCGAGCAAGGCAGCGTGCGCGAGCGCGCTCTCCACCATCGCCTCCGGGCAAGGTTCGCCATACTTCTCCAGCAGGGGCTGTTCCAGCGAACCAGCGTTGACCCCAATACGGATGGCGCACCCGTGATCCTTTGCGGCCTGCACCACTTCCTTCACGCGCTCGGGTTTGCCGATATTGCCTGGATTGATGCGGAGACATGCGGCCCCGGCCAACGCCGCCTCGATTGCGCGTCGGTAGTGAAAATGGATGTCCGCGACGAGCGGGACCCTAGCGGCGCGCGCGATCTCGGCAAACGCGGCCGTGGACTCTTCGTCCGGGCAGGACACCCGCACAATATCCGCCCCCGCTTCCTCCAGGCGGCGTATTTGATCGATCGTGGCCGCCGCATCCGTTGTCGGGGTGTTGGTCATCGATTGAACGGTGATGGGCGCGTCGCCGCCCACATCGACGGAGCCGACGCGAATCCTGCGCGAGCGACGCCGTTCAATCCGCCGCCAAGGGCGGATGTGGTGAAGGTCGGCGGCTCCGCCGTCCATGAGCGATCCTTTCAGGTCGGAGATAGCGCTTTGGCCGGCGCCCCAACACCCCTCCCGGCTGCGGCGTTAGCTCCGCGGCGGAGTGACCTCGGCCTGCACCAGCGGCTGGATCTCATCGATCTGGCGACCGAGCACGGGCATGCCAGCGGCGCCCAAAAAGCCGGCCGAGGCGCCATTCACATAAAGCTCAAAGGCGCCGCCGTCGCGCGCATGCAACGTCCACCCCGGGCTAGGGTCGGGCCGGTACACGTCCCCAGGCTGCAAAGTTCGCGACAAAAACACCGTACCGTCCGGTCCACGCGCTTCGAGCCAGGCCTCGGAAAGCGCGCGGATTTCCACAATACGCTGATCGCTAGGGGCCGGGGCGTTCATCCGAATAGCCGGCGGAGTGGCAGCAATAACGGGTGTTTCGACTGGCGGCCGGCCGTCCGGCCGCATCTCGAGCGCCCGCCAACCGACAAATAGGGCGGCAATCAGGACGAGCCCAGCCGCAATCGCCCACGGGCGTTCCTTGCGCGGCTTGGAGGTTGGGGGACGGATCTTCGGCTGCACCGCGTCGCGGGTCAGCGGGCACTCGTCCTGAAACTGCTTGACCAGCGGTTCTTCGGGAATGCCCAGTTCGCGCGCATAGGAGCGCAGAAACGCAAGCGCGTAGGCTTTGCCCGGGAGCAATTTGACGTTCATGTCCTCGAGCGCCTCGAGGAATTCGCGCCGTACCCGAATACGCTCCGCCACCTCCTCCAAGGACCAGCCGCGTTGTCGGCGCGCCTCAGCCAGCTTGCGGCCCGCGCGCCATTCAGCATCCAGCGTGGGCGCGGGCGCCGGGGCCTGCGTCCGTTGCGGACGCGCAACCGCTGCGTCCGGCTCGTTCTGCTGCGGCGTGGGCGCCTGTTGAAGCATGGGTGCGCCGGCCCCTCCTACGAGACCATACGTTTACAAAGGCAAATTTTGAGCCACCGAGGAAGCTTAATCGCGAATCAGGATTTGCTCAACGCAGCATCGACGCGCTTTACAGTGCATAGCCGCGGCTTTGCGCAAATTCTGTGAGTTCGGCGCGAACCGAGGCAGCGTCCGAGTTCATCATGCGCGCGACTGCGTCGGACGCTTGACGGGCGTCCAGCGAGAGGATCAGTCGCTTGACCGGCCCTATTCCAGAAGCCGGCATCGACAGCCGACGAAAACCCAACGCCGCGAACGCCAACGCCTCGAGCGGCCTGCCGGCCGCTTCGCCGCAGATGGAAACAGGCATCCCCGCCTCATCAGCGTCGTCGCGAATGCGCTTAAGGAAACGCAGCGCCGGAGCGCACAATATGTCGTAACGTTCGTAAACGCGCGGATTGCTGCGGTCCGCAGCGAAAAAGTACTGCATCAGATCGTTAGTGCCTATGGAGAGGAAATCAGCGCGTCCCTTGAGGTCCGGGATGCTCCAGGCGAGCGCCGGGGCTTCGACCATGGCGCCGACCTCCACATGGTTAGGCAGTTTTCCGCCGCGCGATTGACGCCATTCCAGCTCGCGATCCACAAGCGCGCGCGCGGCATCGAACTCCGCGACCGTCGTCACCAGCGGAAACATCACCCTGAGCCTGCGGCCCACTGCGGCGTTTATCAGCGCCCTCAGCTGGTACCGAAGCAACGCCGGACGATCGAGCCCGATACGAACGGCCCGCCAGCCGAGCGCCGGGTTCTCCTCCCGCTCCGCTGTGGTGACGTAAGGCAGGACCTTGTCGCCTCCCAAATCCAGAGTGCGAAACGTGACAGGCCGAGCCCCCGCAGCTTCCAGCACATCCCGGTATAGGGCGGTCTGCGCCTCCAGCCGCGGCAACGTCTCCGAGACCATGAACTGAAATTCTGTGCGGAACAGACCAATGCCCTCAGCGCCGACGTCGTCTAAATGATGCACGTCGAGGGCCAACCCCGCGTTCAGCATCAGCGTCATCCGTTCGCCGTCCTGCGTCACGGGGGGAACGTCCTTGAGACGCCTGAACTCGGCCGCTCGCGCGGAGCGCAATGCAATCCGCTGACCGTAAGCGTGCAGCACTGCTGGTTCGGGCCGAAGGCGCACCTCGCCGCGCTCGCCGTCCAATACGAGCGCGTCGCCATCTTCAACGCGCGACAGCAGCCCCTGCAGCGAGCCTACCATCGGGATGCCGAGCGCTCGCGCAACAATGGCGGCGTGCGCTGTATTGGCGCCCTCCTCCAAGGCCACGCCCTTCAAACGGTCGGCGCCGTAATCCAGCAGCTCGGCTGGACCAAGCTGCCGCGCGATCAGAATAGCGTCTGGCGGCATCGTCCGTGCGGCCGCGCCATCGACGCCCGCCAGGGCCCGCAAGAGGCGACTGTCGAGGTCTTCGAGGTCGTGCAGACGTTCGCGCAGGTAGGGATCGCGCGTTGCATTGAACTTCGCCCGGTGCTCGCCGCGCACGCGCTCGACAGCAGCGTCGGCGGAAAGACCGGCGCGCACGCCATGCTTCAACTTCGCCTCCCAGCTCGGATCCGAGGCGAGCATGATGAACGTTTCGAGCACTTCACGCGACACGCCGGAAATCCGTCCCGGATCACCCTCCAGCATCTCGTGCAGCGCGCCGCGAACCTTCGCGAGCGCCTGGTCGAGACGCTGCTCCTCCCGAACAGGATCGTCGGCGATGACACGGCCCAGCGGGGCGTGTGGCTCATGCAGCACGGCCGAACCGATCGCGATGCCGTCCGAAAAGGCGCGGCCTTGCAGCAGGTCGGGCCTGCTGGGTCGTGCCTCGACCTCCGAAAGTCCGGTGAGGTCGCCGAAGGCGCCGGATGCGACGATCTCTGCTAGCACCATGGCGATGGTCTGCAGCGCCTCGACCTCATCCTCGCCATAGATGCGTTGCACGCGGTTCTGCACGATCAGCACGCCGAACACGCGCTCGGAGCGGACAATCGGCACGCCCAGAAAGGCGTGGAAGGCCTCCTCGCCCGTTTCGGGGCGATAGGCGAACCGTTCGTGGCTTTGCGCGTCTGCGAGATTGAGGGGTTGCGCCGTCTCCGCGACGAGGCCTACGAGCCCCTCGCCGTGCTTCAAACGCGTGCGGTGAACCGCCTCGGGCTTCAGGCCCTGCGTCGCGAATAGTTCATGGAAGGGGCCCCGCGTCAGGTAAATCGAACAGACGTCCGCGACCATGGTCGCTGCGACCATGGAGACAAGCTTGTCCAGTCGTTCCTGCGCCTGCCCGCCCGTTTCCATGATCTCCCGCAGTTTGCGCAGGAGAATGCGGGACCCGCCGATGCTCGCCGGTGAGGCCATCGAGATCGTGTTGCTCCCTCATCGCCGTCAGACGGCGTCCAAACCATAAGCCGTATGCAGCGCCCGCACCGCAAGCTCCGTGTACGCCGCGTCGATTAGCACCGATATTTTGATCTCCGAAGTAGCAATCGCCTCGATGCTGATGCTTCTTTGCGCAAGCGCCTCGAACATCGTGCGCGCGACGCCTACTTGGCTGCGCATGCCGATGCCTATGACCGACACTTTGGCCACATCGCGGCGGATATGGACGTCTTCCACGCCGATCTTGCCGCGTGCCGCTTCGATCGTTTCGGCGGCGCGCGTCGCGTCTCGATCCGGACACGTAAAGACGATATTGCGCCGGCCAGGCTGGCGCGCTTCCGTCTGCACGATCATATCAACATTGACATTGGCGTCGGCGAGGCGGCCGAAAATTTCCGCCGCGCTGCGAATGTCGTCATTGACGCCTAAGAGCGTGATCTTGGCTTCGTCGCGCGAATAGGCGACGCCGGAGACGACTTGTTTTTCCACGATCTCATCCTCGGGACAAACCAACGTGCCGGGATTTGGCGCTCCCGGCTCGACGAAACTTGAAAGCACGCGCACGGGCACGCGGTGCGCAAAAGCGAGTTCGACCGAACGCGTCTGCAACACCTTGGCGCCAAGTGAGGCCATCTCCAGCATTTCTTCGTAAGAGATCTTTTCTAGGCGGCGGGCTTTCGACACGATGCGCGGATCGGTCGTGTAGACGCCGTCGACGTCCGTGTAGATGTCGCAACGCATCGCGTTCAGGGCGGCAGCGACGGCGACGGCTGACGTGTCCGAGCCGCCACGGCCAAGGGTCGAGATGCGCCCGTCGTCGGTGATGCCCTGGAAGCCGGGGATGACCGCCACAATGCCGCTGTCTACCGATGGCGCCAGTGCGCCCACGCCAATGTCGGTAATCCGTGCCTTGGCGTGCGAACGGTCCGTCTTGAATGGAATCTGCCAATTTTGCCACGAGCGGGCGGGTATGCCGATGCGCCGGAGCGCTAGCGCCAAGAGACCGGTCGTCACCTGCTCGCCGGACGAGACGACTACATCGTACTCGTCGTCAAACTGCTCCGGCGGCATCGGACCGCCGTTGCCGCCCTTGCCGGCGATGCCCTGGGCGAGCTGAACCAGTTTGTCGGTCTCGCCAGCCATCGCCGAAACGACCACCGCGAGACCGACGCCCGGCTTGCGTTCCGCCGCGACGAGCCGCGCAACGCGGGCGATCCGGTCCACGTCGCCGACGGACGTGCCCCCGAATTTCATCACGAGACGAGACATGGAAGCTGTTGCCAGACCCGAAGCGCCTTTGTTGTCGCCCTTAGCATGCTCCGCTGCGGCGCGATACCGGCTTGACCGGAAAGCGTTTTGGGCTCGATTTCTTCGTATGGCCGACGCGACAATCGATCCCGCCGAAATCGAGAAGTTCAGCGCGCTCGCGGCCGACTGGTGGAATCCCAAGGGCCCCTTCGGCGCCCTCCACCGCATGAACCCTGCGCGCCTGCAATACATTCGCGACGTTGCGACCGAACATTTCGGAACGCGTGGCGCAAAGCCGCTGCGAGGCCTCAGCGCGCTCGACCTCGGCTGCGGCGGGGGGCTCGTCTCCGCGCCGCTTGCGCGCATGGGCGCGGCCGTCACGGCCATTGACGCATCGCAGGAAGCTATCGGCGCAGCGCGCGCCTACGCGGCCCAGGCGGGTCTCGACATCGACTTCCGGTGCATGACCGGCGAAGTGCTTGTCGAGCAGGGAGAGCGCTTCGATCTTGTCGCTGCGCTCGAGATCGTGGAGCACGTCGCCGATGTGGCGGCGTTTCTTGCATCGGCCGCGGACCTGGTGAGACCGGGCGGACTGCTTGTGCTCTCCACCATCAACCGCACGCCGAAGGCGCGCGCGCTTGCCATCGTCGGCGCCGAACGCATCCTGAAATGGGCGCCAGAGGGAGCGCACGATTACGACAAGCTGGTGAAGCCTGAAGAAATCCGCGCCGCCGCGCCGGCGCTGGATTGGCGCGAACCTGTCGGCATCACCTATCGGCCCCTGGGCAAGGGCTGGGCGCTCTCGCGCGACATTGACGTCAATTACCTGATGGCGGGCGCCAAATCTGCCTAGCGCGGCGCTCGCTCGCCGACGGCGCTGATCACGCGCGTGATTGTCAACGTGCGCTCATATGCGCCGAGATGTCCGTATTGCCCGGGCGGGCTGAGTTCGCCCTCCACCTCCGCGCGCACAAAAATAGCGTCGTGCGGCTGGGGCCTCGGCAAGGCAGCGGCGTGCAGCGCGTGCCGTGCTTCGGGCGTAGCTTCCACCCACCATCCGCGGTCGGCGCCGTCGGGCACAAAGGTGCTGGTCTCAAACCCGAACACGTAAAGGCCACGGTAACGGGCTGGCTCCTCCTGTTGAGCGCTGGCGCTCGCACACCCCCCGGCCAAGACCGCCAAACCCATCAAACCAAACAGAAACGCGCGCCGCATGGCGCAATCACAAACCAGATCGGCGGCAAAAACAGGGCGAGGGCGGCGCTTGGTTCAATGGATAATTTCGTCGCCGCCGCCGCGCCGGCTCAACGGATCGTCGAACGTCTCCAGCGCGACGATGCACCCTGAGTCTTCAAGATCGCGGATCTGGAAGCCTTCTGCATTGTAGCGTTTGCGCGCATCGGCGCCGCGGGCGCGCGCGAACCACTCGGCGGTGGTCAAGTCGCATTCGGCGTCGATAGAGACGCAAACCGTCTCCTCTTCAGTGGTCTCAGTCAGATATTCGACCCGGTAGCGCACGACATTTTCCTCTCCAGAGGAGCGCCATCGTACAATCGGTCAAACCCGCGCGCGTCTGCCTCTTAGCTAGGTCGCACGACCTAGTCCAATGAACTCGATTGCAGGGAACTTGCCGCCGCCAGGCTCTCGCGAGCCTAGTTCAGCTTTTTCGACGCAACGGGCGCCAGTTCCGGCGGCAATGGCGCGGCGGGGATGCCTTCTTCCGCCAGTTCGCGCGCTTCTTCCGGCGTGGCTTCGCCCCAGATGGCGCGCTCTTCGGTTTCGCCAGTATGCATCTTGCGGGCTTCCTCGGCGAACTTGTCGCCGACATAATCGAAATTCTCCTTGATGTGCTCGCGCACCTTCTGCGCCATCGCCATCGCGACGGCGCGTTCCTTCTGCGCTTCCTTCTTGCGCGACGTGCGAACCGCCGGCGCCATCGGCGCCTTGGTCACCAGCTTGGACCCGCAGTGCGGGCACTCGATCAGCCCGCGTTCGGCCTGCGAGTCATAGTCGGCGATCGAGCCGAACCAGGCGTCGAACTCGTCGCCGTTCTCGCATTTGAGGTCGTACCGGATCATGGTCCCGCAAAATCCCGCCCGCCTTGCCACGCAGGGATTTTAGCGCGGGCGGCCGGGACGGAATCTAGGTCGAGATCGGCCACGATGTAACCGGGTTCGTCATGCGGGAGTGTCGTAAGCACCTTGCCCCAAGGATCGACGATCATGGAGTGACCCCAAGTCGCGCGGCCATCTTCGTGCCGCCCGCCTTGCGCCGGAGCGATAATGAAGCAGTGCGTTTCGATCGCGCGGGCGCGCAGCAGCACTTCCCAATGCGCCTGTCCGGTTGGCACCGTGAACGCCGCCGGCACAGCGATGATCTCGGCGCCCGCCTGCGCCAGCTTCGCATAGAGCGGAGGAAAGCGCAGATCGTAACAAATGGTCATGCCGATTTTCGCGCCCATCGGCCCTTCAGCGACCACCGCTTGCCCGCCGCCCTGGACCGTGTCGCTCTCGCGGTAATTCTCGCCGCCGCCAAGCGTCACGTCGAACAGATTGATCTTGTCGTAGCGCGCCGCGATTTTCCCGTCGGGCGTGAAGAAGAACGAACGGTTGAACACCTTGCCCGCGCCCGTCGCGATCGGGGCCGAGCCGAGCAGCAGATAAACGCCCAGCTCCTGCGCTGCCCGCCCCCAAGAGACGAGTTCGGGATCGCCCTTCTCCGGACCCACGGCCGCGAACAAACGCTCGCGGTCGCGGTCCATGCGCACGGTGTTCTCGGGCGTCGCGATCAGCCGCGCACCGGCGGCCGCCGCTTCGCGCAAGAATGGCATCGCCGCGGCGCGGTTCGCGGCCGGCTCGATGCCGGAGCGCAACTGGACGGCGGCGACGCGAAGCTTGCGCATCAGGCGTTCGCCAGAATCTGGTCGAGCGCGCCGCGCTGCTCCAGCGCATGGAGGTCGTCACAGCCGCCAATATGCATCTCGCCGATGAAGATTTGCGGGAAGGTCCAGCGCCCGGACCGCGACGCCATTTCCTGGCGCTTCTCAGGGCAACCTGTGGCGTCGATCTCCCGCACGTTGGCGCCCTTGCGTTGCAGCAGCGAAATCGCCCGCGTGCAGTACGGGCAGAACGAGCGCGTATAGACGGTGACCTCAGCCATCGCGACTCAGCATCCTCTCACACAAGGATATCTGTTGGCCTAACAACGCGCGCCAGTGTCAGGCCATGCACTTCTGCAGCCCCTGCCTTTTTCAATGCACGGGCGCACGCTTCCAACGTGGCCCCAGTGGTGAATACATCGTCAACGACGATGATCGTTTTGCCCTCGAAGCGCCAGCTCGCCTTGATCGCGCCGCCGACGTTGCGCCGCCGTTCCGAAGCCGAGAGCCCGGCCTGGCTCTTGCGGCGCTTGGTGCGGGTCAGCGCGCCGGGCTTCCAGGGCTTGCCGGAAGCGCGCGACAGCGCCTGCGCCAGCCAAGCGGCCTGGTTGAAGCTGCGGACAGCCAGACGCGTCCAGTGCATCGGCGCGGGCGCGAGGAAATCGGCGCGCGCCAGCGTTTCAGCCGCCGCCGCTGACATCCACCTTGCAAACACCGGCAAGCCATCACGCCGCCCGCCACGTTTGAGATCGAGGATCAACCGGCGGGCGTGGTCGTCATAGACGAGCGCGGCGCGGGCGGTGTCATACGCCGGCTTGCGGCCCGCGCAGGCGCCGCAGACCGCGTTCGGGCCGGCGTCATCGGGCAGCGGAAAGCCGCAGCGCGAGCACAGCGGCTCGGCCAGGAACTTCAACTCACCCCACAGCGCCGGCTCGATCACGCCGGGACGGTCGACGATCTCCTCGGACAGCAGCGAGCGCGGCGGCCAGATGAGGTCCGACAGCCGCGAGACGATGCCGCGTTTCCGGAAGGTCGCCATCGCGCGAGTGGACGTGCTCATACAGCTATCGAATTAACCGCGCCGCTCCTCGCAGCAAAGAGACTCCCCGCCCCCTTGCGGGGCGGGGCTTGGGGGTGGGGGTGACAACGGTTTGCGTGCAGAACTATCGATGGCGCCGCGCTGCGGACTCGTTGAGCCGACGCCGCCGACACCCCATCCCGCCCCCGCAAGGGGGCGGGAGCCGCGAGTGCTTGCGCCGTTTGCGGTTTTGAGCGCAGAAGCCCGGCAAATGGCGAATTCCAAACCGTTCAACCCGCGCCTCGTGCGCCAGCGCAAGCGCCGCGCTCGCGTCGGCTTTCGCGACGCTGCGTTCCTCCACCGGCGCGCGGCTGCGGACGTGGTCGAGCGCCTGGAAGCCATCCCGCGCCGGTTCGAGCGCGTGCTGGCGCTGGGCGGGGAAGGCCTGGTGTCGGCGGAAATCGCCGCGCGGCCCGAACTGGCGGCGCGTGTGGGACATGTGATCGAAGCCTCTTGGACCGCCGGCGTCCCCGCCGGCGAGGACGCCGGCGGTCCAAGATGGCCTCAGCTCGCGCTTGATCCGGAACAACTGCCGTTCGTCTCCGGCGCGTTCGATCTCATCGTCGCCCCGCTCGCGCTCCACTGGATCAACGATTTGCCCGGCGCGCTGGTGCAGCTGCGCCTCGCGCTCAAGCCGGACGGCTTGTTGCTCGCCTCGCTCTTCGGCGGCGAGACGCTGAACGAACTCCGCCTCTCCTTGCTCGAAGCAGAATCCGAACTCACCGGCGGCGCCGCGATGCGCGTCGCGCCGTTCGCGGATTTGGCTGACATCGCCGGCTTGCTGCAACGCGCCGGCTTCGCGCTCCCCGCCGCCGACCGCGACGTCGTCACCGTGCGCTACGGCGAACCCATGCGCTTGCTCGCGGACCTGCGCGCCATGGGCGAAACAGCCGCCCTCGCCGAACGCCCCCCGCGCACTTTGAGCCGCCGCATCCTCGCGCGCGCGTTCGAGATCTATCGCGACCGCTTCTCCGACGCCGACAATCGCGTCCGCGCCACCTTCGAAATCCTCACCGCCACCGGCTGGGCGCCGCACGAGAGCCAGCAAAAGCCGCTAAAGCCCGGAACCGCGAAGACGCGGCTGGCTGATGCGCTGGGAACGAAAGAGCGGAGTGTGGGAGATAAGGCACTTCGTTAAGGGAATGGAAGCGAACCCAGCTACGAATCAGACATGGGCAAGCGCTTCAAAAACAAGCTGTGCGTCTACTGCACGAGGAACGCCGCTGAGGGTGTCGATCACGTTCTTTGCAGAAAATTCGTTTTGGAGGAGCAACGGCGTGGCCTGCCGGAGGTGCCCGCTTGCAACGCGTGCAACGGCGACAAGGCCCAACTAGAGCATTACCTCACAGCGGTACTCCCAACAGGAATCCCCGCCGACGACTTAGCCATGCGCCACATTCCGTTTGTGCAGCGCCGCTTGGCGAAGAATCAAAAACTATGGCGAGAGCTAGACGCGCAGACGATGAAGGTGCCGAGGTTGGGTGCCTTTGGCACCGTGCATCTAGAAGACGCTCTGCTCCTGAACGGAAGCACGCTTCTGAACCTGTATAGATACATGGTTCGAGGGCTCACATGGCATCACTGGAAGTGTCTCATTCCTTCAGACGCCTCCTCGACAGGATACTTTTGCAATCGCAGTCCCGACCCCGCGTTTACGAAACTCCTTGAGCTTCCTGGCCAATATAAAGTTTCCGACACGCTTGCCGACGGTGCACTCGCATACGAAGGCGTCATGGTTGACGACAACCCTGCCTTCGGCGCGTGGAGGTTCTCTCTGCTATACGGAGCAACAATGCGCGGAGAAAGTGGTTCGCCGGAGGATGAGGCAACGCACGCTATGGTCATAGTTGTCTCCGCAGACCACCGACAGATCGCCTAAGACTCTTCGGTTTCGGTCAGGGACACGGAAAGCGCTCTTGCATCGCTGCCATGAACGCATAAGGGACGGCTCTCTGGTTTGCTAACGTTGCCGCGTTCCGTTCGTAATAGTCGAGGTAGGCAAACGCAATTACTCGGCCAGGATCGGCGCTAACGGCGGGCGTTTCCGGCAAGCAATACCTTCCGAAGTTTGCGCTGCCAAACAACTCGCCTTCACGCTGCAATGATGCCAAGGCAGTCAACGCGCACCAGCCGGCACCCCAAGGCTGAATGCCGCCGCTTTCATTACGCAACGCGTCTGTGTCCCTCACGAATAGATAGCAAGAAACGTACAAATCGGATGCGCGGAGATCGGTAAGCTGCGTTTCTGCCTGCCGCTGAGCGGACGCGCTTTCCATGGCCAGAAGCAGGACAATTGATGCGCATGCGGCACGCCAGATGCGACCGGTCAACAGCATGTTTCGCCCTCACGAAATACCACGGCGGTCCCATTGATAGACCAAATTGCAAGCGGAAGAGTCTGAATCTTCTCCGAAATCCGGATCGCGGCGCGGCAGCCGGCTTTGATCACCGCCGACAGCACCGAATAGCCGAACGCATCGCGCGCACCTTGCTCGATAGGACGCGGATGCTCATCGCAGCGGCAGCGCGCGCAGCCGGGCGCGCTTGGCGTCGATGCTCAGGACGGGGCCGGAAGCAAGTCCCTCCTGCGCCTTCGCCAGCGCAGCGACCAGCCTCGGTCCCAGAGTTTCCGGTTCGAGATCGGCGCCGCGGATTTGAACGACGCTGGGGGCCGTGCCGTCGCTCGCTGCGAGAATGGCGCTGAAGTCGAGATCGTGGGTGACCAGCACCAGGCCGTGCTCCCGTGCATACGCCAGCACTTCGCCATCCGGGGCCGATGCTGCGCCGATCTGTGACCAGTGAGTCGCCTCGAAACCCTCCTGACGCAGAAAGCCTGCCCAGCGTGGCGAGAGGTTCATGTCGATGACGAGCTTCACGGCGCTGCGGCGAGTTCGCGCTCTTCAGCCAGCCAGGCCGCGTAGCGCAGAGCCTCATCGATGTCCGCGCGCTCGAGATAGGGGTAGTCGCGCAAGAGGTCATCGGCGGTTCGGCCAGCCGCGATCTGCCCGACGATCATCGCCACGGTCACGCGCATGCCGCGGATGCAGGCCTTGCCGCCCATCATGTCGGGCGCGTGCGTTATGCGCGGAAATTGGGTCATGCCCGGTAAGATAGCCCGTGCGGGCGCCACTGCAAATGACAAACAAAACGGGCGCTCCGTCACCGGAGCGCCCGCACCGCATGGAAAACGCAGCGTTCTAGCGCTTCGAGAACTGGAAGCTGCGGCGAGCCTTCTTGCGGCCGTACTTCTTGCGCTCCACCACGCGCGCGTCGCGCGTGAGGAAGCCGGCGTGCTTCAGCGCGGGGCGCAGCGGCGGCTCGTAGTCGGCCAGCGCCTTGGAGATGCCGTGGCGCACCGCGCCGGCTTGGCCCGAAAGGCCCGAACCCACCACCGTGCACACCACGTCGAACTCGCCTTCGCGGTTCGTCACTTTGAAAGGTTGGTTGATCATCATGCGCAGCACGGGGCGCGCGAAATAGGCGTCCGACTCTTTGCCGTTGATGGTGATCTTGCCTTTGCCGGGCTTCACCCAGACGCGCGCGATCGCGTTCTTGCGCTTGCCGGTCGCGTAGGCGCGGCCGAGCTTGTCGACCTTCTTCTCACGCAGCGGCGCTTGGGGCTGCGGCGCTGGCGCGCCGGTCATCTCGCCGAGAGACTCGAAACCTTGGGCGACGTCGCTCATGAGCCGATCCTCGAGTTCTTGCGGTTCTTGGATTTGAAATCGATCGTGACAGGGTTCTGCGCCGCGTGCGGATGTTCCGGCCCCGCATAGACGCGCAACTTGGAGAGCTGCTTGCGCGCCAGCGGGCTTTCCTTCGGCATCATGCGCTCGACGGCTTTTTCCAGGACGCGCTCGGGATGCTTGCCCGCGAGCACCTTGCCTGCGACGCGCTCCTTGATACCGCCCGGATGGCCGGTGTGACGGTAGTAGATCTTGTCCGTCATTTTCTTGCCGGTCAGAGCCACCTTCTCGGCATTGACCACAACGACATGATCGCCGGTGTCGACGTGCGGGGTGAAATCGGCGCGGTGCTTGCCGCGCAGCCTGAGGGCGATGAACGAAGCGAGGCGGCCGACCACAGCGCCCTCGGCGTCAACAACGATCCAGCCGTTGGTGATCTCCGAAGCCTTGGCCGAGCGCGTCGATTGAGTGCGCATGGGAGGTATTCCTGGAAGAAGCGAAGGCGGGCGTGTAGTGGAGACCCGAATCCGCGTCAAGAGACGCCATTTTTTTCCAACATTACAGAGCCTTGACACGGCGGTAATATGAAACCGCCACATAAGCGCTCAGCGTTGAAAGCAGCCAAAGAACCGCCGCGCCCGCTTGATGCAGCAGGCTGAGGCCGACCGGCGACACCGAAATGACGGTTTGAATTCCGAGAGCGGCCTGAATGAGCGCCATGCCCGCGACGGCCGCGCCAATCCAGCGCGCCGCGCCGTTGCCGAAGCCCAGCGCGCCCAGCCCAATCAGCAGCGAAACGAGCGCGACGAGATAGCCCGTCGTGCGATGCAGCAGATGCTGGGTTGCGTGATTTTCGGTGAAGTTTGCCCACCAATTCTCCAGACCGAACGCGCTCGAGGGGATCCATTCACCGCCGATCGTCGGCCAGTCCGCATACGCTTTGCCGCCATCGCTGCCGGCAAGCAGCGCGCCGAACATCACCTGCACAAAAATCAGCGTCATCAACGCAATCGGCGCCCAGCGCGGAACGCCCGGCTTCGATGGTTTGGGCCAGCCCAGTGCGCCGAGCGCCACCCAGAGCGTCAGCGCGAGAATGACAAACGCCATGCCCAAGTGAATCGCCAGTCGCAGCGGCGACACGTCGAGACGATCGAATAGTCCGCTCGTCACCATCCACCAACCGATCGCGCCCTGCAGGCCGCCCAGTGCGAACAACAGGAGCGTCACCCGAAAGCGTCCGCGCAGTCGGCCGGTGAAGAAGAAAAAGAGCGCCGGCAGAGCAAACACGATCCCGATCATCTTGCCGAGAAAACGGTGCGCCCATTCCCACCAATAGATGTACTGGAACTCGCCCAGGCTCATGCCGCGGTTCTGCGTCTGGTATTCCACAGTGCGCTGATAGAGCGCAAATTCCTCGGCCCACCGTTCAGCGGTCAAAGGCGGCGTCAGGCCTTTGCCCAGATCCCATTCGGTGATGGAAAGCCCGCTGTCGGTGAGTCGCGTGGCGCCCCCGACCAGGATCATCACAAAAACCAGCGCACAGACCGTCAGGAGCCATATGCCGACCCAGCGCTCGCGCGGCGGCCAAATGTCCTCAGCGGTCATGTCTTTCCGATCCTCGCCGGCGCCCATACAACGCATCGCTTCGGGCGAAAACGCGGCGCCCCGCCGCGCGGGAACATGCATGCACACGCGCACGCGCAAGGCGATTGGATGTTTCGGGCTGCTGGCCTACTTGGCGCTGTACGCAACGCTCGCCGCAAATCTCGGAGCGTCGTTAGCGCCGCATCTGCCTGCGTCGGGCGAGTTGGCCTACTATGCCGTCGCCGGCGTCATCTGGATCTTCCCGCTGAAACCGCTGTTCGGCTGGATGAACCGCGGCCCATGAGCACCGCCCTATCCAGCCGCGCTCGATCCCTTCCGCGCGATAATGAGGGGACGGGAGTAGCCGCGGGGCGCGATGACCTCTACCTCCGGAAATCCGTTCTCCCGCACCAGCGCCACATTGAACTCGAGCGAGGCCTTCCGGAACGTCTCCGCATGCGCGCGGGGAATGGCGCGATCGGTGTTGCATTGCAGGACAAGCAAATCCGTCATGGTCGCGATCTCGCGTACCGCTTCGGCCATTTCCGCTTCGCCAAGGTAGTAGAGCGTGCAGAACGCGCTCACCATATCGAAGCGGCCTAGCTGCAGCGAGGCCAGCGCGCCATGCGAGCCCTGTACATAAGTCAGATCGTAGGGCCTGTTGTCAGCCCACTCATAGACGCGCTTTAGAAACCGCCCTTGCTCGATCGCGAGCGGATCGATCTCAACCGCCGTGGCGCTGGCCGCGCCCGCGCGGAGCATCTCAAGCGCGTTGAATCCATTGTTGGCGCCGAGATCGAGGATGCGTCCGCCTTTCGGAATCGGCAGGTTTTTCGCCATCAGATAACGCCAGCGCCCTACGCCGATGTCCGGATTCCAGTACTGGCCCCAGACGATTCCATCCCCGAAATAGGCAGGCGCGTACACCTCGCCGCCGGGCAGTCGGCGGTTGCGCAAGATTTCGGCGGTTAATCCGTCCCCGCCGAATTGGCGCACGAGCTTGCGGGTGTCGCGGTCTCGCACATAGCGCCGGCCGCCCCCGCTGAACTCGCGCAGCGGAACTGCGCGTTCAAAATCGACGAAGTACGGCCGGCCGGTCTGGCGCTCCAGGACGATGTTGCCGTACTTGACGTCTTCTAGAGCCACACCCGCGCGATGAACGCCCTCAAGGCCGCGGGTGATCTCTTCGATGGTCGCAGGCGACAGCACGCGCTCGACATGTCGGCGCCCCTCATCGATGCGCAGGGCGTTTGCTCGCCGCGGCCCCAGCTTTCTCATAGTTGCGCGCTGGTCGCGATTGCGCACGCGCGCGCCCGCGCGCGCCAGGGTTTCACGCACATCGAGTCCGGGTATGTACGAAAACGTCACGGCGCGCCGACCGAAATCGACGTCCAGGATCGACGCCACAGGCAAACCGGCGCCGATCAACATGATTGCGGCCTCAAGCTCATTGAGCATGCCGCCAATGTCGCGGTCGTACTCCTTACGGAGCCCGACGAGGCCGTCGCAATCGACGATGCGCACGGCAAAACGGCTGCGCGGCAGGAATTCCTCCCGCGTCGTCTGTGGCGCATCCCAGAAATACGCGAACGCAGGCAGCGCATAGCCGTCTTGATCGATGTCAGCGAGCAGGATCTGAACGCCGGGCCGGCGCAGCGGCGCCACCTCCTGTTCCAATTCTGGAGAAAGCTCAGCTAACCGCACGGGCGCGTGCACGCCGATCAGCGGCAAGGGCGGGAGCTCGATCGGCATGCTGCGAGCGCGCCGACGCGCCCGCACCATGCGCCTTTCCATTTCATGGAATGGCGCGCGCGCAAGGCGCGCCCACGGAGCGATCGCCGCAACGTAGGCAAGCCACGCCCAGCCGCCAGGGCCCTGCCGCCATAAATGCGCGGCCCCTTTTCGCAGTTTGGCGAGCGCTGCATGCGGCGGCGAACGGCGCGCATAGCTGACGCCGTCAAGGGCGGCGCGGGACATCAAGGTCATGGGTCGCAAATCGCCCCTGTCACGAAACTGAAATTGAGATGTCGCAGAGCTGTTAAAGCCGCGGACGCCCGTCCGGTTCCTGGTCCGGTTTTCGCCGACCGCCATTGCCGACATGTGAAATTGGTCGGAGCGGCGAGATTCGAACTCGCGACCCCCAGTCCCCCAGACTGGTGCGCTAACCGGGCTGCGCTACGCTCCGTTCCGGTTGAGCCGCGCCACGGCGCGGGAGCGCCCTCTTAGCTGGGTTGCCCACCCTCGGCAATCCAGCCGTCCCCAGCGCTCCCTCACGCGAGCAGGGCCGCCGCGACCCGTTCGCCGCTTTCGACCGCCCCGTTCATGAAGCCCATGAAGTCCACACTCGTGTGCTCCCCCGCGAAGTGGATGCGACCATCCTCCGAGGGCGTGGCCGTGTGTTCCAGCAAGGTCGTGTACTGCCCGACGCGCGGGGTCGAATAAGAGCCCAGCGCGAAGGGCTGTCGCGCCCAGACCATGAAGGCTATGCTCGCATCGTCCAGCGCTTCTGCGCTCTCGCGCGATAGCGCACGCAGAGCGGCGCGCATATCCGAGAGCGCCGCGGCGCGATCATGCTGGCCCTGCAGAAAATTCGTCAGGATTCCGCGCTCCCCGGTTTGACCACGGCTGGTTTCCCAAATGAGCTGAGCGCGATCGGTGTAAAAGGCGCCCGCGCTTGGCGCCGGCCACTGGGCGGTCGTCCATGGCCGCGTGCGCGTAGAGACCATTAGCTTGGAGTTGTCGCCATAGCCCAACTCGCGGATGGCGCGCAGCTTCTCTTCGCCGAGGCCGAGTCCGTCCAGGCCGGACACCGACCGCAATTTCGTGAACGGCGCCGCCAGAATGACGTGTGAGTGTTCGCGCTCGACACGGCCTTCGGGCGCGTCGAATGACAGGCGCACGCCGTCGTCGCTTCTCGCAAGCCCGACCAGCGCATGCTGCATGCGCCGATCCAGATTCGTCAGCCGTGCCGCCAGCGCCTCGGGTAAGGAGGAGGATCCGCCGGCGATGCGAAACGCTTCGTCGCTCTCGCCGAAAATGTGGAAGCCGTGCTGCGTCTCCGTTCCGATAAAATCGACCAGATTGAGGGCGGATTGCTCGTCGGTCGGGAGGCCGTATTCGCCGCGATAGGCGATGTCCAGAAGCTCGATAACCCACGCCGGCGCATGATTGCTGACCCGCGTCAAGTATGCGCGCAGCGGCGTTGCGTCGAGATCGCGCGCGAGTTGGGTCCAGTTCTCGTTCGCGTCCAACAACGCGTTCTGATCTTCGCCGATACGTGCGGCGAGGCGCGCGTATGCGCCCTGACCGGTTGCGGGGTCAATCATATCGCGCTGCGTGCGCAATCGACCGTCGATGTAATAGAATTCCTCGCCGCCTTCGGGCGCTACACGCTGGATGTCGACGCCAAGTTCGCCCGCTAGCGCACGCAGCGCAGCGTGGTTTGTATCGACCAGTTCGCCGCCCAATTCGCAAAACTGCCCGTCTTCGTTGAAATTTCGGCGCGTGAACATGCGCCCGCCTAGGCGGTCACTGGCCTCATAGAGCGTGACGCGTTGGCCCGCTTGCGAAAGGCGGTATGCAGCAGTCAGCCCGGCGACGCCGCCGCCAACAACGGCGACGTCCTTCTGCGCAGCCCCACCGCCTCCGCAGGCAGCGAGCGCCGCGCTCATTGCCAGAAAGCTGCGTCGGGTTAGTGCGCGCGGCCCGCTACTGCCATGCGCCCGCAGCGCGCGACGAAGCGCTCCAAACAACGGCGTACGCGCCATTCCGGCCCCCCTTGCGTAAGCTTTCTTGCGGGCTAGGTCTTGGCGCGCCCGCGCCCGCCCTTTTCGACAAACTCGCGCAACATTTGCGAGGGTCGGAACGTCACCACGCGGCGCGGCGTGATGGGCACTTCCTCCCCGGTCTTGGGATTGCGCCCAATTCGCTGACGTTTGGCGCGCACTGTGAAGTTGCCGAAGCGCGACAGCTTCACCATCTCGCCTGCCACGAGCGAGTCCTCGATCATTTCCAGCATGCGCGTAAGCAGGCGGTTCGCATCGGCGCGCTGCATGTCTGCGCGCCGCGCCAGCGCCTCTACAAGATCGGCCCGAGTGATGGTCTTGTTCGCCATGAGGAGCCCCCTCCCGCCTCGCGCGTGCGGAGGAAAAGCTATGCGGCTCTGTAGCTTAGGTCAAATATTGCGGGTCGGTCACATTCGCACCAAGGCCGCGGCCCAGGTGAGCCCGCCCCCTAGCGCTTCCATGAGAACAAGCTCGCCCTTCTTGATCCGCCCATCGCGCACAGCCTCCTCCAGAGCCAACGGCACCGAGGCCGCGGACGTGTTGCCGTGCAGGGCGACGGTGGACACAACTTTTTCCGACGGCACGCCAAGTCGGCGCGCAACGCCATCGAGTATCCGCTGGTTGGCCTGATGCGGCACAAACCAGTCCACGTCTTCGATAGACACTCCGGCGCGCGCACACGCTTCGAGCATGGCGCCGGAAATGTGCTCTACAGCCTGGCGGAACACGGCATTGCCGATCATGCGCACCTTGCCGACTGAGCCTGTCTGCGAGGGGCCGCCATCGACGTACAGGAGATCATGCATCCGTCCGTCAGTGCGCAAATAAGTGGAGACGATGCCGCGATCGCCAGCCTTAGTTTCGTCCTGCGCTTCCAGCACCACCGCCCCTGCCCCATCGCCGAACAGCACGCATGTACCGCGATCGGTCCAGTCGACAATGCGCGAGAAAGTCTCCGCTCCGATGACTAACGCCACTTTCGCTTGGCCGCGCGCAAGAAAATTGTCTGCGGTGGCCAGCGCAAACACAAAACCCGAACACACCGCCTGCAGATCAAATGCCGCGCCGTGGGTCACGCCCAAGATTGCCTGCACGCGTGCGGCCGTAGCTGGGAAGGTTAAATCCGGCGTGGCCGTTGCGACGATGATGAGATCTACGTCCTTGCAATCGCGGCCGGCGTCGCGCAGGGCAGCGAGCGCCGCCGCCACCGAAAGATCCGACGTCTTCTCATTGTCAGCTGCGATGTGGCGCTGACGGATGCCGGTTCGCTCCACGATCCATTCATCGCTGGTGTCAACGCGACGTGACAGTTCCGCATTCGTGAGAATTCGCTGCGGCAGATATGCGCCGACGCCCGACACGACTGAGCGAAGCGCCATTAGCCGGCGTCCTCGACCTTGGCGACGGCCGCCTGAGCGAGGCGAGCTATGTTGCGCGCAATCTCTTCTCGGTAATGGCTGCGCGCCAGTTTTTCAGCAACGCCGATGGCGGCCGCATAGCCGCGCCCGTTGGCGCTGCCATGGCTCTTCACAACAAGGCCGTTGAGGCCGAGGAAAAGTGCGCCGTTGAACGTTCCAGGATCCATGCGCGTGCGCAGTTTTCTAAGCGCGGGATACGCGATGAGCGCGCCCAAGCGCGCCAACACGCCTCCGGTCAACGCCTCCCGGAGTAACTGCCCCACGAGCCGCGCCGTTCCTTCGCCCGTCTTGAGGGCAATGTTGCCGGTAAAACCATCGGTCACCACCACATCCACAGTGCCTTTGGCGATGTCATCGCCCTCGACGAAGCCATGAAAGTTCATGTCGACGCCGGCTTCGCGAATGAGGCGCGCGGCCGCGCGGATTTCCTCGTGCCCCTTTTGATCTTCGGCCCCCACGTTAAGCAGACCGACGCTAGGACGCTCCTTGCCCGATACGGCCCGCTGGAACGCCTCCCCCATGATAGCGAACTCGACCAGCTGTTCGGCATCCGCCTGCACGTTGGCGCCCACGTCCAGCATAACGGTGTAATCGCCCTTCATCGTCGGCCACCGCGTGGCGAGCGCGGGTCTATGCACGCCCTCCATCATCCGCAATCGGAACATCGAGATCGCCATCAGCGCGCCGGTATTGCCAGCCGACACGACGGCGTTGGCTTCGCCATTTTCCACCGACTGTATCGCGTTCCACAGGCTCGAACCTTTGCCCTGCCGCAGCGCCTGGCTGGGCTTGACGTCCATGCCGATGGCCTTTTCCGCGGCCCGAACTTGCGAGACCGCCTTCGCCGGCGGGTGGCGCTCTAGCAGCGCGTTCAGCCGCTCTGCATCCCCGTGGATAAGAAAGCGCGCGTCCGGGCTGCGGCGCGCAGCGATCTCCACGCCCTCGACAACGATGTCCGGCGCATGATCGCCGCCCATCCCGTCAATCGAGAGAACGAGGCTATCCGCCATGTAGTGTCCTGATTTCCGCAGCGTCCGGACCATAGTCGCCGCCCGCCGTAAAGCCAAACCAGCCAGTCACTGCGGCTGCGGCCAGCCGCTCTGCGCCAAAAGGCCCTCAAGCGGGGCGCTCGCCTGAGCGCGGACGGTCTCCAGCACATACTCGGCAAGGATGGGCGCATAAGCATGCGCCTCGTTGGCGAATACGTTACGGGCAACAGCGTTCGTCAGCGCCGCGCGGTCGCAGCTGGCGATCGCTGCCGCGTAGGCCTCCAGTCGCCCGTAAAACGATCCCGCCATGGCCCGCATGCGCTTGGGTACGAGAAGGTCGCCTACCCCGGCTTCACGCAGACCAGCGTCGAAGGCCCGAAAGAGCCGATCGGCAAATTCCTGCGCCAACGGGCCCGCCCCAGCGTCTGCCTTGAGACGCAGCATGGCCAGGGCGGCGTACAGCACCATCGATTCGTAGCGGCCTTCGAATGTGTCCGGAATACGGCCGGCGGCGAACAGCGCCGGGCGACGGCTGGCTTCGATGACCGCGGCCAGCAAACGTTCCGCGTCCTGGCTCGCCTGGGAGGCTTGAAACGGCCAAAGCGGCATGCCGGTCTGTACTCCCCCCTTGCCCGTGCGGGCGCTGCGCCTTACGCGTGGTGCCGGTTTTCGGCGACGCCCTGCGAGGTGAAATGATGAACCTGTTGCGTGTTTCCGCGGCGGCGTTGGCCCTTGGCGCGGCAGCCTGCGCGCCAGTGCAGACCTACAGCGGCTTCCTGCCGGAGCGCAATGACGTGCAGATCGCACCGCCGCAGCCGGGTGTCGATACCCGCGCCACAGTGCAGGAGCGCTTCGGCACGCCTTCCACCACTGCCGTGTTCGACCAGACCGCTTGGTATTACATCAGCTCTGTGCAGGAGCGGATCGCGTTCTACGATCCGGATACGGTTGAGCGCCGCGTCATGGTAGTGCGCTTTGACGGCGATACCGTCGCCTCGGTCGAGACCTTCGGCCTGGAGCGCGGACGACTCGTGTCCTACAGCGATGAAGTGACTCCGACGCGCGGACGCGAGCTTGGCGTGATCGAACAACTGCTCGGCAACGTGGGCCAGACCCCGCCGATCCGCAGCGATGAAGATCGTGAGGGCGGACCGCGCCGCGATCGCTAAGCAAGTTGGGAATATTAGCGCGGCGGACTTGAAATTCGCCTCATGGTGATGGCGCGCGAGGAGCGAATTTCAAGTCCACAAGCCGCGCTACAACCCTTGAATCTAGAGCGCCTTTTGGACTTGAAATGCGACAAGCGA